>Ga0179593_1508773_pt1 | contig 17041 bp, 15 predicted proteins | sample CZODoug2_1_08_16_FD_185931 | JGI IMG/M metagenome (GOLD analysis project Ga0179593, IMG submission 185931) | Vadose zone soil fungal communities from Angelo Coast Range Reserve, California, USA - CZODoug2_1_08_16fungal (PacBio error correction) | ecosystem: Environmental > Terrestrial > Soil >... | reverse complement strand
AGGGACGCTATCTGAACCTTTTCATTTTTTGTGCAGTCCCTCCCCCTTTTTCGGTCAGCATGCCAATTCATCATCCAAACATCCTCCTAGTCTGGGCCCCCCTGATCGTTCCCCTTTCGCGGCCTTCCTTTTTTTGATTGCCCTTTATGGTCGCGTGACGTTTCCTCTGTATAATCTTCTATGTTCTTGAAGGATGATTTGGCCTACCTTTGCTTCACGGGTCTTTCTCTCGCACGACTGATTCCCCCCTTTCGGAACTTCTTTTTCGTGGTGTTCATCTAAGTCTCCTTTTTTGAGGTACTGTACGTATATGCATTCTGGGCTGGATTCACTTCCTGCTCGTCGCGGATCTCCCGTACATTCTACTTTCCCGTTTTTTCCCTTTTTCGCAATCTGGCCCCCTGAGAGTTCTTACCGAAGTTGTGAACAGCTCCTTTTTTTTTCCCTCCTTTTTGGTCATATCGCGGTAAGGTTGGTTCTGTGCCCTCCCCCTACTCTGAAACCATCATTTTTGTTCTCTGTATAGTCTCGATCGTTGAGACCCTTACCCTTGCTCGTCCGCTGCCCTGATTTCTTATCGGGATGCCCTTTCCCCCCCCACTTGGGTCATATGAACGGCTTGAGAACTGTCAGGGTACGGATGCGCTTTTAGTGCTCCCGTTCCCAGGTGCTATACGTCGCGATTTATTGTCTCTCTTCAAACTTTTTCTCGTTTGACGTGAGTTGACTCCAGCCTTGCTTCTTTTCCAACTTCTCTGGTCAATCTTACTCGCTTTCCCAACTAAAGGAATCAATCGGCTTTCGCTCCCTGATCAAGGGCTTTCCACACTTCGTCATTCAACACTGTAAAATTGAGGCTCCAGTGCGCATCTACCCCGACAGCCTTCCCTTTTTATTGAGTTGCGGTAAGATTCGGCATCGAGGGAGGAGTCCCTCCACTCCTGGTACGGAGTCTTCCTTCGACCAGAAGTCATCATGAGTGAATATATTTCCATTCTTCCCAGATTCGTCTCTCCTTTGCATTGTATATCTAGGTCTGTCTAAGCCCCCCTCCCCTCAGGTTTTAAGCTATGACCGTATCCTCTTTATCAAAGTAAATCTCGACTTGTTCTCCCCCCCTTTGATTCGTCAACTTCTTGCAGCCCGTACTTGCTGGTCCTACTCTCCAATATAGGATTCACTGTCAGGCGCTTTTTCGCTTCCAGACGCGACCAGGGCTTGTCTTTCTTTTCTGGTTTATCCTAGGTAGTAGTGCCCGCGGGATGCGTGCTTCCCCTCCGACTGGTCCGTTGCCGGACGAGATTTTTTACTACTTCCCTCATCTCTATGCGCGGAGGGCTTCAGCGTTCAGCTCCTTTCAGTCCCGCCTCTGGACTGGATAGGTCGGATTTGTGGTCGAGAACGTCTTCGTTTCGTCAGATTTGATGGCTGGAGAAAGGCCTGTCTCATGAGCGCCTTACTTATTTTGAAGAGGCTTTTTTTCAGCCTACGTTCGACCTCGGTGCATTAGTTCTTCCCTGTTTGGTTTTTTCTCTGAGTCGACGGAGAGATCGACCTACATTTTGAATTTCTGTTTCCTTTTTCTGGTAGCCTTCATCTTTGCGAGAGCTTTGTTCAGTGCAGTGAGTGTTTCCCTTTTTTTGATTCTTAGTAATAAAAGAAAGAGAGTGCGCCGAGCCATGTTCTCTTATCCTTTCTCTGAAGATGGATCCTCTTGTCCATTTCTTTTCCATGCCCAAGGTTTGCTTGCTCCATCATGTCTTTTTTGTCTCGGTTCCCCCAGTAACATGAAACAAGGATCAGAGAGGTTTTCGTTCCAGTCTTCAGCCCTTTCCAGGTTGACTTTCCTTCTCCTTTTTTTTCCTCGTAGAGAAATCGGGCCTCCGTCGCTAGACTAGCTTCCATTCCTTCCCCTTAGTCATTCGGTATTATGGCCCCCGCAGCACTCCTTCCCCTGTTTTGACGCATCAGACACGAGGTCCTGCGTGTCGAATCGCGCCGTCTAAAAGCTTAGGTTCCTCCCCTCAGTGTCTGCTTCGTGTTTGGGCGTTGTTGGTGCTCTCTTGGCCTGCCTTTCCTGCTCATATCATAGTCTTCTGTGACGCGCTTTATCAGAAGTCCTTTTGTCAGTCAGAGTCGTCTCCTTTCGCATGCCCCTCTCGTTTTCTAAGTTCTTTTGTCCTGCTTTATTTCTTCTCTCCCCTTTCACCCCCCCCTTTCTTCCAGGATTTCATTTGCAGATAGTTGATTTTTTGTGCTTTTTTTTGCATTGTAGTCTTGCTTTTCGCAGAGTTCTCTTGATGGTAGGAGATGAGAGACGCGCTGGGACCCGCCGTTCGACTTGAACTTGCTTCCCTCTCCATTGCGTGTTTTCGACAGATCTGTGATTCGTCCTCTGTTTCACTGATAGCTGCCTGCCAAAGTCGTCTTTTGTGATTTGTGCTTATCCGTCATACGCTGAGCCGGCCTTGGAACCTCTTTTGTTTTACTTGCTTTGTTGTGACGGTGCACTTACTCCCCCCGCTTTTTTCTTCCTCAGATGATAAAAAGCCCCGCTGCCATTTCCTTTCGTCTTTTGGTTGCCAGATCATCCTTACCCGTTTTGAGTCGTTGTACAGTCTGGAGCGCCTTCCGTTGCGGGAGGGCCTTCCCTCCTTATGTAGGATAGGGCATTTACCGTCCCCTGAGCCCTTGCGTTTTGCGGGTTTGTCATGCTGATCCTTCCCGGTACTGATTGTAGGGTGGACCGAGGGCTCGCTCCTGTGCCTTTGACCGGCTTTTTTCCAAGTCCCTCAATCAACGAGTTTATTTCAGCGCCGGAGTTCTTCGCTTGTTTTCGCGGCGAATCTGCTCTCGCCATGCTTGCCGCATCTATGCTTTGCCGTTTTCCATGTGAAGACTGATTTTATGTCTTCGATCCTACTTTCCTCTTTTTGATAAGTTTTTCGTTTAATTAGCCCTTCGAGTGTTTATCCGGGGTTTTTTCCTTTGCCCGTCTAATCTTCAGAGCAGACTTTTCCTTGACTTTCCTCTCCTTTTCCCGATCTTCCCATTGAGTTTCGTTGATCATCCCCCCCCTAAGAATCTCCGGTTTGTCTTCGGGATGAGTCACACGGCATCTTTTCGCGCTCTTTCGTACCAGTTTTCCGTCCTAGCCGTCTTCTATGACCCTGTGGTGTCTTGAGGCCCGCCTCCTGAGTAGCAGCGTGCTTCCACTTTCCTCTTCTAGAAGGATCACTGCCGGTAGGAACAAGCACTTACTGTTTTTTCAGTTGCTGTGCCTGCATGAGCGTGTTTGCGATCCCAGGCTCCTTTCTTGTCTGATGACCATGCCGGTGTCGTTTTTCGGCTTTGCAGACCTTTCTTCTTTTAACCGTGCTATTTTTCTGTGGCCGTCAGTTTAGTCGATCCCCTTAAGCTGAAAGTAGTCGTTCCCACGCGTCCGGTCCCTGTCCTCTTTTCTTTACGTTTCCTAGAAGATATGTTTTCCAGGTGAGAGTCGTTCTTTTTGTTTCTTCGTTACAGGTATTCTTTTTGCAGCTTCCCTAAGGTTTTCCCTTTTCCCCCCCTTTCTGCTTGGAAAGATAAAAACTCTGTCTCCATGACCCGCCGGCTTCTGGGCCCCTCCCCGACTCGCCGCCTGCCGTTATCCGTTTCAAAGTTTTTTTTGCTGATGCTTGACTTCCTTCCCCGCCAACAACAAATCATTCGTCTGGTGGTCTCGGCTCTTTTCTCGACGCTTTACTTCTTTTCTGACTCGTCTTTGGTTCTTTTCCGGCTCAGGGTGTTTTTCCCGTGTCGCCAGCTCATTTTCATGCCGCTAGCAAGATGGGGTAAGAATAGAGACGTTTGTGTTTGTTTTCGCTTTTCCCGCCAGGACTGGCCCTGTTTTGTTCCGCTTGTGGTTGCCTTCCCGTCCCTGAAGTATGACTTCATAATGGCGCCGCTCTAAACCAGACCGTTCTCAGTCCTCAAGTGATCGGGGCAGTTTTCCGAGCGTCTCGACCCCCCCCATTGATGGCGAGCCTCATCCCCGTTGCTTGTGTTCGGGATGTTAGCTCACTTTTATTCCCGACGTGCGTTCCGTTAATGGACGGCTTTTTATAGACTTTTGTTCTCCTTTTCGCTATTTGCCTCCCGGCCGTTTTTTTAAGCTTTGGCACCTAAGTTGGCCGAGATTTGCCCCCTTCTCTCACCGACTCACTTCTTCGACCGCCCGGAGCCAGATGGAAGAAGAATGCCGATATTTTTATCTTTGATCGAGTGTTCCAGTGAGCCCCTGACACCGGTCTTCCTTTGTCGACGGAGACTTTCGTGTTTGTCGGACGTGCGTACGCTTTCAAGGCCTTTCCCCCTTCCCGGTTGATTGAGGGAGCCCTGTTCCCCCCCTGGCACTGCGGACTCTACTCCGTTGTGATTTCTAGATGGTGAGGCATTGCTGCGCTGTACAGACCTCCCCTCTCCCCCTTCCGATAAGTGGCTGTTGCCGCGGACGCATCCTTTCCGCCCTTCCCTTTCGAATCTCCGTACCCGAGGCACTCTAGCTTAATCGAGGCTCGTTTGATACTGCTCGCTGACCCAGTTTTGGCCCGTTTGCCGCCGTCTTCTTTGGGGACAATCTCATCTGACCAGTTTTTACCGTGGCCTGCCGAAGATCTGGGTCCGTAGATGCGTTAGGCGAGTTTTTCGTTGATCCATTCATTAGCTATGTACCAGCTGTCGAAGGCTTCCCTCTTGCGTGCTGCCACAAGATTTTTGTTTCATGCATTCACCTCTTCTCGCCTCCGTTTCGACTCCTTTGATTCCAGGTCCTTAACCATGTCCCCTAGCTGACTTGCACGTACGTTTTTTATTGCGCTTTTTCCCCTACTATGATGACGAGGCGTCAAAGGCAAATCCTGCTGTCTGCGGGCGACTTTCGTGTATTCTTCTCCCATCACGACCCCTCCTTGCCGCGCCCCCTTTTTGCATCTTACTTTTGGTCGGAACTTTCCGTTCACACTGTTGCCTGCTCTCTCCGCTCCCCGCTCAGACATACTTTTTGTGTATGGGAATTTCCTCCTCAACACGATCTGCATCCATTCGCAGGTCCGTGGCATTCTCTAATTTCTCCCTGCTCGTCTTTCCGGGAATTTACTTCCCCCCCTTTCTTGATACGACCGCCTCGTGCGGAGCTGTGCCCGCGATCGCCCCGGCTTAGTGAGCATTTTTTCACAGCGAAGGGCCACCCTTTTCCTTCCCCCGCCTTCCCCCTTCCACGAAAAGGTCTGCTTACGCTCCCGGGCTTGGTGTCACTTCCTATTCTACGATGGCCAGAAGAGATACATTAGAAGGTATCTCTGCTACGGTCCTTCCGACATGTGTGTCGCACTCGGCTATACCACCCCCCCAGCTCCGCCCATACTTGATTTTCAGAGATAAGACCTCGCCCCGCGCCCCTCCCTTTTTCCCGGGCAACCTCCCCCTTTTGATGTTCGCAACTCTTTTTAGATCTAAGGCTGATAATCTTTTTCCCCTTTCATCAAAGGACACCCGAGTTAGTCCCCCTTCCGATCTGCATTTGATCCCTTGCGCGCTGAAAATTCCTGTCGTGTGTCAAGCGAGTCGGCATCGGTCCAATTAATGTCTGAGACCGGGCCACCGGGAATGAAAGCAAAAACTCCCTAAGCACTCTAGATTCACTTTGGTCCTTAGTCGATTTCGGTGCTTCTCTGTTGTTCGCGACTTCCCTCTCCTCCTGGAGTACATAAGCTTCTTTCATACGTGGACAAGCCAGATGGCCCAGATTCTTTCGCTCTTTCCTCACCTTTCCCCTTATGATTTTTCAGATATCGTTTTAGCCTAGTTTTTGCTCCCGGGACAACATTTCTGCTTTTATGATTTCACAACGAACTTGCCCCTTCTCTCGTCGAGACTCTAGCATCTCATCTTCTCTTTCGATCTTTTTGCGTGGAAGTGCTTCCCTTCTTTCTCTTTAGCCCACTTTCCACGACATTCCTTCTTCTTCTACCTCAATATAACTCCTTTTGCCTCTGTCTTCCTCCCTGCCGTTCTCCTTGAGAGTTACTGAAGTGGCTTTCGCTGGAGCGACTTTATCGCCGAAGGGCTCCCCCCTTCTCCTTTCTCCCACGAGATTTCTCTTCCGGCTTAGTTTGTACTTTGCCAGCTGAGCAAAAACTCAAAGTTAGACAGCTTGCTCTGCACGTACTCAACCGGCAAGCTTCCTCCGGAAGCAGGTTTGTTTATGCACTCGGGGAACCTTTCAGCCTACTATTTCTCACCCAAGTTTGCACTTTATCCATCCACCCTCCCCCACGTTCCGCCTTGAAATCTCTTGACTCTCATTCCCAGACCGGATGTGAGTGGACTCCGTCACGGGAATGGGAAGATTTCGACTCTACGTTCCTTGCCCCCGTGGAAGCTTTTCCGCCTCCGAGCGACAGGCCAGACATGATTTGATTCGGCCCGACTTCCTGTCAGCCTGAGCAACTGCGCAGCTCATTCCTCCTACCGGTCCTGACTAGTTGGCCCTCTCGTCGTCACCGAAGGCCCCTGTCGGTAGTCGTTCCGGTCTAGTCCCATGAGATTGTTTTTCCTCCATCTGTGAAGCCGCGCTCTGCGCAATTTGCTCCTCCTGGAAAGATTATTAAAGACCAGACCCTTTCTGGTTCCTCCCTAGAGCAGGATTTTTACGTATCTATTTTTTTTTGGTCTGATAGTCGTTGTCTCATGCGTCTTGTCGTCCTTGTTTCCTAGAGGGGCCTCTCTGGACTTTTGGCCTGTTCCTCGAGATTTTTGAATTCCCCCCTGACCGTTTCTTTTCCTCCTGGTTTCAATTTTCCCCCTGCTGCTTCGCAAGCCGAGGCATCGCTTGTTTAAGTCTTGTATGGAGTTTGTTTTTTTGAAAAACTGTTGTTAGGCCACTGCTCCTTTCCGGATTCGTGGGGCCCGCTCCCCTTTTGAAGTCATGTGTTCCAGATGTCGGCCTGCCGTTAATTTTTCCAATTCTCTGTATGCCCTGCTTTGACTCGGGTTTCGAATATTGACGTCTTTGGGTTGAGAACCTTCAGGGGGAACACCCCTTTTGTTTTTTTTCCCCTATGCCATGTTTTATTCAAGTCACGCGCGGCAAGATGATTGTTTTCCCGGATGAGTGAACAGTACTCTTGGCCTGCTTTTCAGCTGGATAGCCCCGGAGGTACCTCATTCCCGCGGCTTTTCTTGTCCCCTGGCGCCATCTTTTCCAACCCCGCTGTTGTATTTACGAGAAATGGCAGACGTAAGGACCTGTCTCTCCCCCCCATACAGTTCAAGTCCTATCGACCATCAGCGGATGAATGTCTTTTCCTACGCCAGAAATGGTTCTGCCCACTTCTGTTGCTTCTTTTCCCCCCCACTTCTTCTCTTTCAAATGTGAGGTACTGTCATTTGCAACATTACATCCTTTCCACTTTTACATACCTTGGTGTTGCCACATCCACCAACCAATCCCCTTACGCGCTTTGGACAGTCGAGACATCGACCCCGGAATCTCTTTGCAGCCTGTTTACTTCCTTTTGAGTAGTAAGTGCGAAGGTTTCATTCTTCTTTTTCTCATGTTGGAGAATTCCATTAGATGTCGTCTGCATTTCTTTTCCCTTCTGGCGTCCCCCGAGTATATAGGGTCCCCCCAATTTCTGATTATCGGGTGACTTCTATCCGGTCTTAGGTTGAATGATGTCCGATCTCCTCTCCCTCCCGTCGCCGCTATTACTTATCGTAATGACGAGATCCGGTTTTTTACCCGGAACATGGTGCACTCAGGCGCTTTCGGTTGCGTGTTTTTAGAATTAGCGTGGGTCATCAACGTGACAATACCGCGGTCAGTGTTTTCGCAGACACAGTCTATACGCCCGGGTCTGGTTTCCTATCGACGTCCCAGAAGTCGGCCGTTTCTCTCTGGTGGAGACCTGCTTCTGTATTGTCTGTCCAGCCTTCTGCCTTCGGTGAGACATTTGATCGCTTCCTCATCTGTTGCTTGTTTGAGCTCGGTCCTTGTCGTCGAGTCCAGCAATGGGACACTTCCTATTCCTTCCCGTGTGAAGCAAGGAGCTCTGGCTCTTCGCCTTTCTCGTTCCCGTTGAATATGGTGTGGGCCATGGGCTTCCAGTCGCATCCGAGTCTGTTTATTTTTTCTTTTACCGCTCTGAGTTGGATGTTTTTCGGCCGCGTTTTTTTCTCATAGCTCCTGCTTCTCGTTGTGAGCCTTTGCTCGAGACCGTTGACCGTCTGTTTTGTCGGGGGTGCACGTGGTAGGGTCCCCAATAGTCACTCCCGTTCCTCGAGACTACTCTTCTTCAGGTGACAGTTATGCTTCCTTCCCCCCACTGTCTGCCACCCCTCTCTCCCTTGTGAGGGACTTCTCCTTCCGGCCCAAAGCGCGTCTTGTGCAGACCTGATTCTCTCGGAGTTAGCTCCTTGCAATGGGGAGTGGGCTTCCAACCATGCATTTAAGATCCCTGCCCCTCAGTTAAAGACAATCACCCTTTGACCCGGGCCGATACCCCCCTGGCGCCGCCATGAAGGCATGGAGTAAGACGGCTCCCGGGTGGTGTTCTCTTCCCTCTTTTTCAGCACATTAGTTTTCCCTTTTATGTCCTAGCCTCTCATCTTGATGTTTCCTGTCTACGTGTCGTTCTTACCTTTTTTTCACTCTTCCCCCCTTCCCCCCCGGATTCATCCGCGACGGTATTGACGGTTCTCGGCTAGACCCAGCCGCTTCCCCAGCCGTGAGGTTTTGGTACGCGCCTTCCCCGCTTTTTCCATATTGTGAATCAGTGATGGAGCGTCTGGAGCGTCTGCCTGTTCCCCGTCTGTGTCAAATACCTTGCCGTGTGGTACCGGCCTCCTTCTTTAGCGTGCCTCTCCCGAGCCCCTTCCCTTCCGGATGCACCTCGTCTCGCTGTCCGCCAGCTTAGTTTCTGGTTTTTGTTCCCCCCCCGTCTTAGAACGAGAGAATAAGCTTTTTGGACTCTCAGTTTTCGTAGTTTTCTCTTCAGGTCCAATCTCGGAATGTTTCATGTTAATTGTCTCGCTTATGTTATTTTTTCAGAGTTTCTGACATGGCTCCGGTCCCCGGGATGTCGTTTCTCAGGTCTTCTTGACGGATTTTTTCTTCCCTCTGGTAGAATCTCCTCTCTTGATTATTTCACAAATCAACCAGAAAGTTTTAGGGTCATGTCCTGTTGATGCAATCCCCCCGTATCCTTCGGGAGATTGCCCCATGTCGGGTTACGAATCCTCCCTCCCGCCTCCCGATCCGAGGGCTATTCTTTAACTCAGCCTCCTAAAGACCTTGATGTCCGGCTTGCCCTATCTCTCCTTCTTCGGTTAAGTTGGAAAGTCTTTTGAATGCGCCGACTTTTCGATCCTCGTTCCGGATCCCAGGTCCGTAGTGCTTCCTATACAATTCTTCGTTACCCCTTTTCTCCTTAGAGGGACGCTTGGTATCAGTTTTTCGTCTTTTCACGGTCCACTGATCCGCAACCGTGAAATCCGGTTCTTCCTTTTTTTGTTGACAGTTAAGGCGTCTTGACGGACGATCTGTCCTTTTTATTGCCTCTTCTTTATCGGAGCAAGGCCAGTTCTCGTGAGGTGAACAGCATAGATGTGCCAGTCCGATCGGTCGCTTTCCCTCATGGATGTTATTCTCGGACCGTGCAGACTCTCGGTAGTTTGTCTTCTGATCTATATTGAGGACTGACAACACCGACGTGTTTTTCACTTCTTACTTCGCCTGAGGTTCCCTAAGCATCTTTAATCTCTGCTCCGATGTATCACAACCCGGACCCTCACGCTTCTCTCAAAGTATTTTCTGATTTCCTCTGAACAAGTATAACTTTCCGATTACATTTTACGCGACTTTTCCACCCCCGGAGAGTTTTCATGTGTAGATTGAGATTCGCCTCCAGTCGTCTCCGGTTTTACACACTGGTTCACGCTTGAGATTCTTCCCCCCCCCCCTCGTATTGCGTGCGTTTTTAGACGTCTCTGAGGAAGGCGAAGTTTGATGACGCCTGTTCTTTCCGGTGTCTCTCCTTCGATTCTCCCGTTCGAGTGAAAAGATTGTCCCTTCTTCTCAGGCAGAAGGCTCCATAAGCTGTCCGTAAGACGAAGCTTGCGCCATGGACTAGGATGGTGCAGATTATCCCCCTGATCGTAGCAGTGTCACCTTCTCCTTCCCAAGAAAGTGGCAGAGCTGTCACGTCGTCCCGTCCCTCATCCTTTCAAGCAAGGATCGCGAGCTTTGGTTTCTTTTCTCCTGATTTTTTTTTGAGAAGATTTTCGCTGGGTGGGGGGCCGCAATTAATGATCTTACCTCATTTCTAGTCACCGACTTCTTCGGTTGAGAAGAACTTCTCCAACGGCCCTTAACTCTGACCCCTTTTTATTACTGACTTATCCTTCCCATCCGAATACCACGACATGGAGGCTCGCCTCTTGATACTTTTTTTCGTCTTCAGAGGGATTGCGTAAGCCACCTTGGCTCTTGTCTTTTAGAGATTGAAGCCCAGTTGTTGGGCTCCTGACTGCTTTTTCAGGATATTATCCTAATCTCTCCGTTTGTGTGTTATCTTATCTCGCCTTGCCTTCCTTCCTTGATGCCCGAGAACCGTCCGCCTATTTATTCACTGGTCTCGCCCATCGCTGCCAAATTTGCGAGAGACCCGCTGACCACCCTTTTTCATCTCTTCTTGACCTCAGGAAATGTATGTTTGCGTATGAGTTTCGGTTCTTTAATTTTTCCATTTCGGCGCGCCTTCTTTTTGCTGTAGCAGTCAAGGGATAGTACGTTTTGTCGAAGTTGTCTCTTCTTTTCCTCCTTCTTTGTCACTTCGTAGCTCAGACATCTTATAATTTTTTCAAATTTCCACGTGCATTTGTCCGAATCCCCGAAAGAAAGTTATGTAAGCCTTCCGGCTCATGATCTTCGTTCACTTCGAAGTCACTAAGATCCTCTTTTCAGATTTTCTTTTTGCAGGCCTCTCCCAAGGACCCTTGAGCTTCGGACGCTCGGGCTGATAGGCGAAGCTTTTTCGCTTTTGAGCTTCTTGATCCTTCTAAGAACTCCCGGTGAATGCCTTTTTTCTAGCGATGAAGATGCTCCGGCCCTTGCCCATCCTCCGGGAAGAATACTGTCTGAGAGATCAGGCCTACACTTTTGTCGGGACTTTTTTCTGATAAGCACTTAGGCTCGTCCATTTGTGTTGGTCACTATGTTGGTTCTGGGCTGGTCATCATTCTTCGCACCGTGGCCACGTTTTTTTCCGGGCGGCTCGACTGTTAGTATGAATGTTTTTTTCCCCGCACTGATGGGCCCGCCGCTCGAGCGTTGCTCTCGTGGAATGCCTCTCCTTTCGTCGGTCACAAACGTCCTAGTTACCGCTTCAAACAGTTTTCACCTCCTCCTGTTGTCCCCAGCATTTCTCACTATTTTCTCTTTTTGCCCTCTCATAGCCCCTTCCTTTCTATAATTCCCCCACCCCCCAATCAGAATCTCGGAAGGACGAGGTCGTTGATCCCCGATCTTCTCTGGTTCCCTTACATAGGCCAACTGTCTCGTCCCCTCGCTGGGTTAGCGCGCTTTACGCCGGCAATCCAACCCCCCCAAGAGCGCGTGGTCCCTGCGCTAAGGAGAGCCGTCTCTTCACGCACGTTGTCCTGATGCAGGGTCAGAATTACCCTTTAGATTCCCAAGAAGTTAAGTCTTCGATTTTTGTCACAGAGAAACTTTTTCTCAGTCGTAAAAGGCAAGTTAAGTTGGCAAAGCGAGTCAAATGCAGCCCTCCCACATTTTTCACCGTTCGGAAGTCGCTGACTTTCCCCATCCCGATATACCGCGCTCCCCCTTTTTCCCTGTGGCGCTTATCAGAGCCAGAAGTACACCCCCTCTCCCCTGGCTGCTTCCTGTGTTCCTGTCCTCCCCGAGTTCTTTCCGGATCTGTCTCGTGAGGAGACGGGCCAGGTGTACCTCCTTCCGCCAAAACCGTCTTTTAATTTTTTTTCCCCACCTTTAGCTACCTTAGGTCGGGCTGGAGCTCCCCCACAGCGCATCCGGCCCTCCTACGTGAGCCCGATCTCTCCTCCTTCCACTCGATCTCTGGTCGTTTAGAGAGCCTCCCAGAAGACACCTGGTAAGCCTGGCACCCCTTCTCCTCCCCTTTTTGCCTTTTCCCCAGTCTTCTAAGCTGACTCCCCCCCCCCGCTGTTTGCTGTGCGCATAAGAGACGACACACCCTTTCTCCCCCCTTTCTCTTGTAAAACCTGTATCTTGATTTTCTTCACGTCTTCGACCCAGATGAAGAACAAACCCTGCTCGGCATCGATTTTCATTCTTTACTTCCGCTTCCGCGCTCTGCCCTGTCCGATGTAAGTTTCTTCCTGAGACTGGTCAAAAGGACCGCGTTCGACATCAGTCGTCGAGACCAGCAGCCGTTTTATTCTCTCCCCAGTCTTGGGATTCTGTTTCCTTTTTTCCGCTTTTTTAAATACCACCGTAGTATGGTTTTCCTCGGGCCGGACTCTCTCCTTCCCTATTTGCACCAATTCTGAATGGCGCTCATTTCGCTTCTGCTTCATGTGTTGGTCCGATGGGCGTCGCTTCTGCACCCCAACCTCTTATATCAATGGCGCTCGGCCGCCTGATTGCTCTCCGCTCATTTGAACATTTGTCGCCGCCCCTGAGTCCCTTTTTATTATAGTGAGGGTTTCCCGGACTACCCCAGATTGGGGATCAACGAATCCTTTCATTACGCTCTTGTTGATCCCTCGTACGCCGCTCCGAGAAGCCTGGTCGAGGGCAGGGGCCATTGCTTCTCCCCTGCCACCCCGGCTAACTGCCTTCCGTTTTGTCTAGCGGCCGTTTACCGGGGAAATGATCAGCGTAGCCTTCTGCCACATATCCCCCCCTGTGTCGCTAGCAGCCTCCTTGTCCAGGGATTCCATGTCAGCAAGATGAGAGAAATAACTCGTCCTGCATCTTTTTGCCTCCCTCAGCTTATCCCTTGATTTCTCGATTTTAGCTTCTCCAGCTCACTCTCTGAGTTCCTTTAAATGAGAGCGAATCTTTGTCCCTACGACTCGGAGAAGCGCTTCGTGTGACGCTTTCCCCCACCTCTCCTCCTGACCTAATAGGGACACCCTCTGTCTCTTCCGCCGGGACCTCTTATCCTCTTGTGGCGTCCACTTCTTTCGGACATTAGCCTGGCACGTGGCTCCAATACGAATTATTACCTGATTTTTCTTTCGTCTAACAGCTCCTGTCGAGAGGGGCTTGCCTTGGTCCTCCAATAGTGGATCTGAGTTATGGAAGAGGCCTTGGCTGCCGAATAGCACTGACCTAACATCCGCTTACAAGTTCGTTCCCTTACAAAGGGTAGGATCAGGCTCCTTAATCCTGTGAGTTAGCGTGTTTTCGGCTGGCGATTTCTTCTTGATCGTAGGTATGCGATAAGGGGCAGTCATACATCTTGCTTATGGAGGTGCAGACGGGGCTCTCATTTGACCACTAACTACTTACCTTGTTCACCTGCCCACGTTTTAAGATGACTCAATTTTTATCAGCTTAGCCGCTCGGGTTATTTGGTAACGTGATTATTGGGGCCCCCCTGGGTCTAGTCCCCCCATGCTATTCCCATCCCTTTTTTCCCTTTTTTTGTCACCCGCCCCTTTGATAGGAAGCTGTTCACTCTGTCCGTCTATTCGCTTTGGCCGTCTCCTTTCTTCCACGCTCGTAAGGATGCGACTTCGTGTCGCTTCCTCCTATCTTTTCCCGCATTTTTTCCAAGAAGGACACCCCTTGTTTCCTACTGTCTGGACTCAATCAGCTGCAAGTCTTCCCCCCTTTTTTCGATTTATAGTTCTCCTTTGTTGTGTTAGACTCAGTCTTGAGTGCAACTCTCGTTCCATGACATCCAGTAATAGGGACAACCCATCCAGGGTGTTCCGCCCTTTTTTGCTCCAGACTTCCTACTAGGTGGCGGGGGTCCCCCCCCCCTTTTTGCCGTCAGTCGCCCTTCCGTCTCAAAGCGTGACCGGTGCCTCCTCCCGCGCACAATCTTTCGTGTAAGGCTTAACCACGTCTTAACCTGGGTACTCTTTATGTTTAACTTACCACCGTAGGTACCCTTCAACCCCCATACCCGGACTTCGTCCCGTAGACTTTGTCAGGTGGCAGGAGCTTGATTTTCTGCCCTCTTATTCAACGAGTCATGCTTTGCACTGTGTCACTCCTTTCTTGCGCTGTATTCACAGCAGACCCATCTCTGTATTTTCCTCTCTCCCAACGGTCATTCTTACGTCCCTTCCCCTCTAACGATCTCTCCCCCGTCCTCGATTTCCCGCCGATCTTTCCCGACTGCGTACCGTACGAATGTCGCTTTCCTCGGCTTACCCCGTGGAGCAGCACTGCCAAAACCCGTTGGCATATTGTGTTGTGTCGCCACCCCTGCTTATGTATTGACGAGCGAATGGCCCATCTTTTTCCAGCTGAGTCCATTTCCAACTTTGTACTTTTAGAAAGAAGTGGCCAGAGTTGGGTCTCTTCTACCACTCTATTGATGAAGAGTCTGCCTTTCTCGACGTATGGAGGGCCTTGAGTACGTCCCTCACGGCCTGACCCTGCGCGCTGGTTTAAATTTGAAAGCACCTCTTATCATCTGTGGTTTGGTGGATCAGAGAAGGTAGCAGCTTTAACCCTGTGGTCTATGAAGACCTGCAGGGAGATGCTCTACCTATTTAATTTCCCATTTTGGGAAAGGGACCTGTCTCTTTAACAGGGAGGGGTCTTCTCAAAGGTCATGTTTTTTGGGCGGGGTTACGCTGGTTTTCTAATTTCCCCCAAAGGAATTCTAAGCGAGCTTCAAGTCTGCCCTCGTTTGCATTCTTCGGGTGGGTATGAGCTCTCCCTCCGCCCCCTGTTTTCCCCTTAGCCCTCCTTTCCGATTAATCGCCCTTCGTGTTTAGTCAGTTGCATTTGAGGCCCAAGGAGTTGCTGTTTTTTTCTACCCAGGATTTTCTGTTCCGGCTCCGTCCCCGTTATAAAGACGTCCCCGAAGGCTGCAGACAAGGTAGCGCTAGTTTTGCTTAGTCTTGATGCGCTGTTTTGGTTTCTATCCTGATTGCTGAAAACCCACAGGCAATGTGGCCACGGGCCGCATTTACCTTTATCTTCCATGTCCAGGGGAGTTTTTGACCAGTCCCCTTTCTTCCGTCCCCTACTGTCAAGAACTCCTAGGCCTTTTTCATTTCGTCTCAAACCGCCGCGCCCGAGTATTGAGGGCCTCCAGCGTATGTTGGAGACCTAATCTGGTGCGTGTGATGTCTCTAATTGTCCCCTTGCGAGATGAAATATTACTTGTTCGTGATTTGCGCGAGTTTCGCCCGCGCCGCCGTGCCGGCTTTCCCCGTGAGTCCATGCGGCTCATTTGATTGTGTGGGTTGCGTTTCCCGTTTTTCTCAGAACCATGATTCTGCCCTGTTTTTGTTGATAAGGGGGTTTGGTCGTTGTCCACTGTTTTCCCTACGCCTCCTTTCGCGAGATTTGCATCGTGATTCCGCTTCATGATCCGAGCTTTTTTTGAGGTTCGGTCTAGGATTGTACTGGGCAGTCACGCCGGCGCTCCTAGTGATGCCGTTCGCTTTTATGTTTTCTCGTCATCCCCTCCATGTCGGCAACTTTCCCCCTTAATCCCCGAAAAGAGAGCCTTCCCTTGATGTGTTGTGGCGAGAGGTCCAGTGCAATTCGCATACCACATTCCCCTTTATGTCCGAGTCCCGTCTGTGCCTCACCCTCCTCCTGACCATTTCGTGATGACGTTCTCCCTCCCATCCTTTTTAAGAATGCATATTCTCGGCATTTCGGAGGGGATCGATTCAGACTGTGCTTTTTTGTCTCTCCATAGGGGAGCCTTCTACATGTGTTCCCCTGTCTGATAGCGCTGATTTCTGGCTCGTAGGGTGACCTCCTTTTCAGCCTTCTAGTGTTTTCATTCCACCATTTAACGCCCCAGAGATATTTAGGAGCACGCGATCTCGTCGTTTTGCGAGGCCATTGTTTTAGCTTGCAGTTGCAGCCTGCTTTTTTTTCTTGTTCCCACGCGCCGCGTAGAGTAGTTTTCATTTCTTTTTGTACTTCTTGTATTGTGATCCCTGGTGCGCTAATCCCGGGCCGTCCCCCCCAAGATGGGGTCCTGGTGGGCGAGCAACGACTTAGGTAATGTCATTCTTTCTGTTTCTTCCACGAGCTTTGAGCTGATGCCAGCTCTGGTATTCCAGGGCGAATCAAACACGTTCTCCATCCTCCGTTGGCTTCCTTCACCACTTTGAACTACTAGATTCCAGGTCGCTTGGGCCATCCGTCAGTTACTTTCTGAGTGGCGTGTTTTCTGTGATTGTCCCCCGCATCGTAGGCCTTATGTACGCGTCCTGGTGGGCCTTGCAGAACCCTAGACCTTCTTCTTAAGCCGCTGACTCGCTCTGCATTTAAGCTGAGTCCTCATTGCACGTCATAGTTCCTTATAAACGAGCGGCCCAGCTTCTGCCGCGTTACAATGCCTTTGCATCCCTTGCTTTTCCTCCTGCCCCTAATTTTAACCCCTCCTTTTCGTACTTGCCATCATGAGCGGTTTCGCCGTCGCAACCGTGCAAGTTCTCGATCGTCCGCCAGCGCTTTGCAAGGCGCTTTCTCCGGGAAAGAAAGTCATCTGAGTCAACTCTTTCCCTGGCCAGCTTGATATTTTTCAGCCCAGGAGTGGGTGGAATTGTCCGAAAGGTGGGGCCTGGGAATTCTCCTCTTTTGCCATTCATACCCAGGCCTGGCCTATCTTTTTTCCCAATATAAGCCTTTACTTTCCCCGAACTGGTTCCAGTGCTCCTACAACTCACATTGCAACACCCATCCCTCTCGGATGCAGCTCTTTCTCGTCCTAGTCTTTTGCGATACCCAAGGCCTTCTCTTTTCTGAGTTTTTTGCGATTTCTCTTCTCTACGTGCCTCGAGGCTG
>Ga0179593_1261816_pt1 | contig 17041 bp, 19 predicted proteins | sample CZODoug2_1_08_16_FD_185931 | JGI IMG/M metagenome (GOLD analysis project Ga0179593, IMG submission 185931) | Vadose zone soil fungal communities from Angelo Coast Range Reserve, California, USA - CZODoug2_1_08_16fungal (PacBio error correction) | ecosystem: Environmental > Terrestrial > Soil >... | reverse complement strand
TTGTTTGGTTTTTACTTCTATTGTGTGGTCTGTTTGGGCTCTGCTTGCGGTCACCGGTTTTTTCCACTGATTCTTCCCTGGGGCGACGTAGAGACAGCCGTTCATTGCCTTTGGCTTTTCCTTTTCGCTTCAGCAGTATTTTATACCCTTTTCCGCTCGGCCTGTTTTCAGGTGCATTTTTAGAGTGGTTGAATGGCGCCTTTTTGGGCTCAACAAACCACCCCCTCCTCCGGATTTCGGCCGCCTTCCGGTTAATTTTTCGGGGGCGTTCTCTCCTAATGTCTTGCGATTTTAGGCGCGTTTGCCTTCTCAAATAAGTTGGAGACCCCCTCCTCGGCCCTTTCCCAATCTGATGGGCTTTGAAAACGGGCTCTGTTTCTTGTCATCAGTCCCCCCTCGTCCTTTTTCTTCGGCTCGTCGTCTTCGTTGGGTTCCCCGCGTTTTTTTCTTTTAAAAAGCTTTGTGCTTCACTTCCTTTTGACTTTAGGTCCACCTGACGTCAACTCCTGGTATTTCCCCCTGTTTTTCTTATTCCTTCCCCCCCTTCAGGACACTTTGTCTATAAGTCTTTTCCCTGAGGGTGTTTAGGTTGCACTGTTGGGTTTTTTTTTTTTCTTTCTTCCCCATTAAAAGTCCCCTTGTTGTGTTTTTGATTTCGAAACTCCCTCTCAAAAACCCCACAGTTCCTGCTTTTGCCGGACTGTTTTTTGGTTTCGGGACACTTTTTGGGGTGTTTCCTATTCGGATTTTCCCGGTTTCTCGGGCCTGATCATGTTCCAGTGTTATCTTTTAAACAGTTTTCCGGCGAAAAAGACTCCCGCTTCCCCTCAGGTGGGTTTGGTTGACTTCACCCACAGCCCTACCCTCCCCCCCCTGCCAACCACCTGTTCCAACCCCTTGACCATATCTCTTGTTTCTCGCCAGCCCGTCTTTAAGCCTCACTTGCCCCCACTCGTCCCAACGGCCCCCCACAACTGCCCGCCCGTAATACCCGATGGTTTTTATTGGTCCACCTCCAAGACCCACTTTTATTTGAATTATCAGCCCCCCTGTCCGTTCCCCTTCACCTTCCCCTTCCTAGTTTTTGATACCATTCCGCAGTTTCACTTCGACCAGCTCTATCTTCCTGCCTCATTTTGGCGGCCCCCCCCCACTACCCCCCCCCCCTGCTGGTGATTGTTTCTCTTGTGAGCCGCTTGGGGGAAGTTCTTACATAGCCTTCGTTCTCCCCTCCCTCGAATCCGCTATTTTTTTTTTGTTCTAACGAGCATATGATCCCTTTCACAATAGACCTCAATGCCGCTGTGAATCCCTCGGATTTGACCCCTCTTTACCTGCCCAGTTTGTTTCTTTACTTCTCTATCTAATGAGGAAAAGACGAGGTGCATACCCCCACGGGACGTCTTCGCCCTAAAACCAAACACCCCCCCCCAAGGTTTGATACAAGGCCTCCTATGTGCTTCGCGTTTGTTGCCCAGGACTTTTGAGTAGGTTTTTCTTTAGTACCCTCCCGTCTTGTGGTTTTCGTTGTTCCATAGTACTTCTTGGCCGGAACCTCTGCTCTAGTGGTGATCGTACCCCCGATAATTTCTTTTTTTTTTAGAGAGGTTTTTTTCAGTGTGGCGTTCCGCGTTCATTGTTTTTGCACCGAGCTCGTCATGGAAGGCCGCGATTGGACCTTCTTTTTTTCTTCGATCAGGTTTCCCACTAATTCGCCACATGTTGTCTCCCCGCCAGCCGCCCCCCGACACGCCCTCCACCCCTGCCCGAATCCACCACACCTCCCCGGTTTCCGTACTTTGGCCACCCCAGTGAAGCCGTTCAGCATCCCATTACGACTGTCTTTCAACATTAACCTCCGGCCGCAGAACGCCACCCCCACCCCTCCCCCCGCCGCCCTACCGTTACCGCCCCCGCAGACACCACGCCCTCCTAGCCCCCAGCCTGACCAGGTCCCCACCGTCCTTGCCCCCCGCACGGGACTTTGCCCCTCCACGGTTTGGAAGTCCCCCCACCCTTTCCGCGAACTTGTGTGATTTTGTTTTTTTCTCTACGTCCTCTGCTCTTTCACCATTCTGTCCCAGGTTGGGATGTCCCTTTCGGATCCTTCCGTAACACGGCGCGATGCCGCTTCTTCCACCACCCAGCCTGGCGTCTTGCGTTCCATCGGCGATCCCCCTTCCCCTTTATTCCTTGCCCCCCCCCGAGGGAGTTCTTTCCGATCTGATCCCTACGTCGTTCTCTGACCCTGGTCACAGTTCTTCTTTTGGGCGCCTTTTTTTTGCGTGCCTTTGTGATGCTTAGCCTTTGTTCTTTCCCCTTTGTTTTGGATTTTACTGATCGAACTCCCATTGCTACTCACTATCCCTCTTAGCTCCGTGCCTCACCCAGCTTTTCTAGGAGTTCCCCCTCGCCCATGCACAGCGAGTCAGCGTTTGCCTCGTTTCTCCTGACCGACGGTCCTGAACCCCCTGATTGCTCTGCCATTTTGGAATTGGTTTTTCGACTCCCAGTGACAGGGTGGTTTTGTTTTCTCCATTTGGTTTGATTTTCTACCCCCCGTACATCCCTTTCCCGCGGTTCCTCGAGCTCGCGTTGATTTCTTTGCCCCTTTGTTGCCTAGTTGGTTGTCTTTCCCCTTTTTTCTTTCCCTTTCCCCTTTACGGGCTTGTCCCCACTTCATGGTCCCAAGGCATTCAAGCTCTCTTTCTCGCGTTTCGCCTGCAGTGGTATTCCCGTTGGTTGCCTGGATTCCTTTGTCCCGCCTACGGAACACACCAATCTATCAAAAACCTTTCGCTCTTTTGCCTGGTCACGCTGCCGTGATCGGTGCGACTTGGGCCCGTTTTATCGCGTTTTTTACTGTTTCCCTCGGGGGGAGTGACCGTGTGTTTAGGGTGGTGCACCCTTCGTTGCGACTGAAAGTGGAGTAAAGATGAGGCCCTCCCACTCCGCTTTAACTCCTCACCCCCTCCTACCCTTTAGTCCGTTTGAATTTCTTGCCGCGTTCTACGGCCTTTGGACTACCTCTCCCCCAGAGCTGCTGATTTTTGAGGAAAGCCTTGACCAAGTTTGTTCCTCTTGAGTTTCTTCTTGAACGCACCCTAACGTCTTTTTTCCCCCTCGTTTTGGCCTTGGTCTCCTCTTTCTTTCTCTCCAAGTCCCCACCGCGACTTCCGCACTTCCATTTGTACCGACAGTTCTTCTTGTTTGTGGCGGCGCGGTGGGTACACGGCACAGGGGTTCCTTTTAAATTTTTCCTCCGTCTGTTGAATCCCCTTTTTTTTTCCTCCCCCCCTCTCCCCCTCCCTTTTTTTTTTTTTCCCTTCCTTGTTTTGTTTATCTGAGCCATTTTTTTCAACCCTGCTTCGTACGAGATTGCGACCCCGACCCTTTTTCCCAACCCCTCCCCCGCGCCACTGACTGCCGTTTCGTTTTCCTGCTTTGGGTGTCCAATGGGGCGTCGTGGAGCTTTCGGGTTTTTTTTTCTGGCCTGCGACAGCACTGTCGGCGCCATGCCACGTTTTTTGACCCTCCCCTCCTGTTTTTTTCGGTGAGACTACTCTTACACCCCTTTTTTCAAATTTGTACCGTTTCTCATAGTAAGTTGTCCTCTTCTGGTGCCTTCATCGACCCGCGAAGTGCTGTCCCGTTCATGAGTCCTTTTTTCCTTACTCGTGTTTTATTGTGATTCTTCTCAATTTTGGCACTGGTGTTTCCTGTTTACCTACCGGTCTCTCGCACACAGGACGCTAACCTTCCCCTCGGTTATTGTAATATTTCCGCCCTCCTTGGAGTTGTGCCGTACTTTTTTTTTCTCAGGCCCCCCCCGTAGTTAACCGCTTCCTACAGTCTGGCTTCTGTTTTCCTGTTCTCTCTCCTTTCCATGCTTTCGGCCCTTCGTTGCGTTCAACTCCACCTTAGTTTGTGAGTTCGCCACACTCGCAAGGTCACTTTCCCCATGTTTTGCTCGTCCTTTCTTGACCACCTCGTACTGGGCTTTTGTCGGGTTCTGAAACCTTCGTCACCCCAGTTTGCGCTGTCCCTTTTTTTTTTTTTTTTTGTGCTTAGTTTTTCCATTCCGGCTTTTAAGTGCCGAACCGTCTTTGCCCTTTATTTTTTTCCTGGCGTTTTTTCGTCTCATGGTGTTTTGTCCCAGCTTGATTTTTGCTTCGCGGGCCTTGCTTCTACATGAGGATTTCGATTCGAGTTCGGCTTTATTCCCCTCGGGCCGCTCAAGCCCTGGCAAACTTTTTCCCCCCCCAACCCGCACTTCCCTGTTGAAAGATTTCGCGAGTATATTTTTTTCCCCAAGACTTCATGAAAGGACCTCGCCGTAATGTTTTTTTTTTGTTGACCGTCTTTGAAACACCTTTTTCACAATTTTGTCTTGCCGTTTGTCCGGTCTGGTCTCGTTTCAGGCTTCTTCGTGACCGTTTTTTTAAACCCTCTTTTTTCCCATCCCCTGCCCGTGACATAGCGACTTTTCGAGCGCCCCGCGCCGCCGCCCTCTGTCATTTTCGTGCCCTTTTTGTTGCTTGGTTTGCTTGGATCGCTTGGCTGAGTAGGGGCGGCGGCTTTTTTTCTTGGCGGGGTTGCGGTGCTTTTTTTAGTTTCGGACGTGTGCAGGTGGCAGGGTTGGGGTTTTGCATTTTTGGCGGTTCTTTATTCTCCTTCGTTGTTTTTTTTTCAGTTTTCCGTTTTAGGTTTTTCTTTTTTTTTGAGGCTACTTGTCTGATGGCGGCGGCGGGCCTTTGTTTTTTGCCTTCGCCCCTTTCCCCAGTAGGTTTCTTTTTTCGGGAGCGTTTGGTCCCGTCGTATCTGTGTGGCTTGCTTCGGCGCGCTGGCCTCATTGCCCTTCCCTCAGCGCCCCCTTACTGTCCCTTTTTCGCGGTGCTTCACTTCAGGTGCCCCCGTTTCAGTCGTCCCACACCTTTTTCGTCCGCAATTGAGGAGGCTTTTTTTGGACCGGCGCGGTGATCGGTTCGGAGAGCTCGAGCTTTTTTCGGCCACCCTTTTTTGAACGACTAGTCCCATCGTCCTTCTCACTTGGTTGGTCGGGGGCTGTTGGTTTTTGTTTTCATTTTTCGTGAGCCTTCTGGGCGGCCATTCGCCAGCGCTTCGATCCCCTTCGCGGCTTGCACTTTTTTTCTTCTTTTTTGCCGTATTTTCGGGCTTTTTTTGTGACTCCCGCGGTTCCCCAATCTTTCCAGAGGTTGTTGTCTCAATTTTTTTTTGTTTTTGAAATACTTTCATCCTTCTTCTTTGCATGGTGCCTTTCTCCTGCGCAGAGGACTTCTATTGTGGCTTTTTTGCGGCGTTTTTGATTTACTTTCCCCATCTTCCCCTCGCGCACATGCCGTCGTCTGCGGTTTTTCGTGGCCCGCAATCTTCCCCTGTTTCGCCCTTAGAGTATTGATGTTTTCTATGTTGTGAGTATTTGTTCTTTCTACTCTTTGAGTGAAAGTTCCCCTGTTTCTCCTTCCCTTGTCAGCTTTGTTTTCCAAGATTTGCTCTTTTTTGGAAACTGACCGGGTTCGTGTCGAAGTTGCTGGGTTTGTCTCCCCTTTGCGTTTTTCAATCTTCCTTTCGTCCTTATTTCTTTTGCGTTCTATTTTTCCACCAAGGTTTCGATGCCTTTGGACCTGGGCGTTGTTCCGGGTGTCTCTTCCCGTTCTGAGTGCCGATGCTTCGGTTGTTGTAGTGCCTTCGGTACGATCACGCGTGCCATCCTTCCTCTTTTTTTTTTTGGCTAACCGGACTTTTTTCCACCCACCCCACATTAATTTGGTTGTCTGGGTAATACGGCAACATTTTGATGGTTTTTTTTTGTGCGACGTTCTTTGCATCCTTCCCCCCTGTGACACTTGGTTTCTGCTTTTCCGGAACCCTCCACAAAACAAGGTTCGCTTTTCTCTATTCAAGTGTACCCCTTGTCCTTCTCTTTTTCTTTTCCTTTTGTCATCCCAAAAACCAGTTTCTTGCCCCTTCCTTCATGTTTAGGCAAATCCTTTTCCCTTTGTGCCGGTTGTCGTTGGTACCCCCCCTTTTTTTCTTCATTTTCCTTGGGGTTAGTCGGGTTCCTGTCCGTTTTTTGACTTTGCTTAATTCCCCCTCAACGTCCCCCCCTTTTCACATCGCTTTGAAGGGTCTTTCCAGGTTCGTCCCTCTTTGGTTTTCTGAATGTCCTTCCTTTGCCCTCCCTGGTAATTTTTTCTCAAAACCACGCGAGCCCACGTGCCTGTTTTGTTAGGGTCGGTTCGTGGCTGAGCTTTTCGATTGGTTTGTTCTGACATGTCCCCATATTTGTCTCCCTTCTCCGCTTTCCTTGACAGGCGACTTTTTTTGATTAGGTTCAATTTTTGTTCGTTTTTTGAGGCGGGACGGCCGGCGGCACGCGTCTTTCTAGAACCCTCTTTGGAATCGTGTTTGGCGTGTTCCTTATTTTTCCGTGCCGTTTTCCGTGCCCAACCCCACCCGGCGCGTTGGTGCCCAACTTTTTCCCTTGTTCCGCTTTATTCCCTTGTTTGTTGTTTTTTTTTTTTTGTTTTTTTCTTTTGGGGAAGATGATAAGGCCCCTTGCTCTTTTTTTCCCGTAACAGCCTTGTGTTTTTTTGTTTTGTTTTTTAGTGCTTGTCTGTTTTTTTATTCAATTCTGGTCCACCGACCCTCCCTGTGAGAGCTTTCTTTAAAAGCGTGGCCCATTGCCTTTTCCGTGCTGCTTCACAGTCCCGCCGAGTCTTTCCTTGTCTCCCCTTTGTACTGTTTTTTGCGCGTTCTCAAAAGTTGGTTCTAACGATTGGCTTCACTCACCCCCCCCCGACTTCCCTTGTTTTCGTTGCCGCCTATTTTTTTCAAATCACTAGGAACCGTTTTGGTTTTTTCATCTTTCCCTTTTTAATGGTTTCTGTTTTTTTCCTGGTTCCTTTCCTGCACCCCCGCCTTTGCTGCGTTTTTTTCACGGCCTTCTCGATGGGTTGGATGGACCCACCCCCCCTGTTGGCGAGTCGTGTTCCTTTTTTACACTTTTTGTGTTTCGCCGTCCTCTCCGATCCCCCTTTTTTTCGTCTTCCCACTGTGTTTTTGCGTCACCTTTCCGGACGGATTGAAAGTTATGGTTGGTCTTACGTTCCCCATGCCGTTGACTTCCGTCTTTTTTTTTGTCCCAGTCGTACTCCCTTTGATTGAGTTTCACATGAACTTAGGACCCCGTTCTTTCAGTTATCTTCTCTTTTTTTGGTTTTTTTTTTTTCCTGTCAACCCATCCTTAACTTTTTTTCCCCCCATGGTTGTACTTGATTCGTTTCCCAATCTCGCAACACAACACACCTCTAATTCTGTGCCCTTGTGACCCCCCACCGAAATTGACCTGGTTTTGGTCGATATCCCCTGTTCCCTGGCCCGCGTTTGGGAGTTTACGTTTTTCGTTGACCGTGACTTGGTGCCTACCCCTCTACTTTTTTTTTCACTGTCTCTTGTCCGCCAAGTCGCACTTTAGTTGCAGAATTAAAGGCATTTCTTTCCCCGGTTTCTTTTTCTTTTCTTTTCCCGATCTCCTCCTTTTTTCCCAAACCCGCTCCCCTGTCCCAAAACGTACCCTTTCCCGACTTTTTTCGTGCTTTTGGGGCACCTTCCCAAAAAACTTTGTGATTTCCTTCTCATGGTTTTAAATGAACGCCCTTCACTATAGCGGGATTTCCCCATTTGACCGTTTTCACATAGCCCCCTCTATTTTCCTCTTAATCGTTTTGTGGAAGAATGGACTTTTCGAAACCCCGCGTACTTGCCGGCATTTGTTTCCAGTCTGGCCCTTCAGTTTTTTTTTTTTGGTTTACATTTTTTAAGGTTTCTTTTTTTTCTGTTTTGTCCCCCAGAGTCTGACACAGCTTTCGTCCCTACTTTTGCTTTTAAGTCCTCCTTTATTTCAAGTTTCCCCGGAAAGTGATGTGGTTTCTTTTTTCAATCCCCGTTGTCTTCGGGGGACCGCTTTGAATTGCTTTTATCCCTTCCATTTCATGTTTTCTAACACTCTCCCCACGTTCCCTCTACTACGATCAGTCCGGCTACCCTTTTTCCCACGTTGGGTTCCTTCCTCCGGTGATTTTACCCCGGTTGGCCATGCTTCTCTCTGTTCTGATTGGACACTTTAGTTTTTAGTAGGAGACGCCGGCTAGCTGGCGCTCAGCCCCGATCCTCCTTTTGCAGTATTAGGTTTTTTTTGCATTTTAAAGGTCAGTTTCGCGGTCCCTGGTCCTTTGCGTTTGCCGTTTACTTTGACTTATGGACTTCCACTCCCGTTAATTTTCCCCGCTGTGATGCGTCCAGGCGTTTTTTTCTCCCAAAGCTTTCCCCTTTCTCCCTCAGAAGAACGTCAAGGTTGTTTTGAAAACATTTTGAACGCAAGTTTTTTTTTTAAGACTCCACCCCCACAGTACGCCCCCTGGACTACGCCCCCCACCATGTACGTTACCGTTTCAGTAAGAATTTTAACGCACCTCCTCCCTCCTTACCGCCAAGTACTCCGTCTCCCCTTAACCAACACCCCCATTAACCTACTCAGAAAACCTGACACCTTCCCACCCAGCAACCCGACTCTTTTAACTCTCGTTGACCCCCCAGACCATACAGCTGACCCCCCTTGCCTACCCCTGGGGCCCAAAAAGACCGCATCCACCAGGACGCCTATTTTGTCCACACTTCTCAGTTTTTTGCCCCTCCCGGAAGCCTCGTATGCCCCCGATTTCTGATCTTTCCCGTATTTTTTTTTTTTTTTCGATTTAAGGCAGTTTCTGTTTCTATTTGAAGGTAGGAGCACCCCCCCTTCCTTACCCTTTTGAAGCAGCTTGGACTTCATCGTTTACACCCCCATCACCCGCTGCCGTGCTGGTTTTTCGCTCCGTCCGTCACTTTTCCCTTTCTCGTCTTTGACCTGTTAGGTGTTCTTTCTGTCCTCGACTATTTCCTCTCACGTCGTCTCGCCATTTCACTTGCGATTTTTTTTCTTTTTGGGCGGGAATGAGTCGGACCGGATTTTTTTTTTTTTCTGACCCTGATAGAATACCCATGCGATCCCCCCCTGCCCCGGCCGTTCCTTGCTGCTTACTCCCTTTCCAAGGCTTTTTCATTTTTAATCTCATCTACGAAGGACCCTCGTCCATTCTTTATTCCCCGCATGCCTTTTCCCTCCGGTCGTCCCCCACACTCCCTGCCTCCTTTTCCTCGCCCTCGTTTTTACCCCTGATTCCCTTTGTTTTGCCCCTTTTTACCCACAAGCTTTTTACAGCGCGCCCCCCCCTTTCAACTCGTTTCCTCTCTTCTTCTCGTGCTTCCTGGCTGGTCTTCGTTTGTTTTGAGGTTTTCTTCAGAGGGCTGGACTTTTTGTCGTTTCTTGGTATTTTCACACGGTCCACTACTTTGCCCGAAATGCTCCACACCTCCCGTGGTCCTTCCACAGCGACGACAGCTTTGAGGTTGGGCGGTTTCCCCCTCGTTTTTTTTCCCTTTCTTTACCTGATGAGTACCCCCCCTTCATTTTCTTAGTGTCGGTGCGAATCTTCATTTAGTGCCTGAATCGGTCCGTTTTCATATTTTTTTCTTCCTGATTTTTTTTATTTGTCGGCTGTTTCCAAATTCGGGAGCCGCCCAGTCACATGAGAACTCCCCCGCTCCCCCCCTTCCCATCAAGACGTAGTCCTTGTTTGCATTCGCCAGGGTCGAGTTTTCTTCGTCGACTCATTTTGATCCGAGGGTCCGTTGTTTTTTTTTTTTTTTTTTTTTTGTGTGTGGTGGGGTGTGAGGTTATGTGTTTTTTTTTATGACAGTCACCCCCCCGTTCCCCCCCCCGCCCGGTTCCACCCCTGGAGGCGGTTCCGCTTTTTGGAGGTCCCCACTTTGAACAGCGTCTTTTCATCCCCGGTCTTTTTCCTTGTCCTTCCTTCGACTCTGCGGGTCTTGACCATTTGAACAAACAGACCAACGCCCGTGCCATGGTTTTCTTTTGATGAGTATTTCCAGCTCCCCCATCCTACCCAGGTAGTTTTTTTGTTTCTTTTCTTTTTTTCCTCCACGTTTGGAAAGCTTCCGTATTTCCCCTGCCTTACTTCCCTCTGTTAGACGCCAGTCTCTTAACCTTTGCCTACAGTTTGTTGTTTTGTTGAGCATGCCGATTTTTTTTCTCCTGCTCAGTACGGTTTTCATTTTGATCCTGAGTCTTTTCCTTGTTTTTCCCCTCGCGACCCCCCCTCCCGAAGTAGAGTTTCTTTTCTCCTCCTACTGCGTCCTTCTCTTTTTTAGTTTGGGAGGGCCCTCCGACCAAATGCCTCTCTCCATGCCACCCTTCGTTGACTCCGGTCTTCCTTTTGGGTTTTGCGTTCCCCCAGCGATTCCAACTTGCAATTCCGATCTCCCCGTTTGAGTCATCGATAATTTTTTTTTTCATATTGTGACCCCAGAGCCTCCGGATTAAGCGTTCCTGCCTGGTCTTTTTTCTTTTGATTTATTAACTTCGTTTGTCTTTCTCCTTTTTTCGAACAGGGTTTTCTTTTAAATAAGAAGTTTCTTTACTTGACTGCGATTTACTGCCCGTGAGGCGTCTCCTTGTCCTTTTCTCCTGAAGGTTATTTTTTATCTGTGTCTCTGGACAACACCAACCACTTTCCAAGCCAACCCCCTTTTTTTTTTATCCTGCCTGCGTGTATTGAATGCTTTCGGACATTTTTTTTGCTTGTGTCATAGGTCCTCCTCCTCTTACTCCCCGACCCAACCCCCCAGTTTCAAGAGTAGAACTGGTGTTTTTTCTTATAGCTGGACAAATAGTACATTGGTCTCTTTTTTCTGGCTCTTCACTCTTTTTTTTCTGTGTTCCCCCTTTGAATTTTTTTTTTTTCCCAACGAGTTTCGATGAAGAGATTAGGTTGCATTTGCTGTTTCTTTTTTTCGTCCCGAGGACCCCCTCTCTTGTCCAGGAGACCTTCTACATTTTCTTTTGACGCCTCTCGATCCCCTCCGTTCCCTATGATTGATTGAAAGTCGGTCATGATTTTCAGCCTCTGAGTAGTATTTTTTCCCTTGGGAGGGACCCTCTATTGATCTTCCGGCCCCCCACGCTCTTCCCTCGTTTTTTTGTTCCCAATTTGGGTTTGCCACGACGTTGACTAGTCTGTATGACATAACTTTTTCCCTCTCTCTGATTTGCCCGTTGATTAGTTCAGATTCCACTTCCCTTCTGCTTCTTTGTGTACCGCGGCATTTGCTTTTTCCTTCCGTTCTTTTATTCCCCAGTTGAAATGAATGTTATCAATTACAACAAGCTGCAGTCTAGTTATTGAAGCTAATATCAGCCGTTTTTGCTTTTTGAATTTCCCCCTCTATTCCGGGTTCGAAGTTTGTTTGGAGGATTAGTTGGGGCCTTTTGCCTTAGCTTGCTTTGGAGGCTGCTTTTGGTAGGTTTGTTTTTGGAGGTTCTTTTAGTTCGGAGGGTTCTTTGGGATTGTGCTCTTCCTCTTCGGTTTTTTTTGAGGAGTAGTTTTCTTTTGGTGTGGCTTCCTGTATTTCTTGGCGGTTTGCTTCGGTGGGTCTTTCTTATTGGAGGGTTGATTTAGGTCTGCCTTTTTCGTGAGTGTTTTTTTTGAGTTAGGCGTTGTTTTGAGGATTGTTTGTTTTCTTTGCGGCGTTCTTTTCGGCGTTATTCTTCCGGTCAGGGCGGCCCCCCTTTTTCTTTCAATGCTTATCTTTACTGCCATATTTCCTCGTTTTCCCCCCATACCATGGCCGCGTCGGAGGGTTTAACCCCCATTTGTCCCCTTCCCGCGTTTTTTTTGGTGCTTTAAGTCTTAGGGTGCATTTTTGTCGTCTCTCGCTTGCTATGTGCTCTTTTTGTCCCAAGTCTTGTTTTTTTTTTTCCCTGATAGCGTCGTTCCTCCCTCGACGCACCAGTCCCTTTTTTTGTGCCTTCTCCCTCCCGCTGCGCTAGTAGTCCCGAGGGTTTCGCTTTGATTGAGTTCCGGGATAAGCTTTTTTTCTTCCCGTGGTTAACCGAGCCAGTGGTCTATTCTCCCTTCCCGGTCGGTTGACCTTCTCTAATGCTTCTGCACGTTCTTGACCGTTTCTATGGTGTAGGGAGTTCTTTTTTGGAGCTTTTTTTTTGCTTGAGTCCTGTTTAAGCCCCGGTTTACGGCACATGTTTTCCCCTGCATTTTGTCGCGTTTTTTGTATTGTCCCCGCTCTGGGGCTCTCGATTTCCTCCTGACGGTAGCTGTGAACCGTTCGGTCAGTTATCCTCCCGAGGATTTTTCCCTTGGTTTTTTTTGTTCTTTTTTGCCCCCGTTCCAGGTTTTAAAGTGTTGGTTTTTGTCCTAATTTTCCTTCGTGTTGATTTTAGTTGCCCAACTTTTCTTTTTCGTGTCTGTTTGCCTGTCAGGCGTTGTGCTTTGCTTCTTGTTCCGGTTTTGAAACATAGTTTTGTGAGAGATCAGAAAACGTTCTTTTCATTTGTCCAGGGCTGGCCTTGCGTTCCTTTCGCTTTTGCCTTTCCTATGAGCCCCATGATGTCTATTTTGTTTCTTGGCAAAAGTAATGTACCTTTTCACCCAGCCCATTCCCTCGCCCGCTGTTCCTTGTCATTCTGAATAGACAAACAAATCACAGGTTTTAGTGTACTACTGACCCCCTTTCCTACTTTTTTTTTTTTTCTACATTCGCAATCTCCCCCTTTGACCCCTTGTTGGTTTCTTCACAAACCACACGAATGTTTTAAGTTCTTTTTTTTCCTAAGTGTCTTTTTATGATAGACAAATTTTGTCCTGCATTTCCCAACCCCCATTCCTCGTTGATTTCACTTCTCTCCTGTTTATGGCCCCCCCCACTTCAACAATTACTTTTTTCTGTACCCCTTTCCCAACCCCCCCCCCCCCCCCCCCCCCCCCCCCCCCCCCCCCCCCCCCGGCGTTTCCGTTGTTTGGCCCCCCCGAATTTTCTCTGTAATTATCACCCACTCCTTGTTTTTTGCTGCTAACTCGCCAACGGTTTCTGTTTGTATTCTCACAGTTTACCTGCCGGCTTGTTTTTGAAGTCCCCCCCCCCCCTTTCTCCCTTCCCAATTCTTCTTTATTTTTTGACCCAAAGCTCCCCCGGTCTTAGTGTAGGCTGCATTTTTTTTTTAGCAACATCAGGATGATTTGTGGATTTGCCACATCGGGTGCCTTTCCCCCCTTTAACCTCCTTTCTCCCAGTCTTATTATTTTGAAGGGATTTCTTTTTTTGTCGTTGAGTTTTTCTGTCCGCGTTTCCTCCCGTCAATAGGGCCTTTTTCACCGTTGAAAACCCCTTTCTCCCTTTTTTGTTCCCGCTGCCTCCCACCCACACCCGTCTTTATTTTTCAACTGGATCTTGGGATTCTATTTCTTGTTTCATACCCAGTGTTTGTTTTGGATCTCTCTCCTAAAGTCCCGTTTCCCTTTTGGGCCCGGTCATTTAATCTATGTCTGAGGGCTGTTATTTTTCGTCTTTTTATCTTTCCCCCCCGTTCCAGGTCCTATTCCGTGGCGATGACCTTTTCAGAACGAGGTTGCTTGGTGGACGGATTCCCCTCCGTTCGAGATAATTTCCAATTCCCTCCTATTTGGGGCCCCAAGTGTGCCCAGTTTTTTATCCCCTGTCCCTACTGGGCTTAACGCTTCTTTTTTGTGACTACTCACCCCTGACTTTTCTCAGGCTGCTAGCCCCTTCCTCCTTTGCCCACCGTCATTCTTCACTTGTTCTCCGTTGGTTTTTTTTTCTCCGAGGGGTTCTGGTAAGTGAAGGATGAGAAAACCTTTGGAGGCGCCCTGTTAATTTTCAGGCCTTCAAGCTGGGATTTCCCTTCCCCCCCTTTTTCCCCCTCTGTTCTTCTCTCCCCCTGTATGTTCTGTCCTCCTTTGGCCCATAAGATCGTTGTGGATGGTTTCCCCGCGTTTTTCCCCAACGCTGTGTTTCTTTTTCCCCCCCTTTTTTAAGGGACTGGGGCTTTGTTCCTGTTCTTGTTTTTGGCACCTTTCCTTTTTTCCCCGGGATTTGTTTTTTGAATTCTCCTACAACCCTTAAGTTTTTTCCGTAGACCACTTTTCCTACCCTCAGTCCTCTATTGCTTTGTTTGGTGGTTTTTTCGGTTTCCGGGTCCCAATTTTGGCTCACTTCCCCGTTGTGCCTTGTGCCTTTCTTTGCGACACTTTTTCCCCACACCCAACAAACACACCTCTTCCTTGTTTCCCTTCTTTCCCCCCTCCCCCCAGGAATGTGGTGTTTTTTTCTGAGTCCGGATTACCGTCCAGACTTTTTATTTTCCCTCTGTGATTGACGGGGACTTTTCTTGGGAAGGACACCGCGATATAACAGGGCTGGCCTCAGCCAGCCCTCCGGCCACTGTCGCCTTTCCCCCTGCCTTTGGCCCTTTTGCGTTCTAAGGTTTTTCTTTTTTCCTTTTTCTTTTTAAGACCCGAGTTTTACGGCTTCCTTTCCACTGTCCCCCTTCCACCCCCCGTCGGACCCTTGAGTTGTTTTGTTTTTTTTGGCCTAGTTTACATAAAAACAGCCCCCGTTACATTTTTTCTCTCAACCCCCCCCTTCCCCCTGTTTTTCCCCCTTGCGGCAAATTACCCCTTCCAGTTTTTTTTTTTTCTTTCCATTACCTTTTTCCACATTAAAAGTATCTTCAATTTCATCCCCCCTTTTGCCACCCTCTCTGATTCCCCCCACCGGTCCAAAAAGAGTTGGTTCAACCCGCCGTGCCGTGCGCGTTCTTCAATTCCCTGTTAGTACCCCATCGACCGTCAGGCCCCCCCCCCGTGCGCATTTTTTTTACTCATGCGTCGCCTTACACTCGTCCTGATGACCCCCAAATGTTTTCCCCCATCTAGGGGTGCATCTCCTTCTCCCCCGCAGGCTTTTTTCCCATCCCTTTTTCCAATACCCTTTTTTGATACTAATCGGGCACCTTTCCCCCTTGCCGTTCAGTACCCCTAACCCAAGAGTAGGCTAACAAACTCCTCAACAGGCTAAATTTTCCCGGAATGATGGTTTTCCCACGCGTGAGCACCCTCAACTCTTTCCCCCCTTGACGATGAGGACAGATGGTTCCTTCTTTTTTCCCTTTTTCCGTGTCCTAATCTTTCCCTGGAGTCTTTTCCCAGCCCCGTCTCACCTGACGCTCACCTCTGTTCATGAGCTGGCACCTTTTTTCCCACGTAGTACATTTTTGCCCCCTTCCTTCCTCTTCAGCCTGTTCTAAGGTCCCACCGAAGTCCAGCTGGGAATTCGTCGAACTACCCCCATTTAAACACCAGTTTTCACTACCGACTAACTGATCCCCTAACCCCAGCTTCCTCCCCCACCGTGCCTCCCGACTGACAGAAAACCACCCCTACAGCCGTTTTTTTTTTTCCTCAACCCAGACGCCCTTCCCCCCCCCTCCAGAGATTGCAAAACAGAAGTCCTCCTCAAGCAACACCCCCCATTTGCTGCCCCAGCCTGACCTCATCATCCCAACCCCCTGAAACATCCAAAGAATTGAACTCCCCCCCCTTGCCCCCCCCCGCCTCCTCAATTTCCCTGTCCCACACATACAGCACAGGCCCCCCCCCCGCCCCTCCCCCCCCGCCGCCGTCCCCAACACGTCCCCCCCTCCCTCTTTTTTGAATTCGCCTTGATTGTTTTTTCTCTTTCTCTCTTCCCGGATTCCTGCTTTATTAAGGCGTCTGCATGTTCGTGCCTTGCCCTCCCTTAATGGCAAAGTCGCTTCTTCTGCCCACTTCTTAAAACTTTCCTTCCTCCTCTTTCCGTTTTCTTTCTCCCCCTCAGGCAACGGCCCCTCCCCCTTCGATGGAACTGGAAGTTAGTGAGTATGCCCCTTCTCAAGTGATACTCTGTCCCCGTCGTTCTTCCTCCCTTTCAAGTTCCTGCTCGACGTGTCTTTTTCAAGGAAATTTCTTTGGGATTTAGGCCCCTTGTGATCTCCCTCTATAGACTTCCTTTCTTCAGCCCTCTTGCCCGATCGGAGATTGGTCCTCCCGCTGCGTCTGCATTCTGCCGGTTCAATTCGTTTACTATTCCTTTTTCGTTATTTTCCCCTTCCTATTCTTTAGTTACCAACCCCTTCAGTCGCATCGTGGGTTTTTTGTTTTTTTTTTGTTCACTTTGTTTTTCCTCATGCCCGGCAAGGTTGATGAGGAAAGTCTTGACCCCCCCCCCTTTTCTTTGAAAGTCCGCGACCATTTTTTCCGATGTTAATCCCGACGGCCACTCCCCCGTCCCTCTATCTTTTTGGCTTGGCTATTTGCTGAGTACCAGCTCGCAGTCCGATTTTTCTTCTGTAGGCACGCCCCCAAACCGGGACGGCCGAAATATTCCGTTTTTTTGCTACGGGCCCCTTCGTGGTTCGATGCCCGGTCTTAGTTCCGTTCTACCCTCTTTTTTCAGTGGCGAGTCCAAACCTAGGAGCCAGAACACAACGGCCTCCCCTCCTTTTTTCCCTGTTCTGTGTCCGATGGATCTGTTTTTGGCCGCATCTGGGGGCCCAGTTTTTATCCCTATTTGCTGTTTTGGGGAGGACTTGGTTTTGGCGGGCCCACCCCTCCGGTCCCACACGCTTTACATCAGCCTTTCTCCCCCCAAAACGAGTTAATCATTCCCCCCTCATACCCTCCTTGACGCTTCTCCCTTCTTGTCCGCGGGTTCGTGGACTCCAATTTTCATTGATCGCTCTTTATTGCGTTAACTCTTGTAACTTTTTCACGTTGTGGTCTTCGACCAGGAGATTTTTCGATTTTACCTTTTCTACCACCTTGTTTTCCTTTCTTCAAAGACCTTTTTGCTACCTTTTTGCTTTCCCTTTTTTATTTTGTTTTTTTAGTTCTTTCGGACCCGAGGCCAACCCCAGTTGCACACGCCCCCCATTGCCCTCCCTTTTCTGACCTAAACCTTGTTTGAAACTACTTCTCTTTTTTTTTGGGGCCGTTTTCACATCTTAGATTGCAAACCCATTTGAGATTTGAACCCCACTCGGTCGCCC
>Ga0179593_1622945_pt1 | contig 17042 bp, 20 predicted proteins | sample CZODoug2_1_08_16_FD_185931 | JGI IMG/M metagenome (GOLD analysis project Ga0179593, IMG submission 185931) | Vadose zone soil fungal communities from Angelo Coast Range Reserve, California, USA - CZODoug2_1_08_16fungal (PacBio error correction) | ecosystem: Environmental > Terrestrial > Soil >... | reverse complement strand
CTGATCATTTGGTTTTATGATCATGGGTGAAACCAGGATTCTCTAGTTCCGCGAAGTACCTTCTTTTTGCACTTGGTCTTCGAGCGGGCCGAGGCTTACCCCTCCCCCCTTCAAGGGGTCCTCTTGTATTCATGATCGAGGAGTGCATGTGCTGTAGAGAGGCCGAGTGGACCAGATTGGAGTCCCAACTCTTCCTGCTCTCCGCTCATTATGCGCGTCCCGTTACTTTTCTTTTTCTGATGACAAGGTCTGCCTCCTTTCACTCACTGAGATTCAACCAGCAGGCTGCGCGCATGGTCTCTTTCTACCCTTCCGTGGGTGACGAGCTAACGCTGTTTTTCTAAGTCTCTCAGTTTTTACCTTCCAAAGGTTTCTGATCTTGGGCGCATATGAGTGACGTCTTCTCCTTTTTTTTTTCATCGAACTTTTCTTCTCAGCGCGGTCCGATCCTCGGTGACGCCTTCTTTGCTGAATTGAGGTCTGAGAATCCCTCGGACTTTCCCTCCCCCTTTTTCTGCGGAACTCCCCCTTCCCCTTCCTGCTGCCCCCCTGCGACGCACCTTTCTCTCTTTTTGGCCCTTGTCTCTTTCATCTATACCCCGATGCGTCGTGGGTAATATGGTATGTCGACGGATAAATAAGAGGCCTCTTATCTTTCTTTCTTTCCCCTTTTTGACCGTCAACCTTCTCTTTGGACGCGCCGCGAGTCGATGCCGTTGCAACACTCCCCCCCTGAGCTGGTTGCCTTCCTACTTTCTATTATCCCCACCTTTCCCAACCTTTTGGGACTCTCCGCGGTTAGAACTAGTGTCATCGCGCCCCTCCTTTCTTGCTTTCCCTCCTTGTGTTTTCTTCTCCTCCCGGCAGACCGTCTGGTCTTTGTCTTACATCTCTCTGGGCCGGACGTACATCCTTCCTTTCTATTTCCTTTGGTACCTATCTTTCGCGGTACTTGACTGTTCCTAAGAGGGGAAATTTCCCAGTGAGGATTGGGAGTTTATAGTTGCTTTCTTCAGCCATTCTCCCATCTGATCATGGGCACCTTAGCCTGTGTTGTTATGTTTCACTATCTGCGATGATTTGACACGTCGACCGGTCCCTTTTGAAACCTGCCTCCTCCAGTGAAGTTTCCCCCCCCCCCAAAGACTTCCCTAGTCTCTTGCTCGAATTGTCCATACGGAACTCCCCTTCTCAGTAAGCCTGAGGATTTTCTACACCCTCCTTCTTGTGACTCAATTTCGACGTTCTCCCGTTTCCTCCTCCGTGTCGCGTCGGAAAGAGGGGTCGCCCTGACCCACAAGGTTGTAGCGTTGGCCGGACCGATATGGTCCTGACCTCTTCTTCTTCCTTCTTGCCGTTCCCTTCGCCGCGGGAAGCTTCGGTTGACACTACTCTTATCGCTAAATCTTTGTTCAAGATCGCTGGACATCCTCCCACCCACGAGCTTTCTTACTGGGCGGCCCCTCCCTGGTTCCCATCGGTTCCCTCCGGGGGCCTTGACCAAAGTATAGTGGGGTCGCTATCCTTCGTGTCCCCCTCTGGACAACTTTACCGTCCTTGCATTTTCTTCACAACTTCTTTTCCCCCCACGAGTTCACACAAGAGGTCCTGAAATTGGAAAGTCGGTGCCTCTACGATCGGTTCTTCTCTATTTCGTCCCTATTTTCTGGAGATGCTTTTTCTGCCTCGTCTTCTTTTTGCACCTATCCCCCGGCGTCCCCGTTTTAACGGCGCTCTTGCCTCGCGCAGACCCCCTTCGGTTCCCCTCGTCTGCGACGGCACCCTGTTGTTCGTCTCCTCTTTTTGCAATCCTTCGTTCTGACAAGTGTCTTTAGTCTCCGCAGTTACAATGAATCCCGTTTTTCCTCTTTTCAGTAGTGCGCGTACGCGTCGTTCAGACTTACGGTAAAGTGACCAATCCATTGATGTCTTATTACGCCCTTCCTTGAAGGGTCTCTCCTTTTTAGTCTGCTCTCACTCGCCCAGTTGGCATTTTGTGACTCACTATCTCCCCTTTTTTTTCCTCTCTTTATAGGTGGCTTTATCCGTCGTCGTTCCCCCTCGTCTATGACTCTCCTCGACCGTCACCCCGACGTGAAGTTGGTCCTGTTGATTCTCCTCCCCCGCCCCCTTCGTCATTGGGTTAATTTTACAGTCGGTAATCATTCCTGATAAGATTTCCTTTTGACAGCACCCTTACCTTTTCCTCTTCTCCTTTTTGCCCGATGCACCGATGTCGCCTCTCTATTTCCTCTCCTCTTTTTTGTTTTTTGATGTTCCGAAAGGATTGTACAGTAAAGCCCAACAATCCCGGGTACAAATCAATTGGGTGATTCTGTTTCCCCTTGACCCCACTCATTCACACGAAGTCGGTCGGGTGTCTTTTCCCAGGTCCCACCCCTTACCCCCCCGTTCTTGATTAGATCCATCCGATCCGGTCTGTGACCCGCGGCCACCATCATCTTGCGAGGTCGACTCTTGGTTCCCCCCGACCGGCGCGGATCTTAGTTTTCTCTGGTTACGTGTCTTAGTCATTGAGTACACCGTCGAGCCCCCCCTACACAGAAGTAAGCCGCAGTTTCCCCATATTGGTCCCGGACCTGCGCGGCCTTGAACATTAATTCCGAACCGGGCCTACCCCCCCGCGTCGCGACCTCCTGATCACCGAGCCGAAGCCAATCTCTTCGATCATTCCGTCGTCCTGACCAACTCCCATTGTGAGGGAGCGGTTAAGTCTCCCACCCCAGCTTTCTGCCTTTCCGACTTCCTGGCTCTTCTCTTGGAGCACTCCCCTTAGCTGCATAGATCTTTATTCTTGTCGCGTTCCTGACCTAATCAGTGCGGTCCCGTCTCTCCCCCCCCTTCTCGTGAACTCACATAAATTCCACCGTTCCTAGCCGTCCGAGTTGAAAGTATGCTCCCTTCCTCTCTGGCCTGCGCTTTTTTCCTTGCGGGAAAACCGCTCTGAACTGAGTTCCCTTCCTATTCTAAGCCTTACTCACAGATTAAGGTGCAGACGTCATCTTCCCGCCGCTTTTCACCCTCTTTTTTCTCCCCAGGATGCCCCTTTGGGATGCGGATGTCCCCTGGTGATCTGTCCCATGTTCTCTATGGGAGATTAAGTAAGTCTACCCACAGACGGCTTTCGGCGGAGATGCCAACGCTTCGTCCTCCTTTTTTCCCCAATTCCTATCGTCTCGGCGGTCCCCCCCAGGCAATACACCTTCATCTTCTCCTTTTTCTGTTGCTGGGTTGACCAGAGGAACTGAGCCCTTAGATGCCCTTCGTCGATCACCGACTTTTTTCTTGCTCGCTTTTTCCCTTTCCCCCTTCACGATCCTCCCTGCGCCTCCCGTACCCCTGCGAGCCCTCTCCCTTTTTCCACCTCTTGCGGTTCTGGCAGTTTAAAACGACCACCCTCACGGCGACGACGAGCCCCCCTTTTATTTTTTTCGCCTTTCGCTGTCTCTCCTCCTAACCCGCTTCCCCCATTTACTTTCGCTCCCCCCCAAGGGGATGCAGACCTGTCCTGTTTGAAGTTTGTCTCCTCTTAATCCCCACCCCTAGCCTTCGGAAACATTTTCTTAGGTAATTCCTGCTAAAAAAGGTGTCCCCCCCCCCCCTTGGACGTTCTTGTCCCTCCCCCTTTAAATCTTCCTTCCCATTCTTGGAAGGTCTGGTGCCGCTGACCCAAGCCGTCCCCATTCCCTCCTCCTCTCTCTGACCTATGATTTGCGACTGGCCCTCAGCGCGCCTGAGTCTCCATGGTAACTCATCACTTCTCTTAAGCAGCTCCGTGACTCTTCCTGTTGCTTTCTCACTCGCAGCTTCGTGCCCGTCTCGTCCCCCCTGCCCCGATTCTCCTGAGCTCCTCCCTCGGACGAAGTGGTCTCCCCCTTCCATCCCAACACGCGTAGAGATTGCCTTCCCTTACTTCCCTCCTCCTATTTCCTGGCGCCTGCCGTTCCTCCTTTCCGACCACTCTTATTTTCGAAGGAAGAAGAATGGTGTCCCCAAACTCATGTCCGTCCGCTAAAGGCGCCCCCTTACTCTCCTTCCTCTCCTGCCGAGTCACGCTTCTTTCGCTCCAAAACGGACTTTTTTCTCCATCCTTAGTTTCGACCGATCAGAAAATAGGGATCGACCGCAAGCGGTTGCTTCGCCCATCTTAACCCTGGCGGGCCTTCCAATTTCTTTTATCCTCTGGCTCAGTTCCCCTCCCTTGATGTTTAATAAGTGAATAAACCTCCTCCTGTCAGACTTCACCCCCCCTTTTATCGACTGTTGCCCAAAGCTCCTTTGTCCGGTTGAATTTTTCTTCCCCATTGCTCGTAGAGGGTTAATACCTTGACATGCCCCGAATCTCTGCTTTCATTCAGGGAGACCCTTGAAGGGAAGGGTCTCCCCCGGAACTATATATTGTCTTTGGGTTGTGTTTGTTTTTTTTTCGGGGTGTTTTTGTTGTTTTTTTTTTTTTTTTGTCTCTCACTCCCCCGGCCAGTCGTCCCAATCGTGGCATAATCAGAGTCGTAATTTTCCAAACCCTACATAGTCCCTTCTCCCCCCTCTTACCCGCTCTCTCTCTTTCCTTCTTTGTTCTAGCCATCTCTAATGTCAGTTCGCTTCCTCATATGGTTAAGGGTGTTTTTGAACTAGGCGACGTGGAGTCGGCCCATTTCTCTCCTCTCTCCCTCTCCACGCCTGTCTTGATCGAGCGTTCCTCTTTTGTCACTTCAAACAAGGGGAATGAGTGGTAATTCTCCTGTGGGTTGTCAGCTTGTCTCTCCTTTTCAGTCCCTCTCATTGGCGCCGAACTCTATTTTAAGACTTCTTTTAATTTGGATTTCGCGCCTCCCCCAAAGGATGGCTGCTTCGGCTCTGATTCCCTCGCCCCCTTTTCACGATTTCCTCCGACATTCATTGCTTCCTCCTTAAACGGGTATGCGAGCTACACGCTGCCCCTCTCCCAGCCGACGCGGCATTCCACCGCTGTTGCGTTTCGGCGCTCTGCTCATGTCGCGGTGAGTCGATTGGGGACGCAGAAGAAGCGTCCTCCTATTTGTAGCCTTGCGGTCCCGATTTGGCGCTGGCGTGTCTTTCTCCCTCTTATCGTGTTCTTCGCTGGTAGAGGTCAACTTAATCGGCGAGACCGTGTAGGGACGGCTTGGCTCTGGAAACTTCCGATACTCTCTTTTCTTTTGGTATAATTTTCTTATGCGCCACGGGTCCTACTGACGTTTCGAGTTTCTTAGTTGACTCACCAATTTTGCTTGCCCCCGCGGAATTCTTTGCAGAGCAGTATTTGATTAGTTTTACTCTTACTGATTTTACACCTGGTGTCCCCACAACTGTCCCTCTGAGCGTTCAAGGACACAGTATTGTCTCAGCGTCACCCTCCTGCTGCGCCGTGGTCCCAAGAATGGCTCGCCCTTAACGACGTACAGCTCCCTCCTCAGCTGTCACCTACCTCTTTTCTTTTTTTTCGTGTATCCCGTGCCTGTACAGTCTGACTTTCGATTACCTGTTTCTCTGAAATCTCCGAGAACGTGGTCGAGCAGAAATTAGTCGAGGAGGTTATCTCTTCTTTAACCTTGCTTCTCAGCCCTTGGCTATCCAGGTGACCTTTTCCCCAGGTTAATGGGAAAGTTAGATTCTTCTGAACCACGCATTTTTCCTTCGTAGGCCCTTTTCTTCCTTTTTTTTTGGCGTTCCTTCTCCCTCCATACCCAACCTTTTTCATTATTTCCTCCTCGCATTGATTTCCCCGTAAGGCAGGTCAAGAGCAGTCCTTTTGACTGTCTGGGGCCACCCCTCTTCCCCCCCCTCTATTGGACTCACTGACTTCTCAGCCTTTTTTCGCCCTTAGAGGATGAGTTGCTCCCAGCCTGTCTCGTTCCTTTTTTCACTATGCCGAAAAAGGGTATTCGTTTCAACCATCCCTCGATATTCTCTCCTCCTGTGGCTGGCCCGGCGTTCCCTCCCTTCTCGTTTCCCTGCCCCGACTTCTCCCCCCGTTCGAATCAGACCCCGGAACACCGATCGGGAAACAGACCTCCCCCTTTCTGTAATTTAATGTTTCGCCCGACTATTGGACCAGGGCGGCTAGAAGTTCCATGACTATGAGGAGGGTCTATCTATCTCTGTAATTCCTCCACGAACTACCCCTTTCAGTTTCAATCTCTGAGAAACCGCTGCCGACCGGACTCTCCCCCTTTCCCCCTTCTTTTCCGGATAACTGTTCTCTCTCTTATAGAGATGTCCGGATTTAGGAGAAGACTTTCTAACTTCACTTTGAGTCCCCACTCCTGTTCCTGAGCGTCTCGCTGTAAATACATTTTCTATTCTCTGGAAGAGATGTGCTTTTGACCATCAAGGAGGTGCATCCTCTTCTTACCGACCCGCCCTCATCTGTGGTGATAGCCCGTTCTTTTCCAACCCAAAAAAATGTTACCCTTACTGGCATTCTATTTGAATTCTGGTTTCCCGAACCTCCCAGCGAAGTTTAGTTGGAAGGACTTTATTTACCTTTACTCCCCCCCTCTTCGCTCCCCCTCGCCGTCAGTTACCGTCCGTTTCGCTTGAGGTAACGCAGGGCTAGCGCTCCCAAGTGTTTCCGTCTTCCCATCAGCTCCCGCCGAAGGCGATTTCTTTAGTCTCATACCCCCTTCTATAGGTGACATCCCTTCGGGTGTACCCAAGTCTTCTCTTATTACCGACCGAGCGAAGTTGGATTTTCCGGGTCACGCTATACCTCCCCCCTCACTTGTCGATTTTTTCTTTTCCTTTTTCCCTGTTTTCTTTTTTTTTTTTCATCCCTTTCCGCTTCTCTTCTAGTTGACTCATAGGGTCTCAGGTTCCTGTGGCGATGCGAGGTGTCACTCTTCTTTTTTTCCCCCCTCCTCTTTTTGCTTTTTCCTTCTATCTTTTCCCGTTCTCACGGCGCACCCTCTTTATTGTCACCAGGTACCACCTCTGCGTCAGATTCGGGAAAACGTCCCCTCTTTTTTAACCCCTCCTTCTGTGTAGGGCCTCCGGCGTCCCTTCCCCTCACACCAGGCTCTTTGTCTTTCCCCTATAACGAGCTTTACCTTAGAACCTCCTCGGCTGATTTCGTCTACTCCTTGCGAAACCTTGCGGGCGGCCTCTTTCGGTTTCAGCCCTGCTTGGCTCCTCCTATCTACAGGTCCCTCAGGCCTTATTCTTTTTTTCCCTTTTGATTCCTCCCTTGCATGCGTGTATTTTTGTTGTCCAGTAACTTTGGCAAACAGTTCTAATATTGACTAAGAGCTCTCGCTTAGATCCCTTTCGGGACTCACTTCTCTATCCCACTCGTTGGGTTTCTTTAGGCCGAACTGTTCCTCCCTCCTGTACCGTCTCTCGATTTTTCGGTTACTAAATTTACCGGTTGTCGCCCGACTTTTTCAGCACGGCATTCATAGATGTGATGCACTCTCTCTTTTTCGGGCCTGCATCAGGCTTTCCCCTGACAGAGGCCGAAATCCATGGCCAATTCCACGTCAGCCCTTCCCTCCGTTGCCTTTTCTATTCTATTACGCGTCGGGTCAGCGTTTTCAGTCGCGCGTCCCATCCTCAATGCTGATCCGTTTAGTTTAAGACTTCACAGAACGCGTCCCCGGGTGCCACCGCTTCTGATTTGCCCCCTCTCTTTTTCCCCCTTTTACTCTGAAAACCTGCGTCGGGGATGCGGATTTTTTCCCTGAGCTTTTTAGTCAACCATTTTACTCTATGCGATTCCAGGACTGTGCTCACTAAGGTCTCTCCTAAGTTGCTTCAAAGTCCGCTAATGAACCCCAAATGTCTCCCCTCCCCCTCTCATGAAGGCCACGACATCCTTTCTATTTTCCCGACGACATTGTCCACTCCGGTCACCTCCTCTCAGGCACTTTCGCTGCACGTCGATCGTCGCACTGTCGTGTGGACTGCGTGAGTCCCTTTTACCTTTTTTCAATGCGCTTCCCTACCGAAACTTGCTGCAAACAATTCTCACTTGTCAGTTTAATGACGACCCACTGACAGCCTGACCTCTTTTTAGTGACCCTTCCTCCGGTTCTGTGTTTTTCTGAGCTTGCGCCTTCCAAGTTCCGGTGTAGTGTCCCCCCCGTATGTCTTTCTGGTAATTTAAAAGGTAAGTCTGTTCTCCAGATAGTCCGGTTACACTCCTCCGGGTGACAAAATTTTCCGGAAGATTCCTGTTTTTCCCCCCCCCTTTCGTACCTAATCACGAATATAGGTAGCTACATGAGGGGACCTTGTCGTACCTTCCATCCTTTTTCACTCCCCAGTCGGGCCAAGGTAGCTCTACTTACGATGAAGATGGCGGGATTAGTATTTCCCGTGTGGCGGTGTATTTCATTATTATTACTTCGACGCTCTTGATTCTTTACTTTTTTTCTTAGTTCAATTCCAAGAGGAAGTAGTAACTGAAACCTAGACAGTCCCTCCTCTTTCCTTCTTTTCACAGTGGTTCCCCCCCCTCAAGTACCACTTTTCCCCGATTTAGACGTCGTGTAGCCCTCCATTTTTCTGGCTTCTCAGTGTAGCGACCGCAGGTACTTCCCCCCTCTTCTTTCTGAGCCTTCCGAACCGCCTTCCCCTTTCTCTACATTTTCCTCTCCGTCACGCGAGACTTGGACTTGCCCAATTGACGTAGGCCGCCATCATGGCGCACACACGCCCTAGCCGCCCCTCTTGGAATTTACGCGCTCGTCGTCCTTGAGTCGTCCGTCCCGTTCAGATACGAGGGAGACGCCGCAGTCCGTCCACACCTTTTTCTTGATCCTCCAACTTGAAGTCGCGACGCAGCTTCAAGCACTCTCTCTCTTTGACGCTCCTCTAGAGCCGTATCCAGTGTTCGCCAATCTTTCTTATCAACGTTCTATCTTTCTCCCCTGCCCGCCTCCCCTTGCTTTTCATGCTTTCTGCATCCGCCCCCTCGACGTTAACCTGCCCCGATCTAAGGCTTTGAAAACCCTCTCTGCCTAACCCGTCCCCCTCTTTTTTACCCCCTCACCCCCCCTTTCCTTCCCCTATCCTGACCCCTTATTATTCCGATCTTCTCTTTCTCCTTTGTTGTTTTTCTGTTCATTTATCTTTATCATGCCGCGCGTAGGTGGCTCTTTTTCTTTTGATTGGTGAACCTTTTTTTTTCCTTACGCGTCTTTTCTTTCACCTGGACTTCTAACCCCTGATTCCTCTTGAGCGGCCGACGTATCCCGTAATCAAGGTTTTATTTTTTGCATTCAGGTTGTAGATGATCTTTTCCCCATTTTCGGACCCCTTCTCCTCCTCACGTGAGTAAACCCCGGTGCTTTGGTCAATCTCTTAAGGCTGATTTCCCGTTCCAGGCTAATCCATCTCAAAAATTTCGGCACGTTCTCTTCCCCCGGTGCCGTTCTCTTCGTTCACTCCCCACTGAACATTTGTAAGTTCCCGACCCTAATCTTCTTTCCCCTTTTTTTTTCCCTTCCCCTTGCTTATGGGCACCTTTGGCGGTCTGTGATGAGTTCCTTTCTCGCGCTTCAAGCCATCTTCTTTTCTTGGAAGAAGATTGCTCTTGAGTTCGGCGCGCATCCCCGATCGGCTTCATTCTACCTTTTGTTGTATTCCGGTTCAGCGAACAGGGCTTTTCTTTGCATCGGCTGACTTCTTTCCTTTTGACTGATGTTATAAGATACAGAGGTCCTGGTACCTTTTTCCCACGTTTTAAGGTGCCTTAGCTTTTGCTCCTTTTCTTCAAAATTCGTTTTTTCCTCCGCGCGTCGGCTTGAAGAGCTGAGCCTGGCTTAGTCCTTCTTGTCACGCGTAAAGGCGACGCGTTCCTTCTCCTCTACACGTGCCACCCCGTCCGCATCGTTGCTTGCTCCCTGGCCACAGGTCCCGTCATTCTTCGAGGCGAGCGTTTTAATGGGTGCCTGGTGTAATCAGACGACCCCTCGGCTGCCGCTCTCTTCTTGACCCCCCGCACCTTCTCTTTGATCTTCTTGCGTCCTGTAAGGTTGAACGGTCGATACGTTTGGTTCTCCATCGACTAGAACCCGGTGCTAAGCTTCTCTTTCTCGGATTTGATGAGCGGTTCCCTTCCCTTTCCCCTGCCATCTTCCCGTTCTGCTATTTTTTCCACAGGTTGCCTCTAACTTTCTACGTGCAGGAGGCCTTCACCTTTTTTCAGGTATTTGTCTGCCGTCGCGTCGTGGGCTCCTTTCTTCCCCTTGTGAGCATTCCTAACGTTCCCCCCATTTCTCTATTCCGATTCTGCTTTTTCTTAATCTGTCCGGTTTTGCTTTTCTTGAAGGCGTCTCACTAGTCTTTTTCTCTCCGATGCCTTTCTTAGGGCCCCTTATCTTTTTCTTTTTTCGACAACTCCCTTTCCGTCGCTCCCGTTCCCCATGAAGAACTGTTTATGCGTTGGTGCCCGCCCTTCGATCGAATTTGGAGGCATTCGCAGTCACTTACTTCGGTCTCGTGAAGCCTCGTGACCCTCTTTGCGTTCCCTCGCCCATTTTCACCCTCGTGATTCTTCCCCGATCAACTCTCGGCTTCCCCCTCTGAAAACCACGCGTGGTCCTCCATCCTGGCGTGCTCTTCTTTCCCAGCGGTCGCACTCCCGGGCGCCCCAATTTTGAAGGCGTTTGTGCTCTGGTTCTGCTCCCGTAAATACTCGGCTTTCCCTGCTTCCTACACCATTTTTGCCCGACGCCGGGGACGATCTCGGCACCTTCCCTTTTTCTTTTTTCTACGCTTTTAGAGATGGGCCTGATCTCTTCTTTTCCTCCCCGCGTTCCCCCCATCCGACTTTTTCCCTGATCGAATGTAAGATAGTGGCACAGCCCTAGCGATGGCCCTCTACCCCTTCCCTCTCCGCTTCCTGCACCCCCTTCACGGTCTCACCTCTTTCGTCCCCCTTTGATAACTCTTTGATCTGACCCTTCCTCAGAACCCCCCCCCTCGGTGTTTTTCGTCCTTCACTCTCCTCCGCCTTACTCATGACGTTCCCTTGTTAAGAACGCTCTTGCTAAGGAGTGTCGACTCGTGGACTACGACCTTGACTGGATTGCCCAGCCTCCCCTTAGATCAACTGATTACTGGAGATGGACGCGTACCTTTTAGCTACCCTTTTGAGTTTTTAATGCTAGAGGCTTGATAGGTTAAGTCCCTTTTCGGGCTAGCTAGTAGCACCCTCCTCAGATTATATGGTGCCGTGCTCCCTCCCTTCTTTCCTTTTTTCACACTCGCCCTCTGCGCTCCGATCCCCCTCCGTCACCGCGACGCATTTTTTGATTTTCCCTGGACTTTCTGCAGTATTTCGATGTTTGGACCTTTTCCGCGGATTGTCTACCGTTTACCCGTTCCCCTCTTCATTAGGTTTTGTGTTTGGTGCCTGTGGACATGTCTACATCCTCTATCGTTGTGTTTGTTGTTGACCTTGTGCCCACAACAACCTGTTGGTACTACTCCATCCCTCGTCACCTTTTTTCATCCCGCCCCCGTAACTTTTTTCCCTCGACAAGGTTGTCGGGGCTTTGCTCTTTTTCCCCTTAACCATTGGGACGTTCTATCGCTGTATCGCGTCGTGGATGTTTCACCTACTACTGGTCTTTTTTCCCCCATATCTCTCATTCTGCGATGTGCTACTCTTTCCACGGTCGGGATATGCTTCTTTCTCAACCTGTTTAGCCGCCCCTCATTTTATCTTCCCTCCCTCATTGTTCCTCGCGGTCGAACAGGCTCCCTGGTAAACTCGTAGGAAAGGATACCGTAGTGTCTGAACCCCCACCTCTCTGTTCGCGCCTCTGCCCACGAGCGGGTGTTCACCTTCCTCCGGGCTCCTAGCGAAACAATTGGTTATCTGCCTTCTTTACGGCTTCTCGACCGCTCAGATGTATGCAGGTTAGAAGACCCCTGTCTTCTTCCATCGTATGTCTGGCGCGAGCCGTGAATTCCCCCTTTCTCTCGTGGGCTCGGATCGGCTCTAGTGCGCAACTTTTTTTCCTCTCCCCAGTGACCTCTTTACTCTCTCATGAGACCTCCATCGTCCCTGCCGCTCTCTCCTCCACGTCGCGTCCCCATGACTTCTTCTGCGACGTAGTCGTTCAGTTGCTGTCTCGAGTATAACTTCTCCTGCAGAGTCGTTTTCAAGACAGCGCTTCTCCCCTGATTTTCATTGGGTTGTCGCCGCATTTCTTGTCACCGCGGCTGCTTCTAAGACCGGTGGACCTGCTCCTGGGGTTTCTTCGGCGGTGAGTTCCCCCTGTTACTCCGGCGATCAGGACTGCGTCAGACCCTGCTCTTTTTTTCCGTTGGCACCCCCCCTTTTCAAGTTCGTCCCGCTCATAAAACTGACCATTTTTTCACCCAACGAAAAGTGTTCTTTTCCATCGTGCGAGTCTGCGCTCCAGTGGTTTTTTCCCCCCTTCTCTTTTCACCTGTCGACGGACCTGGTGATTCGTGCTTTTCGTTGAGATCAAGGAGCACGGGGGTCGAAGACATTATCGCCTCGCCCCCGATTGGCTTCCCATCTTCAGTCCCCCCCACGTTATGGTTCGCCCTCTTTTTCAATTTCGACAACGGGAGACCCTTTTCCTAGGGAAACGCTTTTGGCTATTGCGATTGACCGCCGGACCCGCAGGGTCTACAGTCGTTTTGCCTCAACTTTTTCCTCCCCCTTTTGACGTTCCGTCCCTCCGCGATGACGATTAATTTTACTGTCGCTCTTAAAATTTTTCTGCCCGCTCGCGCCCACCGATCGACGCCAGCCTTTTTTCCCCTTCATTGCCCTACACCTACGAATCTTTACCTCTGTAAATTCGGAGCTCCAGGAGTAGTGTCCGTGCTTTTTCCCAACACCAACCAGTCGGGCCCCACTTTTCTCCCCCTTTTTTCCCTCTCTCTACCAGGCCGCTGGCTTAGTCGATTCCCGGTGTAATTAATACCCTCTTTCTGGCGATCGTGATCCCAGTTGCTCTTTTCCCCCCCTTCCTCAATGCACTTTTTATTTTCCCCTTCGGTGCCCGGACGATGTCAGAGACGTCCTACTCTCTTTTGTAACCGTGGAGACCTACATGAAACATCCTCTCTCATCGTATTGGAGATTTTATAGCGTCCTTCCTCCGGTCTCTCGTCCTCCTCTCCTTCTTTCGTTCTCACTATCCCCGATTTTATTGTCGAAGTTTTTGTCCCTTATGCTTGCTTAACGCCATACGCACCGTCAGGGACAACTAGGTCCCCCAGAGTTGTCTCCCTTTCTATCGTCCCCCCCCGGGACCGCCCCTTCTTTTCCATGTTTCCCTTCGAGCGAGCTTTCAACCCTTGGAATTATTCTGACTTTTCACTCTGCGCGGAGGAGGTGTCGACATTTTTCTTTCGCGCGACACCCCCCCCCCCCCCCCCCCCCGCCCCCCACCACCCCCCACCGGCAGAAGAAGCCCAGTTACTCGACACTCTGACCTTCCCAGTAGAACCTCCGTCCTTCCCTTTTCCTTCTCCTCCTTTTTCCCGGGGCCGGAGAATCATCTCTCTACCTCGGAGTCTCAGGCGGAGTTCTACATGCACGCCCTCCTTGCTGAATGACCCTTTCGCATCCCATAGGGAGGGTATAAAAGACTCTTTTCGAAATAGTCCCAGCACGATTCAATCGTTCCGACCTCCAAGCTTCTCCCAAATGTGTTCTTCCCCACCCCACCAATAGTCCGCGCCTAGAGTTTCTCAGATTCCTATCTTCATAGTCGGTTTGACCCAGATATGATCATGCCTTTTCTTCGCGACGATTTTCTCCTTTTGTTGTCCCACACACGGATGCGTCCGTAGGGCACGATTCTTTATTGTGCGGTATTCCGAATCTTGAATTCCTCGTCTCCTTTCTCGGTGTACCCCCTTCCTTCAATTTCACGCCGCATGAGCATCTCTTTAGCTTCCATGGGCTTCTTAACGAGGTCCCCCAGGTGTCTACTTTTCCGATTGGTCCCCTTGCTGCCTCAGCCTTTCCGCACCCTTCTTCGTCTTCCTGTCTTGACGTGCTGAACCTGTTTTTTGTTTGCTATCAGTGCGATTCCCACAGGTCGGAGGCGCCGGGAGTGGCCTACCTTAGTGTCCGCTTACGAGTCCAACCCTCGCGCCGGCGATCATTCTTGAATTCCACTTGTTATTCCAGTGTTTAGACCATTCTTTTCTGCCCTTCTCAGTTTCTTTTTTTTTTCGACCCAGCTTCTCTAGGCATCCTCTTACTCTTTGTGACTGAATCCAGGTGGCCGAGTCGATTCGTCCCTCTGAATCACGTGCCCTTTCTTCCCCCTTTGACATCCTCGTTTTTAGGCCTTGAAGGCTTTCGCATCTCTCTCCCCCATGTAGATTCGAGGCTGGACCCCCAGTTAAGCCCATCGTCCCTTTCGGTGTTCTACTTCTTTCTCTGCGCCTGGTCCTACGGCTGAGAATTTTGACTTTCCTCATCGGTTTTTACGCGAAGTTACTCAGATGAGTCAAGAGTCCCCTTAAGACGATCTCTTCTTTGACTCTCCTTCACCCAGTTTTTCCCCACCAGTTGAATAGCGTTTTGATGCCACCTGGCTGTGTCTCTGGTCGAGATTTTTGCCGACTCCTTTGTTTCCCGAGTTACCCCCACCGACGACTTGCTCCTCGTTGAAGATCGATCCGATGTATTGCCCCTGAATGCCTTCCTCGTCCCCCCCTTTGTTCTTTACGAAACTACCCCGCGACCCTGGTTACCCTGTCCAAGACGCAGGTACCTTTCCTCGTCTCTTCTTCCGCCGCTTCCTCCCCCCGCCGTCGCACTTCAGACATCTTGTCAATTTTCCAATTCTCGCGGTTTCTGAGGTTCCCCCAGCCCCCTCTGGCTTACCCAGGACTTTTTAAGTCGTTCCCTTAGGCCTGGAGTCGTTCTTTGGAACCACGCTACCCGTCCTTTCCCGTATTGAATAACCCAGCCCGCTGGAATTTCCCTTTCAAGAGTCATTTGAGGAGTCCGTAAGGGTTTACTCGACACACTAGTATGGCCACGATTTTTACGTGCAGTCGAAGGTGCCCTTCTCTTTCTTTTTCTCTTATGGACACACCCTGGGCGTTCTTCCGCGCCGCAACCTGTTGGCCCGTGACGATCGATGATCATTGGTAGTCCTTCCTTCTTCCCTCCCCCGCCGGTCCGCCGAAGCCTCAGTTTCCACGTCCGGACTCCCATGATAACCCTTTTTTCTACATATGAACGCCTTTTTTTTTGGACCCGTCATTCGCGCATTAATTGGACAGAGGCCGGGTGACACGCGATCCGGGTTTCCCCCTTTCGGAGGTTTTCTCCTCTTCTGTCCTTTTCCAAATCAGAGCAGTTCCAGTGCTTAACCCCCACCACGCTGCCCAGTACGCTCACTCTGCGGGCATTCCTTGACCCCGTCATTTTTAAGTGCTACTTGAATTATAGTAGCGTATGTACGGATTTCACGCTCGAGTTAAAGGGCACTGATCGAGAAAATAGATAAAGCTCCCTCCTTTTGAAGAACCCCCCTCAGCCCTTCTTGACTATCCGAGGGTCCCACTTCATTTTTCTCCTAATTGGTAGCTCTGCTTTCGTGGCCCCTGACCCCCCCCTGTTGTAGTTTTTTTCTCTCTTATCATGGCTCGCTGATCGAAGCGCGGCTCTTTGCTCGTTCCCAGGCTTGTCGGGTGTTGTAAGACCCAGTGGTTACCTTGACGCCACTCTCGGACTCTTTTCCCCCCACCTTTTCTTACCCTTCGCTTCAAGAGCGTATATAGATTTTGGGTTCGCGTCGTGTGATTCTCAACTACGTCCCGTTTCGGGTCTCCTTCGTTCGCAACTCTCCTGCGATAGGTGGCTTCGCCTCCGTGTCGTTCCACTCCACGCGGCGAGGACTTCCCCTGATTTACGTCCCTAACCTTTCTTTCCACGATTTCATCCCCCCCGTACTTTCGCTGCGTTTCCTTTCCTTGCGTTCTTCTCCCGAGGAACTTTTTCTTGCAAGCCCATAGGGGTGCTTTGTCTTTGGTCCCTCCCCCGATGTCGAACCTCTTTTTTTCCCTCCTCGTGTTCCCTGTTTGATCGTTTCGACATCTTTTCCTCGTCAACAGCCGGAGTCCACACAAATTGTGTCCCTGGTCAATCCACCCCTTTCAAGGGAGAATTCTCTTTCTTCCCTGCATGTCCCTCGTCATTCGTTTCTCCGTTTTCTAGTCCAGTGTCACCCAAATTAGTATAGGCTAGACTAGTAAGTCGTGTCCCCCCGAACCCTTAGAGCTGCCCTATCATCGAGGCGAGTGGCCCCTTTGAACCTTAGTTTGTGAGGTCAATGGAGCACTCCTATAGGTGTGAACAGGGATATCTTCATCCGCCTCCTCTATCGGATGCTTGTTGAATGATGGTGTCCTTCCCCCCCTTTAACGTAACGGGTCTGTTTACCCACTAGCCGAGACAATCATATCCGAGTTGGCTGATCTCCAGCATTCGACATCCTTTACTTGTGTACGGAAGAACGGGTTTTTTGATACTTATTCCTCTTCTCCTTCTTTAGCTTCTTCGATTTTTCTCGGACCCCTAAGGTCAGTGATGTCGTCAGCCAGAGGAAAGCGAATGCATCGACTCTTGTGCGCAATTCCTGCTTTGCCCCCCTGTGATATATAAGTTAACTTTATTTCTTCGCCAGAGAGATTCATATTCCGACGACCCCACTTTATCCTCCTTTTTGACATTTCTCTTCTGTCGTGGCCCCTTGTAAAATCGTCTTCCGCGAGTCAATCGGTTTTCTTCCGTTGAGTTTCATCATGGCCCAGATCGCTCACTCCCCCCCTCTTCATTTTTCTCCTCCTCATATTCTGACGTGTCAATAGTCTCCGCATTCTCAACATGCTCTTTTCGTTTATGCGATGTCGCGACCGGTGATTCCCTGTCCCCCCCTCTGCTCTCTATCCTATCCGGATGAGTCCTGAGCATTTTCGCTGAGTGGCCGTAAGTAGGAAGTCTAATTTCCTCCATGACGATCGCTTTGGGCAACTACCCCCCCTTT
>Ga0179593_1687287_pt1 | contig 17043 bp, 27 predicted proteins | sample CZODoug2_1_08_16_FD_185931 | JGI IMG/M metagenome (GOLD analysis project Ga0179593, IMG submission 185931) | Vadose zone soil fungal communities from Angelo Coast Range Reserve, California, USA - CZODoug2_1_08_16fungal (PacBio error correction) | ecosystem: Environmental > Terrestrial > Soil >... | reverse complement strand
GAATGTTCGGGCAATTCTTCTTTACCCAGGTACGTTACAACTCGGGTCCACAGTTTCCACTATCCTTTTTTTTTTTCTGTTTGGTTTTTTGCAGTTTTCAGTGTTTCCGGCTTCTGTTGTTTTGTTTACTTCTGTTTTGTTTTTTTTTTTCTTTTGTGTGGTGGTCCTTTTTTTGCACAAAATTTTCTTTTTTTTTTTTGTGGTTAAGTCGGAGGCAACCCGTGGTTCTGGCAGGGGGTGTGTTTAAAATATTGGTTTTTTGTTCTTGCTTTCCTTTTTACCCCTTTTTTTTTTGTTTTGTTTTGTCTCGTTCAATCCCTGGCCTATCCTTTCCTATTCTTGGGATTTTTTGTACTTTTTTCCCCCCAAAAACCCTTTGGCGTGGACGGCTTTCTGTCAACAATCTCTCACACCACCCCTGTTTTGTTAATTTCCTAAAGTGGACGGTTAGTTCCTTTTGCCTGATTTTGGGTTTTTTCTTTTGTCGACCAGTTTCCTGTTATTTTTCCTGTTTTCCCATGGGGCCCAAAAACATATATCCCCCTTCCCCCCCCCTTCCCGTTTTCCCTTTTTTCTCCTCCGCCTTTTCGGGGGGATGTGGTTTTGTCTCCGTCATTTTTTCACCGCATAACAACCCCCCTAGTCCCTTTCGCTCTGTTGCATGTTGTCCTTGGAGTCATTTTTTTGACCCTTTCCAACGGTGATTAAGTCCCCTTTAGTAACTTTACAATTTTTTTTATTGTTCCCTGGGCCTTTGTGTCGTATGAACCTTGTCAATTGCTTCCTCCACAGCTTTCTTGCCTAAACCCCCTTCCACGTTTGCCTCAAACCCTTTCCCCAGTCTTGATATATTTTTTCAGTCCCTTTCTTTTTTGTTTTCTAGTTTGGTGTGCATTTTGGAATTATGTTCCCCCATCCTCTATTTTTTTTTTTTTTCACGCATTACGGTCCTTTTTTGATTCCCGGGTCCCAAGAGAACAGCCTTTTTTTTGTATTTTCTTGTGTCTCAGATATGTCCCCTTTCGTGTTTTAATGGGGCTTACAAATGTCTGACACTGGTAAGTTGGGCATGTCATTCGGACATTTTTTTTGTTTTTTTCCCCCTCTTTTCCCTAGTTTTGTTTCATGGAGATATTTCGGGGTTTTATTTGTGTACCGGCGCAGGGCTTTCAACAGCTTAAAAAGTCCTTTTCCCTTTTGGTTTTCTCCTTGACGCCGTCTTGTTCGTGGTGTGACCAACACCTTTAGGCCAACCTTTTTTCTTCCTAGTTCTTTAAGGTGGTCAATTGGTTTCTGAGTGTCCCCTCTTTTCATACCCCCCTTTGTTTCCTGGATACCCCCTTTCAGGCCGGACAAAAATGTTCACCACCCACGGTTTTCCCGCTTTCCTCCTTTAAAGTTTGGGGTTTTTTCTTCCTGTTTTTTCTTTTTAATTCCGTTGCTGCTTATTAAAAAAAAACTTTGGTTTCCAGGGCAGGTCCTTTTTTACCTTTTTATCTATTTCCGGGACTGTTTTGGCCAAATTTTCCCCCGTATTCGGATTTTTAGTTTGGGAAATCATCTCTTCTCTCTTTCTCTTTTTTGTGTTTCTTGGTTTCTAGGCTACCACGGTTTTTCTTGTTTTGGTAAGGTATTGGCATACATGACTTGTTTTCTGCTCTCCTCGGTAAATTGTTTCGGGCAACTTTGTTATTTTGTCCCCAAGTTGTAGACCACAAGTTCCCCTCCCCTTTCCTCAAGTTCCCCCCACAATGGTGCGGTGGCCCTTATTCTTGTTCCCCATTGTAGGACCTTTCCCCTTTTTTTTTTGGGTCTTGGATTTCTTAGTCTGCCCCTTTTTTATTTTGTGCAAAAAATAAAACCAGTGACTTAGTCCCCCTGTGCTTCCCCGTTGTTTTTCCCCCCTGGTTCATGTCTTTTCCCTTGGCCCTGAGGGCCGCATCTTTAACTTCGGTTTTTTTCCTTGACAAATGGATTTGCAACTTTTTCTGGGGACTGATCACGGTGAAAGTTCTTTTTTGGCGGGTGTTTCCTTTTTGTCTTGTATATACTAAACGGTTTCTTGTTGGTGGAATGCCAAGTATTCACTCCCAAGTTTCGTCGGGGGGTTTTTATTTTTTTTTATTGCCCTGTGAAGGAAGGCCCCCATTTTTAGGTTTTTTTTTTTTGTTGTCTTTTGTTGCGACAAAAACAATCCCCCTTTCTTTTCTTTTGTTGGAACCCCCATTTCCCCCCCACAGAATTAGGTTTCCCCCCTCTTTTTTTTTGATATTCAAAATCCCCAGTTCAGGTCCTTTTTTTTCTTTCCCTTCTAAAAAGTTCCTGATAAGTCAACCCTCAGTTTTTTGGCCTTTTTTTCACCGTGGTCTTTGTCCAAACCTTCCCCTTTTTTTCTTTTAGCACACGGCGAATCTTGGTGTCAAAAATTAGGTTGGGACTTAACCCAAATTTTTTGCTCTCTTGTGAGTTGTTTTTGCCTTTGAACTTCTTTTTATGGTGCCTTCCCCAGTGAGTCTTTTGGGTAGCACGTTTTTTCCCCTTATAATGTTTTTGCCCTTCTTTTGTTGCATTTTAGTGTGGTGTTTGGCTCGTCTGTCCCTTTCCCGAGGACCCCCTGGATGTTTTGTTTTTTAAAGGCTGCCCTTTCATCTCTCCCCCCTTTTATTTTTCACTTTACCCTTTTGTGTGTTGTTTTTGTTGTTTTTTTTTCTTTTTCCCAGTTTCTTTGAATGCCGTAAAAACTTACAATGCCCCATTGTGTCTGGTCCATATTCCGAGGTTTGTCACCAACCTACCATAAATGGTCCCCCTTGGTCTGCTGTTGTTAATTTTATCCCTTTTCCCCCCCCCCCAGTCACGGGGGGCACGGGTTTTTTCCCAATATTCTTCTGCTTTGGACCTTTCCCAACTTTGATTGCAACTCTAGGGTTAAACCTGTTTCCGGTTGTTTTCTTTGCTTTCCCCCCCCCAGTGGTTTGCAAGCTGGTGGGATGGTCCTTGGCTTATATTTTCTTTCATTTTTTTCGGTTCACCCCATCAGGGCGACCGATTGTGCATGACTTTGGGCCCCCCTGATGCTGGGCCTTGTTGGCACACGGGTTCCCCCCGCCAAGCTTAGATTCTCATTTAAAGAAAGGTCCTTTTTTTTCTTTTTAGTCCTCTGGCTTCGGACTTCTCCCCACACCCACAACGGTAATTTTCTGTTTGTTTAACTGGGTGTGTGGTCCCCCCCCCCTTATAGGTGGCCCTATCAACTTTTCATTAACACTCATGGAAGTGTTTTTCAAAAATGACGGTCTTTCCCCCTTGTGTTTCTCCTTTTCCTACGTTGATATTGTGTGTTTAAACTTTATAGACAGCTTTTTGTGTCTGGCTTACACTTGGTTACACACAGTGTTTGTCCTGGTCCGATTAATCAGCCCCCCCCCCTTTTTTTTTGAAGTTGTTCCCCTGAACCGTTTCCCCTCATCTGGTCCCCCTTTTTCCCCAATCTGTTGGGTCTTTCCCTTCGTACTTTTTGGTCTCCACTCTTTTGCTTTGGTGGCTTCTTTTTTTTTTTTTCCAACGCCATCTTGTTGTTCTTTTGAATGGGCGGGGTCGCCCCAATTGACCTCCCATACGTTGACTTGGACGCTCCTGTTTTATTTCCACCTTCCCCATCCCCCCTCTTTATATTTTTCTTCCCCCTTGTGCTTGTTGGCACTTTCTATGGAGTGAATTGCCTCTTTTGTGCTTTTTTTGTTCCAAAAAGTGGCGCGATTCTTTCTTGATTGTCCTCCTAGAACCCCTGCGTTTTTTTTTCCCACCCGTTTCTTTTGTTTTGTGTTACGTGCACCCCCGGGAGGAAACTTCTTCCTTTTTTTGATTTTTTTTTCTTATTTTTAAACTGAAACTGTGGTGTGTGTACCCTCCCTTTTTTTTTCTTTTTTTCCTTTTTTTGTTTTTTCCATCCCCCGAAGGCTTCGCGGTGCCCCCCGGGTTCTATGCCTCATGTGCGGGACGTCTTTTTTTTTCTCAACCTTTCCCCTTTTCTTATCTTGTTTCGGTATCGTTAATCCACGCCGTTCACGGACTTTCCACTTTTTTTTGCCAAACCGACATTAGTCATGATTCCTTCTTTTTTATGTGTTCCCTTTTTTTCCTGCCCTGGCAATTCAAACCAACTTCTGTTCCTTGTCTTTTTTTTTCCTTGCGGGGATTTTTTTCTTTTTTCTACACTGTTTGTCCTCTTTTCATTTATTTGCATGGAACACGGCCTGATTCCGTGCCTTCTGGTTTTGAATCAATTGGTGCGTATTTCCTGTGGGTCCGGTTTCCCGGGCCCCCTGGACCCAAAACTAAGCTTTTCGGTTTCCCCCCCTTCTCCCCTTGGCCCGGTTTTCCCCCACTTTCCCTGATTTGTTTGTTGATTTGTTCTTTTGCTTCCCCCCGGAACTTTTCCACAAAGTGTTGCTGAAATTAACTACGTATGTCGTGTTCTTTTCGTGTCTTTCCCTTTTCACCATTTAATGAACAGGTTGTGTCTTTGTTTTTGCCCCCAACCCTTTTTTTTTTTCCCCCGGTTTCCTTGGTCGCGACAAAGTTTACATACACAACCACTCACTCTATATTTCTCCTTTCCCTCACTCACGTTTTGAGTTTGTGGATGTTTTGTCAGTCCTATATACTCCCCCCGCTTCCCCTCATTTTTTCCCAACAGCATATTGTAGAATTCTTTTTGTCGGACTCCAATTCCTCCCTTTTACCCCAGGAAAGAGGCGGCTGTCCCCCCTATTCCCTGGGCGTTTTGTTTCTCTTAGCATTGAGGGTTACTTTAACCTTTAATTTCTCTGGGTGTTTACAGACTCCTTTTGGTTCCCCAGTTCCCGCTTCCAGCCCCCTTGATGATTTCCTTTCCGATACTTTTTGTCGCTGCCTTTCCTCTTGAATTTTTTGTTTGTTGTCTCCAATAGTTCCCGATTTGGAAAGCCTTTTCTCGGGCCCTCAGCCCCTTCAAGTTTCCTTTCCTTTGTTCAAAGGGGCCGGAGGTTTATATCTATGTTGGTTGTCTCCCCTGTTCCTGGGGGGGGGAAATTACTCTTTTATATTTTTCCAGGGCTGTAATGGTATTCACCCGGGTCTCTGTCTCCCTTCATCTTTTTTTGACACTAAAGTCCTGGCAGCTGCCATTCCCCCTCCCTTTCAGTTTTTTTTATTAAATTCCCCCCCCCCCCCCCTTCGCGACTCTTGGGTCCCCCTTTTTTTGTGTTTTTGTTTCCCCCCGAGGTTCCTTATTCCAAAAACCCAACAGCCCCAGTTTTGCCCCTTTCCCCCCTCCATGGCAGTCTTTTTCCCCCTTTTTTCATAGGTTTGTTTTTTTTTGCATTTGATGGAGTGTGTGTTTGGATGGGGACGGTTACCCCTTTTGACTTTTTGCAGTGCCCTCCTTTGGTTAAGGAAGCGGGCTTACGAACTTTTTCTTTTTGTTTTTGATTTGTTCCTTTTTTTTCTGTTGTGATCAGTGTTTGTGGTGTTACTTTTGTTGGGCGTGGTCCTCGTTCCCACTCTTTTTTTTGAACGCCGGCTTTTAAACCTTCTTCTCGCCCTGGGCATAAACCCCATTGTTGCCCCCTTTTTCAAGCATATGGAATACTCGTCGTGATTTGCTTGTATGACATTGGATTTCTCCTTTGGCCGGGGGAGTCCACACCCAACCCATCCCACTCGTTTTGTTGGCCTTTTGTCCTTCCTTTTTTTACACTGGACCACAGTAAATGTTTGTCCCCCATTGGGGTCCCCCTGGTTTTTGGTTTTTTTTTGGGTGGGGGGGTTTTGGGTGGGGTTTTTTTTGGGTTTTTGTTTTTTTTTTTGTGGGTGTTCTCCCCCCCCCCCTTTTCGTTTTTCCAAGAAACCCACTTTGATTCCCCTCCTTTTTCCAATCGGCAGTTAAAACGGCTGGGGATTTCTCGCCATACCCCATTGTTGATGTTTTTTCCTCAAATTCCCCCTCTTCCCCCTCACTTTTTTTCCTCCCTAACCTTGATTTTCTAAAATTTTTCACCTCAGTTATATTTCTTGGGAAACCCTTTTTTTTAGTTGTTTTCCCCTTTCCTTGTGTGACCGGCATCAATAAATGGGATTTGGCCTCGTTCTTATTTACATCCCCCTTTTTCAAGTGCTCTTGGCAGAGAATTTTGTCTCCCTTTTTCCATCCTGCTCTTTTCTTTTCCCTTTTCTTTTTGTTGGATTCGGCATTGCCGATTCCACCCCCACAGAGAGTTTTCAACCCTTTTGTTTTGGTGTTTTACCCCCCCCCCCCCCATTTCCACTTTAGTTAGGGGGAAGGCTTCGGTCTTTTTTATGTTTTTTGGGGTTCAATATTTACTAGCGCCTTTTCGTTAATTCCCTAAACGGGTGCTCCTTGTTTTTCTTCCTGGGAGTTTTCTATCGATTTAATTCATCTCTCTCCTTTTTCCCCTTTTTTTTTGTTTTTTTGAAATTTTTTTGTGGGGAGATATTGGTTGTTTCTCGGCCCCCTTTTTTTTTGTTCCGTTTACAACGTTGTAGTTTGTTCCCCTTTTGTATTTCCCGGGTCGGAAGTTTGTTTTGTCCCACCGTTATCTTTCCTTTTTGGTGATAGTCTTGACTTTCTTGGTTTTTGGGGTATTCCCTTGTCTTTTTTTTTGTATGTTTATGTTTTTTTTTTTTTTTGTTTTTTTTCTGTTGGGGACCCCATCACGGTTTTTTGTACCATAATATCCAAACCCCATCACCATTGTACAAAATAACAACCCAGTCAAAACCACCTCCCTTACCACAACCTGCTATGTTTTTGGTTCCCATCGGTTTTCCCTGGGCCGGTGATACAACCCCCATTCCCTCTTTTTCGTAGTTTTTATTTCAGTTTGGGGGAATTGTTTCATGTTTTCCCAACACTAATTCCCCATCCAAGATGCCCCCCCCCCTTCTTAAAAATTTACCACCCTTTCGATGTTTTTTTTTGGAAAATTAGGTGGGTTTGTTGTATTCTGTCGTTCCCCTTTTTATTTTTGATACTTTTCCCCCCCTTGTTTGTGTCTTTAGTGAATGTTTTTTTTTTTCACCCTCTGTAGTTGTTGCGGGAAATTTTCTGGGCCCTTCATGATGTTATGTTTTTGTTTGCCCCCTTTCGTTTGGAATGATTTGTGGGGATTTTTAGTTTTTTTTTGTGCCCTTTCTCCAATTTTGATTTTTTTCTTGTCTTCTTTTTGAAACTTGTTTTTTTTTTCCCTTTTTTGGGATTCCCCTGTTTTGGATTATGTTTCTGCGGGGGTGGGACAGCTTTCTTCGTTTTTCATACTTTTCATTTTTTTTTTGGGCCCATTGTTTCTTTCCCCTAACCTTTTGGACCCCCCCCCCCCCCAAAACACCCCCCCTCCCCCAATTTTTGGGTTTTTCCTCCAAAACAAATGGGGAATATCTAAAAACCTTTTGCACATCCTGGAGATCTTTCCCCATTTTTAACCTTCCAAATTAGGGTTTCTCTCCGTTACCCAAACAAAAACAAAAACATATATTTTGTACCAAATACTGGTTGTTTTTTTTGGACCAATACGCATTAGTACATAACCTTTGGGTCTTCCTCCCATTGTGTGTCTTTTCCCCCTGTACCCCCCCCCGTGCTTTTTTTCAAATTAACCTTTACCCCCCTGTTTTTCAGACCTCTAGGACCCTTGTGTATGCCGTTTAAGAGACCGGTTTGGTTGCCCCCTTTAATCCTTTTTACCTTTGTTCCTGAGTGTTTTGCCTTGTAACACCCTTTTTTCCCCCCCCCCCCAGTAAATGGGTCCCCATTCCAAATTAAATCCATAAAATTACCTTCCCCCCCCAAACCTCTCCTACTTTTCCACAGGCTTCCGGTTGGGGACATCTTCCCCCCCCTTTCCTGTCTCAAACTTCGTTTTTTCCCTGTTTTTTTCCCCTGCCTTATTTTTCTTCCACTACAGTTTCCGGCTTTTTTTTTAAATGTTGTCTGTGTTTTCCTTCCAATTCTTTGGATTGGAGGGAAGTGAATTTTTCCCTACCGACCTTTTACGGGGTGGTGTGAAGGGGTGTGACCGTCCTTTCCACCCACCTTTTTTTTTTTTCCTGGTTTGTTTTTTGTGGTATGGAACCAGTTTTTTCCTGGGTTCTTTTTTTGGTTTCTTGGATTAAGGCTAGGTATAGTCCACACTCCTTTTTTGCCCCCCCCCCCTTTGCACCCCGATTTTTGTTTACTTTCAAGGATTTTGTGGCTCTTGTCTCCCTTTTGCTTGTAGTTAGGGGTGATATGAATGGCATAAATGTCGGTCCCTCAGTTTTTTCCCCAGTTTTGTGTATAGCTGTGGGTCTCCCCCGGTTTGGCCCTTAACCCCGGTGAATTGGGACTGGTGGGTCCTCACCCGCTTTTTTCCCTGGTGCTCTTCCTACAAAGGCTTAACCTTTACCCTTGCTTTCTTTTTTTTTTTTTTTCTTCAATATGAGACCCCCACTGGAAACCCGTTCCCCGGACTTTTTTGATCTGTCCGGCCCGTTTTATTTCTTCAATCAATGGCCTTCGCTTCCCCCGGTACCTCCCCCTCTGGTTTTTGACGATTCTGCACCCAACAAAAACTGTTTTTGTTGGAGTTTCCCGTTGAGTGAATTTGGACATTTCCCCCTTCCCTATCTTCCCCTGGTTTGGGTTTTCCTTTTTCTTTTTTTGTCTGGTTGCCCCAGCCCCCCCAATTCTTGTTGATATTGCCCCTTCTTTCCGCTTAGACACGCTTTCAGGCCTTACTTTTCCTTCCCCCCCTCCCCCTGGGTGGTCGATGTTTTTCCTTTGTGAGCCGATTTCCTTGGTTCCGGGGTGTTGGGGTTTTTTTTTTTTAATTTTCTTTTGGAGTTCCAATGGGTGTATCGACCGGTTGGCCCGTCTTCTTTTTTTTTGATATTTCCACCTTTTTTTTTTTTTCCCTCTCAACTATTACTGGGTGGTCATGGGAACAAATAACCCAGGAACCGTTTTTTTTGCCTGTATGACTGTTTTTTTTTTTTCGTTGTGCGGCCCCCTCATTTTTTCCTCAGGTTGAGTTTCCGATAATTTTTTTTTTAATGCCTCCCCCCCCCCAACCCCCCCCCACCATTATCTACTGCCTCCTTCTTCATTGGATCTCCCCCCCTCTTTCTGGAGAACCAGGTTAAGGAACTGCCCTTCACTGTTTCTTTTTTTTTTTTCCCCCTTTCGAATCGTTGTTATTGGCATAGGTGAACAATCCCCCTCTTGGGCCACCTCCCCTGATAAGGTAACTTGAATTAATCATAGGTTCCTCCTTTTCCTCGCATCCTTTTTTTTTTTTAGGAGAACTTTGTGTTGGAAACAACACCCTTTTTTTTCTTTGTTTTTTTCCCCCTGGGCCTTTGTGTTTTTATACCGTGTGCATGGCCTTTCCCTTTTCAGATGGACTTGATTTCGCACTTTGCCCCCCCCTTCCCTTTTTCTCAATCCTTTTTTGACGGTCTTCGTCTATTGATTCTCCCCCGTAGACTAGATTTTTTTTTTCCCTTGAACTACATAAGGTGAAACTGCCTGTTGAATGGCCTGGGGCTCTCTTTCCTGACCTTTATTTTGCTTGTGACCGCTCCTTTTGTGGTCTGGTTTTTTATGTTTATTGTTTTATTTTTTCCTTTGACTTCTTTTGGAAAACTTCGGCCTAAGGGTCTATTTGGGTTGGGCGTTTAAAAAACAACTAGGCTGACCAACTCTAACATCTTCATTGCCTGAAGACTTTGGTTTTCTTTTTTCTTTTTTTTTTTTTTGTTTTTATTTTTTTTGTTTTTTTTCCAACCCCCCTCCCCGTTAGGTCCAAACTTTGTTTGTTCCCCCCCATTTCACCCTTTTTTAAGCAATGATTTCACTTATTTTGGACTCTTATTATGCAGTTGGGTCCCCAGGTCTCAGGCTCCCCCCAAACCCCCCCCCAAAAACTCCTTTTTTTCTTTCCACTTTTTTGTGGAATTCGACAAATTTTTACTGTCTTTCCTTCTGATCTTTGCCTCTTTGCCAGACCCGTTTTGTGTTTTCCTTTTTCTCCGGGTTAGTCAGTACCTTTTTGTTTTTTTCACTTTTCCAGGGGATTCCACGGATCACTTCTTACTGTGTTTTCCCTTTTACAATAATACCCAACAAGTCTGGTTCTTTTATTTTTTTCCGTTCTTGGAAGATTGGGTGGCCTGGACGGTTTCATTTTCTGGGTCAACTTGTTTATCTGGGCCATTGAATTTGCCGTACCCGGCCCCCAGTTCTGTTTCCACCCCCGTTTCCCCTGTATTTTTTTATTATCCCCCCCCCTCCTTTTTAATTTTTTGAGCGGGTCCTCCTTTGTTTTTTTTTTAGTTGGACCCTAGTGTCCCCCCCCCCCATCCCCCCCCACACCCCCCCCCCCCCCCCCCACAGGGAATCGATTTGGTTCTTAACCTTTTCCTCTTGCCCCCCCCTTTTTGAACCACGTTTGATTAGCACGCTATTTACTTTTTACCTTATTTTTTTTTTTTTTTTGGGACCAATGTGGGGCTAGACCTGTCCATATTCTACCCACTTTTCCTGTATTCCATGTCTTTTTGCATTTCCAGGACTTCCTCTTGCAGTGGAAGGACCTGTTCTTTTTTGGATTATGTACTTGTTCGTGTTGTGGGGCAGGCGCCTATGGCTTTTTTAGGGTTTTTTTTCTTCTTTTTGCTTGTGCACCCGAATTCTTCACCCTTCCTTGGATTCTCTTGTGTATGACTGTATTGTATCATGACGTGTTTCCGTGGTATTTTTTAGATTCCCCCCGTCGGCTCCCCTTGCCCCTTCTTTTGGACGCCATAGCCGCGTACTAGTTCCACCGATAAGTGGACCCATTGACCTTTTTTGCCTTTTATTGTGCTTTTGTGTTTTTTTTTAGTTGGTGCCTTTTTCTTCCCCCCCTGGTTCCCCCCCAGGGCTTTCGGATTGTTTCCTTACCATTGCAGCTTTTCCCCCTTGTTTTTTTATTGATTTGTTTTGTGGGATGTAGTGGCCTGTACCTTATATGTTTTTTTTCATATGTGCCTTGTGATGTTTAGTTGGCCCTTTTTTTTTTCTCATCCTGTTTTTTTGTTTGTCCCTTTTCCCTGAGCCAGTCCCCCCCGTGACAATGAACATGGTTTCGTGTTGAACAGTAGTCCCCCCCGTGGCGTGTGTCACCGTGAATTTTTCCCCATATTCTTTCCAAATTGCCTCTGTCCGCACTGACATTGCCCCCCCACCCACTGACCTCCCCCCACTTTTTTGCAAGTCCCCCTCCAGATGTCCCCCTATATGGTTGAACCTTACGTTCGTCTTGCTATGTCGACCTTCCTGCCTTTTTTCTGGCATTTTTTGTTGCTTTGTCGGGCGGGACTTTGTTCCTCCCCTTCATTTTTTTCCTTTTTAACTTAGTTTCGTGTGGAAAACGATGATGTGTGCCCATCCCCCTAGAAGTCTTTTTTTTAATGGCCCCCCTCCCTTTGTAGATTCTCGCGGCTGTGACACACCCCTGGCCTCTTCCCCGGGTTTCAGGCAGCCCTTTCCTTTTCGGGCAGCTCTTTATAGTCATTAACTCTTATCTTTTGTTTATAGTCCTTGTGGCCTTTCCGGGCCTTTCCCGACCCTGCCTTTTCTCACAGTGTTTTTTGCTTTTGTTGCTTTTCTTCCCCCTTCAATAGGCCTCTATACAGCCTCAAGCATCGAGTGCCCTTGTCCCCTTGTTTTGCCATTGGCCTCATTTCCTAAGTCGTAGGTATATCCTTTTCTTACCTTTGTCCCTACTTTTTGCCCTGTTATGGACCCAATTCTCTTCCAATTTCGACCCCCCTTAGGGCCCTACTTTCCTTTTTCCCCTCCCTCTTGTTTGGTATTTTTTTAGCCATTCGAGTTATCTGAGCAAGATGCCCTCCATGCTTTCAGTGCGTCCCTTCTGTCGATTCCACGCAAGAGGGGACTTTTCCATTTTTTCCCTCGGCCTTTCGGTTTTTTTCCCCTGGTTTGAGTTTTCTGGACCTGTAATGGACGCCCCCCTTTGGTCAGTAATTTTCTGTGACACTTGTATCGGGGAGAATTGCGACTTACTATCTCCGCCCCTGTTCCTGTTTTTTCCTCTGTCGTCGGAGCCGTTTCATCCCCTCCCGTAGTTTCCTCCCGACTTAGGGTATTTTTGCCCGATGTAAGTATAAGGCACTTTAAACCCTTTTTTCTTAAGACTTCTGCACTTTCTTTTTCCCTTCCCTGATCCGTCTTCCTCAAAAGCTTGTTCCGGCCTGGTCCGATCCCCTTCGGATTCCTTTTTTAGACGTTTTTCCCCCTCAACGGCTTTTGTCCAGTGCTTCGGACGCTTTTAGACCCGTTTAAATTCCACTTATACTGTCCCGACTGTTTCCCTTCCATCACGGATTATCACCTTTTTTGCCTTTTTTTTTGGACTTGGCCTCTTATGTTCCCTGGAAAAGTTTGTTTGCTATTGCTATGTGACCCCCCTCCCCTTCCTACTTTTCCCTACAAATGACATTCAAAGACCAAACCCTTTTGATTTCCCCTTTCTTTCCTTTCCCACCCAGGTTCGGCACGATCAGTAAGTTTTCGCATTTTTTTTATTTCAGCCCAACTTTTCCTCCCTTTTGGTGTCCCACCCCATCTGTGGAGCGTAAATCTTGTTCCTTTGCTCATTATGTTCCCAGATCTCAGTCCCATGCTCAAAGCCTTTTCCTCCACTATTTTTTCCTCTCTTCTGTTGTGGACCCCTTTCCCATTTGAGGCTTTGTTCAAGACGGATGCTTTTTTTTTTTACCCCCTTTCCGGGTTCCTCTCCTTCCGCCCCTCTTCCTGCATTTGGTGTGTCGGCTGAACAGTGCGCCACAGTCCTCCTTCTCTTCCCGCTTTTTACGTCGCGGTGGTGCTTCATTTTCATCCATACTTTCCTGGTGTTTCTTTGCACAACCTGAGGGACTGTGATTCTTTGGGCCATAGGTTTTTTTTTTTTGGTGTTCCCCCGATTCAACATTATCCCAGTGAAACAACCTCCCGTTTTTTTCCCCCTTTTTTTTGATCCCCAAGCGCCCTTCAGTTGTTTTTTTGATTTGTCCGATAAGGGCTTTTTCATTTCCCTTGTCCTTCTTTTTTTTTGAGACCGAGCGTTGTGATGCCGGTAGGTCCTTTTGGTTTTCTTTTCAGTGTGTTTTTTGCGGGACCTACAGGATCATGCCCCCTGCCCCGCGAGCTTCCAATCGTCTCCAATGGTTCCCCCCCCCATCCAACGCTATGTTGGGAAAGGGTTTCCTTATGCTTTTTGTTGCCCTTTGTTTTTTTGGGTGTTTTGGGGGGCTCCGTCTCAAACTGTGTCGTTCCCGCACAAACTTCCTTCTCTTTTTTCCCTTTGGGGTTGGGGGGGTCCAACACGGCGTTTCACGAAACAACTGGCCCCAAAGCAGAGTCGCAGTAACAACGGCTTAGCGGAATCGCCCAATTGTCTATGGATATCTTTTATTCCCTTTCCCCTGATCCACTTTTTAGTTGTTTTGTGGTCTTGTGTCCCACCCCTCATTGTATTTCCAGTGAGTTCTTCGCCAAACCGCAGCCCATGGTGCTAGCGGCCTTCGGCCAGAAACCAAATCTTGGAGATCCCCCTACTCCCCCCCATGATGTACCCTTTTTGTTGTGCCCCCCCCCGCCTCCAACTCTTGTGTAACAACATATGTCTTTTTTATTACCCCCCCTCCTATAACCCCCTTTCTTCTGTCTGTTCCTTTTTTGGTCATGCGGCTCAGACTGTGTCAAACCCCCCCCCCAGCCAGTATACACCAGTGAGTTCGTCCTGGTTTTTGTATAAACAAACATTTCCCCTTTTCTTCTTTCCCCCCTTTTTGCGTCTATTTTTTTTATCAGGTCATTGTAGTGTTTCATAGTTTCTCCCATTTTTTTTTCGGTTTGCCGGTCTACCCCCTCTTTAATGACGTTTATTGTGTTGTTTTAGATAATTTTTTTTTCTTTTTTTTGGTTATTGTTTTTTTTTTTTGATTGTTTAGTGTTTTTTTGTCTTTTTTTTTTTGTTTTTTTTTTTGTTTTTGGGGGTAGTGGGGGACCCTGGCCCTAACCAAACCCCCCTCTTCCTGTTTTCGTTTCTTTAATTTTTTTGCCAATCCAACTCCCCTTTTTCCTCTCAGATACTTGTTCTTTCTTCGCGTCCATTCCGCCACCCTTTTGGGCCCTTTTTGATCCCGCTCGTTTTGGAACCAAAAAAATAACTCTGGATTCCTGATTTATCCTCTCCTGTCTTTGCCCCCTTGCATTGTAAGGTCGCCTATGTGGAATCTTTTTTAATTTTTTCGCCGTCACGGACTGCTCTTCACGCCGTTTTCCGAGATGTCTCCTTGATTTCTTGGACTCCCCCTACCCGTTGTGGTGACCCCCCCCCCCCACACCCTTGGCCCCTTTTTGGGCTCCCCAAGCCCGTTAAAAAGGTACCTGTTTTTAGTTCCCCCCTCCCACAAGTTGTTCTTTGCCTAAAGGCGGTTCACAGCTTTACCCTTCCAATTACCGCTTTGCCTTTCCTTTTCTTCTTCCTCTTCGTGGCCGTTTGCAAGGCTTTTTTCCCTTCCCCTCCCTTTTTTGACCCTTCTTTTTGTTTGTTTCCCCGCAACAGCAAACACACTTCCATACCCCCTCACCACCCTACCACGCCCTCCCTTTTTTCCCTTACTTCCCTTTCCTCATGGCCCTGACTGGTTGCCCCTTCCCGGGGTTTTCCCCGTCTTTTTTCCTTCCCCCCTTTCCATCTCAAAATAAAGTTTCCTGAACCTTCTTTGGACTTTATTTCTCCCCCCTTCCCAACTTCCCCCCCCTACACTTGTGTCTGTTTGTGTGTTTTTCTTTATAAGTCCTTCTTTTTAGACCCTACTCTGATATCGTCCAGGTGTGTTTTGTAAGGCCTATGGATCTTTTGTTTTTTTGTTTTTTGTTTTCTTCTGGCAGCGCTTTTATGTTGTTTCTTTTGACCTTTACCATTTCCGTGACTTTTGGAATCAACGCTTCCCTTTTTCCAGCCATGGGGCCCTTTTTACAGGTTCCCTTTTTTTCAACCCTTTTTTTCCTTTTGCCGTCCATGGTTCTTCCCCTGTGATTTTTTCAAACAGTACTCATTGCATCTTAGAAGTTCAAAAAAAAGCTGGGCCCTTCTCTATTCCCCCCCCTGGTTTTTGTCTAACCCTTCCCGAATTTCATCCCTTGGTTTCCTGTATGCGTTGTGGGGAACCAGACACTCTTAACCCCCCCTTTTCTTTTACCTCTTCTTAATGTCCCACGGGATTTTCTGTTGTGAGCTGCATTAGCCCCTTCCTGCTTTTTTGTTTTTTACAGGTCGTGCTTTTCCCACAATTCGGTGGATATGTGTTGCTTTTTTTTCCCCCTGTGATGTACTCCACTCCCCCTCCCTTAATGCCTCGGTTGTTTTTGTGTGTTCGTCTGTTGTTTTCTTTCTTTTTTCCCATGGCGTTTCTTCCTTTTGGCCTATACACAAGTTGACTCCTTCCCCCCCAACTGTTTCCGCTGTCTTTTCCTTTGGGAAAGAAGATCCAGTATTTTTCCTGCCACAAGTCCGGGAATGGCCCGTCTGTCCCCCCCTTTTTTTTTCCTCCAATTCCCTGTGATGTTCAGGTTAATACACCGGTCTTTCGTGCGAGGGCGCCCTTCTTCCAAGTTTTTGTTTCTTTGATTTTGGACCGTCATTCGTCCTTCTCTTCTTTTCAATCGCAGTTTTTTTCCCCTCCCCCCTTCTTATTTTATAGCTCGGGCAGATTATTTCTATGTTTCCAGACATAAGTTCGTTTGACTCTCTTGGTCTCTCTTTGTTTTTATGTTATTGGTGTTGTTTGTTTTTGTTTTTTTGTTTAGTGCGTGAATCCTCCCCCTTTCTGTTATGTGTATTTAACCTTTTTCCTTTCAAATACACAGGCAGAAGGGCGTCTTTTAACACTCTCCTTTTCCTGATTCATACCCTTTGACCTTCACCGGCTGTTGTTTGGGAACTAACCCCCCCCCTCTCCCCCCCCCCTTTTTTTTTTTTTCCAGTGGTCACCTTTCTGTGCCCTGCCACCTTTGCCGCCTCAGTCCCTTTTGTTCAAATGCCCAAGATAAACGGTTTTTGCAGCGCATCTTTTTTACTGGTCTCTCTCCCCCTTCTGTAGCCAGAAGCAAGGAGAATAGGGTATACCTCGTATGATGTGGAATTCCCCCTTTCCTTCTTTGAGTGGCTTTTTACTCCCCACGTGGGGATTCTTTGTCCCAGTTTGATGGTTCTAGGGGACACCTCCCTGGTCTCCTTCCCCTTTTTTTTTTAAAGCATCCTTCCGTCCCGCACGTGCGTATTCCCCCCCCTTTCTACCCTAATTTGCGTGCCCAAGTGGCCCTTCAGTCTTTCGGCTTTTTTTTATCCCGTTTTTTTTTTCTGCCCAGTGGAAACCGTGTCTAATTTCCCGTCTCCCTTTTTAGCCTTCCACGTGATTTTGGCCTCCTTGGTAACTTTAGCCGTCCGCCCTCCTGCGTTTTCTAATGTCTCCGTTGCCGCTCCTTTCTTCTCCCGGGTCTCTCCGGATAATTCACGACACTTTCTTATTTTTTCCAGGAAGTCGCATGTACTCCTGTATCAGTTTCACTTCTTCTTCTGTCTTCCGTTTATTTCACCCTTGCAACTTTTCCCTCCCTCCTCGTTTTCCCCACGACTTAGGTTTGTCCAGGATATCAGGCGTTTATGTCTTTTTTTTTCGGCCCTTTGAAACTAAGCCCTTATTCAACATGTTGGCTTTTCCGTTTTGGCTTTCGGCTGCGTACTTCTGTTTCCCCCCCTCTCCCCATGGTTTTTTCTTTTATTGTTTTCTTCCCTCTAGTGTGTTTATAGGACGGGGCTCTCCTTTCCTTAACATGTACCTCGGCAAGGGTTTTTTTTTGTCACTTTTTCTGTATTGTGATTCGATGTTGTTATGGGGGTGTGGGTTCCCCCCCTTTTTTTTGAGTTTTTT
>Ga0179593_1671097_pt1 | contig 17044 bp, 17 predicted proteins | sample CZODoug2_1_08_16_FD_185931 | JGI IMG/M metagenome (GOLD analysis project Ga0179593, IMG submission 185931) | Vadose zone soil fungal communities from Angelo Coast Range Reserve, California, USA - CZODoug2_1_08_16fungal (PacBio error correction) | ecosystem: Environmental > Terrestrial > Soil >... | reverse complement strand
GTGCGGAAACCGCCGGCGCGGACTCACCGTCTCCTTTCGGGGACCCAAAGTATCTGTTCTCTGGAAGAGTTTCTTCCCCAAGGCGGCTATCCCCCACGTTGTGTGTTTCCCTTCTTTTTTTTCCCTCTCCCCGGCTTTGTTTCGTACTCGACACTCATTCAGTCGTCGTCACTCCTAGATAGTCCCCGCATCCCTTTCATTGGGCTGGCTCTTAATGTCGGTCTTTAGTTTTTGAAATCTTCTTTCCGTGTTGTTAGGAGGAGTTTATGGACATGTCCTACCCCAAACCCGCATCGTCTTTTTCACTCAGTCTTTTTTTTTTTATGCGTATGTCCTATAGGACACTTTTCTTTGTTTTGAATTTGGCCCCACGTTGTCTTTTTCGTGAAAAATACTTCGCTCCGAAAACCCGGGTCGGGCAAACCCTTCCATTCTTCCCTGTGCCTTCCTAAGCGGAATGTAGTTCTGCCAATCTTTTGTTCGAGAGAGTTTTCTCCCTTTGCTGTTTTCTCCTTTTCTTGGTTTTTTTGAAGCGCTCTCAAGAGGAAAGTCGGTTTCTCCACGGCCCCGGTATGCAAATCAGCCCCCCCTGATTTTCTAATGGGGGGTTGGGGTTGTTGGGGGGAGGCCTTTTTCTTCCCCTCCGCTTAGAAATTCTTTATTTGCCCCGCCTCTAATTCTCCCCGTTAAGTATTATTTTTTCTTTAAGATTTATATTTACCGCAATCTTTGCCCCAGATGCCCTTGGTGTCCCCTGGTGAGGAGTCTTGATTTGTAAGCTTCCAATCCTTGTTGCTGGTCTGACTCTAAGCGTGATGCTTCTGACGAGAAAGGAATGAGTCCTTTCCGGGCTGAAGAAATTTGGTCCCCTTACCAGATCATTCGATACCCGTTTTGAACCTTTCCCTCCATTTCCCCCGATGGAGGACATAGCCCCCAAACTTTTTGCGGTCTTGATCGGCCCCCCCATCAGATGGATCGTTCAGAAAGAAATCTTAAGGCCCCCCTCGTTCCCAGTGAACTACGCAGTGACCCCCAAAGCAGACAAGGGAACAAGGAGGAAAATCCTCGGATACAGGTGGAGCCCCCTTACTAACCCAATCCCCAATTAGCAACTGTGTTCTGTCTTTTTCTGTCGTCGGTGCCCAGCGCTGCCCCTCTTTTCATACGGCGGGACGAGCCCCTCCCCTCGTGTATTCTTTATGAGAGAGCCTCGTTTTTTGTTTCTAAGAAATGATGAGAGCGATGTCTCAGTGTTCGCTCACCCGTCTTCCTTCTGTACAGTCGCTTTTCTTTTTGGGAGGAACACTTAACCCCTATATGCGAAATTTGGCCAGAATTTCTCTTCTTCCTTAGCTCCCCTAGAGAGTGCTCCCTTCCCCGTCGAAACTGGTCAAGAATCTTGTCATCTTTCTGACTCCTAAGGAGCCCCCTCCGTTTTTTCTTCCGCGTGCAGACAACGTTTCGGGGTAAAAAGGCTACGCGTCCCTCCAATGGTGTGAAGCAATGGTCATAGAGGCGCCCGATCTAGTAGATTTCATCCCCATGCCTTGTTTCTCTGTAGAAGGGAATACTCGAGAATGGTTCCCTCATGCGTCTCCACCCCGTACCCCCTGCTTGGGATCTCCCCCTCCCATGACCAGGCCTGTATGAGTTCCGATGTTTTCATGCTATCCTTTCCCCCATGTCTTCCGATCCAAATGCCCCTTCTCCACTTTAGTTAAGTTGATACGCACCCCTCCTATTCGAAACTTGGACGGAAAGATTTCTCTTATAGACATACAGAAAGCACACCCGCCTCACTACCGCCCTTTTCCCAAGTCCCTCAGAGGTTTCGTTCCATCCTTTTTTTCAGGGATTCGTGATAGTCTCTGTCCTCATATTTGTAGTTACAAAAATGGTGCAGTTATAGTAGTTTGGGCCATCCGTTCTTTTCCATGGTAGGTGTCCTGCCGATCAAATGTCTTCGATCGACTACCCCCGCCTTAAAATATACCACCCCAATCTGACGTTTGTTGTTTTTATGAATTACCTTGGGGGATCCCGGCCCATGAAGCAATTGACCCTCCTGGCAAAAGTACGAGTTTACGTCCTCCTTATGCACGGTTCTAACTCGGAGAAAGGACTCGACAAACTTTGGACCCCCCCCCCTTGGATAATAAAACGGAATCGTTATATGCTTTATTCGAGCGACCTCTTTTTCTATCGAAGACGGCACTTACGTGTTTGATCAGGGAGTCGGTTTTTACCCTACCCTCTTCCCTATGTCTATTTTCGATTCCTTCCCCCCCAATCCTCGCTTGCACCCCCCTAAATAGGGATTCCTTGAGCCTGACCTGTGGTTTGTCTCTCCAGGGAAAACATCTACCCCCTTCCTTCCGATGGCGCTTTTCCTCTAGGCGACTTTATTCAACTCTCATATGATCAACAGTGCGTTCACCCCCCCCCCAGCCCTTTTTCTCTTCTGATTCATGTAGATGCCTCCTCTGCTTTTGCAGGAATCTGCTCGTTTTTGTGGCCGGCTGCTGCTGAGAGTTTGCCGAGAAGGAAACTATTTTCCCTGAAGTGGGGGCCCCTACGCACGCTTCCTTCAGCCTTCTCCTAAGAATACCCTCCCTTGACCTGGAATATTCTCTCCTAAGTTCTTCCCACGTTTCTTAGATACTGTCCGTCGCAAGCTCTACAAACGAGGCTCCTGGGCACTAACTTCCTTTTTTCTCACTTGAATATTTCCCTGACGACTTACATCCCCGTCCTTTCCCCCAAATGCCTTTTCTGGCCCACGGGGAACGAGCCCCCCCCTTTCCACGTTTCTCTGAGCCCCCCCTCCTTTGCCCCAATCTGAACCTTTTTTCGGACGGCACCTTTTTCCGAGAGCCCAGCAGTCATACTTGTTTGCCCCCTCTCCTCTCCCCAGCTTGGTTTTAACGCAAGTTCCCCCTCCTTTTTTTTTACGTCGGCGCCCCCCCCTTTTCGAAGACTTTTTCTTTGAGGGCCGCCCATATACGTTCGCAAGAACAGTAAACCCGTCTGAGTTGAGATGTCTCCTATCAAGGAGGCTTCTGATTACGAGCGTCCTTTGAGCTAGGATGGCCTATTCTAACTCACCTTCTTCCCCCCATTAAGGGGCATCTGTTTTCTTCCGCGTTTCCGGACCTAGAAGCGCCCCCCCCTTCTTCCTCGCGGACGCGACCTTTTTTACCTCTTTAAATACACATATGAAGTGATGTCTCCCAACTCCTCTCTCCCCCCCCCCCCACGCCCTTCCCTGAACCCTACATTAGTTCAATCTATTTGAATGACACGCTCTCTGCTTCTAAGAGGTCCACTTCCCCAAAAGTAATTACCACGAAATCGAGGCCTCGTAGTCAAATAGCTCCCTCTCCGAACAAGTACCCCAGATCTCCTGCCATTCCGCTCCCATTGAGTCAGAATTTTTCTGCGACGCTGGAGATCTCCGAGAGAAATCCCCCCCTGTCTTGTTTGTCATATGTGGCCAGGTCCCCCTTTTAATTCTTCTATTCATTTTGTGCTCTTCCCCCGCGATGAGTCTCTCTGGGTGGTCTTAGCTCCTTCCCCCCCCACACAGACACCTCGTTCCCTCAACACCGCCGACGATTCATTCAAACCCTTCCTCGTCCCATCATGCAGAAACCTTGTGAGACATTCCGAGTGCTTAAGTTCTTTTTTTACCGCTTTGTGGACTGCAGTGCGTGATTCTTTCAGCGCCCACAACGTGTTCTCCCGGTTTTTGCTCAGGCATAATCCACCACTGAGCTCTTGAAATTTTACGTATCCCACCCCTCCCGATGCCTCCATCACCTATTCCTCATCCTTGTTGTTAGAGTCTTCCGGCGATAGGCACACTCCCCTTTTTTTCTCAGTTAAACTATCCAGATTTTTTTTGCATTCTTCATTGACCCGTGCTCCCCCCCTTTGGCGCCAAAGTTTGGTTTTGGCTCTGAGGAACCTCCCCATTCTCTTACGAACAGTCCCTCCAGTACGCGCCTTTTTCTTTTTTCCAAGCAAGAACAGATCTTTCCGCCGCCCTGCTTTCCTAATGCGGCGAATGATTTCGAGAGTTAAAGTGAGTCTTCTTCCCCCTCGGTGCCATACCTGTCTTGTCTTGATGGTTCACGTTTTCCCCAACCCCACCTTTCTTTTCGACGGCTCATTTTTTTGTATTTTTCTTCTTACCAGAATATCTTCCCATCTGGGCATTTTCCTGTTGTTGATTGCTCTTCGCTTCATCGCGGATCTTTCCTAAATGTCGGGCACCCCCTTCTTTTTCGCGTTTTTCCTTCGTGTACTTTTCTCCCTTTGCCCCTAAGGAAGCCTATTCCCCCTTTCATTGGAGTTTTTCCTTACTCTTTGCCCCTCTTTGACGGCTTCTCTTCCTGAGTAACAGAGATCATCAAGTTATTCACTCTGTCAAGGTAGTTTTTTCAGGCTTCGTTGGACTTTCGAGGAAGTTTTTTTTTTTTTTTCCTCTTTAAGTATTTTATCGTTCACCTCGCTGCCCCCATTTACGTCAGTAGTTCGTGGTACTCAATTCGTACCGCAAGCGTTTTCCTCCCCCGTCGCACCTTTATGTCCGGATTTAGAAAATTTGCTTTCTTTGAGCCCACTCATTCTTTGCTGTTGGTAGACATCCGCCCTTGGTGGCCGAGTCGCCTTTGCCGGTCTCCCAAGACCTCACCTTTTTCCCCCATCTCAATTTCGAGTTTCTTTCCTAACAAGTTGGGTTTTTCGGCCCAGACCCACAAAGTATGACTTTTAGCATAAAAAAATCAATCTTCCTTTTTAGTTATACGGCCGTAGCTTCCCCGTGCTTTGCGGTCAGCGGTTCCTTTTGTTCCTTTAATTTAGAATCCAACCCTACTTAGGCCAGTTTTCTCTCTTATATGGCCATGGTCTGCGTTCCTCCACTTCCGCATGATAAGTAGTGAAGTTCTTTCGCACGAAGGGTGATCTCACTGCAATGCACACCGTCCTCACGCAGAGAGACCCCCCCCCCGTTCCTCCCGGCTCCTTCCCCCACCCCCGCCCTCGTATCCCCACCACCGGCAGCGTGTATGGAAGGATGAGGTCTCACCAGAATAGGGAGGGAGAGGACAATTTTCGCAGAAGAGAAGGGAACACCCAGTTTTTTTTGGGAGGCATTTTTTCCACCTCCCCTTGCTTTTCCAGGCAGGTCGTTTTCCTTCTCCACCTCCTTCACTTTCCCCCCTTTCCCACTATCCCCTGCCCTACTCCTCCCCCCACCCCCCCAATCATTTCCCCCTCCCGCACCCCCCCCCCCCCCTACCCCCTCCCCTCCCCCCCTTCCCCTCCCCCCCCCCCCCCCCCCCCCCCTTTTTTTTCTTTTTGGTTTGTTTGGTACTTTTTTTGTTTTGTTTTGGTTTTTGTGTTTGTTTTTGTAAGATTGCTTCTTTTTCCTTTGTACTTAGCCTCTCTTAACTCCTCAAAGTGTGATGGTTGCTCTCCTTAAAGTCGGCGGAATCGTTTTATTCGTCTCATAGTATCCTCCTTTTCCTTTCTGCGTCCCCCATTCAGAGAATGCCACATCTTGTCTGTCTCCGAAACCTTAAATTATAAGAACCAACATGCCTCTTGCAGAGAAGAACCCTTTTAACAAGCCCCTCCCCGGTAAGTCGTATGCATTCTGACATCTAGCTTTTCCATGTATTTGAGGCATCTCCCAGTTCCAGCTTCCCCCGAAGCCATCCCTTGAGAGAGTAGCTTTTTCTTTTCATTGCTATCTTCTTCAGCACTGCAATTCCGTTTCTCCCTAACTAGAGATGTAGTTCCGTTCTACCCACACCGAGTTAGTGAGTCCACCGCCCCTTTTAGTTCCAATCACCGATCTATTTCTTTCTAGGCATCAAGGGCAGCTCTCTTCTATTTTAAGCATACACACTACCAACGTGAAAATTTTTCAGTTCCGAGTCTCCGGGCATTCAATTATATTCTTAGGTAGACCCTTTAAGACCTGTAAGCTTTGCAATTGAGTCTAGCTTCCTCAGCCCCCCTCCTCTTCTAACTCCCTCACGTTTGGTTTTCTTAGCTACATTGGTTTTTCGCCTCTCGCGCACTTTCGCTCCTCCTCAAATTAAAGTTCTACCATGCCAAAAGTCCTGCAGGATAAGGCACATGGCCCTTATACTCGAATCGTTTTCCTGGTAAGAGGTTGTGGCTCCACCTCGGATGATTTTACATACCCAAGTTCGTGTATTCTCCCCCTATGATTCCTGAGGACATCAGAGATGCCCTGGTTACGTGATTCCGGTCGGTAGTCCCCTGAGTCTATTTCCCGAGCCCCCAGCAAACACTTCGCTCGGGTTCCCTGCACAACAATTTAATCTTTTCCCCCTTTTTACTTATCGAGAAGTTTCCTTCAGATTACGACAACACCCCCCCCCCCCGCGCGACTTTCTTCTCATTGATATGTCGCGAATTGTCGCCGCCGCCATATGCTCAACCCATTCTGCAAATCCTAGGCCCCTTTTTCTGACAGGTATGATCCCTTCTTGCTTGGCAGGCTTCCTAGTCTTTTCGGAGATTTTTTTGTCTTTCTTCCATAGCATACAAGTTTATTTCTTAAGTGGGGCAGTTGATCCCTTTTTTATGCAGTCCAGAATCGACGGATTTTCCGCGCAAGTAAACGTTTACTCGCACCTTTCTCTGATCTCCAGATTCCCCTCCATGCCTCACTTAAGCTTTCTTTCACCCCCCCGCCTTTCTATATACGACTACGCCTTTCCCCTGGGAAGCATCCCCCCTAGCTCCGCTTTTTCCCAGTCCGGCGCCCTTTCCGACGGATGATTTACGTGAGCATCACCCGTTTTCCCCCCCGCCGTGTGGCACCCCCCCATCACCAGCACTTTCTCCGTTTCGAGCGGACACTCTGTCATTGCTCGTTCGAGAAAGCAGTTTATATTTTCCCTCAATTTCACCCCTTTCCACCCCAACTTGTTACGCTTCCCAACTTTTTCCAGTGGATTTCAAGGCCGCAAGGTCTTCTTTTCTTCCTTCCCAACCGAGTTATAGCCTCTGTCCCGCTTGGGTCCCCCCTTTGGCTCTACCGCACATCGTCCCTCCCATGTTTTGGTCGTGATCCCTCACCTTTGTTCCTTACAAACCTCGCGTCACACCTTTGTCATCTTGCTTTTCAAGCGCCTCTCTTCTCCTTCCTCATGTATTACGACCAACTTTTCCCCTTGAAATCTAATTCCCGTTTACAGGCGGCCTTCCCTTACAAACCTCTATCGTCTCACGTTGCACGCCCCCCCAAAAAACCTGAAGTACGTGAAATTGTTCCATCGCTGTTTTTTCCATCTTTACAGAGAGGCCACCTACCCAGTACTTTCCAACAAGCCCTATGCCATCTTTCTCTTCCTCTAGTCGCGCCGAAAGTGTTGGGCCCTTTTCCCCTCGCTTAAGGACTATGCACAGTGTCTTACATTTTGCCCGACATTTTTTTTTTTTTAGCCGGATCTTCCGCCGGAGCACCTCACCCGGGAATGATGTTTCCGCCCCCCCCGAGTCCTTTTGTCATATATCCCTCCTCTCCTCCCACCAGATTTTTCTTTCCCCCTCAGACTTCAGGAGATGTTGCTTTTCCTTTAGTACCAAACGGAACCGGCAACGCCCCTTTGACTATTTCAAACCTCCCCCATTGCGCACCTTGCGCGCCCCCTTTTTTCAAGTCTCGGCGTGATTCCTTTTCGCACCCCCTGAGGGATCTGGCGAGTTTCGTGTCAATTCCTGGCTTTCACCGCTTTTTCCTACCCACCACGTCCGCTTTTCATTTTTGTTCCCGTCCGATGCACGTGCTTCCCATGTATAACTTATTCTAACTCGACAATGTTTTGCCGATGACCCATATCCCTTTTAATCCTCCTTTTTTTTGTAGAGATTGACTGGCCCCCCCATGTCCCACTTCCCTTGTCGCTTCGTCCATCCCTTGCCCGGGGGAATCTTTCGTCCTCCCTGACTTTAGGAAAACGTTCTGTTTGTGAAAGCCCAGGCTTCCTCATTCCCTCACGAATAAGTTCGTCCCCCTAAGAAAGATACCTTCCCTCTCGCTGCGGCGAATTCTTCTGCTCCAGTCCCAGCCGTTTTTATTCTGCGTTGCCTTCTTTTTTTTTGATGAAGAGTTCTCTTCCACCCCTGTTCGTCGAGGTTCTTCTATTTTCAGGCGCGACACCCGCCCCTTACAACTGCTTTGACAGCTGGAAGCATTCCCCCCTTCCAGTGTTGCTGCCCGTTTGTGAATCTCCGTTCCTTGCCCAAGAGGGAACCCCTCCCCCATATGGGCAGCGGCTAGTCCCCTTTTGGTGTACTTTAGTTTCGTTCTTATGACCCTGAAGAGATGAAGCCTGGCCCTCTTTTTTACAAGTTTGCTTTACCAGTTGAAGCCGCCGAGCCCCTTCCCTCCTTGACTCTCCACAACTGTACAGTATAAACCCTATCCCCCCAGTTTTTTCTGAAGGTTTCCCTTCTCTCTCCGATTCGCAAAATATCCCCCCCGGTAAATGCTGCCCTTTTTTAAGTATTAGTCCGTTCTTTCTAGCGATCCCGAAAGCCCTGTCATATATGCCCCTTTAGGGGCCGCATTTTTCATTTAGCCACGGTTTTCGGTCCAATAATGTGACCCTTACGCCTCGGATCCAGTCGTTTTCTCTGAAATTCCAATAATGGGTGTTCGGATTGCTCCTCAAAGAGCCTTTGCCGATATGTCCCTTCCGATTCAAATAGGATTTTAGAGACCCAATTTTCTTTTTTTTTTTCATTGATTCCAAACACATTCCCTTTCCCCTCGCCTAGCCCCCCCCCCCCCACTTTTAAGGTGCCGTACGCCGTTGGTCGTCTGTATCATATTGAGTGTCCGCCTCGGAGTGGCCCCGTTTTCCTGATAAACTAGGTAATCCCAAATACTTTTTCGGTGGCGTCTTTCGGCCCAGCGAACATTTTTCCAAAAGTGCGAATCTCGCTTTGACTAGATGAGCGAAGCTTTTCTAATCAGATGATGATTTTCCTGTTACGGATCGTCGCTTTTCGCCAGTGGGATTTTTTGGATATTCAGGTTTCATCGGGACTTTCTTCTTCTAATAGAGTCGCGCTCCAGACTCGGCACCATCCCTTTCCTCAAGAGGACCTTCTTTTGATCTTTTACAGACCTTGGTCCATTTGTTTCGCCAGCACAGAAGCAGAAAACTCTTCCCCAAGCCATCGGACTTTCTCGGAAATGACAATCTATCTTTCTGAGATGTTCTCCTCTATCTTTACTCGTTCACACTGAATTTTTCCTGTAACCAAGCCATGCTCTCTGATCTTCGTTGCTTTTTACTGCTATCTGACCCCCCCCCCCCCCCTTGTAAATGCTCGTTCTTGCCCTGCAGAACAGGATTCACCACCACAGCGGATCGATGTTTGAGGGCCTTGCCGTTGAAGCCAGGTCAGAGGTAGCTTTCGTTTAAGCATTGTATCTAGTATAAGCCCCGTCGTCCATGCCCTCCTTAGGATGCATCCAGTCTCCTGACGATTTGGAAGCCTTAAGGAGTAGTTTTTAAAACCCTGTGCACAGGTCTCTTGGTCGAGTGATTCGTTCCGCCGGTAGAGACTTGTCACTTTCCATCTTTTTCATGTTTTTCCATTGTCTTGCCTTGATGCATCATCACGGCCCCCCACCTTAAATCATCTATTTCCTAGCCACTTGTTGGTGTTCTTTATCCTGAATGAATAGTTACCGGCGGTAGGCACTACGACTGATCTACCAACTCAAGGACAGGCTACTGGAATCCCCTCTGACAACGTACAGATGCCCCCCCCCAGGAAGAGACGGAGGTCCGTGACGACTCCGAGACACTTGCACTCAAAAGATTTGAGTTACACCCCCCCCACTATTTCGTGTGGTTATGGACTCTTTCGCTTTCCCTTGAGGTCGGACGATCCTTCTTTCAAGAAATTTGTCGGGTGTTTTTTGTATGGGTTTTTTTGTTTTTTCGCTACAGTTCTTGGCTCCCGCCCCCTCTTGCCAAGACATGTCTACCGAAAGACCACATATATGATATTTCTTGCCCCACTAATTCGTCAAGTGAAGCGATCCGACCGTGGTTATCCCTGATTCAAGGCAAACATACCCCCCTTCAGAGCTGTGCCGGTTGCTCTGTGGCGACTTTGAGAACGCGGATCATACGTACCGGACAAAGTCACTTATAGGGCAGGACCACGTCCTATGACCTCCTTTCTTTTGTTCAGGGAAATTTTACGCTCGTCCCCCCCCGTTTTTATATGTTTCTGTCGCTTTAGTCTCCCCTCCGCGATATGTACCCTGTCCCGTTCATGAAGTGGGGGGTTTCTTACTCTGATCCTTTCATTGAAGTGAGCGAAGACCCACTTCTCCCCTAAACCTTTCCGTATATCTATACTGTTTCGTTCTGTAAGGCTGATCGGGATTCTTGCGACTTCCCGACCTCCCTTCTGGCCCATAACCCCTCTCGAATATAAGAAGTACTCCTCCTTTTCTCTAGCCCGTGCGAGCCCGACTCATGCCGGTCCTAGAAGACATAGCTGACCTTGCCTAAGTCTAGGGATTGGGATTCTGCTAAGTTGGCGCCCCCCCTAAAAGGTCCCTCCTCCCTGCAACCACCTCAAGAAGTGCAGTTTTTTCGACTCTTTTTTTTATGGCTCTGCTACTTTCTTTGTTTTTTAGGCCACCCGCAGAAAAAACCCCCTTTCTTTACCTCTCGGAAATGCATTTTCACCCATTTCTTCCAATGATCTTTGCCGCACCCACTATTTATATGAAAACATTTTGCGCGTGATCTTTAACTGTGATTTACGACCCACGCCCCAGTTTTTTGCTCGAGAGAAGCTACAGCCACCCTCTGGTGACTAATGTTTTGCATCCTCGTCTTGTACACGGTTATTCTCCCTACAACCCCTGATACGAGGAACTTTTTTCGGCAAGTTTTCATTACACCCCCCCCCCCCCCTCCACCCATCACGTACTACATTTAGAAACCTCGTCCCGCCAACCTTTCCGACAAAAAATCCTACTTTCCCTTATACGGAAAGCTTTAAGCTGCTTTTATTTCACGGCGCGTGGCACGTACCCAATGTGACCCGCCAATCGAGGCACTGACCCTTCCACACCTCTTTACCAGGAAATTGCGTCCTAGCAGTCAAGCACGCCCACCATTCCTTTTTCTAATCTGCCACCGCTGGATGGAAGGGTCCCTCCTTTTCCCCAGTGGCGACCCTTTTAGCCTCTATCTTCAGTTGAGCCCCTTTTTCCGTCTTCACTTTGAAAGCCACCATACTTCTTTGCGGCCTTATGTTTGCGAGATTGCAAGCAAAGTTCATTTATCTTTGCGTTCCGATTCCCCCCCAGCCGATTTGGTCTGAAACTTCTTCGTCTCACCACCTCCCTGCCTTCCTGCCGTTTCATGACAGCCCAAAGCCGCGACATAATTCGACGGCACCGAGTACGATCTTGCGTAACTCCTTCTTTTCCGGCGCACTTTCCCGCGAGGGTATCTGCTCTTTCCTTGACTATCCTTGGATTCCTAGCGCTTCCCCAAAGGGTGTGCGCCGCAATTGTGGACTTACCTTCGAAGCCCCCTGAAACTAGTCAAAGTCCGCTGACCCTAGAAAAGGTTTGCCATTCATCTTCTCTCATTTAATCCTTGTTTGAGAGGGGATTCGGTTATCTTTTCCCCCAACTCCACCGACGCTTCCAATGAGTTGCCCGTCCTCAGCTTCCACACACTTTCCCCTCCTGGGGCCGCCGGATAGATTTTACCCTCCGGAGATGTCCATCCCCCTTCCAGATGAGCTCTCCCCTGAGACCATTAGTCCAGCAGATCTTTCCCCCCCTTCTCACAGGTCTTTTTATGTAGATTCTGTGATTCCTTCTTCGCCCCCTCTCCCTGCTACGGTCCTCTGCTGGAATCTTCCTCCCCAACCTCTTCGTAGCGATTCATGCCGGCGGGCTTGTTACCACCGAATATAGTTAAAACTTGCCTTTACACAAACTGCATCCGTGTGCTTGATTCGCTTTTGTCCAATTCTCTTTAGTCACTCAAACTAACCCCCCCATTTCAATTTTGCTTCCTTAACTTAGGTGTATGTGTACGGATAATCCTCCCTCCCCGTAGACTGCCTTCCCCCCTTGAGTTTCTATTTCTTCTTTTTCTTTACGCCCTGAGCACGACCTCTTATGGATTCTCCAAATGTCAAGTTATTCCAATTTTCATGTAGTTTTAGGACAGTACATGGTATACGTAAGATTCGCCCCTCCGATTTCCTGCCGCCCTCCGAATATTTGACTTTTAGTAAGTCTTTATTCCGTTAGATTATCCCTACCCTCAATAGAATTGTCCCCCCAATCAGCCTTTTCTGGCGAATCTTAGGAAATGAGGGATGCTTCCTGAAAATACTGTTTCTTTTTTAGGCGATACCTAGTGCGTCTTTTACGAAAGAGCCACTCCTTGTTGACCAGTATTGAAGGTATCCCTCTATTCCCCCCTTTGGAACGCCCTTCCTTCCCGCTTTTTCGGAAAGTTTAAAAATAGTGGTTTTATGCGGATTCTCCCCCCCTGATGTACTTTCTTCTTCTCAGCATATCCCACCCCCCCCCAATCCGTGAAGTCGTCCTATCGAAGGATTACAGGACCGGTCGGCCAGGTGGGCAGCTTCTCCCCCCTCCTTCACTCCGTTTTACGTTTTTAGGCTGTAGTATTCCCCCGGCTCGTTCTTCTTCCATTTGCGAAGAGAACCCCGAGTCGCGTCTATCTCCTAAGCAGGTGGACCTTCCTCTTTCTTAGTATTCCTTACTCTCCTCTCACGAGATTTAGACTTCAACGGTCTTGGGTTCCGCTGTCTCGTCTCATAGAGCGCCCCCTTTTCTTGACTTCCCCCACCCCCACCAGTCACGGAAAAATTTTCCTCCTTGACGCCTCTTTCAATTCCCCAATTCCGAAACCCGCCTTAACACCCCCTCCTCGAAGTTCCCTCCCTTCTAAACTCGAGGCAGTTCCTATCCCTTTCTATTTTCATCGGCCTTTGCCGAGTGTTGAGATCCTCTAGTTACAAATTCCTCGAAGTTCCCCATGAGCATCCCAGCGCGCGCCCCCGTCTCGGTATTTGCTCTCTCCCATTTCAGGCAATGCCCGTCGGCCCCTTGCTTTCTCTCTATTGCGGGCGTTATTAGCGCCTAAGCCCCCGTTAGTGAATCCCCGTGATCCTCAACGTCCCTCCCGAGGGGCCCGCTATCTTCCCTTTTCCCAGGAATATAGTCGTTTCTTTCGCATCTTCGTTTTTGTACGCCCACCTGAAGGTTGTCTAGAGAGTTCTCCGCACTTCGCAGAATGTTTTTCCTAACTGTAAATGGCTTCCCATTCTGCAGTCACTTTGTTAGACTTCTACACCACAATGTTACCCTTACTTCCATAATACGCTTGTTTGAGATTGATTGGTCTTCTGTAAACCGCTTCATTTCTACGATTCCACTGATTTGGACTCTGAATACGTCTCCCTCAGGGCCTTACTCCTTCCTTCCCCTTAAACATGGGCCCCATTTTCAGTCTACACCACGGGATTCAAGAGTTCGTACTGATTCGAGAAGACTGTATTCCGCACTTCGGGTGCTTTGATTTCTTTCCCCCCCCTCTAGTCTTCTTCTTAGACCGCCGAACTATGATATTGCATTTTCCCCACACTCCCTACGCGCATTCCCTATCAGGTTTAAGGGGGAATATTCCTTCCTGAACATCTACGCTTTCTCCTGTGAGAGTTTTATGAATCCTTTCCACAAGCGAGTGTCAGTTTTGGCTTGACCAATCGAGAGCCCCCCCCGCCCCCTTTTCTATGTTGACTATAATGATGCTTGCCCGGCCAGGTTTGTCTGGCAATTCTTTGGCTTTGTATGTAGAGGGTCTCCTGCCTGCTCGAAGGACGTCTTCTTTTTTTTAGTATTACGGGGGGGGTGTAGACCCTTCTTTTGTCTAATCTTGAGAACCGGAAAGACCCGGATTCCTTGACCTTCTATAGCTAGCCCCCTTTTTTTTTCCGCTCGCGAGTCAACCGCCTTACCGTGACGACTCCCGGTCGCATCTTTACTCCTCCCCACAATCGTGAGCGATAGATCGCCCTCCGGTTTCTCTTCGGTCGCACGTGTAAGACAGAACCCTTTCGATTTTGGCCGGTCGTTCGACCGCCCCACCTTGCAGGCGGGATTGTGGATAAGTTTGACTCAGTCCTCCGCCCGTCCCCCAATTCCTCAACTGCCCCAATGCTGTACGTGCCCCCTCCTTTTATTTCGTCCCCTCATTGCGTAATACTGTTCTGCTCCCTCCCCGAGCCTGTTTTAATTCGGACCATGAAGCTTTTCCAATTATCGTTTCCCCTTTTGGACCGCCCATTGACAATCGGCCCCTGCGGGCTGCTTCTCTAACCCGATTCCCCTCCTCGCACCCAGATTCCTAAAGAATACGGGTCCACTTTACGCGGCTTTCATTTTCTTTTTATTTCAACGCTTTTCCCCCTTTATCCTCCCCCAAGCGATTTCCCGATACGACGCGGGTCCCCCTTCAATTTTCATAATTCTGGACAGATCCCCCCTTGCCTCCCATTCACTTTCTCACCCCGATTATTGTTACGGCCCCGTCGAAAAAAACCTCTTTTCAGATGACAGTTGCTTACGTTAGCGTGTAGGTGGTCCCTGACGTCCCAAGCCAAGTAAGGAAAACCCGCCCCCTCGGTGCTTTTCTCTACTGTACGCCCGAAGAACCCATTTAAACACCTTCCTTCCCCGACCCCGGACAATGTTTCTTGTAAGGGGTCCCGCTTTTGCATTTTACCGCCTAATCTTCTCACACTGCGGATTTTTCCCACTCCCCCCCTGCTCCACTTGGCCAGCATCCAGATTTCCTAATCCTGTGTTTTCTGCGCATGGACCGGAGTCCGATCTGATGTTGTCGAAGACTGTTTCGCCGTCAGACGGCCCCCTCCTTCCCCCCTTATAAACCATAACGCTTCCCCATTCGCAGACCCCCTGTATGGTAAACCCTCCCTTTGATTGAGCATCTTCAACTTTTGAGTATTTGAGGTTTCTATACTGGCTTATTTTCTTCTGGCCCAAAACGTTTTCAATTGTTTACTCGTAAGGAAGATTCCATCTCAGCCCATCCTCGAACCCCAACCTTGTGGTCACCATCTTAAGTTCCCTGCTCCCTAATTGTTTGTTTTGTCCTCTCTTTGAGGCTTATATGGGCCACTCCTTTTTTCGTCGCAGTAAACATACTGAGGTTGTTTTTGCCTTTTTTCCAAAAGGATTCCACTTTGTGTCATTCCCGTGCTATCTCCACAGCCCTTGTCTGTACCTGCCTACCTGAATCTCTTTAGACTGCGACATCGTTCCGACTCGATCTTTAAAGCACTCCAGTTGGCGTTACTTTTGTGAGTTCAGTAGTCTTGTCTTCGGACTGTCTAAGGCCGATTTCTTTTGATTGAGATCCGCCAACAACCCCCAATAGAAGGTCTGATCAAGCAGGGATTTCCACACAAATGATATCGAAACCTTAACTTATGCGGCCAACTATGCATCCTGTTTCTTCCTAGTCTCTGTTCCCCCTATACCTGATGTCATGTCTCGCAACAGTCGGCACCACTCTTCTTTGCCTCGGATTCGATTGAACCAACAAACTAACCTATCCTTTTCGTCTTATCTTGTCGTTTTTTGGCCCTTGACATCTTTCAGGGAGAAGCCCTTCTATTGAGTCCCCCATGAGTTTTTGCCCGAGCGTTGACGCTATTTTCGGCCCCTCTATGGAATTTCTTACCTCAAGTTCCCATGTAGTGTTTTGTCCTCATATCCGGAGACGAGCAGCTTCCATTCGATGATTTTCCTTCCGTGTTAATGATAACAAACTCTCCACGTTCTCGTCCCGGTACTGCTCTCGACTCCGAATAGCGCCCATCATAACCTTTTTTTCCCGCCGATTTTTTTCCCCCTCGGTCTTCGATCAAACTTTGGGCGACGTGCTTAGACCCCCCCCCAGCCCTCGTTGGTCCTCGACAAGTTGAGGTTTACTCATCGCTTCCCCCTTTCGGCCTCTATTTAAGAAGTGCGCGTCCTCCTTCCCCTGGTGTTCTGAGGTCTTTTTTTCCCCAACCCCCAAGTATGTATGCGAAGACAGCCACCACACACCTCTTCTGACCCGTCACGCTTATTTTTTTGATGATGGAGCTGAGCATTTTGTCCTCCCCTCAGTAATACAAACCTTTTGTGCGGGGATTTTTTTTTCAACGCTAGTGATCGTACTTTACTCCCACGTGCCCGTGAATGCCACTTTTCGTCAGTTTTACTGCTTTCTGCACTTGTGTGAGGTGATTACGCGACATTTATGTTGTCTGAAGAGCGTGTCCCCTTTGGCGACGGTAACATATGACCTTCCAGTTCTTTAAGTGTTTGTCGGGCGCCCCCATTGAGAAACGGTCCCATTTCTTATTTTATCTCCTTTTCGCTAATTCCCCTAAAATCCACGACGTCTTTTTTTTTTGTCCCTCCAGCTGCTGTCATCGACATGTTTCTGAGCCTGTCCAGCTTTTTCATACCGCCAGCCCAACCCCTATACCCCCCCCACACAGACATCTCCAACACACGAGCACCCCCCCAACCACAGTCAACCCCCACGCACACGCTATCGATCAGCTTTACGATTCCCACCCTGCTAGATAGCACCCCCCCACAACCCTTTTCACCCTGCCCCCCCCATCGAACCCCTTTGCTTTCTTCCCTGTCGCAAGCAAGCCTTAGGGGTATTACATAGACCTGTCGTCGTTGTATCCCTTCCCCCCTGTCCCTATCAAAAGTAACCGAGTCTGCCCCTCGCTCTTCATCCAATCCTAGATCGTACGACATCCTTTTGTAGACACCTCCCTTTGACCATTGGTATCTCTTATTGGTGTTCATCCTTATTCCGGCTTAGCTGTCTTAATGGCTTCATCGCTTTTTATATCACGCATCCGCCCCCTA
>Ga0179593_1455648_pt1 | contig 17044 bp, 9 predicted proteins | sample CZODoug2_1_08_16_FD_185931 | JGI IMG/M metagenome (GOLD analysis project Ga0179593, IMG submission 185931) | Vadose zone soil fungal communities from Angelo Coast Range Reserve, California, USA - CZODoug2_1_08_16fungal (PacBio error correction) | ecosystem: Environmental > Terrestrial > Soil >... | reverse complement strand
CCCGGGTCTAGTGGTCGTCGTCAATCGTAGCGACTTGGACGTGCAATTAACTTATCTAAAGTTATATCCTGCACACTCTGTTATGCATTTAGTATGCTTGCTATACTATCGGTATGGATCACAGGGCTAGTTCATTTATGTTTTTGCCAGGTCCATCATTGTTCACTTAATTTTACATCACTTGTTGGTCAGTTTTTAAATTGAGGTGGGGGATATAGAATTGGAAGTAAGACGTATTAAGGCTGCTTAGACGTTGTGCATTGTATACGTAAAAGTTTATTGTTATCTTAAGTAGTAGAGGACATTGGGAATTATGAGTTATAGGGGACATTATGTAAATAGAGAATAATTAATTGACAATCTCAGCACATAGAATACTTATTCAAGAGATTGTGGTTGACTTAGAGAGGATGAACCAAAGGATTGATAAGTGTTGTTTTGCATGTATGACGACATAATATAATACTAAAGATATATAGACGTAGATAGTGAAGATGATCCTGGTAATATTTAATTATAGGGACATCTAAAAGTCCTTCTGAAATGATAGAACTTTAAAACAAAGGTACTGATAATGTGGAGAATAATTTAGTTATCTATATTTTCAATAATTTACATAGTGAAATAATGTTTAGTGGCATTAGTGGCGAATAATTATTGTTGTAAGACGCTTATACTGTGAGTCGCCATATCCTAAATCTTCTATTTTTCCCCATGATGAGTCTCAAATTGATGTAGAGAACATTTATCTTTTTCAAGCTTTGAGTCTAAAGATATATGCTTAAAAATATTATGTTTACTTAGAGTGTTTATCCGCAGTTAATAGGTATTTTTGTACAAGTGTGAATAGTAGACAACAGAGTGAGGGTAATAGGTAGCCCCCAATTGTATGTCATGTTGTATTCGTTGTTGGTTCGGATAGGCACTAAGTCTTACGGGTTCCGCGCATTCTTAGTTGTAGTGTCAGATTGGTTCTTTGGCTATATTACTTTTAGTCGGTGTTGCTTTGTTTTGTTGAGCGGATGGATGACTTCTTCATGTAATGTGGCGGTTATAGGGACGAATTGTCGTTCATCACATCTGGTGAATATTATACTCCCTTGGTACGTGCATTGTTATTTTGTTGGGCTGTTCTGTAATTGGTACTCGTGCGTATTCTGAGGATTTACCTGGAAGTCACGATTGCCGGCTTGTCCAAGGACGTTTATCTACCAGATCAGTTGATACACTGGTCCACTATCGTTAAGTTTTGAGTGGGGAGTCATATAGTCGCGAAAAGAGTGAGTGAGGTGTTTGTGGGAGAGATACAATAATTACCGGGAGTATGATTATGTTTGAACAGTGTATAGCTAGTTCGACTCATGCTCCTGTTGATCTTTTACAGTTTGTACGCCATGGATGTTCTCATCAGGCAGCTGGGCCTAGTGGGGTTTGTTGTGTGGTTGTGGTGACCCTACTTCTGCACAGAGTTAGGACCTGGGTTCGTGTGATGGCCTGACTGAGTAGTTCATATGATATTAGTCCTGCGTTCAGGCTTACCCCCTTTTTTTTCCTCTTGCTACTCTCGCCAGACACATTGTAAATTTCTGTTTTGCTTGGGCGCCCTGTCTTACTTTACTCGCCGCCCCTTTGTTCATCCGGCTACGTCATCTCCCGCCGGGTACGCTTCGGAATTGAAGTTCTGTATTCTCTTACCCACGTTGTGCGGGTTACTTTCGCCCTTTCTCCTCAGCTTTTTTTCTAGTTTATTGTTCCCGTATATGACGTTCGTGGTTCTGGTGCTCCTCCCACCCGATTATCCCCAGAATGTCCCATTTTTGTTGGCTAGGGGGATCAGTTGTTTTCTGTCCGCTTAAATCCATAGTAGTGTTAGCCCAAATTACGTCACGTGAGCTTTCCGTGGTAAGGAGCTGCTACTTGTGCTGAGTTCTGTCCAACCTACCGTCCACGGGACGATTTGACCGTGCACCATGTCGTCCTTAATAATTGCTTCTCACCTAGTCCAGTTGGCTGCTGCTGTGTATACGCCGTTTCCTCTTGCCGCGGAATTACAAGGTCTGTCCTTGGGTTCGCTCCCTGGGCCTCCGGTTTGGTTCTTTTCTATGTCTGGGTTCTCCCCCCCTGAGTTGCCTTGCAAGTGGTAGGTTTTTTTCGCGATTCCTCCTAGCCTTTAATTCCATCCAGCTTCTCCAATCAAGGATGTACTTCGACATGCGGCTCACCCTCATTTTATGTCATTTTTTGGATTTCTAGCTGCATATGGGTGAGACTGCGTCTACCGCATCCCGGTACATATGCTTTTAGTTTTTCATGTCTTGTTCGACTTTAATTGGCACGGTATCTTACACGCATCCCCTTATTTCTTTTTTCGTTGATGCTCCTTCAGTTGTTTTTTTTTTTAGTTTGTCGGGTCGGTAATACCTTGGAGCGCGCCGCGGGTCCCGGAGCCGTTTGCATTTTCCCCCCCGTAGCCCTTGGCCCAGTCGCTCCAGGGCCGTTTCGTTTCCCAGAAGTACGAGCTCATGCGCCCCCCGCCTTTATTTCCAGCAACTCGTCTTTTGCTGGCCTATTACGACAGTTTTAACCTGTTAGCTATCGGTGTTTCCTACTTTTTGATGCGTCGCGTGCGCCGAGTTTCAGTTGTATTCTTTGATTTTCTTACTATTCCGGTCCCCAGGTGACCCACAATTTTCCCTGGACCGATCGGCCAGCCCCGTTTTCAGACGTCCTTCACCCCCTTTTCGTTCGCCCTGGCCGCTGCATTTTCAGAAGCAATTCGTGATTTGGTGCTTTATTACTACACCATTTACCTTGGTCAGGAGGCCCATCGATCGACCCCCGTCAATTTCCTTGCTTACCGCCTGATGGTATGGCATCGCTGGATTGTAACGACTGTGCTATTAGATAACAGGGGACCCAGCATCTCTTCTCAGTTCGTGGCGCTGTGCGGCGTTGCTTGTAAGAGAAGGAGTAGCCTTCAATTTCCCACCACGACCTCTTTTTTTCCTCGCGGCCTTTTACCCGGTTCTTGTGTGTCTTTGTTTTTGTTTCTTCCGGCATTCTTTCAGGTCGGCCCTCCGACCCTGAGGCTGATACCACTTGTCTCGGGGTGTCTTTCATGTTTGTCTTGTGCAAGAGCTGGCGCCTGTGAGTGCTCTACCCCCCAGGTGTTCCTATCGTGTGGTTCACCCAAAGAGGTCCACTGTCTCCCCCGGTATCATTTCCCCTCGTCGTCCGTTTCTCTCCTTCAAACGCGCTAGCCGCCGGCCTGTCCCTCTTTATGATTCTAGCTTTTTTTTTATTGGATCGCTAATTTTAGTAACCGTACTTTATAGGTTCTGTTTGGAATAAGGTTAGTTCGTTACTTTCGATGTGTAGTGCCCTCGCTCCCCCCCGCCCGCTTTAGTTCGGCCATTCCCTGGGCCTAATCCCGCCGCGTTTTTGTAGCTCCTGGTCTTGTGTCTTCGATACTGCTTCTGATCTCCCCGCGGTCCTTACGATTTGAACCCAAGAGATTCAAGATTTTTGAGTCTGTTTTATGTTTTCCCGGTTTTCTCGGTGGTGCGTTACTTCTAGTAGGGAGGAGAGTTAGATCCTTTATTCACTTATAGTTTATTATATTTTATTTTTAAGGTTTACCAGGATACTGGTGGTCTGCTTTTTTACTCGGTTTCGCTAGAGCCCCTGAGCGCTCTTAATTTTACCAGCTCAACTAATTTCTTCTTCTCTTGTACCCCGATTTTCCTCCCCAGCGACCGTTTGTTCCCTCGGATCCTCTCTTTCGCTTCCCGAGTTCTATAATTTTGAAGAGTCGCCACCGCCACCATTTTTTTTCCACACCAAGTTCCTCTATTCACCCCAGTTAGGCTGGTCTTTCAGGTTCCCTCGATGTTCGGGTCCTCGGTTATGTCTCACCCTTCCACACCCCCCTATCTTCACGCTGGTTCGCCTTCCTTTTTCCAATCCATTGCGTACTTTTTCTTGCTCCAGCCAGGCTTCTTAGACACCTTTCTGTTGTTTTGCTTCGCCCTCCGTCCTCTGTACTACATCCACTTTGCTAGGCCGTATTTACTATTGTAGCGGCATGCTAACGCTCCGCGTCGATACGTTTCGTGGGGAGAACTACTGTTTAATCAACTTAGGACCCCATATGGACGCACCTGGTTTGAGACTAGCGCCGCTACTCTTCCGGACAACCGCGACAGGCGGGTGTTCCTCGTCGCCATTTTTTCCCTATGGGAAGCACCGACCCCTCTTGAATTCGTTGGGATCGAACCGTCGAGTTGACCTTCCGTCTCGGCACCCCACCCGCCTATACATTGAAAGGTCGGTGTCCTTAGTGCACCAGGTTGACTCAGGCCACCCGCAGGTGTCGTAATCCACCCCCCCCACCGCTTGTGACATGTGTTTAGCTAGACAACTTTCTTTGGTACTTCATCAGGCCAGATGAATGCAATGTCAAGTTCTTGGTGGGCCCCGATTCGTTCGTAGAGCTGCTACCTTGTCGAATGGGCCGGCGTTCAGCTTCCTTATCGCGCTCGCGACCCTTTAGTTCAACAGTCCCTTTTCCTTTCTGTGTACCATATATTCCGACTGCGAATGTCTGATCTTTTGGCCAAACCTTCGGCAGCCTTTTTCTGTCCGGACGGGTACCCCGGTTCTTTTTCACGGCGTCGTTGATCTTTTCGCGGGAGTCTTTCAGGCCATTCTCCTTAATTACAGATGTGAGCAGTTTGGATTATTGCCCACGTGAGGACATCGCATTGAAGCTTCGCAGATTTCTGTCACCAGACCGTACGCTTGAGGCCTGCAATGTCGAGTCATTCCTCTTTTGAGCCGGGGGCTATTGCCCGCCTGTCATACCCTTTGTCTCATAGAGTCACAGTTTCGTACGGTCAGTGTTAGGTGGACAGGCTGTAGTCCGGGCGAAACGTTTATCCCCTGAGGAGCTTATGGAAGGATGGCCCCTCGTCCATGCGTGGTTATTCACTCAGCTTTTTACCCGTCTCCTGTTTTTTTTTCTTACTTGATTCTTGATTACTTTTACCTGTTTCTAACGTAAGCCAGTAAACATTCTTTGGTTGGCGCCACGCATCGGTAAACGCCTACCCACTATTCAGTATACCCCAGCACCTCTGGAGGGAGTCCCACCCAGCATCACCTAGTCGCGCCTGCACCGAGTAATTCTGTGTCGGTTATCGTGCCTTGGACTGCTCTTTTTTTGTCGCCCCCCCCCTTTATTGAATAGGACCCCACACCCGCATTTTCATTTAGTTGTCGCATGAAGGTGGCCCAGTATTTGGATGCTTAATCGATCCCCTCTCCGTGTAGTTGAATACAGAGTCGGTTTTCTCTTCTTTTTTTCTAGCCTAATATTTTCGAGCTAACAACGCTCCCTAGCTCTCCGGTATTATCTCACTTTGCTAGTTACGTGGGTATTTTCCGGTTACTACCCCCTTACCGGGGCTTTTGAGTAATCATTCTATGTGCGGATCAACATGATTGTAATTAAGGAGCATGTATGATGTGCGTATGCAGTTCAATTCCTATCATCATCCCGTTGTTAATTTTTTATCTGTTCTCTATGTTTTGCATGGCGTGTTTCCTCAGTGATAAGTGACGTCAACACTACGCGTTATCAGGGCACCTGAGTAATTTTTTTTCCCGTTCCTCGGTTTCATCGGCATTTGCCTATATTCCTTGCAGTCCCCTTTTTTTTTTCGCCCGCTCCGTCCCTGCCTGGACGCACAGCCTCTGGCTTAGGTGGCTGCTCCATGATCTTACCTCTAAATTTCTAATTAGTTAACTCGCTTTATTCTTTGAGGTCATCCTGAACGACTACTTTCGTCATTCAAGGATTTCATGGTCTTACGGGATTGACTGTATTTTTAATCGATGTTTTCGCCCGTTCGGCCTTCTCACCTCTGGTCCAGGGACGCTCGCTCCCACTCGATGTCGACTATTCGTTACTTCCCCCAGTCTCTAGTCACAAGTCTCTGTCCTCTTAGTCGACTCTTCTTTCTTACACAGCCTATCTTCACTTTGCACCCCAATCGTTTCCCCATGTGTCATCTCACTCCAGCCCTGAGAGACCCGCTACTCCTGTGCCCCCGCACGGCGGGTAGTTTCGTAAGTCACGCAGAGTTATACGCACCCTCTCTTTTTGCCTCGGACTAGTTTAAGTACCCTGGACTTGAGGTGATTTCTCACGTTTTCCCCTTCCCCTGCATATTGTTTTTTTTTATTAATTTTGTGTCATCAATGTCCTATTTTGTTCATTAATGTAACTCTAGTAGTCCTCTTTACAGAGTATAAAGGAGTTAAGTTTCGTAAGTTTTCATCTTTCTTTTTTACCTTTTGTTTGACTTCATTTTGCCCCTTCATTGCATCAGTGATATGTTTTTTGTGCTTCACCTAAAAGAACTGAGGTATTTGCCCCTCCCTGCCAATTCTTTCTGCGTTTCATTAGCTTATTTTCCTTTCAACCGCCCCGTCGGTTTCCCCCCGTTGCCCCTTACCTCACTCCGATCCATATTCTAGTGGATTTTTCCCTTACACCGCTATTCTTTTCCGAACTTTTTCTCCAGTTATAGGTTTAGTTTGTTTTTTGAGTTAAATATGATTCGTAAATTTAACCCCGCACATTTTCCCTTCATTGTCCATTTAAGCCGCGCTTACAGTTGTTTTTCTGTAAACCCGTGTTCGGTTTTAAATTTTCGCTTTTTAGTGTCGACGTACTCATTGTTATCCGCGTAGATTGCTTTGTTTAGCCCTTACGCTTGCTTCCTTTTTTAGCTCTCTTTTTTTGCGTTTTTTTTTCTTTTTAATTGGTAAACTCCTTTCCCATTTTCTTTTGTTGGTTACCTCGTTTCACCTTTGTCATTTCTTCTACCTTCTTCAATTACGCCTAGTTTTTTAATAGTACTTTAGGAATGTGTACCGGCTACTGTTTTTTGCGTTCGGTTTTCTTTAAGGTCGCAAGTGTCCTGACTGTTGTTTGACTCCGTAGTTTTTCGTTTATTATATATCTATTTTACTTTTGTTTTTGTTGTCTTAGTCCCAACTCAGATTGTGTTCCGTGGTTTGTTGGGTTAGTCTTAGTTATTACCGGTCCGCGAAGGTTATACCCCGTGTTATTTGTAATACGGTAATACGCTATATCCTATCGTTGTATGTACCAATTGTCCTTATAATTTTCTACTTTATTAGTCAGTCTGCAATACTCGGTTGGAGTATATGGCAATCGTATCAGCATCCCCCCTTATTATTACTTTCGGGTGAACAGAGTTTCCAATCCTCTATGTATTACACACTTACATTTTTCACACCTCACATGACCGGAGCCCGTTATTAAACTTCTTGCACCACCTTAATGAGCGACATCGGCGAGCATCAACATCTACACTTGATCCATTAGTGCTGTGAGGTCTTCGCGTGTATCCGCAGCCTATGATTTCACACGGGGTTGCACCGGGATTACGTTTCATATAAAATTGTTTATCGCTCAAAGCGTACGTCGTGAGATGACCTTAGGAAGCCGGGTCGTTCTCTCTGTCCTCCGACCCCCTACCGTTCTTTTGGGTTTTGTTTTTTGACGGATTGGATCGATTCCGCGTGTCGATAACCGTGCACGTTTCAAGACGTTTTTTTAGCGTTGCCGAATTAGAGCCAGCACCGTCATCGTTTTGAGACTGAGTGATAGTGATTTCATTGTTCTTCTTCCCCCCTGCACCTTTCGTTTCTTTTTCCCCACCCTTGCTCCCATTGCCCCACCATGTCTTTTTGGTCTATTTTTCTCCTACATGCTACCCCCGACGGAAAAGGCGGCCATATCATCTTTATTCTGTTCTTGCCATGTCACCTAATGTTCGACCATCAATCCTTACTGTTGAACCCTTTTCGTATTTTAATTTTGTGTCCTGTTCTCTTTGTTATCATAGATTTATTTGTGAATTAATTTGTACTTATAAGTATTAGGTATGTGTCCCGTTATGATTAGTTTCGTACTATTTATAACAGTTTCCTCGTTGATTGATCTCTTACCTTTTTTTTTCCCCGTTTTAGTTGACTTGGTTTTTTCTCTGTATGGCAGATTTTTTGGTTTACTTGATTTGCATTTCGCGCGACAGCCCCGAGTGTAAAAATGCTGCGTACCTGATTCGCAGGGAATTTCCCTTACCATTCTTCTTGTTCAGATTTTCCAGCCTAGTAGGGTTTTTTTTGGTTGTGTCCCACTTTTCAGAGGCATCTTCATTTCTTCCCTTTTTCCCTCTTTTATTTCTCCCTTTACCTACTTTTGGTACTTTGTTTAGTTCACCGCCATCCTAGTGAATGGCGACATTTCAAAAGGTAGTATCTACTTAAAAATATACGGACGCCCTTAAGCAAAAGATCCATCCAGATAGTATTTACTATTTCCCCCTAGTTTAACACTAAGTTCTGTAAACCCTCATTCTAAGTCCAGTTTAAACCCACAACCGTTACGAAATTTGGATTAAAATATATTTGTTAGTTAATCATATTTTTTATATATACATTGATATACTTGGTACTTCAAGTGACCGCGAAAAGACCCGTTTGCATATTATCGATTTAGTACGTGCATCTAGTTTAGCAGATATTTTCCTTTGAAATATTATATAGATAATTTTAAGTTAGCAATACTTTGTCTTTCGCCTGTCCTGTTCAATATGATTATATTTCGACTTCCACTAAAATCTTCGACCTATTTTTTACATCTTCACTTCCCCTCCCCGCAAATTTATATTGCAGCGTGGTATTTTGGTATACAACAACGAGCCTTATATCGTAGCCATGTATATCCTAGGTCTGTTCGACACTTTTTTCACCCCCTACACGCACGTCGGACACCTCTTTGTATTGTAAATTGCGTTTTTCTGAAACCTTCGTTGGTTTTCGTGTCTGTGGCTGTTGGTTCTGCAAGGTTATCTGCCCGAGAGTTTCCATTTACAGTTTGGTCCGGGATTCCTTTACGTGTTTTTGCAGTTGATGTCGAACCCATCCACATCGACGAGCGACCTCCATATGCCATCTTTTCTTTTGTTTTTAGCAATGTTTTCTTGCTCCATTTTTGACTCTGTGTCGTATCTTCCCTTCGAGAAATCCTTAGCCTCCTGCACGGTTACCCGAGATTTATGTTACACAAGCCGCCTCGGTGGTCACAACGGGACGTTATTCTGACCAGATGATGACGGTGTTCTCAAATTTCGTAAGTTGTGAATTATATTCATAGTCGCGAAGCCAGAGACCCAGGGAGCTTGTGAGAGAATCAATAAGCTACCGGTGTTAGTCCATGTATTAGTTTGTTTTACACCATACGCATATCCTATTCATGCCTACTTGCGTGACTGCCAGTTTTTTACGTCGCCATGGAGTTTGCTCACGCCCTTCCATTTTTCTCCCCCGTGTTGTATCCATAATTCAGCTCGACAGTTAGTAGCGTAAGGACTTTCCTTCTGTTCGGATGGACACGACTAGTACCTTTCCACCTATGTATTCGTAGTCATCTTTGCTTCAGTCCTCCATTAGCATCACGATTACCGTTCCGGGTAGGGTTGTCTTTAGCGTATTCCCTCCGGCTCTTCGATGTCGCTCGGGAAGTACTCTTCGAACTAGCTGCCGGGACGCACCCCCTATGTTTTACCCTTGTTCGTATTACGTCGATGCGTAGTACACGCCCATCCCAGGAGATTTGCTCGGCGTGCTCCGGAGTTCGGTAAATTCATTCCAGTGATCTCTCTGAGAACCACGGATCCGCGACGCTTGTTACCAGTCTATTGTGATCTTTTTTCCCACCCCATCACCCACCTGTAATGTGGTTACCCGACGTGCCAGTGATGTCTTTAATAGCCTCTCCCTTCCTGCGTTCCTGGTTTAACCCGTTTCTGTCTTTCCCCCAGTGAATTTTCCTAGACTGTCCCCAGCCGTCCGAAGAACCAGTTTGAGCTGCCGATTACCCAGACCCCACGCCATCACAAAACGGTGATGACTCTTGAACCTTCCCCGATCGAGCACTCTATTGCCAGACTAGAGTGATCTCCCGTCGATTGTAGTCCCATCATTCCCGTTCTTGGCAATTGTCAGGCGCTACGCATACGCTTCGGGCGTCGACCTTCTCTCCCCTGGACCCCGGCCCGTGTGGCCCGACCGACTTCGACGTCGGCCCCGCATAAGGACTTTTTTCTTTAGTCGATTCCCGGCATCCGCCCTTACTGCTTTACCCAGATGTCTGCTCGCACTTCTACGCGCACAGTTGCGCCGGCCACTTGCTATCGGTGCGATTTCAGACTCGTTGTCACCCACCGCCGATTCCGTTATGGTACTTTGGTTTCGCCTCTCTGCTGGATCGGACCTTTTTTCTTACATTTATTACTGAAGTGAGCTACTATCGCTACTTATCGTCTATGCTTGTACCGCACTTTCATCTTGAGTTTTTGTGCTTCCTACATCTCCTTTGTTGATAGTTTGAACCGTGCTAATTTCTCTTTGCCCAATTTGCCCGTTTATTCCCTTCGCATCCTCCCCCATTATTCCTGTTTAGTTCTTGTGAGGGGCCGCTTTTTGCCATCTAGAAGAACCGGTCCCACGACAGCATTCCCCTCAACCCATTCGCTTGGGGTTGCTATTCGTTCTCCGTATGTATTCCTACCTTAATTTCCGGCGAATGATAGGGGGCACCCCCCACGATGGTTTCCGCCACCGTACTTGATTGTGCCCCCTTCTACAGGTGTGTTCTTACTTTTCTAAAATAGGTGTTCCCCGATGGTATTTTTAAATCTCTGCCGTCTCGCTCTGTGGAGTTTAGTCTAACCTTTGGGGCGCTTTCTGATACACTTTCTCATGACTTCGCCCCTACTCAGCTTCGAATCCGCGCATGTTTTATTGTCTATTTTCTCGATTCGCCTGCACTTCAGATTTCACCCCCTTCCCCCCCCCTTCCTCTTATCCCCAACTTTTCGATTCGTAGAGCTTTATGTCGTCCTTCTTTCCTTCCTTCCATCCTGCCCGGCCATGACCCTTTTCTCGTCCACGTGATCCCTTCCTCCCGCTTTGTTTCACACTTTTTCAACCACGTTGTGTTAGTCGTTACCCAGCGTACTCCCCAGCCGACTTTACGCCCCACTCCTGTCTTTTATTTGTTTGAACCCCTCCATCCCTCTCCAGCATCCCTGGCTTTACCGGGGGGGGGACCCGATTTCTTTACGCATTTTCAATACCACTGACCTCTTTCTCCCCATCTACTCCTCTGCCCACCTGGTTTCACTTTGGTATGTGTACGTAGGAGATGTTTTTAACCTCATAGTACTTTACTGTTTTCTACATAACTACATCTCCTTATATGTTTGCGTTTCGGAGCCTTGTCGCTTTTTTGCCCCTGGGAGATGTTCCTCCCGCCCTATTCCCGACTGTTATCGAATCTGTCGGAAGTCCCTAAACCCGTGTTCCCTCATTTACAAACACATCTATCCATCTCCCCAGTTAACTAGTGTCCTGTTGTTTGACCCAGCTTTCTTCCCCGTTTGGATGGGGATCCTTATCCCCCCCTTCCCAACATAACCCTTTACTGGTCCCATTTAACCCCGCACTCGCAGGCACCCTTGTATACCCCCTATGGCGGCTTCCGTGAGTCCGTTTTCCCAATTATCAATTTCCATTTTAATATACCTTATGTGTTTTTCTTTGTTCCCCGCCCCTACGCCCTTCTCTTTTCGATACCCTCGTCTCTGTCCTCCCTCCCCTCCTTTCCCGTTCTCCGCCTCCTTTCCCTTTTTCGTTTCCGTCCCCCCTTCTCCCTCTCTATTTTCTTTTATTTTCATCTCTTTATGTTATTCTTGAGCCCCGCCTCTTCTTATTCGACTTACCAAACCCTTGCTCCTCGCCACACGGTTTTTCACAGTTCCGCCCCTTCACCCGTTTTCCCCCCTAGTCCCGTGGGATGAAACGGATACACAGGCACCCTCACTTTCCCAGCCGGACCTCTTCAAGCTTCCATTCCCCTTCCCCCCTTGTACTCATCGTGTCGTCATCGCCTAGCTACCAGGTCGCCCTATCTTTCGCGAAAACCCCCTATTTATTTAGCGTCGTTCTCCTCCCCCTCATGTGTCTCGTCCCCCCGCCCCTCCACGCTCCCTAAGATTTCTCTTGTTTTTTCTCCTTTCTCGCCTGCTTCCTTTTGTTTCATATGTCATTTATCGCTACTCCACTTCATCCATAACACACCCTCGTTTGCGGCGAACTCGTAGTCAGGTTTCTTCACTGTGTCTAACTCTTCCTCCCTTCTGCCTTGTTATTCAGTAATGTTAGCGCCTCATTTCCTTGTTTCGCTTTCCCCTTCTCTTTCCTTCTTCGCCCTGCCCTTCCTTCTTTTTCTGTCACTTTTTACTTTTCGGAACTTACACGGTATCAGCGCCCCGCATATTTCCCGCTTTTGCTTTGTTTTTAGACGGTTGCTTTTTTGTCTTTCATCCCTCCCCGCCTTCTTCTGTACCCCCCTTTAGTAACGGTCTCTTGCATCTCCTCCTTTTTCCATCTTCTGGTACGTCCATGTTTAGATTACGTTCATTTTGCTTTCCCTTTTAAGTTTGTAGTTATGCTTTTACCACATTTATTTTAGTAATTCACTGGCCCTTCCCCAGCCGAGCCCCCGATTTCCTTATGCCGCCTCTTAAGACGTCTGGGGTCCTGTAGTCGAGAGGCCACCGCAAGGCTACTGTTTCTAATATTGTTGCCCTGGAGCATGTTTAGCGCCCCCGGCGCTACCCTTTTTTTCCACGCAATACCTGTGTTTACGCCTCCTGGTCTCCTCCCTCCTTTTTTTTGTTTTTTTAGACTTCTCTTGCCCCCCTAGTTTTAATGACTCAGATTTAGATCGACTCGGGAACAAGCTCTGACTCGTCCCCGTTGCGTGGTGCCAAATTTCGCCCCTTTCGGCTCTTCGGTCTCCGGGCTGTCCAGGGTCTGCCCCATTACAAATGCTCCCTCTCTTCGTGTTAGCCCCCTCTTTCTGCATTGCCCCCTTATCTGGCGAGCGACCTCCTTTTTTAGTGTCTCCCTTTTTAACGAGATGTCGCGTAGTTACGCGTAGGTTTCGTCAAAGTGTTCGTATTAATCCTTTCTGGACCGGCGTATCTGGTGTTTTCCCCCTCCACGTGGCTGAGATCGAAGCCTTCAGTTTGCGGCCGTACCTGGTGGAACCCGAGCTGTCGTATGAGTCACACTTCGTTTGGTGCCCCTCATCGCAATCTCTGCCCTTTGCTAACTTCTCCCGTCTAGAGTAGTATCTTTAGCCATTCGATCTGCCGGATTCGTCCCCCTGCCGCTGTCTTTATCATATAGCTTCTTACGCCTTTCCTTTTAGTTTGTTTCCCATCTACATACTGATTAAGCCTGTTAAATGCCCCTCTTTGAGATGTTTTCCAAATTTAATCTATTCTCTAGGCGTTTCCGGTTTTGTCCTTCCATCCCCCTCGCCCATCGAACGTTACATGTCCCACCCCCCACCGATCACATACCTTCTATGGGGCGTTACCGCAATATTTGGTGTCGAGTAAACCTACTTTCCCTGTTGGCGGATCGTTGCTCCGGAGGTTACGTGCTAAACCAACCGCCAGTACTCCACCCACATCCCCCAGTTAGTTTGCGCATACTGGTGTGCCCGAGTGGACTTACATGCCCTCCTTATGATCAATTTTCGACGTTTCGGCCCTGTCCCCCTCGAAAAACTTTGGTCACCTCCCCCCCCACCTCCCCCCTTTCCTTTTATACTTCTTAATCTGCACTTCCACGCGTTATAACTCTACTGGGTGCTTGAGAACTCCTCATGGTACTGAAACTGAGTCTCTTATACCTTAGTCCTGGAGCAGCTATCCTATTCCGTGTTAGTCTCCGTGTCTTATTAGACTAATCTATCCCCTTGAGTAACTTTCCATCTCTCTTCATTTTTTGTCCCCTGCTTCTTGATCCATGCTTCTCCACCGCCCCGTGTTTGCGACTCCGGTTATCCCTGTGATGTCCATATTTATATTTTACGTTTCCAATTTTTTGGACACGTTCCCCCTACCCCTCTTTTTTCTATCTTTACTTATGCCTGTATGATTATTACTCCCCCTGTATCTTTGGTATCCCTTTTCTATACGTCACCGTGTCAATGTGGGCGTATTAAATTCTGAACCGCATTACCGTATAGTTTTTTTTGAGTAGAACCTCCGATCACATAACATGTCTTATCCGGGACTTGGAGTTTTCCCAGTTCATTCCGTTTTTTGCCTAGTCGTACGCAAGCCCTGTACAGCCCCTAATTAGTGTAGTCTCCTCCCACTTCATCGTTTTTTTCTCCCCCCTTGTTGACCATATTTTCACCCAATAACCATTTCCATTTGCCCAATTTCCTTCTCCCGACTAAGTTTTATTTGGATTCATCAATTATTGCATATACGACTGCGCGTGCGTTCTGCCTAGTTTATTGTTTCGATCCACCTTCCCATGAGCAGTATTTCCACCCCATGTGCTTCTTTCTTCTGTTCGGAAGTGTTATACCCTCCTCTTCGTGGTTGTTCCCTTCTCTCTTCTGCAATTATATTCTTTAGCTGCAGTAACTTTTTACTTTTTAATGTAGCAATTCTTTCAGCTTTTTTTATCTATGTACCCGTTTTTAACGACAATTTTAATGCGGAATGATATCATATTTCGTCTCTTCCTTTTCCAACTTTTCAGTCCTCTATCTTCCCGCGCCCTGCTTTTCTACGCTCGATATCCTTATCCCTCAAGTGTATTTATTTGATATCACTTTTTAGCCCTCTATAATATTATGCCTTATTGTTTCCCCAGTCCCCTTTTTATTTTTACCGCTTTCTGTTTTTTTTCCGCCTCTTTACCCCCTTTGTTGAAATTACCCCCGTAAATTTCTCGTTATTTTTTCCATTTTACCGTTCCTATTGACCATCCGACTTCATCTACCCTCCCTTGTGTATTAATCCATACTGTTATTTAGTACATTCCCTCCATAAGGTTTGAGTTCGCTATGTGCACGCTTTTTGTTCCTTTTCGCTTGTTTTTTCTCCCGCTTGCAACTGTGAGAGTTATCGTGGGGCTTGATTTTTAACACCCTTTCCGTTTGGTTTTGGTTTTGATACCCTTCCCCTTTTCCCTTTCTTCTAATCCTTATTTTACGTTTAACCTTATTATCTCTTTGCCCCCAATTTTCCGTGATTTTTTGTCCTTTTATTTCGTGAGGTTTTTTTCATTCTTTTCTTTTTTAGTTGTTGTTTAGAGGTATATGTACATTTCTTAATTTTTTTTTCATTTAGTGGTATGTGATCACACTATCGTACTTTTACTTCCTTAATTGTCTTATTATGTGTAAGTCTTTTATGTTTTCTTGGCCTTCGACTTTTCTTATTCCCCTTTATTGGCTTTTTTTTTTATTCTCAGTAGAATTATGATCGCCTCGTCCTTGCGTGAATTCCTTTAATCTTTTCTATTGGGTGGTTCGATTTTTTTTTGGATTTTTCCATTAATTCACTCATTTTTTACTTAGATAGATTCTTCCGCCTTCTATTAGTCTACTCTCTTTGATTTACTCCACTAGTGCGTCCAATGTTTACTTAAATAACTTTACTCTCTCTTTGCGCTCTTTACCATATTAACTTCTTCCCTTTCTGTAATTGCTGACACTTCCCCGTTTCTATCCTTATACTGTTAACTCATTATATAGTTTAATTGTTTTTCTCCATATTTTTTCTATAGATTTACATCAACATCAGATCACCACATTTTATCAGTGGTATCAAAATTACTTTTTGTTCAACACATATTATTTCCATTGGACACCCTGGCGGTCCATTATACAATTAAGATATACCATGACAGCTGCCTGTCCGTTCCTTTTCATCAGCAGCTTCCGTAGCCCATGCAATTTGAAGTTCCGTCAATGCACTATCAGGTGTGCAGGGATTATTTTACTCCCTTTAGATTAATGCCCTTATATCGCTCCCCAAAGATGCCTATGTTCGTTGTGAGATGTGACTTACGATAACCCTTTGCCGTTTTTCCTCCCCCCCCGTTTCATCCGCATCCTACTTTTCACCTCAAAATCACCCTGCCCGCTGTTTTGTTTGTTGAGTATGCTGTTCTAACCTTTTGTTGCTCTACCCGGGTTTTTCATCGTCAACCTCCAGTTAGCCACCCCTTTGGTATTCCATATCATTACTTATTCCTAAAACCTAGGATTTCTCCTTCGGGTACACTTCGTTATGCATTTTTGAGCCTTTCTTGCCCTATACTTCCGTGACGCGCCGTGACTTCCAAGCTATATTATATTTACCCCTTTTTTGTTTTTGTTCCTATTTTTTTTTTTGGTCCACAGTTAATCCTTTATTATTTTTTGTTCATATAACCATTTACTAACGGAGTGATATACTTTCTCTGAGGAGTAGTTTTGCTGTTTACTAGTGTGAGACCCCCATGGACCCACTATTACAACGGTTATTTAAGCGATGCTTTAGACCTCCGTCGCCGTACATTTCTACCTAGACCCCCTACATGTTTGTTTCTTTGTACTAGAGCTAGTTTAACGACATGGTTGCCCCTATCCGTTAGGTAGAGTGACATTTTTTCTCAAATATTTCATGAATCCTAAGTACAACTTTATTCATCCATCACCATAGTTTTAGTCTTAAAGTTACTATCGTTTTTTTCTCTATAAGAATTATTATAAATTCAATAAGCGATATTTATGACGAAAAAATAATATTCTTTAAAATGACCCTCAAGTCCACTTCCCAGCCTAGGAAGTAATATGAATCCTCCCCATATAGTTACATTTATATGTAAACATAATGTTTGTCCTTAACAATTTATCATTATAGCTTTACCCAAATCCTCATAAGTTTTCGAAAAGGTATTTGTGGACATATACATCTTTTTGATTTTCATCACCTTTTCCCGTATTGTCATTAATATACCGATACAATTTACTGTCTATTCAGAGGCGTGATAAAGGACCGGATAATATACCGAATTTTCT
>Ga0179593_1357889_pt1 | contig 17044 bp, 29 predicted proteins | sample CZODoug2_1_08_16_FD_185931 | JGI IMG/M metagenome (GOLD analysis project Ga0179593, IMG submission 185931) | Vadose zone soil fungal communities from Angelo Coast Range Reserve, California, USA - CZODoug2_1_08_16fungal (PacBio error correction) | ecosystem: Environmental > Terrestrial > Soil >... | reverse complement strand
CATACGGTTCATTTCCACACCCACTTCCCCCTATGTTCGATTTTTGGCGGACTCCCCAAACCCTTGCGACTTCTTTCTGAGGGGTTTTCGCACGGCAGGACCGTTTCCTTCCGAATCGGCGTCAATATGTCCCATGTTGCCCCCTTTCGGGCTCCCCTTCCCTTCGCTGTGTCTTTTTCACTTCTTTTTTTTTTGCTGGGAATTGGAAGACACCACCTGGGGCGCTCCTTTGTTTTTTTTGGCTCGTATACCCCTCTCCAGGCCTGAATTGGCGTTGCGTTTTTTTTGCGTTATTCAGGAGTTTCTATTTTTTCGGTCACCCTCTGGTATCATTTTTCTGCCGGTGCCTCCGCGCGCCAGTCTTTTTCTGCCGGTCACAGTTTGTTTTTTTTTTCCGTCTTTCGCTCCCCGGAAACGGACATTTCCTTGACCATTCCCGGTTCGGCGCGGCGCAAACCGTTCCCCCCCTGCCTGTCCGTTGTTTTTTTTTCCTGGCACCAATAAAGACTTTTCCGATTTGTCCTCCTGCTTCTGTCGTTCTTTTTTTATTGAGCCTGACCTGTATAAAGTCCGATGGTTCTCCCATGTTGCCTTTCTTTTTGCCCCCGGCGGCGTCCGGGGTTGCTCGTTACCCACCACGGCCTTTCGGCGTTTTTCCCTACTTTTCTTTGCACCTGTCCATTAATCCAGTGCCCCTTTTTATTTTCACCCCCTTTTCCCACAATCGTTTTTTTTTATTCTTTTTCGGCTTTTTTCTCCCCTTCTTTTCCCCACCTTGCTGCGTGGTAGTCCCCCCCTCCACGTGACCCGTGGAACCCCTCTTCGTGACACAATGAAATCAGCTAAACCGTCCGCCGTTGTTGTCCGATATCGTTGGTTTTCCCTTGCCATGGTGACGGATTCCGACTTCTCCCCAGTCTGCTGTCCTGAATAGTGTTCCCCCCTTTTGTCTCTTTTTGCCTGGCAGAGGTGGCTCGTTTTTGGCTTTTTTCCTCTCCCCGTCTATTCCTCCTCGGTCCTTTTTTAACTCAACGTCTTCTTGCCTTCCCCCCAGATAAAAACCCTCTTCCCAGGTCAGGAAAACTGTGCAGCGTTGGAGGAAGTTGCGTTTCCCGGTCCCAGGTGCATTGGTTCAATGTTGTGTCCTTCGGTGAGGTCCGAGCAACCAGCAACCCGTTGATCTCCTTGGCCTGATTCCTTGTCTGTGGTCTTCCCTGACTCGCTGAGTTTAACGGGGTATGTGTGGCGTGTTTTTTTTGACTTTTTTTTTCCCGACTGCTAAATGTTTTATGGTTGTGTCTTGGGGCGGAATTAACCACAAATCCCGCCCTACCCACGAAACAACGTGCCTTTTACTTGCTGACAGCTGCTTGCTTTTTTGTGCCCGTCCTCTTCTTGACTTTGTGTTCACTAAATCGGAGTGAGGGAAATGAGTTCATTTTACGCAGGCGTTTTTGCTTTGATGTTGGTCCCCTCGACAATGTTCTCGTTTCGGCTGATTGAGCGACACCGCTCTTTCTCTTGTCAAGTAGAACGAAGGGGGCCCCTGCCACCATTTTTCCCCAAAGGCCGGACGTGAGGCCCCGTTCTTCTCGTTACCTTGAGGCTTTTTTTTTCTGTCAAAAACCCCGCTGCGTCTTTGAGGCTTCTTGCCAAATTTCGCATCTGGCTCTTTTTGGCCTCTTGTCGCCTTCCCCTCTCGCTGGACTGGACTGACTTCGCTTTTGCTTCCCTTCATGTCATTTCCCTGCCTCATGAAATTCCTGCTCCTCCCCCCTTTTTCTCCCGAGACTTCTGATTTTATCGTTTGTGGAGCCTTGTGGGGTCTTGTTTTTCGAGGCCGTGCACCTCGCAGTTTTTTTTCTTTTTTCGGAAGGTCCTTCTTCACATACTCCGGACTCACGTGTCACTTCCGTTTTCTCCAATCGTACCTGGTGGTTTTCTCCCCGCCCTGGGTGCATATACAACCAAAGGAGGGGAGCCTACCGGGTTTTCGCGATCTCTCGTCCCCCATTTTCCCTTTTCCTTCATGTAGTAGTCTTCCGGCCTGTTCCCTTAGCACGATTAGTTTGGTGTTTTCCCCCCCTGTCGGTCTTGTCTCGATATCCCCCCCCCCCTAGTTCTCCTTATTGCGCCGTACGATGTGAACATTTTCGCAGATGTCTCCCCTGCGCTCTCATGTTTCTCACGGAACCCATAATTTTTTGTTCCGCGCCCCGTTCTGATCATCCATTCGTTTGGGTTTTTCCCCCTGATGGAATTCGATCGCCCTCCCCGGTTGTGCTTCTTCCCTCGTAACAGTATTTGCGGGGTCTCTCGGGATAGCTGTTCTACGTGGTCCCCCTCCACGCCCTGTTACCTTGGCGCGGGTTTATTGATGCCAGTTTTCAATGTTTTGTTCCCCTTCCCCTCTTCTCAATGTGCCGATCGGTTTGGGGGCCCCCGCCCCGCAAAGGTGTTTGTGCGGGCTCCCACCCTAATCTTTGTTCTGTTTTAGTTGTGCATCCCCGGTTTTGACCTCCCCAGTCCTTGTCCTAAGTTCGAAAAGTTGTCGAGGGCTGTGCTCGTCCCTCCCCTCTTGCGCCCTTCCCCAAACTTTTCTTTGCCTCTTCCCCTCATAGGTTGTCCCAGGAGGCTCAAATGTATTTCTTTTCTCATTTTTTTTTTTTCCCTCGTTTGTTTTGAGAAGGTGGATGCACAGTTTGCCATTGGTGGTTCAAAACCCATATATGTTTCTCACTTTTTGCCAAGTTTCTTTTTTCAACGCTTGGAATGCCGCTTCAAAAGCCCCCCGCTCCGTTTTCCTTTTTTCTTTTTGCCTTTTTTTGGACTTTTCTTTGCTTTGGAGGGTGTGGTTATTCCGGTACAAGCCGGTCTGTTAGTTGTCCCTTTTCCTGACGACGGATACCCCAATATTCCTTTTTCTTTTGGCTCCCTGCCTTGGAGCGCCTTACTGTGCTTGCCTCCTTAAGTTTTCCAGGCGTAATTTGTTTTTTGAAGTCACATGTGTTCCCCCCTTGAGTTCTTTTTCCCCCCACGCCCGTTCTTACCTTTCCGGGAATGGTCCGTTTTTTTTTGTCTTTTCAAGATTCCCCCCCTCCCCGCCCGCAAATTTTTTGACGAGTGTTAGAACCTTTGCCTGTTGTGTTACTGATTCTATTCCATGTTTCCACCCAGGCTTTTCTCTCCGGGGTTTCCTCTTTCCCAGGTACTTCCATTCTGTTGGCGTTTTTTCGCAAAATCCCTGCTTACGCTGTGTGTGGCCCGACCAGCGGTGCTTGTCGCCCAATTCGACCATTCATCGGTCACGGCTCTTCCTGAAGTCTCGTGCGGGCGATTCCGTTTTTTTTTTTGCACCTAGTCCCCTGAGTTCAACCCGATCCATTATTCCGCTTTTAAACAGGACGGTAAGTCTCTTCCCCCCCACACTTGGTCCGGGATCCCCCTGCAATTTGGTGTTTTTTTTCGCCAGTTCTGGATTCCCCGCACGCCGGCGTTTTTCTTTCTCGTTTGTCACTCACGTTCAACGGAGATTTATGAAAACCCCCCCCTTTCCCCCGATTTTCTTCGATGATTTACTTTGTTGGCTATCCCCCGAGTCCCCGGTCCTCCCAGCCGCAGGCACCAAAAAACTTCTTTTTTATGCAGTTCCTCCACCCGGCTCGCCCCACACATCAAAAAAGAAGGTCTCTGAAACTGATTTAGAATGAACGTACCCAAAGATCCCTCCCCGTCGGAGTGGGAAGTCTTTCTTTTTTTTTTGCTGGTACTCCATTTGGAGCTTTCCCAGCACATTTTCTTGGTCCCCAAAAAGCGACCCCCTGGTCCCCAACTCCCAGTGGTATATTCCCCGCCGATGGCACTTCTTTTTGCCGGTGTGGGCGGCCTTTCGCTCCCCGGTTGCGGCAATGCCTTTCTCCCCTGCAGACGACCCTTTTGGGTTTTCCCCTCTAACATTCCCTCTTTTTTTCCTGTTCCCCACTCATGCCGCAACTCACCGGTTGGCTCGTCCCCGGTTTGACTTGTTCTTATTCATGGACCATGTTTTTTATTTCTTGCCATTAAACATCAGCTAGTGTCGTTTTCTTCTAACCCCGGACACACTTTTTTTCGTTTTTCTTCACTGTTCCATTTTCCTTTTTATTTGTCCCCTCCCAATGGTCCTCATTCCCAACCCCGATTAACCCATTTCCATTGGACGCCAATTGGCGCTGACTTTTCCTGACAATCTTCTTCCCCCCCCCCCCCTTTTTTTTTTTTTTTGCGCGATTGTAACCCTCCCTGGCGATTTCACGCCCCAAAAACTTTATCGATTTTGACTCGTTTTTTTCAAATTTTCGACGCCCACAACCTTCTCTTCCGTGTGTTTCAGGATCTCCACCGCTTTTTTTAAATGAACTCCCACTCCACAGCGTCTGCAAAAGGTTGGTGTCGGGACCCGTCCGTTAATGTAGGGAGGCTCGGTAGTCACCCTTCGACTTTCCCCACAAGCGTGCGCTTTTTTTGTTTTCCTTTCCTTTAATTTCGATGCTTTTTGCTCCTTTTCTGGACTGCAAGTCATCGTTTAAACAGGTTTATGCGTGGACCGGGATTGATTCCCCATCCCCTTGGGCCTCGTAAAGGAGTCCTTTATGGCCCCCTTTTGCAGACTCTGTTCCCTTGTCCCGTGGACTTTTGCCTTCGTTGTTTCCGGTCGGATTTCCCGTGGCAAGCAGTTGCTGCCCCACCACTTCGGTCCCCCTGCAGGTGCGGATGTCCACTGTAATCTGGACCTTCAGTTTTTTTTTTTCCGACTCGGTTTCATTCACCGTGGTGACTGTCCCCCCTCGGTGCCCAGCCCCTTTTTTTTCCCTTTTTTCTTTCGCCCTTTGATCGATCCTGGTTTGAAAATGTGAATGGTATCCCCTTCTATTAATTGTTGGCAGAAGGCAGTCGTGCGCCCCGCCTTGCGTATTGATCAGGGTGAAGCCCCCCCGTGGTTTTTCGCCCGTCCTTGCTGTTTTGAGGTAGCCAGGTTTTTCCTTTCTGTGGTCGATGCTTTTTTCCCTTTTTGCCCAGTCTGCAAACGCCTGCTTTCCCCCATGTCTTTTCTTAACTCGTCATGTTTCCTCGCACATTTTTTTTTTTCCGCACCTCCTGGTGTGTCTCTGTTGCGCGTGGGTCCAATGTCCCTTCTTAGGAGGATCTCCTTGTAACATACCGTGCGTGCCACGGTTCCCTGTTCCTTTTCCCTCCTGGCTTTTGGGTTTCTCGTTTTTTTTTCCGGCAAGCGTTGCGCTCTTTACGTCGACACTCTCCCGTTGGGATTTACCGCAACCCGCAATTGTTTCCTTATTCCGATGCTTTTGCTGGTTACGCTGCCCGCCTGTTCTTCCCTGTGACACAAAATGTTGGCTTTCCCCCCTTTCCGCGTCCCGGATTCCCTGTTGTTCATTTCGAATTGAATGGTTCGCTTTTTTTTTTCATTGAAACCACATATGACGCATTTTTTCCCTTGCGGTTCAGTGGACATTTCCGTTTGAGTTCCTGCAAGATGGAACTCGGCCCTCCTCCTTTGAGTCTTTTGCGGAATTGGTATTGTTGTACTGCCCTCCTTCCTCTCCGTGTGTTGTTTTCTCTCTCCGGGTTGGGTCACCCCCCTCCCGTTGTTTTCGGCGTCTTAACATGTGTCCTTCCCATTTGGCGTTTTGGTTTTTTTTTTCTCGGAATGCCGGATTTTTCCTGGGCCCGTTCATTACCCCTGCGAAAAACCCTCGTACTGGTCGTTGCCTGGCCTGCTCAGTTGGTGAAGCAACTTTTTGCTGCACCGGCGGTCCTTTTTTGTACCACCTCGATACCCGTGCTAGTTTGGGGTGTTTTTTTTTTATCCCCCGAAGTCTGTCTTCTTGAACTCGGTCACAGCTTCCCCCCCAAGCTCTCGGGCCACGGTTTCACTTTGGCGTTTTGGCGTATTCTCCCACTCCGAAAGTCCGGGCTTCGAACCCTCCTGGGGAGGGCGGGTCCGCACCCCCCCCATGACTTCCGGCTGCCTGCTTGGTTTTCTCGGAACACTCAAACCGGATTTAGGATTCGGAGCCTTGCTGATTTCTCAGACCGGATCCGTTGGAGTAGTAGCATCTACTTACCTGCGGCCGTGTCGGGCCCTTCGTAACCGCGTTTTTTTGTGCCGGTTCAATCCTGCTAGTTCTTTTCTTCTCTTTCACCCAATTCCCCAACCCATTTAACCCTTCTCCTTCACTTCCACCCTTCCAAAATCACATCCGGTTCTGCCTCTCTCTTTCTTTTCACACAAAGGCGCGTTTGCCCCGTGTTTCCTCACTGGTGAGGTTGTTTCCCCTATCGTCCAACACTTTTCACGTTACCGTTTTTTTGTTTTCCGAAGTGTGGCCTGTTTTTTTCCCTCTTCCACGGTTTCTTTGATGATTGCTGCAAGGTCCCTTCCGGCTCCGGTTTTTTTCAAGTTTGAATGTTTCCCCAGTCTAGAGCTGTGCAAATCAGCCTGTTTCTTGCTCTGATCGGGGGTTTTGGTTTCTTTTTTTGGGGGGTTTGTTTCTTCTTCTTTTTCGAATCGTGGAGGCCCTGTTACCAACCTGGCAATCATAAAAAAATCCGATCCCCCCTGACACGGGAAATTTACCCCCCGGCCCCGTACGCTTTTCCCGGTCCGGTGCAGTGCAGTTAACTCTTGAGTTCCCCCTTTACTGTGTCGAGCACCCCCTCCCCCCAGTCGGTGGGATTCACCCAGGCGTTTTTTTTTTTTTTTTTTTTGTTTCGTGGCGATCCGGCTCGCGAATGAACGGGATGTGCTTCTTTCTTCAGAAAGCGCATTTCACCTTTCCGCCGTCCACTCGGCCGCGTACCCCTCCTGCCTCGTCCGTGAGTGGAGATACTTCTTTCCTCCCGGCGGTTTGATTTTCCACGTCGTTTGCTCCGTGACATTGTCTTTCATGTCTTTTGATATTGTTGAACTTCTACCCTGTGCTTTTCCCCGTCCGATTTATTGCTGTCTCCTTCTTTTCCTCATTGCAGAAGCGTTTTTTCCCTTTTTTCACATTTTCAAAGCACGACGCTGCCCCTTTGTTTTTTTTGCGTGCTCGTTAACTTTCTTTCTCTTTGATGGTTTAAAACCTTCGCTTATTTTTTTTAACTAATTGCGCTGATCCTTTTGGCGGCCTCCAGAATCGTTTCTGTTTGCTCTGTGAATAACTGGCCCGTATCGTCTGGTTTCCGGCTTTCGCTTTCTCCTCGAATGTGTCCATGCTCCATGAAATGGTCCCAGCGCTTTCCCCCCCCCCATGTTCTCCGTATAGTCAGGGAGACCCCTCTCTGTTGGGCTTGTTTTTCTTCCAATTTTGAGCAACACGTTTGCTTCCGAATTTTTGTGCGGGTATTCTCCGTAGAATAAGCCCTTGGTCTTTACTTCTTTTTTCATCGGTTTTTTTTCCCCTCCCCATGTTACAGCTCATTTTTTGGCCCGTCATACAAAAACCCGGGAGAGTTATTTTCAGTGCCTTTGCCCTTTCTCCTTCGAACCCCCAACATGCCGGTCTTCCCCGCCCGTGGTAGGAGCCCTTTTCCCCTCACCGTATTCGATAGTTTCATTTGACACCCCTTACTTTTGTCGATCTTTTCTTCGCCGGAATCTTTCGTCTCAGCGCCTTCCCCCCCCCCGATGTCTGTTGCGTTTCATACCTCTTTCCACCCGCTAGCATGCACTTTGTTCCACGGCCCTTTCCCATGTTCTTTTCCCTTCGTCCCCCCGGAGATTTTGAATACTTTTTCTGACATAATTGCCTCTTGCTTTCCCGGCGGTTTTTTTTTCCTCTTTCAACGTCACTTTTTTTTTTTTATTTTTTTGCGGCTCGTGTACCTTGCTTTTCGTCGCCCACGGTTTTCCCCTCCTTTTTTTTTCAGCCGGCGGGGCTCCTTGAGATTCCCAGGTTTCCTTTTTGCTTCCCCTTCTTTGCCGATGTCGCGCCATAACCTTCTTTTGTGTTTGGGTTCACCTTTTTTTGTTTTTTTTTTTCTTGGTATGTTTCGGGCCTACCCAGTTCCTTGGCACGACTCCGCCAGCCCGTTGATCCTGCGCTTCCACACCCCAACTCGTGCCGGTTGATGCGGCGAGTTTCGTTTTCATCCATAGTGCACCCTGCGTCCCCCACAAAAACGTTTTTTGGGTACGGTAGACAAGGATAAGTTGCCCCTGGTCTCCCACACCTTTTGCCCCTCCTCCCTGATTTTATTCCCCCTCCTCTTGTGTGTTGTCTCGCTCTTTTTGCATTTTTTTAGTCCGCCATTGGCACTTTTTTTCCGTTTGCCCACCCTTCTTGAAGTGGCTGCTGCAGGATGGCCGTTATGACCCGGGGCCTAAGAATCTCCCGTTTTTTTTTCCTCGACCTTTTCCCGGTATTGTTTGGTTGGTTGAGTATCGTCCACCGTTCTTTTAGCCCCCCCCTACGATACCCCTGACCGTACTCCCCGGGTGTATTCTGTGCTTCTCCCAGCCATGCCTGTTGCAGTTGCAGTCGGCACTGAAAGTCTTCAAATGGTTTTTTTGACCTTAACCCCCTTGCCCAACTCTTTTTTTTCACGGTCCCCCCCCGTGCGTTAACCTTTTACAACGTGTTTTGCCTTTCCGTTTTGTCCCTTACGAATATCCATCCTTGAGCTAAATTCCATTTTTTTCCTATGAGATTTTTTTGCCGCGTGTCTTCAATTGAAGCTCTCGATCCATTTCTGTTTCCGGCATCCTTATCTCTCAGGGGTTTTTTTTTTGCTTTCCCCCCTTCATTCTGGTTCCCTTGGTTTCCCCCGTTGCATGTTTGTGAGCGTGGTGGCCGGTTGTTTTTGCAACAGTGATCCCGACAACTGTTTTGGACATCGGTTCCCCTTTCGTTGTTCTTTGCGCACGATCTTCGGCCTCTTCCTCGACTCTTTTAACGTCGGTTTTGTTTTCACGCTTCTCCCGGTTTTTTTGAACCGTTCTCCTTTTTTCCCCACGGATGGTACCTTGTGGTGGTCGGTTTTTCGGTTGTTTGATCTTTTTTTCTGATATTCTCCTCTTTTTTTTATAATGTTTGTTGCCCCAGTGCTTGAAAACAACCCCCCCTTTTTTTTCTGTGTGATTGAGGACCGGAAACGTGATGAAGCCAAACGGTGATCGGTTTCGAGTGATTATCGTACCTGCTTCGCCTCCCGGCAAAAGTTCTGGCTTTTGTGCTTTCTTTCTCTCCCCCAGAGTCCCCAACAGTGTCGCGTTTTTTTGAAATGATTGCTAGTCTACAATACAAGTAACCTGTTCTTTTGAGGACGACTTTGTAGCTGTTCTTTTTGATTCTTTTCGTCACTATTCGGCTGTCACTAACCCTTTTTAAACCGTTTTCCCCCAGTCTACCCCTGCGTGTTCGTGTTCTATCATCTGAGAAGCCGCTTTTTTCGGTTGCCGCGTGGCCTCGGTTTTCCAAATTTTCAATGAGACTGACCCCCCCAGTATTTTTTCCGCCCTCATCGTCTGTTCCAAAGAGCCCCTGCAGCACCGTTTTTCTTCCTTTTACGGTCTTTTCCCCTTTTTTTTGCCCTATGGGCACCTTTTTTTCTGCAATCGCCCAGCCTGTTTTTTGGTCCCCGCTAAATTCCCATTCCCTGAACCGGGGAGCTTCGCCTGCTTGTTCCCCTTCCAGTGCTCTCACCCAGGACGAATCTTTTTCTCACCTTTTACATTCCCCCCCCTACACCGTTTTTCCTCCCTGGTTGGTCCGTGTTGGCCGCGAACGTGTCGGGTCCCTTTTCAATCCGTTCGTTAGGTGGCTTGTTAATCTGCCGGCCCTCTTTTTAATCGGCCCCTAATTCCCACTTTTCCCCCAATATTTTTTGCTTTAGTCTTTCACGTCACCCACCACCGTTCTCTTCGCTAGTGATCCTAGACCATGGTTTTGGGGCCGGTATCCAACTCCCTGTAAGTGTTGCTTGGTTGCTCGGAACCTTTCCCTTCCTTTAAGTTCTTGTGACTCCTCTTCTGGGATTCACCTGTTTTTTTCTTTACCTTCACAACCAGCGTCGTTCCGGTCTGCGTGTGTGTACTTTTCCCCCGTTCCGCTTTTGTCCTCGATTTTATCTTGACTGCGCCGACGGAGCGTTTGTAAACCCTTTTGTCTCCCAAGGATTCATTTCTCCTTTCCTTCATGTCCGATTTGCCCCATTTTTTCCGACTTTTTCTTGGGACTTTCTCTTTTTCATTTTTTCCTGACAGGACGCTTGTTGACCTGTTTCCGTGTTTTTGCGCCCCTCACCGCTCTTCCAAAACCCTGTCACCCCGGCGGATTCTCCACCGTTAGTTGTCGTTCAGTTTTCGCCTGAGGCCGGTCACTTCAGGTTGACCGTTTCCCCCCTCCCCCGCAGTGTGTTCCAGATCGTTCTATCAGCACTCTCTGATTTTTGTTTGAAAAACCTGAACACTTTTTCCCCCCCCCTTTGACATTTTGTATTTTGCATGTGGCCGATCCCCTTAGCTCTTTTTTCGTTTAGTTGTGATTTCCCACGGTTTTCGTCCGGTCTCCGTTTTTTTTCCTCCTCCGCGCGGAAGTTCTGTTCCGTTAGTTTTCGTTTTGATTGCCTGGGCCCACCGACTCTTTCAGAATTATGCGCAGCTGCCGTCCCCTCTTTTTTTATTTCCTTTGGTTTGAAGGACACCCAGGCGCGTTTTGGGTGCTTATTTGTTTGGCTTTTTGCCCCTCCCTTTCCAGGATGGTTCCCCCCTCTTTTTCCCTTGCATTGATCGCCAATTTTAACGGTCGCCCCCGGTGGTGATTTAGACTCCTGGCTGAGGTGCGGCTTGCATTTGGCAAGCCGTTTTCTCTTCCGCCGTCGTGTAAACAGTAGCACGCCCTTCGGGATACCCCTACCGCAAACCTCCCCCCCTTCTTCCTGCTTCGTCTCTGCCCTTTCGGAGGCCGGCTCGCTCCCCCCAAAAACTTAGATTGCTTCCACTTTTTTTTTTCTCCCTGATTTCCGGGCCAGTCCTGCGTACCTTTTTTCCTTGCCCGTCCCCTGACCCCAATTAGTTGTTTCATCGCTGCCGGCTGTTTTTTCTGAAAAATTTTCCTGCTGATGGAGCCCTTGTGGAGTGTTTCTTCCCCCGTTGCCGAAAACATGAGGTTGTAAACCTGCCGTTCCCTCCTCCCTCGTTTTTTTTTTTTCGCTGTAGATACGGTTCAGTTAACCCACACCAAATCCCCTCTTTTTTTCCTCGGGGCGGAACTCAAAAGTTTCGTGACTTTCCTGTCGAATTTCTTCCGAACTTCGACGGCGGGTCTCGGTTCCTATTTTTTTTCCAAATTAACGGCTTTTTTTTTGACCCTCATCCCTCGTGTCCTTCTCATCGGGTGTTGCGGGCCACCTTGGCAAGTCTTTGGGGCCACCCGCGGCCTCGCACTTCCCCGAACAGTTTTTTGGCCTTGCAGGGGCGTTTTTGCGTGTGGCCGTTTTCCCCCCTCCAGTTTTTTTTTTTTCGTCCTCCCGGACCTCTTTCCCCCGGCCCTCACCCCGGCGCCCTCCCTTTTTCTCGGGCAACGGTCCTTGCGGCCCGCGTTGACCCATACATTTTTTCATTTTACATCCATGTTTTTCCTCGCGGTGAACCTTTCAGTTCCTTCGTGCGCCCCCTTGGTTTTTCGGACCACCCCCTTTTCCCCGACTGTCAGATGTGACGGCCGGGACGGCCTTTGGTTTACTAGTGGCCCAGAGCATTTTCCCTGAAGTTCTGATACCCCTGGTTCTTTTTTTTTTCACTTTTGCGAACCCGGCGGTTCGTCTTCTCCCCTATCTTTTTTTCCCTTTCCCTCGTGCTCTTTTCTTCGGCCACTTACCCCACAAACTTACTTTGCTTTTGCATTTCATTGTTTTTTCCCACCCTTTTTCCCCTCCCAATCGCCGTTGTTTGAATCAGCTATTGAAACCACCCAGCGCGCTTGAGGTGTGGCCGGTTAACCCCTTTTTCCCGTGACAGTTGTCTCACCTGAAAGTCCGTTCTTTATTTGATTCGTCGTTGCCAGTTTCATATCCTTTTTTTTGCTGTCTTGCCACCGTGTGACGTGAACTCCCCCGACGTCCCCCAAAACGTGTTGGTTGCCCCCTTTTTTTTTTTTTTTTTGGTCAGGAATACTGTCCCAGGCACCTGAGTTCTGCATCAGATGGGCTCCGGCTCTGTCGGGCCCATATTGCGATCGCATCGGTTCCCCTTTGGTTCTTCCTCCAAGATACCCCATCGATCCCAGTCTTTCCCAGGGCATTAAACCCCAGCCGGAAGGCTTGCGCGCGGTCTTTTCCCGCAGTGTTTTTCCTCCCTTTGTCCGACCATTCCTCACCTTTGTTGAGGCCCCCCCCCGAAAACCTTTTCTTCTGTTTTGGAGTGTATTCACCCGTCGCATGTCCGATTCCCTTTTCCTCCTCCATTGATTTGTCCCCGGTATTTTTGCTTCTCCTTTTCGCTTGTTCCAATTCCTCCTCTTCCAACTATATTGGCAGATTCCACTTTTTCCCGTCTTAACCCCCCCCCAATCCGTCCCTACCCTCCCACTTCTGGCTCGACGTCCTTAGTCGTCGGGTTCTTCTTTGTTTCCCCTGGAGTTTTGGTTTTTGGAAATTGAATCTTTTCATTATGCAGGAGAGGTTCAAATGGCGAACGGCCTCCCTTTTTTCCCCGGTATTTTTGCAAAAGGCTCCCCATTTTTTGGTGATTTGAACCGCAGGCTATTGCCAACTTTCCCCTTTTTTTTGAAGTCGGGGGTGAGGCTTTTACGATTGCTGGCGGCAAAACCTCTTTTTTTCTTCTTGAGGTCTCTTCGCACCGACCCCTTCTTACTTTGCGGTTTTGACTTCCTCTGTTTTTTTGATCTCACGTTTTGGGTCCACTTTTTTTTCGCGAGTTATGGCCGCATCCTTTAGCTGTGCCTCCCCCCTTTTCCATGTAATGTTTTTGTCACAAGCTCATGAATGGTTTTTCAGCTCCGGCCTTCTCCCCTTTTCCCCACAGGTTTTTTTTCCTTTTATTTCCAGCTATGTTGGCATTGGGCTGGTTGCTGGAAATGTCTCCAAATTTCTCTTACCTTTTTTTTGGGCCTCTTGCTTTTTTTGTCTCTCGCCACGGATCCACCGGTGTTCTTCCTTTCGTTTTTTTTTCCCAATGGTTTTCTTTCTGGTTGCTTATACCAAAATGATTTTTGCTTTCCCTTCCGGCCTGTTCCTCTCTTTCCCCTTCCCTACCAAACCCCACAATGCCGGGTCTGTCCCTTTTTGAGTTTTAGTTTTTCCCACGTAGCTATATTGAACTTTTTGTGAACTTTTTTTTCTTTCTTGTCGATTCCGCACGCTTTTTAATCCCTTCCGGGGCTTCTTTTTCTCTTTCGCGTTTTCGAAAATTCATTGTTTTCTTCCCCCCTCTTCCCGCATGCACTTTTGACGCCACCGTTGCCCAGTCATGTTCCTGCACTCTTTTCCTGACGCAAGCCGAGGAAGCCTGGCTTCGATCTTTTCACCGCCCTGCTTTCTCCCCCCTTCCGTTCCCTTTGCGGTGTTTCAGGTGTCTAGCTGTTTTTGAAGCCCGCCCCCCATGGTTTTGAACAACTTTTTTTTCAGGCGCTTTCTTACTTCTTCTCCTGGTTTTCCCCCTTGTTTCCCCTTTTCTCCCTCGTTTCGACCCGTTCGCGTCAGTCTTCTGCCGTTCCTTCTTGTTTCCCCCTCAATCTTGTTGTTCTTTTGTCTTTCCTAAACTTTGCCGCTCCGCCACCATTCGGGGCAATGTCTGCCGTCCCCACACGTCGACTGGCTTTTTTTCTGTTTCCATCCCCTTTGCCCCGCTCCCAACAAACGTGTTTGGTCTTCTACCAGAAGTGTTGTGCTAACCCCTGACCCATCTTTTTCTCTCCTTTGTCCTCCTCATCTCCTTTGTTTGTTTGGTTTTGTGTTTTTTTCAGATTGGCCCCCATTTTTTTTTTTAGTGCCCATGTTCAAATTTTTTTGTTATCTTTTGTCCCCCCCTTTGTTTTTTTGTTTTCCTTCCCCCTGCTTGCTGAGTTGCTGCTCTGCTAAACGCCTTCCTTGGCTTCGCAAATTTTTTTCCCCGTCTACATTTTTCCCTCCCTTGTTGGTTGTTGTATTTTGTTTTTTTTTGTATGTTTTATTCCCAGGGACGAACAAACGATTTCCTTTGTCTCCCTGCCCGTTCTTTTACGGCAGTTAACATGGGGCGTTCTATAGTTTTCCACGATTGAAGCGTCACTGTTTACCCCATCCCACATGGTAACCTTTCGGATTTCCGTCCATCCCCCCTCCCGGTTTGTTAACCCTTTACAAACCGGCCTTTTCTTTTGGATTTCCCGGCTATCCCGTTTCCTTCCCTTTTTCACATCACTTTTTTTTTTTGTTTTGTCTTGATGAAGTTGAAAACCATCCGGGGGTCCAGCGATTTCCCTGATCCCCCTTTACGGCTTTTCCCCTCTAGGGTGTTTTCTCGTTCGTCAGGTTTTTTAACCCCACTTTCTTTTCTTTGGTCCCCAGGCCTTCGATTGTTTTCCGATTGGGATTGACTTTTTTCTGAAGCTTTCTTTTTTCCCTACACCCCCCTGTTTTTTTTCCTTATAGCGAGAGAATTTACTTTGGTGATTTTCCTTTTCACTCCCCTTCCGGGTTTTTTCCCCCAACCCCGATTCCCCTATTGCTACCCTTCTGGAACTGGTCACGGGGCTTCTTCTATTACCCACCTGCGAACGGCCCTTTTTTTTTTGTTTGTCTCAGTTCGAAGCCCTCCGGGCTGTTTTGTTTTTCAAACACGGGTCAACCCAGGTTTTAGTAACCCACACCATGTTTTTACTGAGGTGGAAACGATGTCGTCCTTGGTGTGTAAGTGTTTTCTTACCCTTTAAATCGACATTTCTTTAGCCGCGGTCAACCTATTAAGCCGTCTCATTCTTTGACCCCTGGCCCCCCCCCCAAGTGAGAGTTCCTTCCCTCTTTTTCTATGTGAGTGAAAGATTCACGCCTCTCTTTCTTGGCTTTTAGGCCCGGTTTTGTCCCTTTGTTTTGGGAGTTCTGGATTTTTTTTTAGCTTTCGGCTTGAGTCACATTCTTTTCTTTTGACACCCACCCCTCCCTGTAAAGTCTCAGCTCTTTATTCTGGTTTCCGTTTGTTCATATTTTCCAGCGCTTTCCCCAGGGGTAATCCTTTTCCTGTTCGTTTTCCTGCCGGCCCACTGATATTTTGTTCCTATATTGTCTTTCCTTCCCCCTGGACCACCCCCGATCGGTTTTTTTTCCCCTGTCCTTCAAATCGTTTTTTCTTGTCCCGAGGTAGCCCCCCAAGGCCAAGTTCTGGCTCGCGCTTTTTAACCAAACTTTTTTTGCCCTTCCCCCTTCGTTTTAATCGCCATCCCTTTCCACTTCTATGTCGATTTTTCCCTCCTGCCCCCTTGCCTTTTTTTTCTTTTTTTCCTTTGTCCATCCTTCGTCTTGCGCCCAATTTCCAGTCCGTTTCCACATAACGATTCATCCCCTCCCCGGTCCTCTGTTTTTTCCTGTGCCTCCCGGTTCGACTCCTTCCGGTGTGTTGTCGGGCGCATTGTTACTTTCCCCGGCGGGTCCGTTTAATTCTTTTTTTTCAATATATTATTCCCTAACACTATTGTCCCTTTCTTTTTCTTGTCACCGGTTTACTTCGCCGCCAATCGTTCCCTTTCGCTGGTCTTCAGTTTATCGCCCTACCTCGTCGGTTTGTAAGAAACTCCCACTGTCCACTTGTTTCTTGTGGGTTTTTTGCTTTATTCCCCCTTACTTTGTGTTGAACCGGGCAGTAGTTGATGTCAACCTTTTTGCTTCGCCGTCAAGGCGCGCTTCCGGTGTTCAGGTAATACCCTGTTTGTTGGGTTTCTTTTTTTTTCTTTCCTTTGCTTTGTCCCCTTCCGAAGTTTCTTTGTACCGTCCTGCTTGTATCTTCGCATAGCCTTTGGTCCGACAGATCGAGATGAGTCCTCTGTCCCTCTCTTTCTAAACCTGTTTGCTTTCCCTTACACAGCCACAGCGTTGTTTTTCCCCTTTTTTCGGTTCCGTCCTTGGCCCCCGCAAGTTTCCCGATCTTTGGAACCACTGCAAAAATGTCCTTTCATCAACTTTTTCAGACTTTGACCTTTGACTTCCCTTTTTTTCGGCTCCTTTTTTTTTCCTGCCCACCGTTCTGTGCTGGAATTTTTCCGTCCCCTCATAGAGCTTGGTTTTCCCCCCCCAGATTTCGCATCATTACCCCCTTTTTTTATCGTTTTCTTCCCGGGTTTGTCCCAATGACCTTTTCCCGATTTTTCTTTTGTACTTTGTTGCTTTACTGTCAAATCCCCCCTCGCTCTCCCTGCTTTCTCTTTATCCCCCGGCCCCTGAGCACCCCGCCGTGTTCTCGCCGCCGTGCTTGCTTTTGAGCCGAACGCGGTCGCATCGGCTGCGATTTCCCCCTTTTTTCGTCTTTTCCCCCGCCCCCTTCCTTTTCGCATTCGTCTCTTTTTAACTGATGGTTGATGTCCCTAACCCGCCCAGTCGCGCCTTGGTTGCTTGAGTTTTGTTCCTGACCAGTTTCTGGTTTCCCCCTGCCGACTTCGCTTTGATCGAATTCCTTCTCCTGTTGTACTTGCCCAGCCCCGCCTTGGGTTGCGGAGCGTTTTTTTGTCCCGTCCCCTGCGTGAGATCCGTGATTTCCCCCACCCGTCTTTTTCCCTCTTCTGTTTACCGTCACCTTCCGTCCTCGTCCTTGTCTTCTCTGCGGTTTTTCATGTTTTTTTTTTCCGTTTTTTTTTGTCTGCTCACGCAACCACCGTTTGTCTTTGGACGTGCCGTTCTCATTTCCAGCTCCCTCACCCATCTTTCCCTCCCCCCCTGCTTTTCCCTTTGCACCACATGACGCCATTCGCTTTTCATTCCGTTCGTTTTGAGCATTCCGCCAGAGTTTCAAATTTTTTTTTTTTTTTTTGGAGTCCGCCGGCGGCTTGTCTGTTCACCTGCCCCCCTTCCT
>Ga0179593_1610808_pt1 | contig 17045 bp, 16 predicted proteins | sample CZODoug2_1_08_16_FD_185931 | JGI IMG/M metagenome (GOLD analysis project Ga0179593, IMG submission 185931) | Vadose zone soil fungal communities from Angelo Coast Range Reserve, California, USA - CZODoug2_1_08_16fungal (PacBio error correction) | ecosystem: Environmental > Terrestrial > Soil >... | reverse complement strand
TTGCCTCATATTCCTTCCATACAGTTTAAGAAGCCTTGCCTCGAATGAGACTACTCCCCCTTTTTGAACACCCCTCCGGTATTGGTGCCGCAAAGCACAGGAGTTAGTCCCCGTTGTTACCCCCCCACTTTTTTGGCAGGTCGTTTTTTCCCCCCAATAGAATGTCTTTTACTTCTTGTCTTTGTCGGTGATGTTTCGTTAGCAAGTACCCCCTTTAAGCACCCTTCCCCTCCCCTTCCCTTCCTTTCTCGTTTAAAAGCCGGTCTCCTCTTTCTTTTGCAAGTCGCCGTTTCCCCGTACAAAAATTGGTACTCCGGTTATAGCCAGAACGTGGAGCCTTCTCTGCGATGCTAAACTTTGGTCTTCCCCTTCCAGCGCCACCTTGACTTCCTCGCCCTATCGCCAACCCAGTCCTCAGGGCTTCCCCTCCCCCCTCCCACGCCCTCGCCTCTCTATGAAGCGCCCTTTTTCTTTCCCAAGTTAAGCACCACCCCCACCTTTTTTCTCAGCCGTGTATCACCCCTTAGCGAATGATTATAGGTCTTCAGCTCGACTATTTCACATTTTCCCTTGACGACCTCCCAATCTGTTATTCACCCCCCACCATCCCACCCCTGATACTGATTTTTCCGTCATGATGTGGTTTCTCTTTTTGCCCATTGCAAGGATAGCCTACGCTTTCCGATACCTCTTACATGTTTTAACCCTGTGAAAGCTTAGCGCAGCTTCGACCTTCGATTTTGCCACCCTCCCCCCTGTGACGACACGATGTTTTTAATGAATGCGTGCTTCGTCTTCCCCCCTTTTTTTTTCAGGCCCCACCGAAGCAACTTTTTGCCTTCTTAAAGGTGAGACCTTTTATCCTTCCATCCGTACAATTCCCTTTACTCTTAATGACCATGTACGTATTATTGAGTTTCCCAGGCACGCCCCTCTCTTAGACCCCCTCCCTCCTCCTTTCCAAGACCTCCTGATGATAGACTTGCGACCCCTCTGAAGATATCTAGGCATTTTTTTTTCTTCTCGTGATTCCGTCTATGTGCGATTTTCCCCGTCTTCCTTTTTGGTGTTTTCAGTGCCGCTACCCTCCCTTTTTTTATGAAACCCGCATCTGCTTTTTTTTTTTTCAATGCCTTTTCAACCAACTACCTGTAGACCCAGTGTTTTTTAAGTAATTCCTTTTTCCTTCTGCCCCCCGGGCCTTCTTCCCAACCCTCTTCAAGTCCTTCGCTCCGTCCTCTACGCATGGAACTTCTCCCAGCATGCCCCGTCCCAGCTTTGAAAGAATAACCCCCTTCACCCCCATGAGGACCGTCTAGCACTTTCTTCTTTTTTCCCGCCAAGCTTCCCCGCACAGACCTTCCCCCCCCTTCTCCCCCAAAGGATAAAAGCCGTAAATTCCCCATAGCCTCTGACACTCCCCTTACCCTTATCCCTTCTGAAATGTTCTCAAAGAGGTCCCTTCCCCCCTTTCTAGGGCGGACCGCCACTGCAGGACTCCCGCCAGTTTAGCTCGCTTTTCTAATAAACCCCCCTTTGAACGCAATTTTTCTTTAAGGAAAACCTCCTTTCCTCGCTTGAAGCTTCCAGAAAATCAGTAACCTCCGAGTCCCGGATCAAGCAGTTTGCCTCCCCCACCAACAATCCCTTCCTTCTTCTTTAGAGAGAAATGTCAAGTTTTGGTACCTTTTCCCAATTATATGATGCACCTTTTCCGGAAGGAAACTTGATTTCACTCTCTGCCCTTTACTTGTAAGACCTTCCCCTCCCCCTCGTCTATCTATCTCAGGAAGGCCAACGCCCCTTTCCCTTTTAATAGCCGACTACCACTTGAGGTTCCTCTTTCTACTTCCGTTTTTTTTTTCTCTCAGATCTAGCAAGGGCTCCGGTCACGTTTCCCTTTTTTATTCAGGCAGTGGGACTATGATCCCTTTCCTTTGACTCAATTTTTTTCCCCCCCTTCCCTGAGCCCGGTATTCAGATGACCCTGGTTTATGTCTCCACTTCTTCTAATTTGGTCGCTTTTTTTCTCCCGCCCACCTCCCCCCCATCTAACAGCGGTTTTGGCCCCGTTTTTCCCTTTTTTCTCGCGCGGCATTCGGTTCACGATATTTTATGCGCACGGCCTCTTTTTTTTGCCCGGGTCCCCCCGTTGATCCTGTTTCTTCGAATCAGCGCTGACAAAGGAGGGGATTACGCAACGATCCCTAGATCCCCTTGTGCCAGTTACAATTTTTTTCTTGACCTCAATTTAAGAACGATTGTAATGTCTCCCTCCTCTTCTCTTGGTAGATTTTTTAGGATTTGACTGGGCTGGACCTGGCGCGTCCTTTCAATCCTGATTTTCCTCTTTTTCCACACTGGCCGGCGGTTTCTCTTGAGAAAGCAGCCTTTTCCCCCCCCCCCCCTATACTAAATCAAGTCTTTATCAGGTTTCCCCCCCCCCCCCCAAAGATTGGTTCTTTCCCAGTTCTTCTCAATGTGGAAGGCGACCTTAATTCTCCCCTCCCCTTCCCTCACTTGATTTTGTTTTTGTTCCCTTAGGAGGAAAAGCAGCAGGGACACCGATCTGCTAATGGGGAGGCGTTTAGTGTTTTCCCCTGACACCACGCAACGTCTTCTATAAGAGGGTGGTAATCACGTTATTGAGACATACTCACCCCCCCTTGAAGTACCCTTGCTTTCCTCCTCCCCGGGATACTTAAACACTCCTCCTCTCCCACCCCCGACCCGAGAGAGGATTAACGCCCTGCCTTTAACCAGTCTCTCCTTCCCCCCTTACATGATCGGCTGTAGTGAGCTTCTGCTCTTTCTTCACCATCTTTTCATGTTTCCTCCCTTTAGATCAGGATTCCGGACTCACGGAAGTCCCCCCTTTTAAAGGTATCATCATGGCGTGGGTACAGTCGGCTCGCTCGCATCCGGCCCCCCCCGCGAAGTAGAGAGGTCCCCGGGGTCCCTTCTGTGCCGAAAGGTCGTCCCAATGCGTCGGTTTCCCCCTGCCTGAAACAGTTTCCATCTTTTCGTGACTTACCCTCCAAGGATTCGAAATAGAACCCGGACACTCACTCCTCAAAAATAAAGAAGGCATTCATTTTTTTGATTTCTTGTTGTTGTCTGACCTTCCTCCCTCTTTTTGTACGTTACCCAGGTGATCTCTCTTTTTAGCGATGTATTGAGTTCCCGTCCCAAGTCTCCGGTCCTTATCCTTCTACATCAGTCCGCGACGGGTTCCCTCCTTTTTTTTTTGTTTTTTGAGTGCTTGAAGAACTAATCAATCCTTGTCTCTCCCCTTTTTCACCTCGAGGTCTTTTCCACCTCCGAAGTCTTCCATGGTGGCGCCATCGTTTTTCTTTTCGGGCGCGCATTAAAATGCTTTCGCTGCATCCCCGGTACCCACTTTACTTCAATCCTTTGCCGAACCTAGTGCTTCCCCTCCTGACCTACTGACCTCTCAATTTGTTCGGGACCGCGACAAGTTCGCATGACAAAGGTACCTTCCCTTTCCTTCGCCACAGGCGTGGTTTTAATCTTTTTCTTCATGCTGCTTTACTTGGTTAGTCTTCCGTGAAGAGCACTCCTCCTCTCCCGGATCCAGTCCTTCATTGTCGTCCCCTTTCTTTAAACTCCAAAAATGAACCTTTGACCTTTCTTTGGCCAACTCGGGTTTTCCCTCTTCCCTTGATGAGTAGCCTCCCCCGGATCATTCATTCTTTAAGGGAAGAATAGTTTCTTCGCATTTCTTATTGTTTTTTCCATCCTCCGTTGTTTTAGAAGGCCAACTCTTCCCCCCTGACCCCTGAAGCCTTCTCTTTTCTTTAGAACGCATCCAAGCTGCACGTGGAGTTGGTGCCCGCCACCTCCCCCCTTTCCTTGAACGACGGTTCCAAGTTGGTGTACCTGAGTTTCCGCACGATTCCCCGACTACATGGCTCTCTTTTTCTGTGAGCGTCGCAGACGAACACCTTTTCACGAATAGCTCGCTCCTTCCTTTCTTTTTTTTTGCAGCGAATGGCCCTTTCAACTTCCTTGTAGTCCGAATCGCTTGCTGCGTACCGTCCCCACATTTTCCGCCTCAGCCCCTTTCCATCGCCCGCCGGCTTTATTTTTTTGAGGATATGAATACTGTACTACCGTGCCAGCGACATTTCATGTCACCTTTTCACCCTATGGCCGTCCTAGCCTTCTTCGGTCGATCATAGCACATTTCTCACTTAAGAGAGATTTAAGTGCAGTTCTTAAAGCCCCCCCCCCCCCTTGCGCCGAAGGTCTACTTTCGACTCTGTCTAGCGGGTCCTTCCCTTGGTCACGGCGTTATTTTTCTTTCGACCCACCGCCTTTCCCTCCTTCCAACCGAAAAGACCCAGAGAAAAGTAGATTTTTATTCACACCTCCCAAAAATGTCACGCTCTTTTATCTTGATGGTTAGCCTTCAGTGACCTTTCTGGTTTCGGGTAGCTCGTATGCTCATGATAACCCTCCTTCTATTCAATTCTCTTAAGAATAAGTTTTAGTGGACTACTATCTTTTCCCCTCCCAAGGGAAGACAAGCTTTTTTTTTTTCAATTGCTCGGGTGGCTAGGCTTCCACTCCAGTCCCCCCCCTTAGAAGAGATACCCTTTTTTCCCTTGAGACTCGAAGTGGTTCCAGAATAATGTGATCCTTCTACTCGCGATATTTTCGGAGCTCCCTTTCTCGAGGAACCTCTTCCTTCCTACGGTACACGTTTTCCCCCCCCTGCCCCCCATGCGCGCGGGAAGCCTCATCGGAATATTTTTGTCGTTTCCCTTTTTTTCCATTAGACTCTTGGTTATCGTCCTTTTTTTTCGTCTCTTGCTCCCGAGACTCGTCCCCCGGTGACACCCCTCCTATTTTTTTCCTCATTTTTTTCCACTAAACGTCGCCCCTCTGGAGCTTTCTTTCCGTCTTGTCAACCCCTCCCTTCAAGCCTCGAACGTCTCTCCCCCTTTCGTATGGAAGCCAGTCTTCAGCAGTACACTTTTCCCCTTCCCTCCCTGATGTGAGATATTGTCCAAATGCGGACGTTTCGCTTTTCCTGTTTCCCTCTCCCCTTCATATTCCCTGCCGTCTTTCCTTCCCCGCGGTCAAGCAGATCCCGACCCACTGCAACCTCGCACTTTTGAGACCGGACTACCTCTTGAAATGGTCCCGACCCTATTTCCTTTAAATCTGAGTCTTTTTCCCACGACTGCCGTACCCCCGCATTTTTTTTACGATTCGCTTAACACACTCGGCGTTCCCACCCTCAATTTTAGTTTCCGTTCGTACCATTCGACGATTCCGATTCCCTTGCAACCATTCTTTTTCAGAAGCTCAGCCTTTTCCCCGACTTCCCAAAATCTATGCTACCTGAAAAGTCCCTTTTTTTTGGGCTGCCGCGTCCCTTTCTTGGCGCTGACATTTCAATCTTTTTAGTTTTCCCTTCTTTTCCAGAATTGCGTACGGCCCCCCGTTCTCTAGATCTCTCAAGGTTTTTGATGAACCTCCCCCCTGGCCCGGAAACTAGTAAAAGGTCTCACCTCCACGTTGGTGTTGTTTCTTTCGTGTAGACCGCGGCCTTCTCTTTTTGCCAGGGCCCCCTCTCCCCGGTTTTTTTTTTCCATATGATAAGCTTTCTTTTCCTGCCACGCAAGTCTTCTCCCCAGGCCGAGCGTCTTCTAGTCTGGCGCGGTTCTTTCTCTGCGATAACGTGTTCCCGGAGCTTCTCTCCCCCCCCCCTGTCATTTCGGACTCTAAACCATCAGGATGACAAGCTTGTCCCCCCTTGACTCTGCGCTCCTTTTCCCAGAATACGAGGATTACGGGCCTGCTCCCGTGGTACCTACCGAATCTTTTTCCGATGTTGATGTTCGACCTTCCCCATAAGACCTTTCTCTCTTTTTTTGAGTAACGGACCTTTCTTTGTAGTCCCCTGAGCTTTCCAGATCGCCCCTGTTTTGTCGGTCTTCCATCAAACTCCTTTAACCGGCTGTACGGCCCTAGATTGGCTTCTTCTTGATATTTCGGAAAGGCCGGTGTGCACTTTCCCTCTTAATTTTGTGAGTCTCCTTTCGTCATGGTCCGTATACTGTGTACAATATCTACCCAGGGTGATGCTAGTTAATTGTCCTCTCTCTTCCGTTCTTCAGGCGATTCCTCCTTTCCCGAAGGGACTTGAGGGTTTCCCCATCCTTCCCCTTTAGGGAACCTGAGATAATGGAAAAGCACTTTCTCGTTTAGTTGCCCCCAAGTGGGTGCATGAAAACCAAGACCAAGCATTACTTACCTCTTCTTTTCCCTCCCTGGGGATGGGAAATTTCTTAAAAGGAAAACCCTTTCCTCCTGCGGCCCCACGAGGCCTTTTCCAGTCAGTTTGCGTCCCGCCCAAACTCATTGCAGTCCTTTCCCTCTAGGGTGAAGTGTGAGATCAGACCCCTCGTAATTCTTGGTCCTAGCGATGTTGACCCCTTTTGGAATGGACCATCGGATTCTCCTTTTCCCAGGTTAAGGCACTGGACCCCCCCTTCCTTCCATATAAAATTGTTTCCAAATGTATCATTAATGGTTCCGGGTTTCATTAGGAGCCATCGTGGACGCCCCTATAACCCAAGCCTCCCTTTCAAAGCGTTTTGTCCTTTCAGAGTTTACCGTAATGACCATCGATTGTAGGGGTTCTTTCCTTGTGAACACTTTTTACTTTTTCACCTGGAGTGAATTTTCTCTCCCTGCTCTCCTTTCCACCCATTGGCTTGCCATCCACATAAAGGGGAAACCCCAGACCTTCCCCGCCTCCTTAATTTTTGAGGGAGGTGTGACTTTTTTTTTTTTGACTTTCCCCCCCTGGGTCGTCCCCGGTGTCAGATTGACCATTTTTTTTTATGTGAATACACCCCAGCTCCCCTCGGCGACCCTGTCCCTTCCGACGGTTTCCTGCGGAGGCGCCTTGTTTGTCTTGCCCTTCCCTTGTCAAGCGCGGCTTTGCTGACATCTACGGCGACGTCTTTTCGCGCCCTCGAGGCCCCTATTGCCCTTTTCGCGCCTAGGGTGATGTTTTGAGCGCTGTTGAACCCTGGGTCTTACTTTACCCTACCAAAAGTGTAATCCCTCCCTCGCGAATGTTTTCCCTCCCTCTTTTCCTATCGATGCCTACTTCCCGGGTTGTTCTTCGGGCGACAAGTGCTAGTCCCCTTCTCTTTTTGAATGCTTCTTCTTGCCACATGAGGGCCTTCTTCGTTCGCGGCTTGATTCTTCCCCCCCCCTTTTTTTCTTTGCGAAAGTCAATCACCGAGCTCGCTCCCTGACATTCTTGTCGCGTCCTTCCCCGTACTTCCCCCGCCAAAGGTTCCCGTTTTCACTTTTGGCTTTGGTGAACCCAGCCACGCTTGCTGCTTAGTTCCAAGCGGCCGTGATGAGATTCTGTGGGCATAGTAGTCTGCCCCACTCTCTCCTTCTCCTATCCGTTTTGGGCGACGCTCTTTCCTACTACTATTGCCCGGCCCTTCCCCGTGAAATGAACTGTGGGGGGGTGTGTTGCCTCTATGTAGATCTCCTCCCTTCCTTTTTTTGAAAAACAAGTTGGTCATTTTGGGGGGGGGAACCCTCATAAAAGGTGAGTTCGACCCTCAATGTCCAGTTTTTGCGTTGTCGCTTCGTTTTTTTAATTGAGCCACGGGTCCTCTCTGTGCTGTTGGCGTCCCTTCTGAAAAGTTAACATCTTTTCCCTTTCCTATCTAATGACCTTGGAACCCCTGAGAATGGCTGTCTTTTGACCGCCCTCTTCGGAATTTGTATCCTTTCTCACCCCTAGGATAGCAACCTTCCTTCGTTCTTCCAGAAGTTGAGTTCGCTTCTCATTTGCTGTAATATTTTTGGTATTTTTAACCGAACTTCATCCCGAGAAGCGCACCCCCTTTTTTCCTTTCGACCAAAATGTCCTAGAAGGAGTTCGATACACGCAATAGAAGTATCTAGAGTCCCTCTGAGAGCACTGTTAATCTTCCCTTTTCCCCCCAAAAAGGAGAAATGCTCGCCCTGTCTTCGTTCTTTCCGCGTGTAGCTTTTTCGATTGTATTTCTCCGAACATCTCCTCCCATTTAATAGAACAGCAACGACATGTTTCTTCCCCAGCACGCCCCCCCCCCGAAGTCTGCTAAGATAGGATTGTTAGTTGCAATGGCACTTGGTAGTCTTTTGAGAGCCGAGGCTCGCATCACATTAATCCACGACCCACCGGTTTTACCTGCCAAGATTCCCAGTCACTAGCTTCCATTCCCCCTCAAAATTTCCCCTCCAGCTTGGAACATTGTCATGTTTGGTTTTTAGGAGGCCCCCAGTATGGTCTCCGTACCCTTCGGAACCTTCTTTTTTTTCGGTGAGACCCTGTAGACTCTGGTTAACTGGAAGTATCCTTTTTCAATCTCTATATGGGTTTCCCTGCCCTCTCCCTCGCCTTCCCCTAATCCTAGCCTTTTTTTAAATGAAGTCGTATCTTCTCGTTTTTTTCCCCCCAACCCTCCCAAAGGCAGGCAGCCTATCGATATTTGTGTCGCGTTTGATTTCGCTCGTGAGGCTGCAAGTTTCTTTGGTTTGTTTTTAAGTTCTCTTATCCCCCTTGATGATTCTCTCCTCTTTTTTTTTCTGCAATGCCCGTTTTAAACCAGTGTTTCATCTTGTTCGGCGAAATGTTTACTGCGAACAACCCGACAAATCTGATCTCTCCTCTCTCTCCCATGGAACATCTTCCCCTCCCCTTTCCATCCAGCTTGACCGCTGCACCTTTAGTTGCCTTGTACACCCCCGTTTCGGACGTTCTTCTACGGCTTTTCCTCTCCCAAAGTCCGAGTTCCCAGGCGCTCACCTCTGTTTTTTTCCCTCTCAGCCGACCCTCCACATAGAATCTTTTTTTTCGGCATGCCCGGCTCGCTTTCAAACTTTCTTAACAACCAGATTTCTGTTCACATCGATTTCTCTTTTTTCCCCGCCTTGCCGTTCCCACTCACTCTTTTCAGGCTATTTCGCCATCAACCCTTCCCTGCAAACGGCCCCTGGGCCGTTTCCCGGAGACCTCTCTTCCGCAGGCAATAAATATCAACCGCCTCTCCAGATTCAAGGCATGGTGCCCGACTTTTTTCCCCAAGTTCCAAAGTTTTCTCCTTGACATTTTGGCTGTCTGTCTAGAATCTTTCTGCAGATTTTTGGCGCAGGCCATGTAACTCTGTTTTGCCTCGACTTTGCCCATACTTGTAATTCCGTCCGCGCCTGATATCCAGGCCCCCGGCTCCAAGCCGGTCCAAATCCATGCGGTTCTCTTCTTCCTACTCCGTTGTTTTTTGTTTTCCTAACTTACGTTGAGGCGGCTATTTTTTCCCGGTGCTTTGTCCGTACGGGTTTTTTCTTCTAGAGAGAGCTTTAAGAACCAGCGAGCGAAGGGTAAGCGTTCCCCGGGCCCCCCTGCTTTCGGCCAATCTGCATGTTTTTTTTTTTATTTAGAAAACCGTCTTAGATCAAACTTCAACGGATGACCCCTGATAATCCCGTCTCGGGACGACAGCCTCTTCTTTTCACGGCCTCGTCCCCCTTATGGTGACCACGCCCCCCCCCATTTGAAGACAGATTCTTTCGACCGAATCCCAGAGACTCCCCTCCGTAAACGTCTGGGGTTCCGGCCCCTTTCTTTGTCCGCGACCCTCTCGAGAAGGTCCTTCGTTAGGTTCAAATTCCCCTTATACCTTTTTCAGACAGGGCTTTTTTTCTCCCCCCTGATCTATTTCATTATGGTCATTTCTTTTGTGCTTTGAGCGGTGATTTTGCACCTGTGACTTTGGAGCTTAATGCACCTCTTGTCAGGTTTCCGACTTCCATTTTTCCCCTCGCACAGCTTGGGTAACCATCTGGATTTACTGGGCCAATCGCTGATTTCCAGTTGCACTTTCCCCTCGCGCCAGAAGGACTTGAAGTGTCCATTGTTTCCCTTTTATGCAGCCGGTCTGACCCCCTTCTTCCCGCCACCTGTTTTCTTTTTTTCCCGGGCCCATTTGTTTTTCCCCCAAATCCCAACAACCTTCGACTTGTCTTCGGTGGCTCCTGCTGCAGGCATTTTTAGTCCATGTTCCCCCAAAAAGGAATTGCGAGACAACGAGTCCTTCAGAGACCCAACCTGCTCACAAATCTCCGAGCTCGTAAGTGCATTGTGTTGTTTCCCCCCGCTCGATCCCCTCCGTAATGAAGTTCGCAGATCGGTTCTCGGCGAAGGTCAGTTCTGGACCAAATTATCCCTCCCCGATGGTAGCATGAGACTATACTCTGTTTCACTTCTAACACAACGGTATAATTCCGATCTGGTTTGCCGCCTTCTCCCCCGTTGTACTCCCCCAATACCACACCTTGTTCCCGGGTTTCAGAGGGTTCTACTAAATTGTGGAAGGGTTCATATCTATCGGACCTGCCAGTCCCTGAGCCGATCTTCCCCGGTAAGAGTTCCCCGGCTACGGGCAAGTATCTTTCTTTTTTTTCATGGCCCTTTCGAAATCGAACCATTGCTTTTCAAAAGTCCCCCCCTGAAACCATCCCGATCAGTTTCGGACGTCATTTTTGGGAGTTTGCTGTTTGGGACTACCTCGAACTGGTCGCTTCCGTTTTTTTTGCCAGGGGCTTCCCTTTCTAACTACTTACTCCAAGACTCTTCCCGGCCTCTTCCAGTTTCGCGTGGTTTGTTTATAGACGGCTTCTGGGTTTTGTTTTTTTTTTGCTTGAAGAACTTGTCCTTGAAGGCGCGCGAGTAATATAAGGACGCGGTCGTTCTACCCTTTCTTCCCGCGGCTTTCCATGGTGGCGACCACTTGTTTCTTTCGCCCGCCCCCTTGGTTGTTGGAAATAAAGGGGATACATCAATCCGCCTCCTCCTCGAAGCCGGCGTTAGCAACGACTTACAACTCCGATACGCCCTTGTGCGGGACAGTAATTTCCCGGATTTAGGGCAACCCAGGCGTGCGGCCCTCCCTCTCGTTTTCGCCCAGGACTTCCTATTCTCCTTTTACAACTGTTAGACAGAGCGCACCCTCGCGCGCTTCATTCCCCCTCGCCATGCCGACTGTTTTGTACCAAAAACGCCCCCAACTGTGATTTCTCACTTTTTTCTCGCCACCCCGTGGTGTTCAACCGTTGGATTTTTTCATCGGGCCCTTCAATCTAATAACCTTCGAAAGTAGTATGCATTCCCCTATTTTTTCCCCGCGAACCTTCTCTCTTTTCCTTTGTGGATCTCTCCTTCTCCTAGACTACATGCCAGGCCACGGTGACTTTTCCGGCCGCGAATGATCCCCATAGCAAAAGAAGATTGAAAAATCTTTCGTTGGTGCCGCCCCAATCCCCTGATCGAAAGCACGGTTCAGTTGTTCCTGTTTAGCAAGATCTGAATTTCTCACACCTTTATTTTGATGTGTGTTTCGCAGAAGCCGTCTCCCTCCGCGATAGCTGCCGATTCCCTTTTGAAGAGCGCCTGTAGCAAAGTACTTTTTCCCGCCTTCACTTGTACAGGTAATGGAACACCTGTTTCTTCCGGCTGGATACACTCAGTTCGCCCTCGGACGTCTTTCTGATCTTTTAACTGTTCCCATCCATTCAGAGATAAGAGACCAAAGTGTCTCCACCCCACTTTTGGAAGTTCGCTCCATACCCTAACCGAACCTTTTCTAGGCGCCTGCCGCCTTTCCCGTTAGTAAGAAAACCACCCCCCCCCCTCGACGGTAGGACGAAACAGCTTCTGTATGTTCCTGTCCTCTTTCGCCGGCCGCTATTTGTATTTTACTCCTCCCCCTGACTGGCATATGCCCCGCAGCGCCTTCTCCTCTCAAACCTGCCCCAATGACGTCAATGTCCTCTTTTTTGATTTTCGTCTCGTCACTCAATGGTGCGAGGTTGCCACTCTCTTCGCAATGAACGCAATTCCTCTTGAAATCCGTCGCACGTACGTGCGTAGACCCCTATCGGCAACTCCCACGGGCCGCTGGACCCCTTTTTTGGTCGCTTTTTCTTGTCCCGTCCGTTAAGGTCCCAGATTCCCCATATGATACCCCCCTGTTTTTCCCCCCTTGTGACTGGTTTCAGGCAGGACTGGAGACATATCCCTCTAGGTTCCCTTCGAGAGGACAGAGCGCCGACGTACCATTTTCCTTGAATCGAGCGGGGCGCACCCCGGCCCAATGGATCGTCACTCCCTTGATCGGATATTTGTGAGCGCTCTTGGTTTAAGGACCATCGCCCCCTCGTGTCCCGAAAGTACTTTTTGGTTTTTCCGATGGCCAGCTTTCCTTGCCCTCCCCGTTTACAAACTCTTTCGCATGATGTGTGTTTTTTGCCAGTGTTTTGTCAACCCTGCGACCTTATATCAGTTAATTTGCCTCTCCCTTGACCCCCAACCCGACCTTCCCAGCCTTTTTTTCTCCCAGAATATGACGTAAATGGAAATCCTTTCAGCGAGGGCCAGACCTTTGCCCTCCCCACCCGATGAGGTCTCTGTGAACCCCCTTGCCTTTTCTAGACCTGCCCGTGCCCTGTTTCCCTTAGTGACTAAGAGCACCTGCCCAAATACGGTCAGAAAAGATTCACCATCCCCTCACCCCTTTTAGAATCGCCGCTACAGCCGGCATGACATGCTTTTTAACTGCCGCTGAAAACACAGAGGTCCTACCCCTCGCTAGTCCCGCCTTTCCCCACTTGCCCCCAGTAAGACAAACGGTTCCGATCTTTTTTTGCGCGAACATCCAACTCTCTCGTAATTGGGGCGTTCGGGCTCGGCCCCGTCCCGCCTCGTCCAGCACACCCTCCTTCTTGCCCCGCAGAGCGTTAATCCTTTTGCAACTTTTTCCCACGAAGCGTTCGTGGAAGTTTTGGAGAGGCCCCCCCCCCATCGAAAGGGCCTACACCCAGAACGCTGACAGTCATTCGCCCTTTGCCATTGTAAGGAAATCGCCCTCATTCCTCTTCCCCTGCCGGCCAAAGCCAAATGGCCCGGAAATAGCCTCCTAACCTTGCGGTTCTCTTTCCTCTATTTCTCCCTGTGGGTGTTGTAGAGATATCCCCTACGGGCTCCCCCCTCTATTGAATGGGCACGGTTCTTTTTGTGCCTCATTTTTGCTGCCTTGGAATTGTGCCCACCTCTTCTGTAGGCGGCGCGGTTCATCATTTTAACCTGAAGGTTTTACCTCCGCTATAAGTGGCTCTCTTCTCGCCAAAACAGTCCCCTTCCCCTTTTACCGCTCATCAGGGATTTTTTGAACAGATGGCAACATGCTGTCCATTCCCCCTGGCGCTTTCTTTTACTAGGATTGGATGGGTCCCCCACTGCCGCGCCGTCTCCGGGGCACGCAATTTCCTTCCGACGATGTGATGTTTTCCTACCACGACTCAGCCCCTCCCTAACAAGGAGGCTTTACTTCATTTTGTCCGCGCGAGCTCTCTTATCCCCTCTGGTTTTTTTTGCAATTCCCCCAAAGAAGATAAGGTACTTTTTCTCGGGCTGCGATGTGTCAGATTTAGGCTTTTATATGGGCTGGTACCTTCCACGGTGCGGTTGGAGTCCTGGTTTCAAATAGGAAGCCGATCGAGAACCTTTTGCAGGGCTGCCTCTCCTGTTTACCAATATCGAATCACTCTTTGGGATTCCCTGGCAACGGCTGGGAAGACGATGCGTTCCCCCCATGTACGGCTTCCACGCTCGAAGGCTGAGGTTACGGGCCCCCCTTGCAGCAGGGACTGAGATCCTTTTTCCCTCCCCCTTGTAGTGGGACTCATTGCCACTTACCCAACGGAAGGCGATTGAGGCGGGTTTCATAACGGCTGTTTGTCCCAGACAGACCCCCCCCACCAAGGTCAATTCCTTGAAGCCTCCCCACGTAATCAGTCAATCATACGCGCAAAACTTCAGGTACCTCTCTCCACAGGTTTTTCCACCCAGTAGTCCAGCCGGAGTAATTGATCTTTCGCCTTCCCGGTTCCTCTTCCTGTCCTTCCTTTGCCGGAACCATACAGCGATGGAGAAGTTCTTCCTTCCGGCATTGGCCATTAGGAAGTCTCAACGTTAGCATATCTAATGTTATACTGTAAGGAGTTACTCAAAATAGGACTCCCGAACCCCCCCCCCCCCCCCACCCATCGGGGGAAAACGTTTTTCTGACCTTTGTGTGCCGGACAAGCCGATCTTTGTTATGTCAGGAGCATCCTGGTTTAAGATCACGGGAGTGTATATTCAGTCTTTCTCCCCCTTCAGGATCACGGTAACATTGCCTTGTTCCGCGACGCAACCAAGATCGGCCCGCAGACTGCCTTTTGCGGCTTGGGGGGAAGTTTACTCTCTTGCGTTGTCTTGTGCTTGTTACACTTTTGGCGCGTCGTCGACAATCCCCCAAACGCTCGCACTTAGAGAACCACCCTTCCCTTTATTTTTACCATTCTAATTGGTTGAGGCCCAGTGTTTTTGGTGACTTGTCCCTTACGCGCGGGAGGCTCCCTTTTTTTCTATTTAGTGGTTTATGTCCCCAAAATTTCCTTTTTTGGCGCCATCGTTGTTTTGGGGCGCGGGTCTTTAAGTCTTCGTTACCAATGAAAAAAGTTGTTTTCCCCTCCCTCCCCCCCTGACGCCGGCTGGCCTTCCAATCTATTGACCCCGCCAGGTGTTCGACCTGTTACAATTTTCTTTTCTGGAGAAAAGGAGTTTGGTCCCCCTTTTCTCCCCTTTTAAAAAAGCTTGTTCCTACCTTCGGATGATGATGTCCCCCTGGGTTCGTCTACCCCAACATTCAGTCTCTCCTTATTCCCGCCCCTGCCCCTTTATAGTGAGAGACCCTCAAAACGCCCCCATTCTTTTCGAACTTTTTGCTTTGTCCCGGCCCCCCCCCCCCCGCCACGCGGTGCATTCTGGCTTATTGTCTTTGTCATACTCCTTTTCCAAAGTCATCGCTTTCTGCCGAAATCTTTCCTCTTTTCATCCTTTTTGTAGAGAGATGCGCAGCAGACCTGAACCCTGGAAGTACATGAAGCTCCTTCGATGAATTGACTTCACCGCTGAACCCATCTTGGTGCGCCAAGATTCTCACTACTTTTTCCCCTGCCCTTTGTAGATGAGTACGACCCCTTCCTCCTGTAGCCTCCTTTGATAGGATCGGTTTTGTTTCGTCAGAACCCGTCCCCCATTGTCATCAATCTCATATATACCAGCCCGTTCCTCTTCCTTCCCTGCGTTTTTGTAGAAGACATGCGGCAATTCGACGGGCCAAAACCCCCCCCTTTGGATATCCTGATAATTCTTTCTTCCCGCAGGTTTCCTCGTCGCGTCGGACATACCCTTTCTTCACCTTTAGCCTAGCCATTTGCCGAGATAAGCTTCCCCCTCTTTTCGCACCCATTTCCCCGTCGAGGTCGCAATGGTCCCAAGATTCGGTCGATTGCGCGCGACTTCATTGTCCCGTTTTCCCTTTCAGAACAAAAACACCGCTCCCTCCCCTCCCTTTTTTATTTGCCTACCCCCCCCCCGTCGCGAATTCTTTAATCCGGGGTAGAGCCTTTTATTTCGAAATGGACAGTTCCCCCCTAAACTCCATCGACCGGTGATTAACCCCAGAAAATCAGTAATTGATGAGATTTTTTACGGCTAGGTACGTTGAACCTGCCCATGTTCAGTTTTTTCGATTAAGGAACGAGATCAGAATAATTAATCCCCCCTTGGTCCAAGGTGGCACGTCGACTCCCTTTCCTCTGTCAGAACCAGACCCCAGGCAAAGAAAACTGGCATACAAGTGGCCCCTTCTTTCGGGTGGTATATCGCTAATTCCACCTTTGCAGACGGCCACCTTCTTTTCCACCTTATTACCGTGCCCAAGTTTCTCCTTAAGTTTCTTCCCTGCAGGCCCATCAGTTTCCTCTAATGTCCATCACACGGTGAAAGCAGCCCTCTACGTGTTTCCCATACAGCCCCCCTGCGCCCTATCAACCGCCGGCTGGCTTCGCTTGTTCACCCTTTCCCTGAGCTCGGTCATCTAGCCGGCAACTTTTGAGAGCGTTTTGCTTTCTTCTTCGATCGTGTATGAGCACCTCTCCTTGTTGTTTCCTTTTGATGGGTCCAGCCCGCCCTCCACCCTTTTCTTTGATTGATAGCCTAGGCACGTGGGGGGGCCTTTCCCCGGATTTTGGAACGCCCGATGACTCCCTCGGTTGACGTCCCCTTCACATTTCTTATCAAATGCGGTGAGTTATTTCTGTCCCCGGATGCAGGGACATCCCCAGTATTGACCCCCAAACGAAAAGTCCTAGAGCAGTCCTCACAGCCCCAGACCCCCCCCCCCCCCCTCCCCCCCCCCTTTTTTTACCACCCCCCCCCCCCCCCGCCACCTTAGATGCACATCAAGATTCCTCCTTCACCTTTCATGCGATATCCCCCAACTCACTCTGCAGTACTGCCCGGCTTTCCCTTCGCCCAGTACGCGTGCCCGCCCCCGCCCCTGCCCCAACCTTCCAAAGACCCGAAACTCGCACGTGATCGATAAGCACCCCCTCTCGTCTTCTTGGAAGTCCCCTTAAAAACCGATGTTCGTTTTCACATCTGAGATAGTCCTCGGCCCCCCAAAGTGAACTTACACCAAGCTTTTTTTTGAGCCTTTATTATGATGAGGTTAGACACATCAAACCCTCCCTGTTTACCAAAGGAAACATTTGGATTTCACTTTAAGAAAAGATCGCCGAGGAAAAGTACAGACCTATAGTCCTTTAGAACTCAACGATAACGAATTTTTTCCAGCTTACACCCTTTCACTTGAGAGGATTTTCCTGACGTTCTTTTCAGAGAAGCGCGAACCATCTAGTCGTTTTTCTTTCTTACACGTCACGGCCAAGCGATGAGAATCTTAGATCCGACTGTCAGTTGCAAAAGAGCCCCCCTTATATAATTCACCAGGAAAAGCCAAGGTGTTCATGTTTAATCTCCCGCATTCACCTTCGTGTATATATCTCTCTCATTTTTCCTCCTTCCCCTTTTGGAGATCTATTTCCTCCAC
>Ga0179593_1328847_pt1 | contig 17045 bp, 20 predicted proteins | sample CZODoug2_1_08_16_FD_185931 | JGI IMG/M metagenome (GOLD analysis project Ga0179593, IMG submission 185931) | Vadose zone soil fungal communities from Angelo Coast Range Reserve, California, USA - CZODoug2_1_08_16fungal (PacBio error correction) | ecosystem: Environmental > Terrestrial > Soil >... | reverse complement strand
CTACCGATTCTTTACCCCCCCCTTTTTTTTCGTGCCCTCCCCCTCCCCTTTTCATTCGTAACTCCCCCGTGCTTTCCAGCCTTTTTCAGGCACCTATCCAGGAGGAAAAAACCCTTTTTTCCCCCTGCCCCTTTCTCTGCTTGTTGCCTTTCCCTCCCCTTCAGCGTCTGGCTTCCCGAACCTTTTTTTTTTCCAGCTTATTTTGCCCTTCTTCGTTGAATCGCCGAGTTTCTTTTCGTCCTGGCTGGGGAACAAATTAGGTACTCCGAGCCATGAGCTTTTCTCCGTTTGCGCGACAAGTGTAACTCTCCTGGTCGGCCATGTCCTGATTTCTTTGGGCCCTCGCTCCCCTTTTTTCCTTTTTGATTTTTACGGTGACGTCGCAGCCATTCCTCTCAATCATACGGATTTGCCCCTTCCCCCCCCCCGCGCGTTGGAATGAGGGATTAAGTTCTCTGACCCAGCTCAACACCCTTCAATACTAATTCGACCTCCGCGCGTCCGACCGAGATAGAGACCTGACATGGTCGGACACTTTCAAAAGTATCTAACTCTTGGGCAGGTTACCAAGGGTTATACTAGGCAGACACCATGACCCCATTCGGAACTGGAGCGAGAACTATACCATAAGGTGAGATGAAGTACTTACGGCCCAAACATTACTTTTCCCATTTCAGAGTATTCTGTATCAAGAAGAGAAGGCATGGAGATTTCGCAAAAACCGTATTGTTTTTCCACCCCCCCCTTTATTTTCAGTTTGCGCTGGGCTCGAGGTCGGAGCGAAAGTGCCCACGTCTTTAATCTGCAGTAGACAGCGTCCGGGTCGCCTCCTTCTCTTCGAACCCATATCACGGTCACCCTTTTGACTCTTGTTTCTTTCTTTTTTTCCTTTCCCCTCCAGTTTCTCCTCCGTCCCACTCCATGTTGAGGCCTGCTTCCTTAAGTACAGACTCGTCCCTGCACCCCCTCCGACGGTCCCCTTTCTTGCTCTAAGAAGCCTGCATAACCTCCCCGCCCGTCCCCCCCCCCCTCTTCCGAAAGCCACTTAGTATTTTCTGATAGCAAGCGTTCCGTGATCTGTGGTATCCTTTCTTTTTTCTAGCCATTCTCTGACGCAAACTTTGTTTTTCCTTTGCCGCAGAGCCACAATCCGTCCATAAGTGATAAGCCAGATCCCGTTTCTTTGCCTCCCTTTTTTTAAGTTGGGAGATGAAATAGACATCCTTCTACATTCCCCCTTGGTCCCGCTCTTTCCCTGCATGGACCTCTGGTTCGCTCTCTGAAACCTCGTCCTGCCATCGTTTTCAAAAGCGTAGGGGCCGCAGTGTTTATTCCCCTCCTTACTTCCCGCAGGATCCTTTTGTCATAGCGGCCTCGGGTTACTTAATCGATTTTATTTACCTTTCCTTCGTTTATCACTCCCCTGCAGAGGACGCTCTGACTCTCTTCTCCTGTAGCTACCCCTTGCGAGTCTGGACCTTTCGCTCATACACTCTAGTTAAAACGCGTGTTCGGTGCATTTCCTCCAATAGGGTCACTGTGCTCTGTTTTTACCCTTTCTTGGCGTTTGTGTAAGTGCGACTCTTCCCCACCGTGTTAAGAGCGACCCCCCCTCTACTCGCCTTTTTGAAATGCAGAAGTAGGAGATCGAATAGCGACACCAATCGGCCTGCGTATGCTAGTTGTGAGAAATCTTCCTTATAGGTTTGGATGCGTTTCTTCAGGCGGCTTGAGTCAGACGGCTTCTCTCTCTAGTTTCTCCTCAGACTTGTTGTTTTTGTCCCTTTCTCCCCAAGTACCTAGGTGAAGGCGCGTCGCCTGTCCTCAGTCAGGCCAGCCACTATGAATTTTTTCCTAGTTCTCTGTGGCCCTTGATTGGTTATTCCCCTCTCTCCTCTTCTCTCGGGGGTAGAACCCAATTGATCTTTCTTGTTCTAGCGGCCTGTGTCAGCGTGCTCCTTGTACTCAGCACCGACGTTCCTTTCCATTCCCCTCTTTTAAGGCAACGCCCGACCGCCTTTTCCTCTTAAGGTAGAGATCAGTCTGTCATTCCCCTTTTTTTTGGTCTGCGCCTCAAGGGGAGAAGATGTGCTGTCGGTCTTTTCCTATGCCTGTTCTTCCAGGTCTGCCTCCTATCATCTTCTTTAGAGAACTTTTCTGCGCTATGTTGACCACTCCTTTTCCCTTCTTTGTTCAGCGTGAAATGTCTTTCCCCGGGAGCCCGACTGAGTTCTTTTCTCGGTCTTTTTAATGCATTTCCTCCTCTATCCTAGGGTGGGGTGTCCGGTCTTTTAGAGGATTCTATTGCATCGTTTCGAAAGCGTTCTGCCCTGAAAGAGTCGTCTTTTGCTTTTTCTGGTCGTGTTTGGCTCTTTCTGAGGACTAGCACGGTCTCTCTTCCTTTGTTCTAATGTCTTTGGAAAAGATCTTATCACATTTCGCGTTTTTTTTGCTCCATCCTTCATTGGCTTTGTATCTCGGGTTATGGTAAGGGTTTCCCTTGGGTAGTTTTTCTTTTAAATATTATGGTTTGACGCCGCTCTGTACCTTTATTTAATTGAGGTCCTCCTATTTGCTGTTTTAAACTATTTCCAGCTTGTTCTTTTCCTTCATACGGCAACCCCTACTAAAGCTCCTCCACCTTCCCTCTGTATCCTAAAGTCTCCCTTTTTCTCGTCATGTGTCTCAGGTCAGCTGAACCCTCTCTCGCTGCCTATCTATATCCCCCTCCTGTATTGGAGTCTTTTCCCCGATCTCCCCTCCTTTTGCTCGGTTCTCCCCTTCTCTTCCAAGGTGTCAGCCTGTAGCGCTACCCTGGTCCTCCTTCTTGCGCTTTCTTCAGTATTCGGGCTCATTCTTTCCCGACTTTTCTATTTGGCATACAAACACTGGGTCCCCCTCCGGCTCTGTACGTTTTTTTCTTCTTCCCTCCTGTCTTTCTTTCGGCCGTTTTGGGACCCTTGGTTGGGTCAGTTAGACTTCATACCGCAGTATTATTCTTTCCTCCATTGGCCTGACGCAGAGATGTTTTTTTCAGTTGTACTTTTTGACCCAAAGAGTCCTTTTCCCCCCTCCGAGGCAACTCGCCCCCTGTTTTTTTCGCTTATCAATGGGCGTCAGTTATTCGATTGACCCCTTGAGAACAGCTGAGTCTGCTCCTTGCCTTGTATAGAAGAAGAGTGGTGCGTCCCGCAGATTCTCCCCTCCCTTTTTTTTTTCCCCGTACTCAGAAATCCCGTCTCCCCCCTCTTGAGATGGTCAGATAACAGCCTGGTCTCAAGTCACAGACCTTCTCTCTCGGTCATTCCCGAAGTCCCGTTTGCCTTTCTTTTCAGTTTCCCGTTTTTTCAGGGTTTTTCTTCATTATGCCTGCGCCCTTTGAAGTACACCCCGACCTGCCCCACCCTTTCTTCGGGGCTGTAGGCATCGTCTTTTTTTGCCGCCCGCGTGCTCTCTCTTCCTTTTTCTTCCTCCTCCTTTTTTTTTTTTTCTCTAGAGATCTCCTTGCCCGGCACCCAACTCTTCCCGGACGCAGTGAACGAAAGCCAGCCCCCCCCCCCCTTTTTCAGGCCGTCGGTTCTAACGTTCTCATCAGGCTTTTCTCAAAAATCTCCGTCCACCTTTTTTCGGAATTGCGCCTCTCTTTTTTCCTTCCCCGGATCCGTGGAAGAGATTGATTTCAGACCATGCGTCCCGAAATGCAAGGAACTGAGTCTCTTTTTCGGATCGACCCGCTTTTTGATTTTTCGCCTCCGGCGGGTCTCCCCCTCTTATCTAGCCTGGGCCGGCGCAACGTCGGAGCTTTCTCCTCCCTTTTCCCTCTCCTTCTAGCAAAATTTTCGACTGGACCTTTGTTTAGAGGGCCCCCGCTATTTCCTTGAGAGAATTTTTGACCGACTCCTTTGTCTCCAAATTTCTATCACTCCGTTTCCGTGCACCCCTTTCCCCCAATTCTGACAATAAGAGATTGCCAACTTTAGACTCCCCGCGACTCTACCTGTCTATAATTAGACAATTTCTCCCCCCCCTCCAACATCTCCACAATCCTCTTACTCTCGCAGCCCCGCCGCTCTTTCCTTTCCTCCATATTCCCCCCCCATTGGTTGTAATTGAACTAGAACCCCCCCTCTTACTCATTTCCTAGCAATTAAATAATTAATCAATTATCCGTCGCATGTATCCGATACCAATTCTGCCCCCGGTGCCCTTCTCCATCCAGGTTTTTTTGCGCTGGGTTGGTGTTGTCTTGGGGTGTTTGGGGAGGGTCCCCCCTTCGCCCCGTCGACCCCTACCCTGTTAATCTGCGGTGGCGCGCGCACCTTTTCTCCGAAGGACCTCCCGATACCTACCCCTAGAGCAAGGTTCCCCCTTTGCTTTTTTATTCGTCCCGCTAGGGAGGTTTCCGTCATCCATTAAAAAAGTTCCAGTTTTTCTTTTTGCCATCGTGAGGCCGTCGAGATTAGTACGGTCCATTAAGCGATTTTTTCCAACATTTCGCGGAAAAAAGGTTCCCCCGTAGAAGCCCCTGTGAAATAACTCCCTCTTCCACTCAAGAGCAAAGTCTCTTTTGCCTCCTCCCCTTTTCCGGTTGGATGTGGAGCCTTGCGATGTTTTTCCAAGTACCTTTTTTTCTTCACCTTCCCAGGTCTTACCTTCCGATGATACTGACGCGAGAAAATATTCCCCCGCCTCTCGCCGCGCTTTATTTTCCTCCGGCTGTTTTGCTGACCCCTCTGCTTCATCTTGGCCCCCCCACCCTTTTTGATGCTTCCTTTTCCGTTTAAGCGAGAAACCGTGACTAATTACTTTGGCGCTTGGGTAGAAGCTTAAATTCCCTTCCCGCCGTCTCCCCTTTTTCCCAGATCAACTTTTTCCTCCAATCCTCTTCGATCGTAAAGTGTCTTTTTAGTTTCCAAACTGCAGTAGGCCATTTACCCAGCACATATCTCCTGCCTTGGAGATCAACTTGAGCCCCCTCTCTGCTTTTTCCGACCTTGTACTTTCAAATTTTTTGGCGGAAGGTGCCTCTCCAATAAGGACTGTGCCTTTGTTATTTGCCTTCGTTTTGGGGCTACCAGGCCGCAAGCTGACCCCCCTTGTTCTTCGACCGTATATATGAAATTTGTTTTTCCCCGCGAGAGAATTAGGACCCTTATGAATCTTCTCCCAATTTAAGATTACAGAGATCTTGTCCCAAGAAGGAATTCCTGATTTTCTTTTTCTGCCCATGACCTCCTCCCCTTTGCACCGCTTCGGTCGGATCCCTATATCTCCCTTCCCCTTTCTTTTTTGTTTTAGAGATATCCTCCTTATGAATTTCAGGCGTTGCTGGGAGACGCAGGAAAGTCCTACCCCTACCCTGCATAGTCTTTCAGTGCTCTTCGTGACTAACGTGCTACTTGGTTTGAGGCTCCGCCGAAGGCTCGGCTCTTTCCCCCAAATTGGAGAGTATATGGTTTTATGGGACTTTTTTTTCCTTTTTTGCTATGGTAGCAACAGAACTTTTCCCCAGGTGACCCAGATTTTCACTTCCATTTTTTTCCCCCCGCCCCCTCCATCAGGGTCAATTATCCGTTCGCGCCGTTCTCTCAGTTTTCGCTCCGTCCGTCGGATATATGTGCTGGCCTTGAATCCAATTGTACCTTTTTTAAGAGTAAATCAGACTTCCAGATTACCCTAAACAACCCGTGGCTGGCCCCGTATGGGACCCGCCGTTTCTGTTCTCTTTTTCCCGTTCACTTCTTCTGCGCTCCGGCTTTTTCCCTTCTCTTTCTCGGGGAGGAACTTCCATTACCTTCTTCCCTAGTGGTATTTCGGAAGGTTTCTCGTGCAGTGTCAAGAAACCCCTCTTTTTCCGGCACGCAAAGAATCTCGCGAGCATGTTAGGCCGTGGATTTGTCTCAGGACTCGCTGAACCTCTTTCCTTTTTACTCTGTCGTCCCCCCGAACGATCTCTTATCCCCCCACCCCTCGGCGTATTTGAGGAAGCCCCCTTCTTAGGTCGAGTGGAGAGAGGTTAAGGGTTCACATGTTAGGGAGACCTTAAAGAACGATTGTCTGCTTCGTCTTGACCTTGTAAAGCGTCTAATGCATTCTTTTCCCATCTGGCGAGGTTTCCTGTCCTTTGGAAACCCAAGCTCCTACATTTCAATAGATCATAACCCCTGTTCCACTTTTTGTTTTTAGTTTTTGGTATCTGCTTGACCGCTTCCAGTCCCTATAGCCGGCTCTGTCGTAGCCCCCTCCCTCCCCGATCTCTCCTTGTATCCCCCTTTCAACCTTTTTCCCTTGCCTTTTCGCTTCCGGCCCTTTCTCTTTCTGTGATTTTCCTTCTTTCTTTGTGCGTTGGCATTGAGTTCCCGAATGGTTTTTGCAAATGACCACCCCCCCGGGAACCTCCTTTCAAGTATGGCCGCGCGCTTTTCTTTCTTGCGGATAGTCTTTCTGGTTTTGATCGCTGTTTGTTGAGACGTCCTTCCCTCAGTACATGTGATGTCACCTCAGGGACTCATTCGCTCAGAGTAAATTTTTGCGCGTTCACCCCTTTTTCCACCCACAGCAGGAACTCGAGGCCCGCTGCCCCCGCGTCGAATGGGCTCTATCTCGCTTACGTAGAGAACTTCTTTAGTCTGTGACTTTTTCCCTGCGTACTGAAGTTTTTCCCTCCTTCCCCGCTTGATAAAATAACGAATTTTCCTCTAGCATCCAACCTATTGCCCATCTTGAGATGGTACGTTCCCTCTTTTCCGCACCGCCGCTTCCCGCCTCCCAGATACATTTACTCTCTCTCATTCCCCTGTCGTGTTGCCTTTTTTTCCGGATCTCCTTTCCGTGAGCTGATTAGAAAGTTGAATTTTTCCCGCCGTTGCATGTAAACCTTTTTAGTTAGTGCACGGCGTCGTCTCGAAGTGGTGGGGCTAACGGCGGCTAATCTTTCATTTCCTCCTCCGTTTTTTTTTGTTGATTTTTTTTTCAAAAACCCCCACCCCTATCTCCTCCTGCGGCCCCCACCCCCCACTTTCTCTGCCAGACGACGTGCCCTCAACCCCCATTCAGACTCAACTCAACGTTTTCGCTGGCTCCGGTCGACCAAATTTTCCCCCCACGTTCTGCCCTGAACGTTTGGCCGCCGCGTATTTGTAATGCTTCTTTTTCCTTCTTCCCATCTCGTCTGAGAAGAGTTATCGTAACAGATCCCCAGCTGTCCCCGGATTCGTTATTTGGTTTTGTCGCAAACAATTCCTCTTTGGTCTCAGGTCTTTCTCACACTCGAATAAGAGTCCCCCCTTGTTTCTTTGTTCACGAGGGCGCGTCCCCCCCCGTGTAAATCGAAATCTGTAGCACACCTGGCGTTTTTCCGGCGGTTCCCCCCTTCCCCGCCAGCGAGTTACTGCTGGATTTTTGATTCCTCTGTTTCAGTCGAAACACGGGACTTTTTCCTCGGCGCACCCCTTTTCCCCATCATAGTGAATTTGTCCCCGGACACTTCCCGCTGATCCCCACCGGACTTAACTATCGAGCAGACTTCCTCGCTCGTACAGAGTCGTACTTTTTTTTTACTGAATCGGTGCAACTTCTTGATTTGAAATAACAATCTACAGAATTCCCGCTTTTCTGCTGCCCCTTCGTTCCCCAGTTGGAATCCTTTCTCCCCCCTGCGTGCTGTTCTCCTTTTTTTTTTTTTTTTCTCTCTAGTCAAAATACGTCGGTCTTCCTTTTTGCTAAGAGAAGGGTAGAAGCTGGAACCACTTTGGAAAGAACCGCCAATTTCCTTCCGGTGAATGCTCTATTGATTTAGTTTTTCGGTTTCTTCATCACTCATGGCATCCCGCTGAGGAACCCTCTTTCTTTCCTTTCGCGTCTTAAAGAAAGAAGCGCGTCCCCCAACATTGGGATCCCCTTGGAATGAGAAGCCACTGACCCTTCCAAATCCAGCGCCAACACAGTAAATCAGCCTTTCTTCTCTCGTCATCCAGTTCTTTGAGACTCGACTCGGTTCGACTTAACTTGTCCCCGGTCCCTTTGAGGCCGAGAGTAATCGACTGAGAGCCCACAATTTCACGGCCCTCTGATATGACGTTGTATTAGGGGCAGCCCCCTTGCTGTTGCTGACGTAATATCATCCCGTCGCCATACAAATCTTCTCTGATTCCCCTTTTCTTCACTTGTTACGTTCTCCCCTGCTTTCCTCGACTTCGGACGCCCCAAGGATTTTTATAAACAGCCAGTCCGCATTCCCGTCAACACTTCTGTTCCCCCCCCCATCGTGCCAATTATTTTTTTCCTATTTCAAGATTCTGATCGTACGGGTGGTCTATTGATAAGGTGACCTTCCTCGGCCACTTCTCCGCCAGGTAAAATCTGCTAACCCTGCTTACGTGCGCCCCCTTGCGCCTTTACTTGCTTCTTTCGAACATTTTTTAAAACCTCGTGGGAGGTTGCCCTTTTCCCCACCAGTGACGTCTATGGTGGTAACTGTTTATGTTGCTTTCTGTTCTACCAATTCCCCTGCTTTGCCCCCTTCTCTGTCCACCTATTTCCTTAAATTTGGGCGTCCGTTCGAGGCCTTTCGTCGTATCTGAATATATCGACCACCCCATATCAGATTATTATACCCTCTGGCTCTGTCTCATCCTTCCCCCTCTGGCTGTCCTTTTTTTCCTCCCTTCCCCCGAGAATTGAAAAGGCCATGACGTCGGATTATCCCTTTTGTTTTTTTTTTAGATCTCCCCCCCCCCCGTCGGTCCCTGGTGCAAGGTCTGTTGGTCCTTGGGCCGTCTCCCCTTGAATTCTTTTTTGGAATTCTTACTCTTTCTCTTTTAGGGTATCTTCGATCGCCGCTTCGTTGTTTAGCCCCCCCAAATTTCCCTATATCGGTGCTCGTCCCCGCGTCCCCAGCGTTCAGCCTTTCTCCAAGACTCAACCTTTTCCCCCTATCAAGTACATTATTTCCTTTACCTGAAATTTCGACGGTTTCCTTCCCCTAGTTCGGAGGTATCCGAGCTCAAGGGGAGCGCCGTCGGATTTCCTCTTTTTTTTTCCTTGGCTTAGAACTTGTTTAGAATTCTCTTCCCCTGAGCCATTAGATAAGACTAGATTTTATCCCTACGTGGTTTGTTCTGAGAGTATTTGGATCCCCGTTTGCTGCCGGCGTTTCCCAGTTTGCCCTCTTCCCCTCTGCCGACGAATGTCTCGGTTTTATAAACGGAACCTTTCAATTCAATCCCGAGATCCTTTTGTTGTGATCCGACGGATCTTCCATGACTCCCAAAGCCTTTGCTTTCCTCCTCGACCAGAGGGATCGCTTCTGCAGTTTTCTATAATTCAGGTTTTGAATCGCGGCAATAGCTCCCCCCCATTCTCCTGTCGTTCGGAACCTCTCTATTTCTCCCCATTGTTTTCTTCTAATTTTTTTCCTTCTTCCTTTGGGTTTTTTATCGCTTGTCTTTTTAATTTTGGTTTTTTATCGGGAAAGACCTTTTCCTTCCCGTTGGTTTTTTTTTAATGCTATGACATTAATCTCTCCTCCTCACTATTGCGTTTTCCCCAAGGGATCTTGCCCTTTTTGGCCCTTTTCTTTCGTACACCTCCCCCTCCTCCCCTCCTTCCCCCTAGCCCATAAAAGGAGGACCTTTCTGTTCGTTTGATCAGTATCTTTTAGAACCGGCGAGATCCCCCTGCCTATACCGTCCGTTTTTTTGAGATTTCCCTCTCCTCCCTCCCTCCCCGAGGCCAAGAGCCATTTTGATTACTACTATTGTTTTAATTTTTCGCGCTCGATGTCTTCGTGAGATGATCAAAGGGATTCTTTCTGGTCCTTTACTTTAGTCCCGTTTTCATGGAAATCCACCCTTGTAGTTTTGAGTATGTCAGATTCCCGGCTGTCTCTCGATCTTTTCCTTTTCTCTGTTAGTGGGGCACTCCTCGTTGGAGTGTGAGAATTTTCTACCCTTTTCAGATCTTCACTCCAGGGGGCATGTCACCCTCCCTGTGAGATGGTTATCTGCCCCTTTTGGCGAAGGACCCTAGTTCCGTTTCCACCCTTCAGCATAAATGCGGCGCGGCGCCAACCGCCGTCGCCATCCCTTCCTTTCTGGATACTCCCTCTTTTTACACTTCAGCCATTCGCTTGCGCCGGGCCCATGTAGTTCTCTCCGTGGTTAGCCCCGCCTTCAGCGACTTTTTGAGCCGCCCGCCGACAAGATCCCCAGTCCATGGTTACATAGGGATCTTTTACGATAAACGCCTGGGCGACAGACGCGCTTGAAGTCGAGGGCCCTTACCTCCCGTACGAGCCACGTTCTGTTTAATTCTTTTTTTTTCCCGGCGATTTTCCCTTGACCTGTCGCCCCCCTTTTACGTATTTCCTCTTCCCCCTGGTGTGAGAGGGAAACTGCGTCTGTAAGTTCGGCGCCACAGGCTTCCTTTCTCTCTCTTTCCCCTACCGTTTTTTTTCTCGCGATCTCCGATTCCTCCCACTTCGATTCCGACGCGTCTCACCCCTCCTTTCTTCCTTAGGGACTCCACGTTTTCAAGTTTATATAAGTACCCAAACCCGGATGCCCAGTACGTTTTGCTCCTGAGAGCTGTCTAGGATAGGCATCCTCTTTGCCTCCCCAGGATTTTCCCCGTTCCCCCTCTTGCACTGGACTGAGTTCTTCATTCGCTTTTTTTCTCCCTCTGCGAGAACCACTTCGTGACCATCCCCATTTTCTAGACTTCGCCGCTGGCGGCCCCCCCCCAACTCGAATCGTTTCTCCCCCTGGTCCGCCTTGGTTGTTGAGTGTCCCGTTTTTCCTTTTCTGCTTTGAAATTCTCTGTTGACCCGGAGGCATCTCGGCGTCCCCTTTCATGGTCTCCATCCTTCTTCGTTGGCGTTCTTCGTCCTAACGGACCTCCCCCCCCCGAGCTTTGAATGCGCAGCCCCTCCGAGTCCTTTACAATTGACTCCCGTCTTGTAATTTCATAGAACAACCTTTCTGCTCGCACGACAAATACCCCCCCTTCTCCATCAAGGCAGTCCTTTTCTCTCTGACAGTGCCCCCCCCGTGTTTGAATCTTTCTTTATTGATTAACAATGGATCTCGGGGCGGGCGCCCCTCGACAAACCCGTAGTTCATCTGATGAGAGATGCCGGTTTCGCCCGCTGATCCCTACCCCGACCAGTGCTTCCTTTGAGGATTCTATTTCTGTTCTTCTCGACCCTTCCCCCCCCGTCAACGCCGCTGTTTACAGAATCCTTGATCGGCGTCGTCTTAAAGGTCATCATCTTGCCCACACGCGGTCTCCCTTCCCCGGTCTGCCCGAAGACCCACTTTTTTTTCACCCCATCAAATCCAACAGATCCCTTGAGCAAAGTTTATTTCGCGCGCAATCCCTAGTAGGATTTTATCTGAATCCCGGTTTCCCCCCCACTCCACATTCTTAGTCCCTTCCCGGGAGAGGAAGCTCTTGTCCTAGAGACCGCCGGCAGCATCTCCCCTTCAGCTTTCTTGTTTCTGCAAAGGCTGTGTCCTTCCCCCCCCCCCTTTATCAGAATGTCGACAACACCCCCCCTCTTCACTCTCGATGAATGGGTCCCCTCCACAGAGCTCCGGCGTCTGGTCTGCCCAGAGGGCCGCATCCAAACTTCACTTCCCCGCCGGCCAGCACAGGCCTTCACCCTTTTTCCCCCTTCAGCCAGGGGTTTCGATACCCTCATTTCTGATTACAGCTCGTTCTCCTCTGAACCGGCAGTAGGAAGTTCTCCTCAAGCACATATGATCAGCTCCGGCCGCTCCCTGCGTGTGATTTCCCCCTCTCCGCCCTGTAGCGAAACCGTCGTCGGCGTTGCATTTCTGCTTCCTTGTCCCCTTTGATAGGGGAATGTGTACGGGGCTTTCTGTGGACGCAGGCTGACCCCGCGTTCCGCGATACCCGATTCACTCGCCACAAGGTTACGCTTTCCCCTTCGGTGCTATCAACTCTTTTTCTAAACCCCACATCGCCTCTTTTTTCTTCCCACACTTCCTTCCTCTTTTTTCTGGCCCTTCGTACACAGACCGCTACCTGAACTAAAGCGGATCATCTCTCTTTCATCCCTCTTTTTTGTGTTTCTAGCCTCCCGTCATCCTTTTTTTTTTCCGGAGATGCAAGTGGATACTCCGTCCCCCTCCCCATACCTTCAGTATTTTCCTCTTCTTTAGAATTTTCTGAGTATCGATAGCCGGAAGGCTCGGCGGGTATCCCAAATTGTTTTTGCTTATCGGGGTGATCGCTTCAAAAGTTCCTCTTGCTCGTTTTCGCACCGCCCACACAGGCCCCCCCTCGCACACCCTTGAGGACCATGACCACAGCCGCGGTTTTCGTTTTCACGATTCGGTGCGTCCCCTTCCGTCGTTAGGGTTTTTATCTCCCCCCCCTCTTTTATAGATTTTCTCCCGGCAGCAAATTGCTAAATTGTTCCTACTGCCTTCTCTCCAGTATCTTCCTCTTTTTCCATCATCATATAGAACCCCCCGTGTTGCCCCCGGGGGCCCCTTTTTCTGCCGCTTAGTCAGGAGTGAATTCGGTCCTCCGATCAGTCACTTTTGATTAATCTCCTTTTCCTTTCAGTCTTTTCCCCCGTGCAATCCCCTTCAGTTCCTATTGGTTTGTCGACGATTCTTCCTGCGTCAGAAAAGACCGTTTCCCCGTGCACAAACAGGCGGAGGGCGCCTTGCTGGCCCGTTTGTTTCTTCTTTTGGCATCTTTCTTCCCTTTCCGTGCTCCTCCTTTTCCAGTTTCGCATCTTGCCGCTCCAAACGGCTCGTTCTGCTGAGCATCCCTACTTTGCTTTTCTCTGTTGGCGCTGCTTGACGGTTTTCCATGTGGGATTCTGTTTTTCAATCCTTTTCCCTGCTCCGATTGGTTGCCGAGTTCTGGACCTGACTACCTTTCGCCGCAAAGATTGTTACCGCTCTGATGCCATTTGTCAGTGATTCCCTTTCAACCATCCAAGCTCTCACATCAATTTAGTAACCCTTATTGACCCTTATCGGGTAGGTTTGCTATACTTTAAGAGGACCGACTGGCTCTGAGACCCCTGCTACAGAAGATTATTGTAACTTTCCCTATTCTCCCTCCAGCCTCTCCCAGGATGGTCCCTTCTTCTCAAAAGGTTTTCCTATTTCGCATAATGAGTCTTTGCGACTTGATTTTACTCCGTGTTCTGAGGCCTTTTCGTTCCCCCTCATTGTTAAGAAATCCCACCCCCCTGGTGATTTTGCGTTGTTTCCTTTTCCTCGCTGAGTTCGAGGTCGGATATCTTTCTTTGGATCGCTGGTTACTTCGACAGTGAATACCTTATACCCTCTCTTATTTACGCTTTTCTCTGGCGGTTCCCTTTTTTTCCCGACCACTCCCCCCCAGCGTCAGTTAGAAAATCCAGGCTACTCGCTTTCCCCTCCCGTTCCCCGAGACCTCGCCACTGGTCCGGATCTTCGCTTTTACTTCGAGCACATTTTTGCTCTTTCTTCTCTTCCCCAATGGCAGTTAAGAAGTTGGTTCGAACCGCATATCTACAACCAAGCTTTTCGATTCCCGACAAATCTCCCGTACTTGCCACCTCTGCGCTGTACAGATCGCTGGTTTTTTCTCCCAATCCCCCCTGCTGCGCCTTATCCTGACCCCGCCGCGCCCCTCCGTCTTTTCCAGCAGTTTTGAAGGAGATTTGCGGCAATGAGATGCACTCCCTGATTCCCGATTGAAAAAATGGGTGGTCGTTTGTCCCCCTTCGTCGGCCAATCTCCTTGGTGGGGTCGCGGCGGCGATCTCTTCCCTCCCCCTTTTTTTTTTTGAGAGATCGACGTTTGATGCCCCACTTTCTGCCGCCGCGTGCCCGACCGCCTCATTGTTCAGGCTGGAATAATTCTCCTCCGGGTCTTCCCTCCCTCTCCGCTGAGCTGCCCCGTTAACCGTTCCTCTCCCCTCTCAGTCATGAAACTACTGTCAGTCCATTGCGATCGTTACCAGCGCCCAGATGTTCTGTTAGGAGGATCTTCTGCGGTCATGTACCCTCTTGATTTTCAAGCCCCCCCCTTGTGTGCCTCACCAATAGAATACGAGCTTTTTTGCCCGGCGCATTTACGATTTTTGGCGCGAAAGTGTTAAATAGACTATCTCGCGCCCTGGATGCGGATTTCAGCTGCACCGCGAGTCGCATGATTTTTCTTCCCCGCTGTTGACGCGGTAAAACTTTCCCCCCTCCTTCCTCGCGGAGTCATTGCCCATGGCCCCTCAGCGCTTTCTTTCGTGTAACGTTCCGTAACGGACCAGGCGTTGACCACGAAGTTTAATCTTCGTAGACCTCCGCGCGCGTAATAGACCCAATTCGTCATTTTTGACTTTTCACCCTACCCCAAATTGGCGCTTCTGCTTCTCACACTCTAACCGAACCTCCGTTCAGACGAGCCTCTTTGCGATGCCCCAAAAGCGTGCCCCCCGGTGAATTATTCCATGGAAGATGCGGCTCTCGGTATAGACAGTCGAAATAAAGTCGGGCCCCCTTGCGTCCTGAGATTTTTCTCCGCTGGGGTTTCCTCGAGCCGACAGCTCCCGTTCATCCTGTTCGGTCTATGCTTTAGATGGATGGTTCCGGAATACTTCACCATTTCAATACTCCGCTTTAAAACGCCTCGTGGGCTGATATTAACTGTCAGGCCTCGCTTTTAACACTTGGGCGCCCCTTTTCTTCCCCTGGGTCCCCCGTGAAACATAACAATCCGCGCCAATCCCTTAGCAAGTAGGATGCGTTTTAATTACCTAGACTTTGCTGTTGAGCTATCTTTTTTCATAAGAAACTTTTCTGGATTTCCCATTTATGGAAGAGAGTTCATGCCTCTCTGAGCCTTCCGCGCGATTTTTCCCCTTCGCGTCTAGTTGAACCACCTTTTTTGCTGACGATGAATACTAAGTCTCCATCCACCAAAAGAGGAGCCCTCCTATGCTGGGTCCCCCGTTTCCTCTGAAAGAGGAATCCCTTCTTCTTACGAATTCCCTAAGGACTCAAGCCGTTCAAAGGCTTGTTACCAATTCGGCAGCCATTTTTTCCCTCTTCCCTCAGCTTCTTCTCGTTCCGCAGAGAAACGGCATAGGCCCCAAGGCTCCTACAGCACACCTCTTCTTTCCCTCCCCCCCCTCCCCCTGTGCTCTTCCTCCTTCCTCTTCCGATAAGCTTCCCCCTTGTCTTCTTTCTCCCCCAATAAGGGAATGTTTTTCCCTTGGGTTTGGCTACATTCTACGCTTCCCACTTGCCGCTCTTTCCCCCGTCCTCGAACCTTGGTGATACAGAGATGCTTCGTTTTGCGATTCTCGTCGACACCAATTGCATTCTCAGAGTTTGCAGACAACTCCCTGGTCTTTTCCCTAGGGTCTGTTGAATGAGTTGAGTCCCCCCCTGGCAAGAGCAGACCTGCATGCTTCTTGTCTCCTTTTAATAATTCGGGGGGGTGTGCTATACGACTGCGGTTGCAAGTCTTTTTTTTGGCGACGCGGCCGAACCCCCCTTAATCAGCTTTCTCATCTGGTCTCGTCTCACGCCTGCTCTTTTCGATATATCGATCGCCGAGTTCCCGCTTTCGGGTCCCCCCCCAAATTTAGCGTATGTTGATAGCGTTACCATTTTTTTTCTTTGTGTAGAATGGGTAGGACACCTACCGTACACAGGTCACGGAGTACAGCCCTTATTCTTTTAACTGTAACTCGCCTCCCGGTTTATCTTCCTATTTTCCCTTAGTCAGTCCGTTTGTTGAGAGCTTTCCTTTACCTCTTTCTGGATTGAGAATTGCTACCTCCTTTATTTATCCACCGATCACCTACCTCTCTTATCGCCCCCCACCCGTTTCCTTCCTCTATGTGACAAGAAGTTCCCCCCCTCCTTCCTTCGGGATTTCCTTCTTCCCCCTTTCCCCCCGTGTCCTCCCTACGAAGGGGCTTCCTCCAACGTTCCATTCAAGTGAATTTCCCCTCCGGTGGTTTATGTATCCGGTTCTCTTCAGCTTCAAGCACAAAGACTTTCGTCCCCCTAAGACGCGGTCGGATTAGCTGCGGCGTGCTTTTTGGAAGGCACTCCGGACCACGCTTCAGTGTATACTCTGCCGTTTTGGACCCGAGTCGTTTTCCCCCCCCCTCCCTGCTCGTGCACCTTGGCTCTTTGCCGTTTCTCTCTAGAGTTGATGGTAAATGTTTCCTTATAGGTTTCGCGCCCGCTTGTTTCGTTTCGGACTTACTCCTTTCCCTCCCCTCCCTATGCGTTTTACAAAGCACTTGCTCTTGACCTGTGTACCGTGATTAAGGAACTCCATTCCTCACCCTCTCTGCCCAACGTCTGAAATTTATAGTTTATTGCTCGAGGACGCGACCTTCAGCTACCGTATTTTCGAACTTGGCCTCCCTCCTCCCGCTCTCCAACATCTCCGGGATCAATACTCTCCCACCTGTTTTTGTTTTCTTTTGCTCGTGCATGAGTATCATATGGAGATTGAGGAATTTTTCGGGGTAATTGTCCCGATTGTTCTACTTTTTTCTAACGACCACTGTGCCGGTTTTCTGTCGCCTCTGGCTTCTCTCCGCGCTCTTTCTTTGGGACGTCTGTTTTCTTCGTCCGGGTACAGCAATTTCCCGAGCTGATTCAAGGGGCATGATCGGATTCGGCAGCTTTACTTTTTTTTCTAACTTCACACAGTAGTTCCCTTTCCCAGGCCCAAGAGCTTTCTCCGCTTCCCGTCTATAGAAAGGGATCTGGCCTTTCGATTCGTTGTAGCTAGCGCTCGTTGGGGTGCCCCCAATGGATCGATTCAAGTTGTCACCTGCCGCTTCATACCTCATCTTTTTTTCCCTCTAAGCAGTACCATCCCGTCTGCACATTTCGCTACCGATAAACGACTTTTTCCGCAAGTGTTCATGATTACAATCTCCCCCTTTCCCGTAACGTCCTTTACTGTTTTTCTCTTTGCTCATGACCTTTCTTCTCCTTTTTCTAAACCTGAAACTTTGGCGTTCTTTTTTCAGCAAGAAATTTTTTCGGG
>Ga0179593_1389358_pt1 | contig 17046 bp, 16 predicted proteins | sample CZODoug2_1_08_16_FD_185931 | JGI IMG/M metagenome (GOLD analysis project Ga0179593, IMG submission 185931) | Vadose zone soil fungal communities from Angelo Coast Range Reserve, California, USA - CZODoug2_1_08_16fungal (PacBio error correction) | ecosystem: Environmental > Terrestrial > Soil >... | reverse complement strand
CCTATAAAAACCCCAACCAAATTAATTTCCCGAACAACGGGATGGCGATGCCACTTCTTGTATCTCCTGAAAATCACCCCCCTGACCGGGAGTTCCTCCTCCCCCCTTCACACAGCCGGGAGTTTGCAACAGCGTATTCCCCTCCTTCTCTGCCGAACGGGCTGTGTTGCGGGTCTTACAGAACACCATCTTTAGTTGTGATGTTTCTCGCACCGCAGAACGTCCCCGCAGCACGCGATGTCGCTCTTCGGCGACCTCTCTCGTGGACATCGGGTTTTTTTTTGATCCTGTCGTTTTTCTCCGGCTAGGAGTCCCACAGTCCCCCTTTTTTAAGATACGGCAACCAAGTATGAAGAATCCATCCCCATAGGATACTGCTAGGTGATTGAGGCAGAGCTCTCGAGAAAGGAATACGCCTTGTCATAAACAAATTGCTTTGGCCTCGGGCCTAGGGGGTCTTTTACTGCGGTCGCCCTGAAGAAATCCCAACAGCGGAGAAGGGCCTTTCCTGTCCCCCAGGAATCCCCTGCTTTCCCAAACCACTCAGCGGGTCCGCGAAACTCCCACCACGTCCATCTTTGGAACTTTTAACACGTGAGGCGGCTTCTCCGGTTCAAGGAGACCCACCGCGGCGCCCAGAAATTCCCTTCCCCCCCAAGTCTCGATGAGAAAGTCGACCATTGGTGGGCATCAAGGATTATGCCCCTTGAAAACCAGCTTTTCGTAAAAAGCACTGAGTCCCGGATCCGAGTTTGTTGTGTCTAAGTAATCGAATGCTCAGCTTTATGCCATGGAGGCGTGGACCCTTAGAAGAGATTCTGTTAGACTGAACACCCTTAGGGCTGGCTTTCTATAGGGGGATGTTGTGTTTTCCCCCTGCCAAACTTTCCTGTCCGCGAGGCTTCCAGCAAACCCCGTCGTGAATTCCCCAGGACTTTTCTATCCAACCCCACATCGGTGGAGGGTCATTCATACCACCGTCCCTGAAAGATCCCCTCTGCGCGCCAGAGTTCTCCTCCCCTCTTGACATAGTCTAAGATTAAGGAGTCGCACGGCTCTTTTTGCGCAAGAGGTTTTGTGACCGTTGAACCCGGTGTAAATACCAGCCGCCGGTACCCCTCCCTTCCCCGATTTTTTTTCTTGCAAGCCGCCACGTCCCTCTCCTCCTGCTCGCGCCCCTCCGATTTTCTCTCCAATTGCGCCCCGTCTTTAAAGGCGGAAAATATTCCATCGTCGTTTCGGCAAGCAACCCCCCTCAGTCTCCCTCCCACGGCCTTGCGATACTGGCACAACTACATGGCTTCTCTTCACAACCGCCGGCATCGGAAGCGAGAATTCGGGATGCCCCGGGCTTATTACTTCCCGGTCCCAATATAGAATCTCTATACCCCTCTTAATGTACTCCCCAGCTGTCGCGATGTTGGCAATTTTTGGACCTTTAGATCCTTGCTCTCCCCCATGAGTGGTGGGTAGGGCTCAACGGTTTTTCATTAGGGTTTTGACCGGATGCTTTTCTCCTGATGATCCTTGTGGACGCCGATCAGGGGTTTATCGATACTCTGTTTTGGTACCGTGTCTGCCCGTTTTGATTTGCTTCCGCTAGATGCCGGGTTGCTCACCTTTCAGATTTTGCGCCGTGGCTTAAGGCCTGAAAGGGTGCATTACAAGAGCTGTGACCCCAACTTTTCCTTGAAAAGCAGATCTAAGCAGGCGCAAAGCCGCAAATATTTTTTTCTTTATGGCCACGGCTATCCGCCTAGCTCTAGCGCTCCGCGGTGGTGACCCTTGCTTCCCAAAGTTCAGTCTCATCAGTACAAGCCAGTTCACGACGCCCCCTAAACCTTCAGCTTCAAGGACAGCGCAGTGTCTGCCTCATGCGCGCGGTCTATCAGATCGCTTCTGGTCAGGCCCTGCCCTCTCCCCCGCGTGCGATCGCGTCGCCATTCTGCGCCTCCATTCCTGAGGGTTTCTTGACCCATCAGTGCTCCTTGCCCCAAGATTAGCGTTTTCGAAGAAGACGTGTTTACTCACGTAGTTGTTGGAATTTGAGCCTCCAAGGCTGGATGATACACTTCCCGCGCCCTGATCGGGTCCCCTCAAACTCGATGCCACTACCAGAGATCGTGCTTGCGGACATTAATCCCCCGCGCCCGGGTGATGACGTGACACATGCCGGTCTCCCCTTCCGCCTTGCGTTAGTCTTTTTTTTTTTTTCCTTCGCAATATCTTTCCTCCTCCCGTATGGTGTGTAGATAGAGAGCTCCAAAATCATGAAAAAAGAGAGTTGCCGAGGAGACCACCGTACCGCGACCTCCGGGGTTCGCGTTTTTTACTGTTTCTGCCAAACGATCATATGGGGGAAGAGATGGGTTTGAGAGGTTTTTAAAAGAAATGACAAGGGATGACCTCCCGCGAATTCCGCGCGTGGCCCACAAGTTCGCGACCGAATGATTTACATTTATCCTCCCTTTTTCCTCTTAGAACTATGATAAAGGAGACCGTACAAGGCGCAAAGATTATCTGCTGGATTTTCTGCGTAAATTTACATTCTGATAGTCCCCCGAGCTTGCTGTTTTCCCGCAGAGCTATCTGGATCCAGAAACCCGAGAAGAACGCTTGGCAGAGCAACTGCAGGATGCTACCTTGTACCCCCGCGTTGTGGGGACTGTCTAACTTTGGATTTTCTCTGGCGAACCGTGAGAACCTGCCACTGGCAATTGTGGCGCAAAATTACCCCGCTGCGGCAAACCTTGGCCGAGAGTCCATTCCCCTCTTTTCGCTGACCGTTTGGGTTTTTCAAATGAAGTTTCCTTTTGGCTACTTTTGCGTGAGTGCCTTTCCCTCGGACTCCTGTCGTATGGTTTGACCACTTCTTTGCACTTCCCCGAGCTTAGGACGGTCCCATGGAGACATGCTGTGTCCGGGCCATTTATCCCTTTCGCCCAATCCGCTGACCTAACACGGTTGACACACCTTTTCGATAGCCCGACCGTCCTCCCCCCCCGATAAAGGCATGATCTTCGCTGTCGCCCCTGAAACCCCAGCGCCAACATCGTATCCATTCCCCACCCCGCCGGTTCGGGCCTTTCTTAAGAGTTTGTCTCACAATGTGCAAAACCGTCGGCAGCGTCAGCCCGCTGCGTGAGATCCCCCGCTGTTCCTTTGTATGGTCTCGGGATGCATCCCGGGGCAGACTCGATACTGCGCTCCCGAGGACTCTGCCGGTGTGTTAAGAGCCCTCATCTGTCTTGGTACAGTTCGCGCCCGGCGTACATGGACGTTTTTCTTGCGGCTGCTTGACCGGGCCGATGATATTGACCGGAAAATTGCGTCACCCATTCCCTCCTTAGTCTATTTTGTGCGCGATGCGCCCGAGTAGCAGGGATCGAGTTTTCTTGCCTACCTACGCCCCGCTTCGGGAACAAGCTGTATTACCTTTTTTTTGCCCTTCGACGCCCGCGGACGCACCGTGCGTCTTTTTTCGTGGAGGCGAGGCACCCTGTTTCGCGGGATACTCTGGGTTGTGGGTAGTCTTTCAATGAAAGGGTTCCTGTCTGAATGAATCATTACTAACCGCCCCCCTCCACTTGTTTGGTTCGATCTTTCCCTTTTGGTGGTCGGATACTTGTCTGGAATTTCCCCCCTGGACCCGTCATTTTCCATTCGGACGTCCATCAACAGACTGTTGACGCCTACGCCAACTCGGCGTCTATTTCTGGAGAGGAGCGAACTTTGCACTCTATTAGAGTTCCCTGGGGCGTTAGTTGATTCCCCTCAGACAGAAGGTAGGACCCCCCATTTTTCCCTCCTTTCACCTGGAGCATTTTCAGTAGTCTACCCTGGACGGAGGGTCCTGACATTTCTGTGGTCCAACGCAGTGGGCTGCCCTGACGAACTGTTGTCGTCTATATAAGCCTGGAATTTCTCTTGTTGCGAAACATCAGGCGCCTAGTTTGGTACACTTTTGTCCTCCCGCAGAACCGAACTCCCTTTTCTTGGCGCTGGGTCATTGTGGAAGTTGTGACTGGTGGTTGCCCACTACTTTTTTTTTTTTCCCCCCCCCCCTATCGGTGTTGGCTTTCTGTTCTGATGAGTTGCGGCCGCCTGCTGCAAGTCTTTCACTCAGAGGGTTTTTGTCCCCGCAGCTCCCCCTCTGCGTCCCCGAAAGTACCGGCTTCTAGCCATCATGCATTGCCTGCTTTTGCCGTATTTCTGGAAGAGATCCCGACCTCTGATTAACAGGATCATTGTGGAACCTCTGGGTGGGAGGCACCTGCTGATTCGCCCCGCTGCTCCCCCCTACTCGGGCCGAGCATTCCCTTCAAACCTCCAAGAAATCTCCCACACGACCCCCCGCATACCTTGGATCTGCCCCCCCCAGAGAGCGTTTTCCCCCCCTTTTGTGCAGGGAGCGTTGAGCGGGGTGCAGCGGTTTTTGAACCACTACATGCCGCCCATTTTGCTGCGTGACCCCCCATGAAAATGGTTCCCCCGCCATTATATTTTTCCCCAGGCGGGGGTTCATCGCCCGTGTTCGGCAATTTTCGGCTATCCCGACTTACGGATTTTTATGTTACGGTCCTTTCTTGCATCTACCCAGCTTTCATGTGTTCCAATTCCCGACCGCCCTGATTGCCTTCAGGTTGTCGGATGGTGTACTGCGGCCACGATCAACTTTCCCCCTTGTTGTGTTCTAGAGATGGTAGCATTAGTAGAACACCACCCACGCCATCCATGGCCATCAGTTGCCCACGGCTCTCCAAAAGGACCCTTTTCCAGTCATGACCCAGGGCCACCTTCCATGCTCCGGAACGTAACTCTGGCGCACATGCACACCTCTTCTTGGACCCCCTATTTTCCCCCCGGTGCGATAAGGGCGGTGGTTCCCTTTTTCGGTTTCAGCAAAAGTTTTTCTCAGATTCGCGGCACCCCTCCACCCCCCCTGGCGCCCAGAGACCGGCGCCAATTTGTCGCGCGCTGTCCGTGCTCGTGGCCACGGTGATTCTGGCGTTCATCGCTCGACCCACGCGGGGCCGATCAGCAGCCCAATTTGGCCCGACTTCCGCTTGCCACCCTCGGTGAGTCACCGCGTTATGCATTCTTCGAGGTCCCCCCAGGGAATAATCAGCATGCGACTGGTTGTTACTCGAAGAGGTTGTCTTGTTCGGCCAGCGTTTTTAGAACTGCTCTCGCCCGAAGCTGCAGCGTCTGCGGCTCCAAGAATCCTCCCCGGCACCAACCGATCGAGTCTTGGGAAAAGACGGCCAATCCCCCCCCCTTTATCCCAGCGGACCACAACAAGTTTGGCTTTTTGCGCCCCCCCCGGTCGCCGTTACACGCGTGCCCCAAAACCTGAAGAGGGGTGCCCCCCCGAGCAACAGTACCTGCTGATCGTTTCTGAAACCTTTTTCTGGTCTGTCGCGCTCCGGAGGAAAGCGACCAAAATGGCGTAGCCCAGACTTTCTTCCCCACCCCCTCAGTTGCCGCCGAGGTTTGGGACTCCTGACGAGCCTGCTTTGCTTTGCCAGGGGGCTTACCCATCGGCTCTTGAGTCCCCCGTTTCCTTTCGCAACCATAGCCGCCCTCGGCTTAAATAAGTAGTCCCTTTCCAATGCCGGACGTAGCGGGCGTTACCTCCCCAGGCGTTTTTTTTTTTTTTATTCCCAAGAATGTCTACCCACCTCTTGTGGAGGTTTTTTTTCTCCTACCACCTGTTTTAAAAACGTTCCCCTTCCGAGGAGCGCCTTCGCTTTCCCCTCGCCTGCCTGACCTAGCCTCCTCTTTCCGAACTCACGTTGCGTTAGGCGCGACTTAACCGAATACAGTCTGTTTCCTAGGTCCCCCTCTTCAGATATTAGCCCGACCCTTTTATAGGATAGCGCATAATACCCTTTCTCCCTCTCACACCACCTGTCCAAATGGGATGGACCCGGATCATCGTCGGTTTCCTGTAGCAAAAGCCTTAATCTTTTCCATTAGTAAATGTCGCCGCCGGGTTTGTAGACCACAGACACGTCTCTAAAAAAACATAAGTGTCCGGTATCGAAGCTCCATTCCGATGATCGAGGCGTGCCAGGATATATTTCCGGCCCTTTTACTATTAGCATTTTTGCCCTCCCCTCTGATTTGTCGTGCCCTTGTAGAGGAAGCTTAGGGCACATTGGTTTTCCCCTTACAATCTCCGGAAAGCGATGTGGTGGGTATGGTCCCCCTTCTTTACACCGTCTTTTCCGACCGTTTTTTTTTTTCTCTCAGGAGGAGGAAAGATACCTTCGCTCTTAATTCAATGGACAGCCGTACGCGTTATTTTTCTATAGTGTTTCTCCCCTTTCCTAGGGAAAAGCAGATTCGGCCCCCGACGCGAGATGAATTTTTTCAGCCGGATGGCCGCCCCCGGAATTTTTTCTACGTCAGGGGGGTCTTCGACATGTCCCAAACCATTAAGCAAGCGTTCTCCGACTCCCTTCCCTCCTAGCGAAAACTTGAGGTCAGGCAAGGTCCAGGCAGAGATGTTTCCGATCCCGACGTTCCGCCATTCGGCCGATGCAAAATTTCATTCGCTTTCGCACGTCAAGTCCCAGCCCGACGACTCAACTGCGCCTTTTTACCACCAAACGAATCCCCCCCCCCGTATGAAGAGGTTTGCTACCAAATTTTTTCCCCCGAGTTCACAGGTATCACTCTAGCTCCTGTCTTTCCCCTGCCAGAAGCCCTTTTAGATCAGCTTAGGCAATCCTCTGCTGTCCATTCCCCGAACGAAATAGGGGAGACCTTCAAAGCTCTGCGGCTTCCCCCTCAGAAGTCGTTGAGAGGGAGGTTGCCTGTGACAGAATACTGTCTTCTGGGTCCCCCCCTTGTTCCCCAATAACCGGTTATGCTGCGTAACCCAAACCGCACTTCCTTGGGGAACTCTCTCCACGGCGATGACAAAAGTCCCGGTGAAGGGTGCGAACCGTCCCATATTAAAGGGGTTCGCCGTTACCCCCATGAAGTATTACACGCTGTTCTGGGGGCAGGCTTGTGTGAATCCCATCTCTCTTTTCCTTGACGTTGTTGGTTTTGATCCCTTTTTTTTTCGAGATTTTTTTCGAGGGGGACTGACAACGACGGACCGGGAAGATTCGCTTTCAGACGAAAAAGGTTTCCCCTTGGTGAGGGGAGGCCTCCCCCCACCGATGCTTGGTGTTTGGTAGCCAGGATGGCCATCAAGAGCCTGATCCCGGGGGGTTCAACCTAGAAGAAGGGCCTTCTTGGCCCGTCCCCTCGTTTTCCTGATTTCGGATCTCATTTTCTGCGATTTTTGCCAGGCGAAGATGTTGAACTCAAGATTTGCAGGCCCCCATGGGCTTAAGATTTATTTTTCACTGTCTCCAATAGATCGAAGTTATGCTTAGGGAAAGAGGTCCATTTCACGCAGGATCATTTTTCTACAGGACTGGAATAAGACGTTTGAGCACTGCTGCTGCATACGATTTTTAGATAGCGTTTGGTTCCTGCCTGGTTGAAAGTCGTCGGCCCGTATGCTTTTTTGGTTGAAGGGAGCCACGAAAAATGCATTTTCAAGAGAGAGTAATGGAACCCACCTCTTCAGAGAGAAAAAGCGCCCACGATGACTTATGTCTTCCCCTTACCAAGGTACCCCTTTTCCGAGAGGTAATGAATTGGCTATGTCCGAACTGTAAGTAGGGGACCAGGTAGCTGAAAGAAATGTCATGCCCCGCCCTAGACTTCCGCCCCTTTTTCATCGCCGGTTATGTTTTTCCATCTCTAGGATTGTCCTCCTCCCCGGGTGACGATGATAAAAAGGTGGGACAACATCGATCCCCAGACGTCCCTTTTTTTCCCGATACTTTCGAAGACTTTTGATAATGTTAGTCTCGCCACTGAACCTTCTCGTTGAATGGTGCTCCCCATACCCCCCTACCATGTCGGCGCGGTGCCCTCTCAGCCAAAATTTCCACCGTCGTCTTCCGCCACCTTTCCCACCTTCTAGGATTACTTTTGTTTCCAAGGCGATATGGTCCCCTTGACAATAAAGAAGAAGGGGTCACTCCTCGCTTCGCTGGCGCTCCTTTAAATGAGTTTTTCTTTCCACTGTGAGGTCTGGTTTATAGTAAGAAAGAAGTTCTCCTATCCAGTAGCATCGGCCGGGGGACGGTCCCTTCCTCTCTCTTCTAAATCAGGGCCATGAGCCCTCCTGCGACTTTGATCTTTCATTTGCTACGCACGGATGACAGCGGCGTCTCTCTCTTTCTGTTCCGAGTTGCGGGTCCTCCGCGTGCTTGGACCTGTCCCCTGATCCTGTGCCCTCCGCCAACGTTCTGAGAATCTCCGACTTGGCTTTTTTTTTTTTTTTTGCCAGCGTGAGGGAGAACTGCGGCCCCGGAGTAACGTGTCACCAGGTTTTGCCCCGGGTGTGCGGACGACACCCCCCCACCCTAATGTGGGCGAGCTAACCGCGTATTTTTTTCCGGTTTTTCCCGTCGGTTGACCTCATTGTGCCAGTTGTTAAACCTAAACAGACTCCTTGATTCCCCCGGCGCGCTTGTGTGTTGTTTTTTGGTTGCAGTGTTGCAGATTTTTTTTTTTCCTCTCTTGTGTTTGTGAGACGATAGAGGATCTAAATCCCTAAATGGCCTCCGACCGGGTCGCTGGAAAGTTCTTCTGACTCCCCACTAGGAGAGTGCTAAATCTGGTCCCTAGGTTGGGCTCCGCAGGAAAGACTTCCTCTTTCCTACAGGTGTTGGGTGTCCGCCCCTTAGGTTAAATTTTTTTTTTTCTTTTTTGGGCGCCCCATACGCGCGTGTTCCCTTTTGTACTGGCGACCGAGCGCCCCAGACCTGGTTGCTGTAACGGTTTGCTTTTTTTTTTTTAAGTTGTTGCCCCTTTCTTCCGCTAAGCCTAGAAGGTGCCTTGCACTGCTGGATGATGCTTCGAGTTTGACCCGGTTTTTTTCTCCGCCGGGTGGTTTTGAGTTTCGCCTAGCCTGCTCTGTCCTGGACGACAGACTAAACTGCCGATCTCGCAGCCTAAATTTTGCCGTGATTCCTTGTCACTCTTCCTCCTAGCCATAAACTCGTGTTCATCAGGTTGGCAAGATTTGTTGCCAATTGTCTGCTTCTGTCGGTACAGCCCTCCAGTTAAATCCGGCTTCTCGGAAAAGCACTCCTTCCCCCCCGATGTCACTCCTCCGGAAGAATTTTTTTTATCGCGACAAATTGCGATCGAGGGGTCTCCTTTTTTTGCCGAGGGCTCTACCCCCAACTAATGAGACTTTTTTCCCCTGCAAATGGGGAAAACCAAGACCTATTGTAGACCCGGCGGTTTTCCGTTTCCCCGTGTTAAGGAAATGGTAGGAGTACAAGATTAGGATATGGGTCTTCCCTCCCTTGTTAGGACTAAACGTTCCTTTGGTGTAATCTGCCCTCCCCCCTTTGTTGTTAACCCAGATTTCCTCGTCGGTTTTTGCTTTTTTGTTTTGAGGGCCAGATCCATTTCTCCCCTCTTTGTTGTTGCGAGAGTGCGTCTTCCCTTTCCCACACCACCGCCACGACAACCGACTGTCCCTCCCATTTTTCCCTGGGCCGAGGACCCAGTGTTTCGATTAGTTTCTCATTTTTTTTTTTCATTTTTCCCAAGAAAAACCGTTAGTCGGAACGCCCATGATCCGGAAGCTTGTAGATCCTAATTCCAACAAGGTTCTGAACCCATCTCTTCCCCCCCCTCAAGTCCCCCATTGTGAAGATCAGGTTTTGGAATGGAAAATGTTCCCTTCCTTGCATGAGTTGATGGTGTTTCTCCCATCTCCCTCTTACTACCCCGCTCCCCCCCCCCTAGCCTTCCTCGAGCCGGCGAAATCCGTTTTCATCCTTGCGCGATGGACTTTTTCTTCCGGATTCCCCCCCATTTTCATCTGGCCTCCGTAAGAACAGTTTCTCCAGCTTTCCACTGATAGGTTCTTTTTTCGTGAGGTCAGTGAGCCTCCTGCCCTTTATACGGCCAAGAAGACGCTACCCCCCCTTTGTGCGTAGAAGCCGCGGCTTCGGGCAGCGAGTCGCCTACCCGCGGGAAGCTGTCTCCTCCAGCTAATCCAGCGGCCGGTCCCCCCAAAGTTACTGTTGGGGCAACCCCCGTTCCCACTTTTCCCCCTCATCAGAAAAGAGGACATCAACTTTTTCCTTACTTTCTCGGCGAAGTAAGTAGAGCAGATGGGGCCCACAGCCCTTCCAGCGCCCAACCGAGTCTCGCCTTCGCGACACAGTATTTTCTTTTCCGCAGCTTGGCCAGGCCATGTAGTAGAAAATCCTGTCTTCCTGAGACGGTTGCGGTCCTTCCGCATGAGCGGCGTTGCGCCAGGGAGGCGGGACGCCTTGTATATGTATCCCATGTTGTCCATCTCGCCGTTTTTTCCGGCGTACCACCCTTACGTGTGTTTTTTGCCGTTCACCCAATGATGGCGTTCAAGCTTTCCTTTGTTCTTCCCCGAAACTCTTCCTTTTACCACCGGACTTTTTCTTATCGAACCTAGGTGGAGGGAGGGTGAGTTTTCCCAAAGGGCACACACCGTGCAGATCCTGCGGCTGCGCCAGTGTCCCCCCTCGCTCTCACCTTGACCTACCGACTCCAAGCTTTTTCGTCGCTTTCAAGTCGTTGAGTTAGGAGCGTTCGTGTGCCTGAAATTTTCCCCCTCTGTCCAAAGAGTCGGTTTTCCTCTTCTCGCAATTCAGACGCTATCTTTGACCCTAACCGATGAGTCAGCATCTTCGCGCGGTTTCTGTTCCCCAATTTCCGGCTTTCACAATTTCTTTCTTTTCCCCCGAACGCCAAGAAGTAATTTCCCCGTTCCCGCTCGCCAGGATTTATGACGATAATGTAGCCCTTGTCGGTTGAAAAACAACAGACCCCCTCCCCCGGATAGGCACGTCCCGCCCCATGTTCTGACCCTTCTTATGTATTCCTCCCTTCTTCCTTCCCGGGCAGTCTTGTACAAGTTTATCCCTTTCGAGGAAGCCCGGTTGGGTGGTTCACGCAGAGCCATTCCCCCAGTTCTTTCGTGTTGGTATTCTCACCGCCCACTCCGATGTAGGCCGAGGTGTCTTCCCCTGCAGGATAAATTCAGGCCTGGATCGAGGCCCCCTCCGCCCCCTTTTCCCTCCGCCTAGATCTGTTTGGGTTGGGGCGGTCAGAGACCCGTTGGCGTCCGACCAATACCGCGAAAACGTCGGATGGCGCCGCTTGTCTCTGCTCTAGGCTGGACTTTTCCTTCCTTCGAATTTTTTTCCCCCCAATAATGACATGTCCTAGACACCTTCCACCAACGCTCGATACCCAATTTCCCAGGGTAGGGCACTGTACTTCCTTCCCCGCTTGATAGAGAATAACCGGTTTTCCGCCCATTGAGCTCCATGCCCCCCATGATCTTTTCTTTTTCCCTACTCAAGACATCCATCCTCAAAGGTGAGAACAGAAAATCGATGAACATTTTCTCGCTTCCCAACTGGAGAATCAGCCGTTTCTTCCAATAGATCTATTCAGTCCCTCTCCCCCCCCTCGGGCCGATAGAGTTCGATGGTGGAGAGCCGAAATTAAGTTTCCAAACGTGCGCGGTCCCCCCAGCAGAGCGATAACCTCCTCTCAGATGTCCCTGATCCGGTGATCAGCATCTCGGAACGTCCGCGAAGGCACCTCTGCCCTTCTTCTTAGGTACCACCTCCTGCGAGGGAGTTCAGACTAGACCCAACGAGTGAATACACTCTGTCTGGTCCTTTTCAGCAGCCCATCTCCGATGACGTGACCCACGGCCTTATCGCACTCTTTTTTTCTTTTTCAGTGTTGGTTGACGGCTCCCTTTTTCCTCCTCCTCCCTTTTTTTTTTTTTTTAGGATTTTCGAATTTCACCGACACGAACTTCCGACCTATAGGCCGGTTTCCCTCCCCCCCCCCTTCTCACCATGGTCGTCTTTTTTCACGCACCGATCACTGTTATCATGAGCCTCGGCCATCTGGCCACGGAACGAGATCTCTCGGTTCCCGATCTCCCTCCGTGCATAGGGCTGAACCCCCGTTTTCTGTCCCTTGCTGACTCATCCTCCATCTCCAATCCGAGTTTTATGGATCAAGGCGCTGTTTTCCTTTCACCCCCGTATTTTTAAACTTTTGAGGAGAGTAAGATATCACCCTTTTTCCATATGAAACGAGGTCCCTGAGGATGACGAAGAAGCCTTTGGATAACCACCTCCGCATTCGCCAACCTTTTTTTCCTCGATTCCGCCATCCTGATGGCCCCTCCGTTTTTGTTGGAGCTGAATTGATTTCCTTTTGATGTAGTCGGGGGCTTTCCGTTCTAAAGCGGTGGCCATTTTCCCGCGCCCGACCACGCGACAACCGAGGCTGGCCTCGCAAAGACGAGAGGCCGCTACCGGGAAGACTTTTCGGGGGCCTTTCCCGTTCGTGGCTTTTCGGGCCACCTTTTTTTCAGATGTTTTGCCAACAAATGTCGTCCAACGGCCACCTGACCCCTTTTAGATTGAGAAGGGAATCTTCGACCATAATGAAGGATTGGCATCTCGAGGATGTACGCGCATCAGGGGACCGTTTCCCCCCCACCGACACCATACTAGGATTCGATATCGACTTATATTAGTCTTCTCCTTTTTGCGATCCTCCTGCGCATTTCCGCCATCCTGCGGATTCCAGACCCATCGAGTTTTCCCCTCCCCCTACCAAACATTCCGCGCTTTTTTTCCTGCGCTCGTTGAAGCCACCTTTTGCAAACCGTAGGATTCTCAAGGTCGACTCCCCCTAGGAGATATAACCCTTTATGTTCCCTCCTCTATTTTCTCTGGGAGCCTATTAATCCATCGCGGGGAACGCATCGATCTGTGCCCCTCCCCAGTATGACGAATTGAAGTCCCCCCGGCCAATTAGTGTTGTTTTTCTCCGACCAAGTGATTTCTTTTCTCCCTTTTCCCTTTCAGCCAGACGGGCGGGGCTATTTACGGAACACTGGCATTGATGAACGGACCCTACTTTTCGGGAATTGCCTTTTCCCCCTCCCCCCCCCCTCTAGAGAATTGGTGCTTCTGGGATGAAGAAATCGCTTGATTCCGGAGGAGCTCTAGTTTTTTTTTCCCTTTTCCTATAAAAAACAAGGTGTGGGTACCTCCTCTGATGCTGTGACCCTTTCTTCCAAGGTGAATCCACTGAGCGAGAACCCCCGCAAGGCTGGCGCTTCCTTTTCGGAGGAGAACTTTCCCCATTCTTAGGGAGCACATCTGGAGTAGACCGCACACTTGCTGCAACACGTTTTCCCATTTTCTGTAAGGAACTCCCCCCCCCCCACCCCCCGCCCAAAAACTATGGTGGTTTCTTCCACCTTCCTTGCGTGCGGAGGAGGTTATGACGAAACGAGATAGCTCAAGGCATTTCCAGGCACGCACCCTCACAGCTTTTCCCCTCAGCCACCCGCGCGATGGTTCCTTTTCGCAGCCGACTGGCTCTCGACGGGGAGTTACCATTTTCCAGCCCCTCTCAGGTGAGGCCGGATCCCGTTTTTTCACCGGCGCCCGTGCCTTTCTCCTATGGTTACGAAATGTTCGACGGTTCCCAGCTATCCCCCCCTCCCCTCCAGAAATAGGTCACCTGAGAACCCATTACAGTACTTGTGCTTTTGATTGGGGACCATTTTCTCGGGGTAAAGGCGATGAGTCTTCAATCCTTTCTTTCCCTCCCACTGGTGCTGTAAGTTTTGGGTGGAACGTGTTGAACTTGCCTACGCCTCGATCGGGTTGTCTGTGTGCTGTTTGCTTTCTCCTGCTCAAGTGAGTCCGCGGTTGAAGTTCCCGGCAGGTCTGATTGTGACCGCAAGACCCCCTTTCCCCCCAAGCCGAGGTTATCCCCCCATCGCACTTTTTCCGGATTAAGCTTTGACTTATTACTTGCTATCTTGTTCATTTCAACTCGCTGCTGGACGTGAAAGCTGGATTTCTGTCCCACTGTTCCTGTTCTGATCCCCCGTGGGACCATTTCCGGCTTGAGTTTAGGACCGAAAGAAATGAATTCCTCCCAGCTTTCAAGATCTTTTTCGAAGTTTTTCTAAGGTGAACCCCCGTTTTGCTGGGAGCGGGGTCGTTCGAGGCTTTCCGTTTGAGCTCCCCCCCCCCGACAGCCGAATTTTCTGCACCAAACCCCTTTCAGTTTTGCCCAACTTCCCCTTAACCTGTCGAAGTTTTTTTTTCCACCGATGTTGGTGGGCCCTTTGACAGTTGGGAGAGATCTATGTTTGCTACGGATCCCATGGGGCTTTCGTTTGCTGGGTTCTGTGACCTCCTGGTTCTCGCAAGCCCGAAGTGTTCCCACTGATGCCCACTTGGCGGTGGGTCGCGCCCCCTCCACGTCTCTTTTAACCTTTTTTTGAGAGAGAGGCGTCGCTCACACCCAACCCGAAAAACACCCTGACCTTCCAGTGTGCCCAAACGTCGGGCTTGTCCGTTTTTCCAATTCTCGGCGATCCGCAACCGTTCGAACAGCCCCTATCGGAATCCGGGAGCCCTCAAATTTTCTCCCAAGCGGCCAAGAGCTTGACCTTGTTTTTATTTTGCCGCCCGGGTTTTTCCACTGTGCAAATGGTTCGCAGCAAACCGGAGGTTTAGTTGATGGTGTATCTTCCTCTTTCACCCCCCGGCTTCCTTTTTCCCGGACCCAGTGAATCCCCTCCTCTTTGTGTTTCCTTGCGGCCTCGGCTGCTGCGGGGAAATTCTTTTTTAGGACCCTGGAGCTCCTTCCGTCTGTAACTCCCGATGGTCCCCCTCTTCCTCCTTTCACCCTTTCTTTTCCCTGAGCAGCGCCACCCCTGATCCGGGGTCAAGTCCTCGAGTTCTTCGCCACCAGAAGCTCCTTTCCCTTTCCGGCAAAATCGGACGTTTCGCTGGTTTGAGAGCCGCGGCGGTAGTTTTGTGAGGAAATCCCGTTCGCAAGGCCTGCATCCGCGGAGAAGCTGACTCAGTCCTCCAGTTTTATCAAAGAATTGCCGGCCCCACATTTATCGAGTCGTAGGTCTTCCCCCCCGTAAAAAACAGTTCCCCATAATAAGCGCTATGCTTGATGCCGGGCGGTTATAGTCAAGACGGGACCCCCCCCTCCCTACCGCACATTGCAAGAAGTCAAACACCCGAGTATGGCAAGGTTTCCTGCTCATCCTTCTTCGTAGCGATGCTTGACGCCCCCCTGCCCTTTCGTAGACAGACAGCGAACCATCCGCAATTCTAGAGTGTGTGCGATCCCACTCTCCTTGCGCCTTCAGCGGCAGGAGGCGGACCTTGCCCCTTCCGGTCTATCGTCCATTTTCCTGCAAAACATCGCGCAGATGCGATTACATCATCTTTTTTGTCGTTTCCTTAATAATGTCCACTGATTTGGTCTTTATCGGGGCTTCCATGAAAACCTTCTGTTTTTCCTCGACACCATACGTTCTGATCCGAACCCCCTTTTTTGAGTCGGGTGTAGTAGGACTACCATAACCCCCGGAATGCCCTCGGTACCCCCACCGCGCTCTTCAACTAGTTTTTTTCCCCCCGAGCTGAACTTGCACGCCCCCTCAGGAGCGCTCATCACGTTTGATTTCGGGCAGCGTGGATGAAAAACTTTTATCCCCTCTTTTCCATTTTTTAGTATTACAAGGGCCCTCTTCCTTCTCCTTCTCACCTGGCCCTCCTTCTATACTCTAAGTTAGTTCTTAGTTAAATGTCTCTGAACCTTGTCCCCGGCTGTCACATAGTAGTTTTCCCCGGTAAAGTCCACCGCCCCGCAGAATGGCGCTTCCCTTACAAGTTTTTGATGAAGTTTCTACCAGGAACCTCCCCTTCCCTTCGGCTGAAACAACCGAAGATTGACGAATGAATTAGTCATATCTCCTGAGGATTCAACTGAAAGCGTATGATTGAATGCCCTCAAGGATACCATACCTTGTCCCCATATCCATACTCCTCTACTGTCGATGAAGCTTTCCTTGCCCTCTCCTTTGAACCACTACTCAGAGCCTTCCCTGCTCCTAATGGTAGTGGTGGTATGCTCACATCTCGGTCGGTGGCTCGAAGGATGGAGGCCTTTTGTTTGGTGGGGGTGGGGTGGTGTGCTTGGTTTGCGGGTTTGTTTGGTTGTTTCTTTTTTGCTTTTTTGTTGGGTTTGTGGTTTTTTTTTTGGTTTTGTGGTTTTTGGGTTTGGGTGTTGTTGTGGGTTACATTCTTAAGGGATGATTTTTTCTTCCTCTACTCTTAAGAGATCCAGGGAGTATATGATCAGAATTGTTGGTAAATTGGGAGGGCCCTATTAAAAGGAGGGATGGTGACCCCCCCCAATCCTGTTATGCCTTTTTAGAGACTGATGTTATTATAATGCTCCCGGATACGTCATTAAGGGCTGTTAAGCGACCGTTTTTCAACCTATCCTTCGATTTCTGCCTCCACTCACAACTATACAAATAGCCCCAGGTTCAGGGCCACGGTCTCAATGTTTCTCTCTATCCTACAGGTGGTTCCTTTGCGAGGTTATCTGCCCCACACTTTCTCCCCCCTCCTTTCGAACCCCCTTAATCCCTTCTCATTCCCCCTACCCCCACAACCAGTTTCCAATTTCGGATTCCCCCAACCACCGAGCACAATACTGATTCCCCCCTCCTAATTATGGTTCCCGGTGCGAATGGTGCTTTTTTGTAATGAGATCGTCAGCCTGACCCAGAACCGTGGCGGCTCGAGGTTTTTCCATAGCTGCCCCGAGAAGTCCGCGCTGAATTCACCCCTCGTTCTCGAACCCAACATTTCGTGTTTCCTCCCCCTCCCGTGAAGCATTTCGCTGCCCGTGCCATCAGGTTTTTGCCTTTTCAGCCCCTTCACCCGGAAGATTTCTTTCGGTACCACCGCGCCATTCTATTCTTTTACCCCCACAAGATTCACTCTGTCAAAACTTTCTCGTTCAGGGTGAAGATACTCGCCCAGGGTGAGACGTTTCATGTCTAATGCGGTCTTGCCCTCGCTTTTCACTTTTGTGCCG
>Ga0179593_1593344_pt1 | contig 17047 bp, 25 predicted proteins | sample CZODoug2_1_08_16_FD_185931 | JGI IMG/M metagenome (GOLD analysis project Ga0179593, IMG submission 185931) | Vadose zone soil fungal communities from Angelo Coast Range Reserve, California, USA - CZODoug2_1_08_16fungal (PacBio error correction) | ecosystem: Environmental > Terrestrial > Soil >... | reverse complement strand
CTCTATTTCCTTCCTTTTTCTTTTTTTCCCTCCTCTCCCTTCCTTCCTGCACTTTTTTTTTCCTTCCTCTACAATGCAAAAAAAGAGAACATAAGGAGAATCGCTCCTTCCTCCCTTCTTTTCCCCCCTTTTTTAATGCCGGTCAATATAAAAAACGTAGTAAAGAATTGAGCCGGGACCCCTCCCCTTTTTCTTTCCTTTCTTCCCCCATCACCTTCTTTCCCTTACGACAGTCCGTGGGTCAGATATTAGAAGAGGTCAGTTGCAAAGATTTCTCTCAGCCACATTTGTTTTCCCCCCTTTTCCCCCACCCTTCAGTCCCTCCCCAGCAGCAACGAAAAGAATTGGGATTAGAAAGGATCTTCACACCCTTTTTTCCCTCTACTTCCTCTTTCCTTTTTCTTCCTGCACTTCCCTTCCCCTTTTCCCGACCCAGGCCGAAAGATCTAGGACTTCTTCTTTTTTTTTTTTTTTTTCTTTTTTTTTGTTCCTCTGAGTCGGCTTGGCGGCCCGATTTTTTTCCTTTTTCTTTTTTTCCCCTCAATGCTTTTTTTTCTCCTTTCCCTCCTCTTAAACTCTTTTGTCTTTAAGAGTTTTCTTGACGCGACTCCCCTTCCCTTCTGGAAGTTTTTTTTCCTTTCTCCCTTTTCTTCTTTCCTTCGTCCAGGCCGGGTAACAGACCAGATGAAATTGACACGCCGACGCCCCCTTTCCTTTTCCCCTCGACCTCTTCCTTCCCCTCTCTGCGCCGGGAAATTGGGTGGGGGCAAAAGTAATAATAAACGGCGACGCTGCGGTCGTCCCTTTTCTTTCCCCTCTTCTTTCTTTCCGGTTCTTTTTCGTGCACACGATTTCAGGTAGCAAGCAGCTCGGTTCCTACAGGCAGGCAAACGCCGAATGGCCTTTTCCTTTTTTTTTTTTGTTCTTTTTTATCCATTCCCTTGCGACAACAATTCCCGCGCATTGATTAGAGAAGTGAAAGATGGTCGACTCTTCAGGGGATCTCCTTCCTACTCTTCCCCTTTTTTTCTTTTTTCCTTCCTCTCCCGGCGTCCTCCGCTCTCCTCACTTTGGGCGAAATCATGGGACTGGCGCCCTTCATCTCGACCCCTCACATCCCTTTTTCTTTTTTTTTCTTCTCCCTTTACTTCTTTTTTTTTTCTACGTGCGTATTTGACCTAGCGAAGGAAGAGCATGCGCGAAATCAATTCGCTGCGGCCTGATCTGGCATTTTTCCCCTTTCTTTCTCTTTTGTTCCTTCTTTTTTCATAGAGGTTTTTTTCTCCCCCTTTTTAGAGCGGTTCAAGTAAGGCGACGTGAAGGACCTAATTAGGGATGTATATTACAGTGAATGACCGTCTCCCCCCCCCCCTTTCCTTTTTTCCTTTTTCTTCCCCCCCTCTTTCCTTCCATCTCGAAGAAAAAAACCACAAACATGGAAAACGCATCGGCGTTGCTGCTTATCCCTCATCTTCCTTTTCTTTTCTCTCTCTCGGATAGTCCCCCCTTCTACCCCGCATGCTTCGTCCGTGATTTGAAGTTGAAAACAACAATTGCCCGAGGCGGCGAGTTGCTTTTTTCTTCCTTTTTCCCCGGGCCTTTTTTTCCCTTTCCGTCCTACCTACTCTTCGCTCCCGTACATACAATAGTGGTGAGTAGTCCTCGGCTTTTTTTTTTTCTCTTTCCCTCTTTGGATTTTCCCTTTCCCCTTTTCTCCCCTTCCTTCCTTTGTGTCAGGACTAAACACAGGACTGACATGGACACCCCGCTTCACCCACTCCTGCCTCCCCCATCTCCCTTTTTCTCCCCGCCCTCCCTTTCTCCTTCCGAGCGAAAAAAGCGCGCCGATTCCGCTCCTTCGGTCCCTTCTTTCTTTTTTTTTTCCCTTTCTTCTTTTCACAGAATTTCCCCCCCTGTTTGCAGCCTGGTCGATAACAAGGAGGTGCTGTAGATGGGTACCTCTCTCACCCCTTTTTTCTTTTTTCCATCCCCTCTTTTCCTTCTCTTTTTCTTGCGGAGAATCGGATGAAACTGTCCGCTTCTACTTCTCTTTCTCTCCCCCCCCCCTTGCCTCTTCCCCTTTGTATGTTTCCCTTCTCAAGGCAGGGACGACGGTTGGAGAGTGAGCGGCCCCTCCTCCCCCCTCCCCCTTTTTCCCTTTTTTTCCTCCCTGCTTTGTTCCGGTTTCGGATGTCACGCTGACGGCAAAAATTTCGCGATCGCGCTCAGCGGCGGTCCCCTGTCTCCCCCCTCCCTCCTCCCTCTCCCTTTTGCTTATATCTTCCTCCCGGACTGCGGAATGGTATGTAGTCGGAGCGCAGTAAAGACCGCCGCGGTCTCTCCTATCCCCTTCCCTTTTTTTTTTTTCCCTTTTCCCCCCACCTTCCCCCTCCCTCCGCACAAAAAATAGATCAGGAAATCGCGTTTCTTTTCCCCATGGACTTTTTCCCCCCCGTCTGTCCCTTTCCTGAGACCGGGACCCATAAGAACGCGCGTTTCGTTGAGCAAGGTGGTGTTCCCCCTTTTCCCCCCCCTCTTTTTCTCTTTTATAGCTCGCGTGTCAGGGGAAAAGAGTAGCCGCAGCCCCCCTCTCCTTTCCCTCCCCTCTTTCCCCTTTTTCCCCGTCCCCAGCAGAAAGAAAAGAAACAGAAACCCGCCTTTTTTCCCTGCCCCCATTTCCTTTTTCTTCTTTTCTCCTTCAATGTTTTTCAGGATGCCTTGCGCAAGAAGAAGACGTTCTTGATACCGACCCTCCTTCCCTCCCTTTTTTTTTTTCCTTCCCCTCCCGTTTTTCTTCGCGTCCGTTAATGATGCGGGCGGGTTCTGTCTTTTTCCGGGGGGTGGCATGTCAGTCATGTGTTTAGTACTGACAGCAATTCCCCCTTCCTTCTTTTTTTTACCCCCTCCCCACTCTTTTTCTTTACTGCGTTTTATTGACGCGAACCGGTAGGTACCCCCTTTTTCTCCCTCCCCCTTCCTCTTCCTCTGTCTTTTCTCCTTTCCCTTTGTCTTCCCGGCCGTTTTCCCTACCAGATTGGACATTGAAAAAGACGACGACTGGGAACGCTTCTCCTCTCCCCCCTTTTCTTTTTCCCTCCTTCCTGAGTTTCGCCTCCCTTTCGATCAGTGCCGAGTTATAGATATACGGACAGGAAATATTTCAGGGATAGAACACCTTTTTTTCTCCTCCTCCTTTTTTTTTTTTTTTTTTCACTCCCCACCTAATGAGTTTAAATGTTGGTGGTTTGGATTAGAGATTACTTCTCACTTCCCCTTCCGTTCCTGCGAACAATTAAGCGCAGTTGATAAGAGCCTACTGGACCATGGTCTGTCCTTCTTCCCATTCTCCCTTCCTTCTTTCCACCCTCTTTTCCCTCCAGTTTTCCTTTAGCCGCAAAGAGATAAAATGAAGATCACGATAACTTTTTTTCCCCCCCCCTTCCCTTTTCCTGTTCCCTTTTTCTGAGAATTTTTTTTTCGTCATAGTCAATTCTCTTCTTATATAATAATAAGTGGTTGTTTGTTGAGAGAGATTTGACCTATGCGCAGGAGCGCCTCTCCCTCCCTCAATCTCTTCTTCCTTTTTTTCCTCTTTCCCTGGTCCTCCTCTCCAGACGCCCCTTCTTCCTTTTATCGCTGTCGCCGGAACAAAGTGAGTGATGAGAGTAGAGCGGTTCAAACGTGACTGCTCCGTTCCTTCTCCCTTTTTTCTTTCCCCCTTTCTTCCCTTTCTGTCATTTTTTCCAATATCCGAGTAAGAAGATAGAAGCCCAAAACCCACCCCCATTTTTTACCCCCCCCGTCTTCCCCTTTTGTTTCCCCTTCTAGATTTTCTCCCCTCTTTCCTTTCCTGCCGTATCTCTATGAACTCGGGCTGATTAAAAAGGTCAGAAATCAAGGAAGAAAAGAGCCGTCGACGTGATGATGTCCGGTTTGTCCCCCCCCCCCCCCCCCCCCCCTTTTTTTTTTTTTCTTTTTGTTTGCTCTTTTCCCGGGCCTTGAGCCGGACAGAAGGAAAGAAGAGGAGAGACTAGTCCTCAATATGTGGTGAAGTAGCATCTCGTTTTCTCTTTTTTTTCCCCTTCCCTCCCCCCTTTCCATCTCGTTTAACGTTAGAAAAGGCAGTGATCCGGCATTGAATTGCTGGTCATTCCCCCCTCCCCCACTTTTCCCCCCTCCGACGCTCGGCCACGAAAGAAGGTCATGAAATCCGACTCCCGCCCCTCCCCCCTTTTTTGTTTTTTTTCCTCTCCTTTTTTTCCTGTTGGTCGTGCTCAAGAACGGGAGGCGCGCCGGTCAATCTACACCTTTTCCTTCCCCCACCTCTTTTTTTTTCCCTTTTTTTTTTCACTCTTTTCCAAGATTTGTACCGAGATGGACTAAAAGGCGACAAGAGGTCGGCGCGTTCCTCCCCCCCCCCTCCTCCCCCCCCCTCTTTCATCTTTCCCCTTCTTTCTGTCCCGGCCTTAAGACGAAGTGATTTATAGCAGAGGGCATAACACCTTCTTCCCCCTCCCCCCCTTCCCTCCCCCTTTTGACTTCCCCTTTCTTCTGTAGCGGCATTCAATGCGGAAAGAGGATTTCATGATCGATTTTTTTCATTTCTTTTTTTTTTTCCCTTCTCAATTTTTTTTTTCTTCTGTCTTTACCTTCCGCGACGACCAAGAAATTAAGAAGTTAGAGGAGGAAGATCTATATATTTTACCCTCCTCCTTTTTTTATTATCTATCTCTTTTTTTTTTTTTTCTTTCTCAAGACCTTTTTTCCTAGCGCGCGAAAGGGGAGTAGAGGAAATGCCGAACCCTATACCACCTTTCCTTTTTTCTTTTTTTCCCACCCCCCCAACCTTTTCAATCGCTGTCCATGGAGAGAGTAAATCTACAAAGTCGTCACGGCCTTTAGCCTTTCCCCCCCCCCTTTTTTTCCCCCTGTTTTTTTCTCCCCTCTTGTCAGACTTTCGCCGAGTAAAGTTGCAACAGACTTTCTCCCTTTTTTCCTTCCTGCTTCCTCGGCCTTGTAGTCCATTCGGATACCCAGCAGAACCTCCCCTTTTTTTCTTTCCCTTTTCTTCCTTCCCTTTCGTCTCTTCCACGTGTAGGATGACCGGCACGAAGCGCCGTTCTTATCCCCCCTCCCCTACATTTTTCCTTTTCTTTTTGTTTCAGCTCGGCATTGAGAAGAGCAGAGGATTCGGTCCTTTTTTCCTTTCCCTTTTTTCTTCCTTTTCTTTCCGTGTTTTTGCTTGTTGGTGTATGTAAGTAATGGGTTTAGTCCTGACATCATTTTCCCCCATTTTTTCCCTTTACCCTCTTCTCCCGCTTGGTAACAATGCGCTCCTCCAAACTCTTCCCCCTTCTTTCCCTTTTTGTCTCCCCTCTTTACAGACCACCGCCGACGCAGGGAACAGATGGCGCAGCCATTCTCCCCACTCTTTTCCCCCTTCCCTCTTTTTCTCCTCCTCTTTTCCCTTTCCTTGTAGCTTTCCCTTCCCTCTTTCCCTGATATCGGCGGAATTTACGGATTCTCGGTTTCCTTCCCCTTTTTCCGTCTGGCAACGCCGAATGCGTCCATTTTTTTTTTCTTTCCCCCAGTTCTCCCTTTTTCCCAATCCCCGTCTCCTTGATAAGAGAATGCTGACAGATGAGTCGACTTCTTCACGGGTATTCTTACCTCCTCCTTCTTCTTCCCTTTCTCTCTCCTCCCTCCCTGACCCCGCGATAGCTAAAGGTGGAGAAATAATGGGATGTGCGCCCTTCATCCCCCCTCCCTCCCTTTCCCTTTTTTTTCCCCCCCGTTCCTTTTCGTTCCCCACTACTTTTTTGTTTGAGATCTCTTTTGACCCTATGACGCAGGAGCGCATGCAGAGAAATCAATTCGATGCGCCTGATCGGCACTGTTTCACCGTTTCCCCCCTTCTTCTTCTTGTTTTGGTTTTTTCTTCTTTTCTTTCCGCTTTAGATCGGGTTCAACGGACGGAGAAGGGAAGTGAATAATGCGGGATGGATAATACCCGTGACAGCGTTCGACCCTTTTTCCCCTTTTTCGTTTCCTCCCTCCATTTCCTCCTCTGCAGCCAAAACCACCAAAATGGAAAACGCATTCGGCGTGCCGCCGAGGAAACCGAGCTTTCTTCCCCCTCCTCTTCCCTTTCTTTTCCTCCTCTTTTTTTTCCCCCCCCTTCCCGGCTCCTTTTCTTCCTTTTATTAGACTTGTGACCAAAAAAATTGCACGGCGGAACGGCGAGTTGAAGACGAGGGAGAATGCGGTCGCCCCTTCCTTCTCCTCTTTCTTTCCCTTCCCCCCCGACCTTTCCCTCTCTCTTTCCTTCGTCCTTTCACTATGTGGTGAAGTAGCAGAGCGTTTTCGAGCGAAGTGTTTTTCCCTTCCCCCGCCCCCTCCCCCCCCCTCGTGTCAATCGCTTTTAAATTATAAAGAAGTGAACGGCATGGAATTGCTGTAAGGATAAACCTCCCTTTTCCCCTTTTCCCTCCCTCTCTTTCCTCCTCCCCCCTTCTGTAACCTCCCCCTTCCTCCCTTCGCTGTCGTCATGAAGAGATGAAAAAGGCGCGCCGATTCCTATATTTTTTCTTCTTTTTCCTTCTTCTCTCCCCTTTCCTATGTCCCACGGACGGCGTCCGAAGAAGAAGTAGTAGAGGAAAAAGGTTGTGACCTCCCTTTCCTATCCCCATTCTTTTTTTCCCCCGCTTGTCCGTCCCCCTATTCAACAATCCGCAACAAGACTTTCCCTTTTTTTTTTTCCTTTCCTTCCTCGTCCCTCCTCTCTTTTTTCTCCTCGTCTCAACCACCTTTGCTCAAAAGAAAAGACGCGGAGTATGGGTCCTTCTCCCCTTCCCCCTTTCCCTCTTCTCCCTTCTTTTCCCTTTTTCTTTGATTTTTTTATTTTTGGGCCGGTCGCGATTCGCCGATGTCCTCGTTTCCTTCCCTTTTCTCTTCTCTCCCGCTTTCCCCCCTCCCCCCCTCCCTTTCTAGGGGAAGATATATAGAGTTTAATAATAATAGTTGGTTGTTGAGAGTAGATCTTCCTCCCTCCTCCCTCTTCTTTTTTTTTTTTTTCTGTTTCTTTTTTCAGCTTTTTTTTTCCCTTCCCCTCTCCCCCTCTTCTAAATCGAGAAAGGAACGAAATACGCAAACAATCGATCATGAAATCTCTTCCTTCCTCCCCTTCTTTTTTTCCCTTCTCCCTTTTTTTGACCCTTTTTTTTCCTCTTCAAACGCAACTGAGGGATTAAGGAAGGGAAGAAAGAGGGTACAGAATCTTCGCCCTCCTTTCCTTTCCTCCCTCCTTTTCTTCTTTTCCTCTCTTTTGAAAGATTTTTTCTCCATCTCGGTACCCAGAAGAAAAAGCACAAGCATTGGGATCGACAAGGATATTCACCCCCCTTTTCCCCTCTCTTCCCTTTTTTTTTTCCTTCCCCTTTTTTTTTGAATTCTTCCCTCACGTTATTGATAAAGAAAAGGGCCAAAGGCGAAAGATCTTTCCTTTATTCTTCCCTTTCTTAGCTCTTTAGTTTCCTCTTTTTCTCTTTTCCGCGGCTTCGGCTTGGAGGAGGAGTGGTTTTAATTTTTCCTTTTTTTTCTTTTCCCCCCCTTTTCTCCCCCCTCCCCCTTTCCCTCGTATTAAATATTTTGTATTACGAGTTTTATGAACGCGAACCTTCTTTTTTTTCTCCCCCCCCTCTTTCTTTCCCCACCCTTCTTTTCCTCCCTCTTCGTCATTTGTAGGAGTTAAAGGAAGAGGGTACCAGGACCGTATCCCTTCCCCTCCCCTTCCCCTCCCCCTCCCCCGTAGTGTTTCCTTTTTCTCTTTCAATTTGGTTTGGTCAACGTCATAAGTAAAGTGAAGATGCGGTAGTATGAGGACGACCTTGTAGATCAGGCGATTTTCCCTTCCCTTCCTTCTTTTTCCCCCCCCTTTCCCTGTTTCCTTCTCTGCCTCCCGCTCTTCCTTTTTCAACGCCGAATGAGTTTCCATGTGGGGTTTTGGCTTCGAGATTTTCTTTTTTACTCTTACCTTTTTTTCCCCATTCTTTTCCTTATTCTCCTTTTCTTATTACATCCCGAATGAGGAACGGAAAGTCGCCGGCAAAGTGAACGCTCTCCCCTCTTCCTCCTCTTCTTCCCCTTTATGGGATTTCCTTCCTCCACGGTCCCTGTGTTACAGCGCAGTGCCGATCAGGCGCATCTACTTTTCTCTTCCCTTCTTCCCTTTTGTTTCTATCGTGACCTCTTTTCTTCTCTCGAAATCCATTCTCTTCGCATATAGGAACTGAGAGGGAAAAGGGGACCGGGATTTCTTCGAGATGAAGGTCTCCCACCCTTTCTTTTTTTTCTCCCATTTTCTCCCCTAGAGCTTCCCTTTCTACGTCTTCCTTCAATTTTTTTTTTGTGGGGGGGGGGGAACATGTATAATCCGGGAATACTCCCTCTCCTTTTCCCCTTTTTTCCCCTCCTCATTTCCTCCCTCTAGATGCTCCCTCCCCCAACCACCAACAGAAACGCATTGGGGTTGAGAAGAGGAAACCGAGAGGATGGCTAACGAAATCGTTGCGCGGCTTTCCACCTTTTCCTCTTCCCCTTTTCCTCTACCTCCCCCTTATGCATGACTTCCCTCCTTCGGCCGGGAGTGCCGCGAGGTGGAGAATGAGGTAGAAAGCGTTCCTGTCTTCCTTCCTGTTCTTCCCCCCTCCCCCCCCCTCCTCCTCTTCCCCTCTTTCTTCTTCTCAGCTCGTTTCGATCGAAGTGGGTAAAGGTTAGAGTAAGAAAAAGCGTAAAGAAAAAAGAGTGGAATCTGGCCCCCTCTCCCCCCCCTCTTTTTTTTTTCCCATCCCCCACTCCTTTCACTCCGAAGCGAGGCAAAGAAAGAAGGTCATGAAACTGAACGACTCCTTTCCCTCCCCTTTCCCCTTTCTCTTTGAATTTTCGCCAATAACGGAGGGAGGAGACGGTCAATACTACACATTTACTCTTCCCCCTTCTCCTTTTTTTTTTTTTCTTTCCCCTTTTTTTTCTCTTCAGATCCCTTTTTCTTTTTCTTTTACCGATATGGGAATAAAGGAAGAAAAGATGTTCGGCGCAGTTTCTCTCCCCCCTTATTTTTCCTTTTTATCCCCCCCTCCCCTCTTCTCCTCACATTTTGGCCTTAAGCCGAAGGGATTTTAGAAGGAGGCTCACCCCTTCCCTGTTCCCTTTTCTCTTTTTTTTCCCCCTTCCTGGATTTTTTCTGAGCGTGCATTAAAATTGGAACAGCGGATTTACTGATCTCTTTTTTTTTTTTTTCTTTCCTCTTTTTTTTTATTCCCTTTGTTTTTTCCCTTTCCCCCCCCAATGTCGCTCTTCTCGCTCCAGAGGAGGTATTAAATGAGAGAAGACGAAAAGCCATTCCTAGTTCCTCTTCTTCCCTCACCTTTCTTTTTTTTCTCTCTCTTCCTCTTCCCTTCTTAATGGTTGGTCGTAGGAGAGAGGTAAAGACAGCCGCGGGAGCTCCCTCTCCCTTTCCTTTCCCTGCTCCTGAGAACATCCGGCGAATCGCGAACGGCACGACCCCCCTCCCCCCCCTTCTTTTTTCCCCCTTCGTACCCCTTTTTTCCCAATCTTTTTTTTCTTTGAGAAAGGTTGTTGAGGGACTTGCACCTCCCCTTCGTTTTTTTCTCTCTTTCCCCCTTCTCCGTACTTTCCCCTCTTCTCTCATCCCACAGGGCGAAGGTATGGTTAGGATTGGTGAAGATGAACTGCTGCCTCACCCTTCTCCCTTCTCCTCTCTTTCATTCCTTTCCCCAAACTTTTTCCCTTTCCTTCTTACGTACGTCGTGGCGAAGATTAAACTGTGTAGGATTGACCGGCGCCGCTCTTCCCCTTGTCCCCTCTTTTCTCTTCATTTTTCCTTTTTCTTTTCCCTCGATTTTTTCTTTCTGTCAGTTTCATGAAATGAGCGGAGGGCCTCTTTCTTCTTTTGTTTGCTTTTTCCTGTCCCCTTTGTTCATTCCTGACCGCATTCAATGACGGATAAATGCACTTTGAGAAGTAAACGAGATCCCCCTTTTCCTCACCCTCCCCTTCTTTTACCCCTCCCTTCTCCTTCCACATATTGAGGACGAGGCGAGAATAGTAGGTTTCATCTGTAGGCGTCCAGACGTTTTTCCCTATCTCCTTTTTTTCCCTTGTTCTTTCATCTTTCCCTCGCCGTCGGCGGGGCAATGGGTGTGTCAAAGGTCATTCCATCACGTCGTGACGCTTTTTTTTTTTTTCCCCTCTCCCCTTTCCTCCCTTCTTTTCCCCCCACGGTTTTCAGCGCGGGAAACGATTTCGGTAGCCACTCTCCCCTCTTCCCCTTGCCTCCTTCCTTTTCACATTTTTTTTCTTCGAGATTCTTGAACTTAGAGAGTTTGGATAAACAGTATCGTCATGAGGACCATCCTCCTCTCTTCCTCCTTCCTTTCTTACTTCCGTAACTCCCCCCCCTCGGCATCCAAGAAAGGGGTGCCGGAGCGCAACGCGTCCCTTTCCCTCCCCCCTCTTTTTTCCTTTTTTTTCCCCTCCCCCTACTCCCCCCCCCTTTTAACCTTTTTTCCTCTCCGCGAATGATTCTCGCAGGCGATGAGGAGAATAGGTCAAATTCTATATATTTACTACTCCTCCGTTGTTTTGTTTTTTTCTCTCTTCGTCCCCCCTTTCTTCCTCTTCGTTCCCCTTTTTTGATTTTTTTTTTTTTCCCCATTTCCATGATTTCCCACCGTGATCGATCGGCAGGGGATAGAGTTGAGAGAAGGCAAACCCATTGGGATGCGCTTTTAGATCCCCTTCCCTTTTTTTTTTCCCTTCCTTCCTAGTCCCCCCTTGAACCTTCTTTTCCCAAGTTCGCGGGAATGTTTAAGGAAAGATACGGTTGACACAAGACCTTCTCTTTCTCCCCCCCCCCCCCCCTTTCCCGCACCTCCCTCGCGGTGACTACCGAATCGTGCGCGATGAAAAAGTGTTCGACCGGAAATTCTGGCCCCGATTCCTCCTCCCTTCCCTCTCTTTCCTCTTTTATCTCCCCAAACCCCCCTATTTTTGCGCGTGGATGCCGACGATGGTGAGATGAGGTAGAAAGAGTACCGGCGTCGGCGTGTCAATGTTCCTCTCTTTTTCCCTCCTTTTTTTTTTTCTTTTTCTTCCTTTCTTTGTTCTTTTCTCTTTCTATCGCAGTGGGTAAAGGTTCGAGTCAAGAAAAAAGCGTAAAGACCAAGATGTGTCCTTTTTCTTCTTCTCACTCTTCTTACTCCCCCCCCCTGCCTTTCCCCCCTCCTCCCCCACTCCGCCGCCAAGCAGAAGAAGAGAGAAAAGCCCGCATTCTATTCACCTTTTTCCCCCTTTTTTCCTCTTCCCCCCTATGTCCTTTTCTTTATTCTAGATAGTAGGAATGAGGGTAGGGATCAAGAACTTCCTCTCCCTTCCCCTCCTTCCTTTTTCTCCTCATTTTTTTTTTCTTTCCCCAGGTTGTGAAGACCTGGTCTATCCAAGGAGGTGATGTGATGATGGGACCGATCGTTCTTTTTCTTCTCTTTTTCCCCTTCAACCCCTTTCCTCCCCTACAGTTTTTTCTTTCTCATGGTGCAACTGACGCGGCCAGAGCTTCCCCTTCTTTTTTTTTCAGTGCCTATTTTCAACCCCCCTCCCCACCGAAACGCCTGCGGCGTATGAGAAGGTAACCTCAAGCGGGACGACGGTTGGAGATTCTTCTTCCCCTTTTCCTTTTTTTTTTTTCTTTCCCCTTTTCTGATTATTCTTTTTTTTCTTTTTTCCTTCATTTCCGCTGAGGAAAAAATTTAGCGATAGCGCTCGCGGCTTCTTCCCCTTCTTTTCTCTTCCTCTCCCTTTTTTCCCTTCTTTCCTTTTTTTTTCTTATCTTCCGCTCGAAACGGCGGAAGGGATGGGTAGTAGGAGAGCAGGTAAAGACGCAGGATCGTCTCTCTTTCCCCCACCCTCCCCTCCCCTTCCCTCCCGTTCCTCCCCTCCCCCTGCAAAAATCGATCAGGAACTAGAGTAAAGGAATGCCGCTCAACTCTCCAAACCTTTTTTTCTTTTCTTCCTTTTTTCTCCCCCCTTTTTTTCGTCCCCCTTCCCCCCTGCACTGCGGCTAGGCCGGGACCGAAAGAGGGTCGATCTGGCCGCGCGTCAGTGCACCGATTTTCGCCCCCTCCCCCCTTCTTTTCTTGGGCTTGTTGAAGCTTCAAACTGAGCCGGACATCTTGTCGGCCTTGTTAGTTCCATCTCTTCCCTTTTTTCTCTGCCCCTTTCTCCCCCCTTTTCCTCGACGACTCGTCGGTCGGAAGGGACGTCGTGGGCATATTCCACTGTGTAGATGACCGGTCCTCCTTTTCTTTTACTTCTCTTCTTCCCCCCTTCCCCCTCCTTTTCAGTTCCCTCCCCCAAGGCGCAGCGCCGCGGCTTCCGGTCAGTTTCATGACATTCCTTTCTTTTTTTCCCTTTCCCGTGGGTGAAGCGGGTGGGTGTCTGTCAGTCATGTGTTTAGTCCGACAGTCCACCCCCTTTTTTTTTCTTCCCCCTGTCTTCCTCTTGTCCCGCCTCGGTACCCACTCGACTAGAAAAAGAGTGATACTTGCACCACATATTGAGTGTCCTCTTCTTTTCCTTCCCCCTTTTAGTTCCTTTCTTTCCCAGATTTTTTTTTCCCCCCTCGACGCGGGAAAGGAAAGATGGAGACCCATCTACACATCGTCGGCCCTTCCCCTTCCTCTTTTTTCTCCCTCTCTCGCTTTTTTTCTTTGGATCCTTTCTTCTCTTTCTTCGGCCGGAATTCCGGAGAGAAAACACGGTTTTCCGCCTCCCCTCTTCCTTTCCTCCCCCCCCTGACCTCCTTTTTTTGTTTGGCTTCGAGATTATTGAAACTAGAGAATTCTTGGCTTCAACCTTATGTTGTCTTCCCATCTTCTCTTCTCCTTCCCTTTCCCTCTTCGTGCACGGCACGTCGCCGTCACGTTGAAAAGATATAAAAGACGGATCACGACAATGTTTTTCCCTTCTCCTCCCCCCTCCCCTTTTTTCCCCCCCTTTTTATCCTCCCTCCCGGCCCCTGCCTTTTTCTCTCCTTGCGCAGCGAATGATTCGCGCAGGAGATCATGAGAATAGGTAAAATTCTATATCTGTTCAATCACTCCGTCGTGTTTTTTCTCTCTCTTCCCTCTTTTTTTCTTCCCCCTTTCCTTTTCCCCTTTTTTGATTTAGCCTCTCCTCCTTTCTCACATCCCCTGATGTCGCCACAGTGATAGATACGGCAGGGGATCGACGGTGGCGCCGGGCCCCCCCCCCGTTTTTCTTCCTTCCTCTTTTCTCTTCTTATGCTCCCCCTTTCCTAAGTCGTACCATCTGGAAAAAGCGATGATAAAGGAGCGGGAATTTTCCCCCCTTTCCTCTTTTTCTCCTTCCCTCTCCTCCCCCCAAACCCCCTTCCCTCATTCGCGTGCGCCGGAGGAAAAAGAGAGGAGGGATAAAGAAATCGTTGCAGCGCCTCAAACCCTTTTCCTCCCTTCATCCCCCCTTTTTCCCTCAATGTCCTCCCCTCCCTCCTCCGGTGATCTCCTTCCACCCCCCAATGCCCCGGCGGAAGGAGAGTTGAAGACGATGGTGGAGAATTGCGGTCTCCCTCCCTTCTTTTTTTTCCCCTCCCCCTTTTTTCCTTCCTTCTCTCCTGTCCTCAGGGCGCTCCCTTCCCCTATTTGGGACGAGCAGAGCGTTTTAGAGAGAAGTGGGTACCGGTTCGCGTAAAGAAAACGGTAACTACCCCCTTTCCTTTTTTTGTTCTCCATTCATCCCCCCCTTCCTTTCCCCCTCCCCCCTCCGGCCGTCCAGACCAGAAGAAGCGGCCCCGTCCCGCAGTTCATGAAATTTCCCTTTCCTTTTTTTTCCCCCCTCTCCTCCCCCTTCTCCTTCCCTTTTCTTCTTTGTCGGGATCAAGAAAGGAGGCTGCGCCGGTCAATCTCCCCTTTCCCCCTTTTTTTCCCCCCCCTCTCCTTTAGGACCCCCCTTTTTTTAATCTCCTTTTCGATCCCAAGTCGGTGCGGTTTATGCTGGTACGAGATGGACTAAAAGGCCGACAATCTCCCTTCTCCTTCTTTCCCCCCCTTCCTTTTTCTTCCCTTCAATCGTTTGCAACTGACCGAGGAGAAGATAGAAAGGCTGTATCCCGGCCTTTCATCCCTCTTTCTTCTCTTTTCCCTCCCTCCTCTTTCTTTTCCTTCCCCTTTTTTCTTTTCTAGCGGGCATTCCATGGAAAGAGATTTAATGATAGTTTTGTTTGCGGATTCTTTCCTTCTCTTCTTCTTCTTCCCCCCCCCTCCTCGATCTTCTTTTACCTGCGCGCCGACGAAAGGAAAAGTAAGAAGGTGAGAGGCGGAAGATCTCTCTCTTTTCCCTCCCCCCCCCTTTTTCTCTCCCTTCTTCCTTTTTCCCCCTCTCTCCCTTTTTCCCTCCCCGAGGCTCTTTCGCGCGAAATTGGTGGGAAGGAAGAGGTACCACCCCTTCTCACTCCTTTCCCCGAATGCGCGACACAGGACAAGAAAACGAAATCCGCAAACCCCTCCCTTCCCTGGTCAAGGGAAAGGAAGATGAAGAGAAATATACAACCGTCTTTCCCTGCCTTCCTCTTTTTCCTTTCCCCTTTCGTTGGCAAGGGGGTGGGGAATTGCTAAAAAGCACCTGCTTCTTTTCCTTTTTTCCCCCTTGACCTCCCGCCTTTCTAGTCTCTTTCATTTGCACAGAGGAAGAAGCAAGCACACAGGGCTCTTTTTTTTTTTTTTTTCCTTCTTTTCCCTTTTTTCCATCTTACCTCCTCCCAGCACCGACTTGGATAGAAAAGGAGAGGAAAAAAATTGTACTCGACGACTCGTCGCCCTTCTTTCTTTTTATTATTGTACGGCTCCTTAAGTTCTACTAGGAAGACGATATAGGAATAGCTTCTTTTCTTTCGTCCCGTTCCTTTCAGTCTTCCTCACCTTCCCTGGGGAAGAGGATTAGGATTGGAGGTACCTTTTTTTTGGCCTCTCCCTTTTTTCTCCCGCCAGCAATCAATGCCGGATAAAGGAATTTGAGAGTTAAACGCGATTCCACTCTTTTGTCTACTCCTTTTTTCCTTTCCCCCTCTTCCCTTCCCTTTTGTCCTCCCCCTTATTGGCATTTTCTTTCGTTTCATTCTGGTCCGGCGTACAGGGAAGGGTAAAAGACCCGGATGAAATTGACCCTCCTCCTCTCCCGTCCCCCTTCCCCCCATTCTTCTTCACTTCCCTTTTAGCCGGCATGGGTAGTGGTAAACTTTTCCTTTCCTTTTTCCCTTTTTTTTTCTTCTTCATAGCCCCCTTCCCTTCGGATTTATCGAAAAAGGTTTAAGAAGATTTTCCCCCCCCCTCCTTCCGTCCCTCCCCGAACTTCTTTTCCTTTTTTGTTTTGGCGTTCGAGATTTCTTGAACCTAGGATGAGTAGAGAGTAAACAGTATCGTCATGAGACCCCCCCCTCTCCTTTCTTTTCCTACCCCTCTTCAGTCACGGCACGTCGACAGTAAAGTTGAACCGCTCATAAAAGCGTCCCCTTTCCCTTTTCCTTTTTCCCCCCCCTCCCCCCCCTTTTTTCTTTGTATTTTTTCCCTTCCTCTTCTCCTGAAAACACCGTCCCTTGTCCCGAGCAGTGAAGATTTCAGAGCAGCGAATTGATTCGCGCAGCTCTCCTTCTCCCTTCCCCCCGTCTCTCCCCCCCCCTTCCCGTTCTTTTCTCCAATTTTTTTTCTTCCCACTCTCTGTGTACATGACCGGTTATTCGTTCGAGATGAAGGGAGCAAATACAAATGATGTAGGCCACCGTGACTGATCTTCCTTTTTTTCCTTCTCCTCCTTTCCCCCTCCCCTTGCGCCTTCCCTTCTTCGTCCCCCCTTTAAGAAGGTCGACATATGGAAAAAGAGATGAATAAAGTGAGCTTCCTTTTCTCCTCCTTTTCCCCCCTTCCCTCTTCCCCCCGACCCCCCCCCCCCCCCCACCAACATGGAAAACGATTAGGAGTTGAAGAAGGAGGAAAAAGAGCGGCTGGATTACCTAACTCTTTCCCCTCTCTTCCCCTCCCTCTTTCTTCTCTTCCCTGTCTCCCCCCCCCTTCCCGCTTCTGCCTTCCTTGACCACACCCAATGCCAGGCGGACGGAGAGTTGGCGAAGATGGTGGAGAATGCGGTCGCCCTTTTCCCCCCCCCCCCTTTTTCCTGCTTTCTTTTTTTTCTCCCCCTGATCCTCAATTTCCCTTTTTTCTTCAAATGTGGTGAAGTAGCAGAGAGTTTTCGAGAGAAGTGGGTAAAGAAGTTCGCGTCAAGAAAACGCTACCGTACCCCCCCCTCTTTTCCTTTTCTCTTCTCCCTTTCTTCATTCCTCCCCCCCATGATTCCCCTCACACCCCCGCTCCCCACTCCGGCCGCCAAGACGAAGCCGAGCACAGAAAGCAGGTCATGAAATTCCCCCCCCTCCTTCTTTTTTCCCCCCCGTCTTCTTCACCTCTTCTTCTTCTGGGGTCGGATAAAGAACGGAGGATGACGCAGGTCCTCCCTTCCCCCTCTCCTCTACCCATCGGACACAGGGCTCCCTCCCTTTGTTTTTCTGACCATTTTTTCCCCCCTTTTCTCCCCCCTTCCGGTGATTTTTTGTGCGGTAAGAGATGCGACTACAAGGCCGACTAATCTCCTTTCTCTTCCCCTCCTCCTCCTTTTTTGTCTTCTAATCGGGGAAAAATGAACGCGGAGACGATCTCCTTCTTTTCTTTTTCTCCGCTTTCAAACTTCCCCCCCCCCTCCCCTCCTCGGCGGATGGGTCCGGATAAAGGAAGGGAACCTTCCTTTTTCTCCTTCTTTCTTTTTTTTCCCTTCTCTCTTTTTTTTTTCATTCTCCCCTCTTAGCGGATGGTTCTCGCGGTTAGGATTTCCGATGACGGCAACTTTCTCCTTTTTTTTTCCCTTTTGTTTTTTCCTCCCAGACCATTTCCGCAGTTCGAGGCGGAAG
>Ga0179593_1382661_pt1 | contig 17047 bp, 19 predicted proteins | sample CZODoug2_1_08_16_FD_185931 | JGI IMG/M metagenome (GOLD analysis project Ga0179593, IMG submission 185931) | Vadose zone soil fungal communities from Angelo Coast Range Reserve, California, USA - CZODoug2_1_08_16fungal (PacBio error correction) | ecosystem: Environmental > Terrestrial > Soil >... | reverse complement strand
CTCCTTTCGCCCTTTTAAGTCATTTGGGGCTTTCCTGCGTGGTCTACTATTCAGCCGGCACTTCCCCTTTCCGCCGGTCCCAATTCCTCCGGCCCCCCTCCCGAGACGCCGGTTTTTCTTCGTTCCCCCTGTTTTTATCGGTTTGCGCCGCTGCGGTGCTCCCCACCAACAATAGTGATTCTTCCGCGGCCGACTGGCCTTCTTTTGTTCCTTTCCTTTTCAATGCGCATGTTCGCTCGTTTCTTAAGTTTAGAAATGGAGTATACCCTTCCTCCCCCATGATGGATTCTATACACAAGAACTGGACGCTGATGTGCACATTTCGGATCGTCCATTCTTCCCTTCTTTCCTTCCTCTATTTCTTTTTTCCTGACCTCTTTTTCCCCGTGCAGATCTTCCTTTCTTGCGCTGAGTAGTGTGAAAGACGCTTAGTTGAAGCGTTGTTTCTCCTTCATTATATGATCGTATCTTCTCCCTTTTCTTTCATTCAACCCCATCCCCTTAAGATAAACGGCGCAGTCTTTTTCTGTCCCACGCTAACGTTCAAGCTTTTTTTCCCCCGGCAAGAAGAAGGTGCCCCAGCTGATCGTGTTGCTTGCCGTCATCCAATCTTTTACCCCATTCTTAAGCCGTTTTTCCCATCTAGAAGTTGATTTCCTGTTATCCATTATTAAGCCCTTTATTAATGGTCGATGAACGTACGCTGCAAAAAAGTCTTTTCCTCGGCGTTTCCCCTCGAAAAAGAATTAGGTCGCAGGGTGCACTGTCCCCCAACCTTGATCGGCGTGGCTTCCCTTTTTCTTTGTGTGTTCCTACACCTCGTTTCGTGGCGTTTTATGGCATTGGCCCCCTGTCACATCGCTTCAAGCATCCTTTCCCCCTTATGGAATTTGACCCTTCGACCTTAATTGTTTCAGAAGGTGCCTTCTTCTTGTGTATAGTTTCCAGTATGTTGCCTCTTTTCTTTGAGAGTTATCAAATTCTTCCCCCCTCCCGCTTTGCCCCTCAGGCAACTGGCCCCGGTCACCAAAGAGGTTTTCTCCCCGGCATGTTCAAAAACAACCCTCGGATTTTCCTTTATTACCTTTCTAGTCTCTTTTTATTGCTTTTCCACTGATTCCGTGCCAAACCAAACGGGCTTTCCCTTTCCTCTCTCCGTATCTGGGTGTGACCCTCTTCATTGAATTTCCCGACCCCTTACTCCCTTTTCGTTTTCATCCTTTTTCAGCAGCTCGAGTCTTCGAAGATGCGTATTCTCTTCTACGTTCCTGTCGCGACAACCAATCCTTTCTCACAGATTGCCCGCTCCCTTTCTTCTCCTTTGATTTAACTTCAACATCTTTTACCCACAGGGTGCCAGATTTTTGCTTCAAAATCGGGATGGAAGGCTTTTCATATTACAGCGTGACGCGTTGCTTGCGGCGCCCTCGCTTTTCTCCATTTTTGGCCTCGCCTGTTTTTTTTTCATTTCCCCCTGTAAAGCGTGGGAGTCTTGCGTGGTTTCCCTCCCTTTCCCCTCCTTATGGTTCTTTTTTCTCTCTTTTTTCCATTGCCGGGTGGCCCCTTCTCCTGTCTTAATAACCGAAGCCCTTGCAGTCCTTTTCCGTTCACCATTTCCTTTTTCTCCGTCTTTTTTGTGTCCCTAGCTTTCCTCCGAAAAAGACGTCCTGGTTTTGTGATGTCTTTTTTTCCCCCTTTTTGGCGATTCAGCGTTCCACGATAGGTACCTACTGGCGTCCCCCTTTCTCCGAAACAACAACCCACCTCCCTACCTCCAGCTGCGCGGGGCTCGGGCCAGACTCTCTTTTATGATCCCCGCTTTGATTCACTTTTCTAATTAATATATCTTCCTTCTCCTTTTTTTTTTGTTCTCGCTCCGCGAGCCCTTTTCACCTCAACATGCTTGGTTCCGCGCGGTATGCAGTTAGCCCGCCGACAGTATATTTCTTTTTTTGTTCAAGACGGTCCGCCTTTCCTATCTTTTCCCTTCGTTATCCCGAAGAAACGGTGTCAGGGCAGTCCCTTTTTTTTCCCCCCCTTTATCTGCTTGGTCCTCTCTTTGGTCAATCGGCCCACTCGAACATATATCGGCGCAACCTCGGTGACCGGAAAGTGCTCAGCTTTCCTTCGTTACTGATTACGGCAACCGGTTTGGACAGTTTCTTGAGAAACTCCGAATCAGAACTCCCATTTTGGCTTCCTTTTTGTTCCCCCGCCCAGATACAAATTTTTTGAGATTCTTATCGCCCGATCGCCGTCCCCCACCTTTCGCCACCATATATTATCTAGCCAGCCCCCTTTAGTCCCACGTGGATATGGCGCAATCTTTTTCTTTCCTCGCCTGGTTTCCCCTTTTTTTTTTTGGTCCCTTTGAAAATCATTCAGCTCCAACCCTTTCTTTTCCTGTTTTTTAAGTGCTTTTGAGTGTCGTTCTTGGGATATTGGTGGCTAGGAGCATATAGAATCCCCGAGCTGCTGACCGCTCTCCCCCCTTCTTTTTCTTCTTTGACCCCCCCCAACCTGCCTTTTTTGTACCATCCCCGTTAAGGACTGACCTGTCCATCCCTTTTTTTCCCTTTTCTTTGCCCGAAATCGTCTTCAGTCTTTTTGAGTCTCCAACATCGGGGTGAGCCATCTGAGATTGTTTTTTGGGAACAGCCTTGAGTTTTCCCCCCTTTTTTTTTTTCCCGTCTTCTCCCTGAGTTCCTGTGGGCAGTGCGCTTTTCCTTCCCTCTGGGCAGCATGATCTCTCCCGCGTCGGCGAGGCAAGTAGGAAACACTTTTCAACAAGGTTCGGGGGATCTCGTTCCCAATCCCACTTTTTAAATTTTTTTTTACTTTCCTTCGTTACCGTTCATGTCTCTCCACGCCCTTTTCCTGAAGGGCAACGAGCAGTTTGCCAGCAAGCCTATCAATTTGGGGTTAGTTTTCAAACGGCGCCCTTCCTTTCTGGTGCGCTGGCAATTTTCTTTCTTTTAAACACCGTGTGGCCGCGGGGTTTCCCTGTCCTCGCCTTTTCGTCAAGACGGAATGGCTTGATCAACCGTCTTTCGCTGTTTTCAAAAACATTGCTTCGTATTTTTCTTTAATGGCGTGTATGCGGCCCGCCCCCACACGCGTTGCCCTGCGCTGGTTAGGTCCACCTCGTTGTCTGATTCCCTTTTTTCCCTTCCACCTACATGCCTAGGTATTCTAGGATTTTTTGTTGATTTCTTCCTGCGCCTCCCTCTCCCGAGCAGATCAAGCCCCCCCTTTCCCCAGTTCTTCGCGATATTTCTTCCGACTTCGTTCCCGAATGCAATCTTTCTTTATTTTTTCCCTAACTATCGAAGTTCCGCTTTCCGCCGTTTTCATCGAGGGCAAACCAATCAGACGTCCTGATATGGTGCCGCTCATCCCCCGGAGGTTCGTCTTATTAGTCCCCTTAGAAAATCCTGCTCTCCTCTTCCTCTTCCCCATGGCTTTCCCGTTCCCTCACCCCTTCCTTGGTTTTTTCGAACTACTCCGATGTTTCTTTCTAACTCCTCCTTCTTTGCAAACCGCGAAAACCCCTTTTCCCTCATCCGTTTGCGGAGTTCTTTTTTGTGTTTTTCCTCCAAAGGAGTGGGGTTGCACTGCCGATATCCCCCTCTCTTTTCCAGATTCCCTCTTCCACAATGGCGTTACTTGCAGACTGCAGACCCTCTCTTTCCTTCAGCTCCGTTCTTTGGGAGATCTGTTCTTTCCCTTCGATTCTTCAGGGGTGGCCTTCGGGAATGCCTGCCTAACCTTTTTTCTCCTTTCTTGCCCCTCTACGGGTCCTTCCTTTTCGAGATCCGCCGCCTAAGGATGGATGAGACCACTGTGTTTTTTTTCTGCCGTTTTGTGTGCGCCGCATGAGGTTCTACATCCACATAGGAGTATGGGAGGGTCCTCCTTTTCTTTTAGGTAAATTTTCAGTTTTTTTTCTCCTGAGATGCGCATCTTTAGTTCAGGAAGTTTTCGCAATGGTTCCCTCCTCTCTTCCTACACCTCTTCTTTTATCTTCGACACCCTTCTCATTCGATGGTCTTGGGTGAAAGATTTTGGGTACACTGCTTTTTTTCCCTCGGGCTATTTCGTTTTTCAAAATTTCCCTGTCTTTCCGATTTCATCGGCAGTTGCTTTCTCTGCCTTCCGTTATGATAACGAGTTGCGTCGTCTCTCTTGTTATCCTGGCTCTCATCCCTTCTTTTTCTATTATGGATTTTTTTCCCCAACTCAAGATCCGAATTACAGGCCGTACCTTCTGTTTCCTTTTCCCGATGAACGGCACTCTTTTTTTCTCCCGTTCATCCAGGCTTTTTTGCCCTCTTCTAATGTTGTGCCGCCCTCCATTTCCCCTCCTCCTCCGTTCGTTTTTTCCTCATAGGTTCGCGGATGTTATTTCCCTTCCTTTTTCGCTTTCTTCATGGCGATGCCTCTCCCTCCAAAACAACTTCTTTCTATGGTCTTTTTCGTTCCCCCCGAGGAGGTATCCCGGGTCCTTTCAACCCCCCCGGATGACTTGGGGCTTATTCATTTTCTTTTCGTTGCCCCTTCGAACGAGTTTAGTTCGTCTTTGACTCCCGGCATTTCAGCTCCTCTGTTCCCTTCTGAATTCCCGATCGTCCCATTCTACTTGTAAGAAGTTTCCGCCTTTTTTTTTTGAGTTTGCGTCTGACGGGATGCTAGCACTTTGGCGGGCGTTGAGAAACTGACATTCCCTTGCTGCTGAAGGCACCCTCGTTAGATCAAACAAAGTGTTTTCCTCACATTTTTCCCCAAACACAAATCATGGCTCACCCCTTAGTTGTATATAATCAGCCCCTTGCTTCCGATTGCTGCACCTATTCAAGTTTCCCCCCACCCCCCCCCTCTTTTCTGGTACTGTCATTAGACCTTTTACCTTCTTTTTCACTGGTTTTGTCCCGCGAAATGGTTTTGTATCTTCATCTGATAGACTTTGTTTCAGATCCTTTTACATAATCTCGATTTTTCGCGCCCCTCCCATTTCCGCCACGATGCCCACTCTTAATTTACTCTACTTCCGACTCACTGCCTTGATAACCTGCTTTTTGATGCTTTGCTTCAAAAACCCTTAGAGGATTCCTCTTTTTTATCATCATGTGACGTTTTTTCGGCCTATAAGACGTCTCCCAGGGAGGCGATGATTGAGCTCTAGCCCCTTCTAACTGCCGCGTTGGCCTTTTTTGGTTCGCACTCCCTAGACACCTTCCTTTTTTTTCTTGTTCTCCGGGAGTTGCGCATCCCAATATGCAAGGTTTGGATTACCGGTAATAATCCTTCTTCTAATCATTACCTTTTTTCCCCATTCGGTTTGTGCTACCGGTTATATTTCTCTGGTTCCGTAACTCGAGCTCTCTTCCCAGCCGGAAGGATGTTGCTTAAAGTGTCTCCTTTTCCCCACCCTTGTCTCGGGATATCGAGCGTTTTTTCGTGTCCTTCCTTCCCGTTCTTCGGAAAACACACCTGTCCTTCCCTCCCTTTCTTTTTTCTTCAGATAGCAGCTGCTTCTCCCCCCCGATTGATGACCAGTCTACGTTTATTTCCTCCTTTCCGCCTCCTCCGTTGTGTGGTGCTTTCTTTTTCTGGAGAACATGGCCATATTGATCATGACTCTTGGCTCTGACTGGGATCGCGTTTCCTCTGCTTCTGTTGTTTCGGAGACAGGACGGTGTCTTCAAGTGCCGTCCGATCGTGGCACCGCTCTCCCCTCCTCTTGACCCTTCCTTGGCAGTCCCCACTTCAGCACTCTCCTTTTCGGGTGAGCGTCTGCCGTTTAGACCTTCCACCATCGAACCAATCCTTCTGACACCCCGACTGGTGACACTTCAGTATCCTGATTTTTTTTTTCTCTCTGAGAAGGCACCTTCGATGTGACGCCTTCCCTGGAGAACCACCTAATCATAACCAGGGCCCTTTTTTGCGTTCTCCGCCTTCAAACGAGCAGGTTTCTTTTTTTCTGCTCGCTCGTAGCCCCCCCTTTTACATTTTTTATCGCCCCCTTTTTGCGTCACGTTATATGGCTAAACGCTTCTCCTATTTTTCAGCCGCAATTGTCCCCCTCTGTGTTCCTTTCCTTGTCGTGAGCAAATCAGTATCAATTCCTTGCATTTTTTTTTCTGCCGTTGATTGTGTGGTGTCGCTCTCGTTCTTGTTATGACTCCTCTTTCTTTCCTAGACCACATCGATTTTTTTTTTTCCGAGCCACCCAATAATTCTGCGGGTCCAAAACCTGCCAGTTAAACGATTTTCACCAATTCTCTTTTCTCCTTCACCTGTGAATCCTGTGTTTTGCACCTTTTCTTTTTTCCCCTCCATCTTCATTTCTTCTCTCCTTCCCCCCCCAATATCTTTGGGTTTTTTTTCTCTCGATGGTTCTTTTCCCATGGCATTTTTTGTTTCCACCAGCTTGTTGATCCTCATTTTTCTTTCTGCGGGACAGTGAAGCAGTTTATCTACCAGTTCCAAGGGGGTCAGCAGACTTCCTCCCCTCCCGCGGCGGCCGGCCCGTCGTAACCCCTTCCCCCTAACCTCGGGCAATGCCACCACTTTTCCGATGTTGAAGCTCGTGACTTTTCACACGTCCCGCCCTAACTTAAAACTTCTTCCGAATGCGCACGGGCCTTTCCGGTCGTCCATCCTATTCCATTTTGTTTTTTCACCCCGGCGACCGCATTTTTTTTCGCCCCTTTCATTGGAGGTTTCCCATCTTTGTTTTGTCTTCCTCGCCATGAATCCTCTAACCGCTGACTAAACTTCCCCCCCCTCCCGTCGATTTCTTTAAACAACCCTTGCTCGGAGGTACTTTTCCCTTCGTGGATCTTCCATCACAAGATCCGCGCCCTTCTCCTGGTTTTTTTTCCCCCCAACGCGGGTTTCTCACTTCAACCCTCTGCTCCAGGTCTTTCTTATTCTGTGAAGTTTTTTTTCTATTGAATCCCGCGCCCCTCGATCATCTCAATCAGGCGTTTCCCCTCTTTTTTCGTGCACTCGCCGCGGCCCGACGGTTCGAACTTCTTCGATGACATCGTCTCGACGTTTCTCCCTTTTCTTTTTCACGATTTTTCCTTGTGCGGGACGTCCTCCGCTGTGCCCCTAATCGTCCGTTTCTTGTTTCGTGACTCTCCTCATCATTGTTTTCGGATCGCAAATGAGAACATTCCTTCTCCTCTTTCTCGTTTTAGCGAATCGCCATGCGACGCCTTTCCTCCTGGCAAGTCGCCTCCTCCTCCTCTGTTTCTGGCACACGCAGTCCTTTTGCCCCGATTTCCCCGTGGTCCGACCATACAGCTCGCGGAGTTCCTTCGGTTCCGTCGTTATTGAATTTCCCCCGGCGGCGGGGGCACTTTCCCCTCCCCCCTTCTTAGCCGCATCACGCCGCCTGGAGTTCTTCCTTTTTGCTCCCTTTCTTTTATCTTTCCTCCTCCATTTTTTTTCTGAGTATTGTCGACATTATGAAGTCGCCTTTTTTTTTTTCCTTCTATAGTGCAGATCGGAGTGACCAGACAGGGGCCTTCCCCATTCCTTCCCAGGAAAAGCCCCTTCTTTTACGTTTGAGGAGGACCCTTTTTTTCGCGTTTTGCGCTTTTCGCGGTGGAGCACACCCCCTTAGTAGGCTGGAACTCGGGCCTTCGTGTTCTTTTTTACCTGGAGATGAGCTGCGCCTCTCTCCCTTTTTTTTCGTTTTTTCCCCCCCCAAATTTTTACTCCGGCCTTGATATCCCCCTGTCGTTATCTATTTTCGAAAACAGATACTTGCTATTGGTGCCCGCGGAGGATGCGTCCAGCTCCGTCCTCGTGCCTGCGATATTCACTTCCGGTTCCCTCCTTTTATAGGCTAGTTGAGTTCGCCTTTCTTCCTTTTGCTGTGCCGAGAGCTCTTTTTGGAAATTTTGTCGCCTGTTGCTGATCTGATAGAAGGGGAGCTGCATTCTTCATCAAACTTCACCCGCATCAGTTCCCTTTCTTGGTTTTTTCCCGTCCCTTCCTTTTTTTCTCCGGCGTCCAGGAAGGGCAAACGCCATCTTTTTTTTTCCTCCTTCAACATTTACAAGTTCCTCGCATCGTGTTTTTTGCCATCTCTCGGTCGCGGAATGTTCCTCTATTCCTCTTTTTCTCCCTTTTCCTGATGACCGATGGCCACACAACTGATTTCTCTTTCCCGCTCCCCGCGAACCTATTCCCCGTGTAGGCCGGTGAAAGTCCCCCCCCTTTTCTAGGAGTGGCTTCCGTTCCACCTTCCCTTCTCCTTGTCGCATTTACAGATTTTTTGGACAGTCGTGTACTTGCACTTTCCCCCCTCCTGCTTCCCCAGGACCCCCCTTGTACAAGTTTTATGGACTTGAAAGAGATCCCGATTTTCCCTTTTCACGGGCATCGCCGTTTTTGGTTTCTAGTTCCTGTTGATGATGCCCGCTGGGCCCTTTTCTCCTTCCCACTTCCTCCTGCGCGATTACTATGTGAAATAGAGGCGATAAACAAAGTTGTTTCCAGGCCTTTTCCCCCCCCCCTCGATGCCCACCCGTATTGTTTTTTCCCCTTTCTTCTTTTGCCCGTTGTGCAAATTTCAAACTTCTTTCTTGGATTTCAGGTCCGTCATTAAGACGTTTATTCCTTTTTTTTTTCCTTTTCCATGGTCCTTTTTTTTTCCAAGAACCCTGCTGGTTATATCGAGTCAGCTCTCGATTTTTCGTCTCTCCATCATAGCCCCACACATCGCGACTGCGCTACATTCACCCTTTTCTATGCCCGATTTTTTTTCTGACTCTTCTATTTTCTTCCCCTCCCCCTTCTACCCTTGTGTTCCCTCGTGCTTTTCAAACTTGAAGCTCAGTTGCATATCCAGCGTCCCTTTGCGCGGCGATAAGAGATTTTCGCATTTTTTTCGTTCTATCCGCTAACTTCTGTTTTCTTCTTTTCGGGTTCGCCACGATCTCCCCCTTTCTTTCATGCCGGTTTTCTCGGTGACTTCCCTTTTTCCTCTAAGGTTTGGCCCTTCAGATAATACCGACTTCCCTATGAAGCACTTTACTTTTGTGTTGCTCCGGATTTCTTGGTTTCCCAGTCTTTTATTCTCCCCTCCCGTACTTTTCTTTTGTCCCTTGTCTTCCCCGTTAAACAGTGTTTTCTGGATATTCTCTCTAGTGGTCGATCGTTGGCAGGAAATTGGAGACAAGCCCTTTCTTCCCCCCACCTCCAGACCTCTCGCCTTGCTTGTCCCTTTCATTTTTTTTCTCTGGATTCACTCTTCCGGTGAACTATCGCTCTTCCCTCCTTTTTTTTTTTTTCTGCTCGCTTCCCGGTCGAGCCAACCGTTCCCCTCCACCCTTCTTTTTCATTGACCGCGTTGATCTGCCGGAGCCAACTATGCGTATATGTCGGAGGTTTTTCTTCTCCCCCTTGCCCTTCGTGCGGAACCGATCGTTTGCACCGCGAATCTTCCCCCCGGAAACGGTTGTTCACGTGGCTCCACCTCCCTCCCCCTTGTGCGAGAAGTCTGCTATTTACTGCCTTTTCCTCGAACATATCTCGGAGCCAACGACTTGTTCCGTTTTCAAGTCTGCAGAGGGCCTTCGTTATTATCCCTGATTTCTTCCCCGTTGATGGTGGCGGCATCACTTCTCAAAACTCCGAATCCTCAACCCATGGCCCATTTTTTCTCCTTTTTTTCACCGCCCCCAAGACTCCAACGCGTTCGTGGAGTGGCTCTTGCTGATTTTTTTTTTGGCTGAAATTCTCTTATCTCCGCAAGAAACGTCGTTTTCACCCCTGCTTTATGGCGAAAGCGTCTTTCATCCCAGTTTTTCCTCCCTTTACGCTTTTGTATCGCAGTTTTTTCATTTGAGACCCCCCTCCCCTTTTTATTCCCTGAATAGGGGCCTCTCTTTCGTGTTGAGTGTCGCTGCAAGTAGCGGATTTGGTGGTTTCTCGTCTTTCGAAGATCGAGTCTTTTTTTATCCCACCCTCTTTCTGCGGGGATTCCACACTTCCTCCCCAATTTTACAAAATGTGAATAGTCTCTTCTTCTTCCCCCATCTTTTTGGGTGGCACTTTACCTCGGGGCCAGCCATCGTACTCCAGGACTATCGTAGTACAAATAGCGGGGTTCTGCCATAGAGATTTTTTTTTTCCAGGCCTGTGCGTTACCCCCCCTCCTTTTTGATTTCTTTTTTTCGTATTTGCTGTTTTTGGTCCTCCGGTTCTCAATTCCCCAGGCCACGGTTCCTCATTGCTACTTTGCCTTCCCGCTGCGGCTAGGCCCTTCTAAAAATTAAGTCGAATTCGTTTCCCGTCATAAACTTTGACAATGATGCGTTCTTTTTGCGTTTTCAAGTCCCACTTCCATTTCTTCCTTTTTTTCTCCCCCCGGGCAACAAAGACCTTCCATTTCCTCCTCTAGTGGGTTGCAGTTCCCCACGTCGGAACGCATTTTCGGTGAGCTTCCCTGCTTGTTTCTTGATGGAAAAATCCGTTTTGTTTCGGGCATCGCTCGGCAACTTTTCTTTTTTTCAAAACAGTCCCCCTCTCTTCCTGTCCCACAACCCCTTGCTCTTCTCCCTTTGTAAATTTTTTGGCACAGCAACCCGCTCCTCCGTTGCCTGCCTTCTTCGGGGAGAAAAACATCCTTGTTCATTTATTCCCCCCAAGGAAACAATTTCCTTTCTTTTGGGATTATGTGAAGTGTATGACTCCTCCTCTCTTCCACTCCTTTCAAGCTACAAGAACATTGACATTTCTTTTTCGCACTGGACCACCTAGAAGCGCAGACGGCGCGCCATTTTCTCTTGAACTAGTCTCCTGGATTTCGTAATAGGGCAAGTTTCCGCTTTTTGACGCCTTTTTCGAGGGAAAAAATCCCCGCCATTTCTGGTTTTCCTCCCTACTCCATTCCCTTCTTTCTAACGGAGGGTCTCCCCCAAATTGCGAAAACTTCCTTCTCTTTGTGCCCTCGACATTTTTTTTTTTAAATCCCCTCTTACCGTCTTCCGCCGCCTCTTTTGTGTTTCCCCCCGCCCTCAATGCCCCCTTCCTGAACCGCTGACCCCCCCACAAGTGGTTCGACTCCCTTTCGGCGCGGAGTCTTGCGTGTTTTTTTTTGTTTTGTTTTGTGGTTTTTACGCCGGAATGGCTGCCCCTTCTTTGTTGGACACTGACGATCTCCCCAGTCATGATTAGCCGCATGCCCGCCTCCCATGGCGGAATTGCAGAATTTCGCACACTTCTCCCTCCCTTTTTTTGTTTCTTCTATTTCGCCTTATCCCCCCCCTCCGTCCTTTGGAGTGCGTGTCATTCTTCTAATTTTTTGCAGTTTCCCCCTCGACGGCATTACACCATTTCCCTATCACCCGCCAGACTCCGCCGCCGCTGCTGGCTGCCAGGTGTTCGTCCTCTTTTTTTTTTCATTTTTGTTTTTACCGCCACACAGTTTCTTGTCTTTCCAGAAGGGCAGTAGGTGACTTTCCCGTAGGGAATTTGCGTATTCTCCTTTCCCATCGGAGTGCGACAGTTTCGCAATTGCGCATCCCCTCCCTTTTCCTCACAAGTGATTTTCTCTTTTACCCCCCCTCCTCCGGGTGAACGATGATTTCTTGTGAAGAGGAGGCTCCATGCGAAATCAAGTTCCCCTTCCGTTTCGAATTTTTTTCCTCCAGTCGTGCCTAAGAACGATTTCCTCGGCAAGTTGCGTTCGTGCCTCCGGCCGGCGGTGCCGGGATTCCCTCGTTTTCATGGCTTGCCGATAGAGTTTTTTCTCTTCTTTTTTCGTTCTTCAAACGTAAAAGAACCCCTTTTGAAGTACGGACTTTTTTTTGGGGCTTGTTTCCTTTTCCAAGCGACGCACGCTTTTTTCTACATCCGTCCTGCCGTTTTCAAAATTTATCGTTGTGTCCCTTGTCTCCTCCATCCATTAAAATTTCTTCCTCTTGCCTCCCCTTTCTCGCGTTCTGAGGGAATGTTCTCATCTCTGAAGATTCTTCATGGCCCTTTTAGAAAGACGCTTTTTTTTACCCCCTTTTCTTTTTCCCTCCTTTCCTTCCCCCTTTACGCGAAACCCCTCATCTTTTTTTCTTCTGGTGACTTTTTTTCCCCAAAAAATGGTCTCTTCGTGTTTTCCTTGCCTTATTTTTTAAGCGGCTCTCGAACTTTTTTTTTTTGATTTGGGGACTTTAAAGCTTTCCCCTCGCTTACACCCTCCCTTCCACCTTTATGCCTTTCCCGAGCCCCTCCCCTGATTGTTCAGACGGCAATCGACTCCCGCTTTCCTCTTTTTCGATTCTTTTTTCCCCCCCCTGGGCATGGGGCTCTTAGAAACTGTCACTGCCCGCTGGAAACTCAGTGCAAATAGCTGGCGATCAACCCATCGTTCCGCCTTCCTGTGCAACAAACACCCTCCCTCTTCAGATTATGTCTCTTCTCTTTTCTTGATGTCGATTTCTTTCCCCCCAAACCTCGGGAGTAAGGTATTAATTCGTCGTCTCAGGGGTGAAAATCGTTTCCTGTTCTTTAGATGAGGGTTGTCTTTAAGCTCTTATGTTCGAAGATCGTTTTTTTAGCCCCTCATCCCTCGAATGAGTCCCCCACCCATCCGCCAAGTCTGCCCGATTTCAGTGAAGCGACTGCTTTCTCAATTTCCCCCCCATCTGCGTGTAGCGGGGCTCCTTTTTACATCTTGGCTTCCTTTGCTGATTTCGCCATACCAGTTTTTGACGCTTTTTCTTGGCGGCCGATTAAGAGCTTTTCGCCTTTTTGGGGGTTTCTTTCTCTATCCACTGGACGTTTTTTCTTCTTTGCGTTTCTTCCCTGCAATCGACCCAATTGGCCCTATGGTTCTTTCTTCTGCGTTTCCGGTTTTTTTGAGGGCCCCCCCCCTCCTTCCTTTTCGTCTCGGAAACCCTCCTTCCCCTTGCCAGTTACATTTCCGGCTTACCTTCCCGGTTGTCGTTGACTATTGGGCGTCCACTTCCTCGCAGCATCTCTCCCCCATCCTTTAACTTCTGTTGTTTTTCTTCTTCCCCTGTTTCCATTTTTGTTGGCGTTCTCTCAGTATGTTGCCACTATTGTTTTTTTTTTCACTTTTGCTACCGTTGTCCCCGGAAACACACCTCCCGACATCTCCGTCGCTGGGTACGGCAGCTCCTGAGCGGTTTCGATCCAATTTCCGTGAACCCTTTTTCCCCTTTTTCCTTTTCTATCTTTCCTCCTCCTTCCTTTTTTTCTCTTCTCTTAGGAAAATGTTCCATCCTCTTTTGACTGCGTTGTATTGAAGGAGCCCATCTCCGCGTATCGTCTGGAGGTTGTTTTTTCCCCCCCCTCCTCTTTTTTTTTCCGGACAGATAGTTTTTCCTTTTAGCCGCCGACCCGTGTCATTTCCTTCCTTTTCATGCAAGCCCTTTCCTGATTGTTTCGAGTTTCTGCCTCTGAAGTCGGTCACCCCTCTGAAAATATATACGTCAACCGTCCTTTTTTTCCGTCCCTTCTTCCTGAGGGTCCTTCGTTTTTCTCTTTTCGGCAACGCACTGTTTTCCCCTTGATCCCTCATGAACTCTCCATTTTCTTTCTCCCTCCCCCCCTACTCCCACGCGTCAGGTTTCTCTTGCTACCGCTCTGCTTTTGCCCCCATTTCGACCCCATCTTTATTCTCCTCACTTGCAACGCGTCACGTGGATATGTGCTCAAGCTCCGCTTTCTTTTTTCCCTTGTCTGTATCGCAGATGGGGACCCCTTTCGCCCCTCCGTCCTTTCCCATGAAAGATGTTCATCGTGTGTGCATTTTTCGAGTGTCGTCCCGCAAAAAGGGGGTCTCTTTTTATTAGTGCTAGACCATCTTCCGCCTCCTTTAGCTCTTCGTTATGCACCTTCTTTCAAAACCCTTTTTTGCCAGTGACTCTTTTCCCCCCCACCTTCTAATGAATGAATCCCCTCTTGGGTGGCACGGGACCTCTTCAAAGCCACTTCGTCATAAGGACTTCTCTTTCGACAACTACCGGGGTGCAGCCATCTAGCTTTTTGGTTCGGAAAAAGCTTTCTTTCCCCTCTTTGAAGAGTTCCTGCGCTGCTTTCCCCGTTTCCCCCATTATCACAGACCAGTTGGTTTCATGCAGCCGTTTTCCTCCCTCAAATCTTGCGGTCGAGTCCCCTTCGGTCAATTAAGTCCCCCCCTCTCTCGGACCTTCCCTTTTGCACCACTTTGATGGGTTTTTTCTTTCTTTCCATTCCCCCCTCCTCCCCCCAAGAAAATTTCTCCTTTAGGGTGAACCCAGATACTTGCCTTCCCGTTGGGTTACGTCAAAAAGGAGTCCCGTCCTTTTTTCGCGGCAAGTTGCGAGGCTGGTCCCCTTTTTCCCGCGGTAGGTAAATTGACCTCGCGGACACGCCTTTCCCCCCCCCGTCCTGCCGAACGTCTTACCTTTGGCCCGGATTCGGCTGTGGTAAATTTCGTTTCTTTCGTTGCCAGCAAACACGTCCTCTTTCTTTTTTGAGGTTTTGACCCACCAAAGAGTTGCCGTTCATCTTCCTTCCCCCCTCCTGTCTCCTTTCTTTTTTCGGTTTTCTTTATGGAAGTTGAGGATCGCGAAGAAATCGCCCCCCCTCTCGATCAAGCCAGGAGCCCCATCTTCTCTCTCCCGTTTCATCTCTCATTCTTGCATCCAGAACTCCTCCGCTTCAGTCTTCTCCGTTTTGGACTTTCTCCCTCTCCGCCCTCCAAGGATTAAGTACCTTCTGTGACCGCTTTACCATCCATAGTAAAGACCTGTTTTCCCGGAAGAGAGAAATCAATGTGTCTTTCTCCCCTTTCTTTTTTATCAATTTTTTCTCTTTAGCACTTTCTTGATAGACCCATGAGCATGCCCTTTCCCTCCCCCTCTGAAAGTACTCCTTCGCCTCCCACTTTAGTTTTTTGCTTGTCCCTTCTGGCGCCAACCCCTCTATTTGGTCAGCCATCAGGCGGCGCTGAGTTCTTTTCTTTTCTTCGGCTGGGAAGGTTTCTTCGGTGGGGTACCTGCAAGATCTAAAAAAGATGATTAGCTTCATGCCCAGCCTCCCCCCCTCTTGAATTGAAGCTTTCTTCATCTATCTCCTTTTTTGTTTTTTTCTCTCTCTGTAGCCCCCTGCACGTCGCCAGTTTGGCTTCTTTCCCCTTCTGCACTCCTTGTGGATTTGAGTCTTCACCCACGAAGAATGGGCCTCTTATTTTCCCTCCCGGTCAGAAAGACTACGCATCCTTGATTTCGTTTTGACCCCCATTTTTTCGCGTTTTTTTCGCCTGCCTTCTCTGGTGGAGCCAGCCACCAATTTAGTCTTATCACGGGCCTTTATTTTTTTCCTTCTCCCTTCTTTCCTATGCGCTGAGCCTTTTCTTTCCCCCTTCGTTTTTTTTTCTTTTTCGCAATTTGCTCTAAGTCGTTACTTTTCTGGATCCTTTCAAACCAGAGCCGACGATTGATTTGTCTCCGCGGATGCGTCGAGTTTCCCTCTTCCCTTCCCGTCGTACCTTTTTTGTTGAGCCTCTTTTTATACGGCAGTGAGTCGCTGTCAGTCCTGCTCCCTTCCCTCGTTGCCGAGAGAGAGCAACTTTTTGTAGTTTTGTGATCTGATCAGTGGCGCGGGTCTTTTCCCCCAAAATTCACTCGAAGCATTACCGGCTGCAGTTCTTTTTTCTTTTTTTTTTTCCTATAAGGCCCCACGCTTTTCTCCCCGCCTCCTTCCGGGAAAAGTTCTTTTTTTTTTTTCTTTCTAAGCCGACCACTACTTTCCGACGCCCTTGTTTTTGCAATACTCCCCCGCGGTCGCTTTCCTTTTCTCGCTGTCCTTTTTTCTCTTGAGAGGACCGTCAGTTCCCCCACTGATTTTCATACTACTTCAAGTTTGCGCTCAGACTCGGTAGACGGGTTTGTTCAACTGTCCCCCCCCCCATTTTTGATTTCTGGTGGCTTCCTTCATTTTTTCCTTGATGCGACGAATTTAGACTTCTTTTTTGGTGTTTGGGTGGTTTCGGTCTTTGCCTTTTTCCCCTGTCGCAGCGTTGCAAATTATGGAATTTCCTCATCTCGACGTAATTGTTCCGAAGTTCTTTCGCCTTCCTTATTGATTGGCGGCTGATTTCTTTTCTTTTCTTTTTTTTGTTCCCGTTGGGCCTTTCTCGATCTGAGAAACGGAGGACTGCGCGCTCCAGTGCCAAATCGCCCCGGCTCTAACCCCCACCTTTCTTCCGCACAGGCCTGTTCCAAACCCCCTCTCTGGTTCCCACGCCCTTTTTTCAACATCTTCCTGATCCTATTCTTGGCACCCTTTCACCCCTCTGGAGTTTTTCTTTTCCCTTCCTTTATTCTCTCAGGTTTTTTAAAGTTGGAAGGCTGTTTTGTACCCGCAAGCACTTCTGTGTTCGGTCGAGCAGCCGAGTCTTCGCCGCTTTTTTCTCCTCCGCTATTGCCCCATCCAAGGCCACGCCACGTTCTCCCCCCTCTTCTTTTCCAGGACTGCTTTCTTTCCCTTCCCCATCTGCGTCACCCTTACGGGTAGTGACCAGGGATTTTTGTTATTTACCACTCGTTGACCTCGATTTCATTGTGACTTTTGATTTTTTGCTTCTCTCCTCTTGTTAGCAACTGTGGGCTTCTTGATCTTTCAGAGATAGAAAACTTTTTTCAAATGTCCGCGTTTGGGGTCTGAGGGGTTCGCCCGCAATCGACCCCTTGGACTCTTTTGATCGAGTTTCTCGGTGAGTCGTATCCCCCCCTTCGGTTTCTCAGCTTGCTTGCCATACTTTTCTATTTTCCACAGGCGTTGTTTTCCCTTCTCTAGTTTTGGATGACCGTCACGCTTCAGACGATTATCACAAGCGTTTCCCTTTGTTTTGAAATTTTCTCCACGTGACAACGTGCGTCGGGACTCCCCTATCGTTCCCGATCGTGTATTTTCTTTTTTTTTTAATTTTTTTTCTTCCCCCCACCCCTCCAGAAATATACGATGCGCTGTTCTTTCCTCTCAATCCCCTAGGTATGAGAAAAGAGATTTGTTTTACATG
>Ga0179593_1482208_pt1 | contig 17048 bp, 30 predicted proteins | sample CZODoug2_1_08_16_FD_185931 | JGI IMG/M metagenome (GOLD analysis project Ga0179593, IMG submission 185931) | Vadose zone soil fungal communities from Angelo Coast Range Reserve, California, USA - CZODoug2_1_08_16fungal (PacBio error correction) | ecosystem: Environmental > Terrestrial > Soil >... | reverse complement strand
GAAGCGAACATTTTTTTCTGGAGTCTCCCTGCCTTAGATCAAGCAGCACCATTTTCCTCCGCTGGTTTTTCTCTCTTTTCTGTACATCCGTTCACATTTTTTTCCTCTTGGTCACCCGGCCCGGCTCTGGTCCCGACTTTTTCTCCGCCGTTTTCGTCTTCTATCTTGACCCTAGTTGCCCAGCTACAGCTATTTTGGCACCATGTGCTCGTGGACCTTTTTAGTCTTCCCTCCGAGGCCTTTTGCCCCGCGTTCATTTCCCTTCCCTTGCTCTTAAAGGCATTCGGCTTGGCTCTTGCTCCTCCACAAGAATAATGCTACGGGTTGGCTTTTCCCCCCCAAAATATGGTTTCCCACTTCTTCCCCCCCACCCAGATTCTTCCAAAGCTAAGCACTCTTTTTCTTTCCCTTCTCAACCCGCTGTTTCCTAACCAGTTACCTTTTTCCCTTCACCCATTTTTCCTTTTAAGGGCCCCCCTGGTGGTGGGCTAAACTTTTTCCTCCCCCCCCCCCCATCAGAAGCCATCAGCACCCCCAGGGCGCCTGATTTTTTCCTGGCCGTTCCTGACTGTCCACATGTTCGTTTCCCCCCCCCCCTAGGATAGGTTTTTTGAGCCCCAGTTCCCCTTCACTTAGGGGGTTACCCTTTTCGCCTTATATATGGGTCCGTTTCTCCCCTATCCCTTTCCATTGGCCTTTCCCTACTTTCCGCACCCGGTGGCACTGGCCTTTTTTCAAACCATCCCTTATATATGTCATTTTTTTGCCCCGCCTGTCCTTCCTCCCTTGCGGACCAGTTCCCCCACTTATGTCCCCTAGATTCAATCCCGGATTGCGTGCCTGACCGTCCTCCTCTTTTACGACGCCGGGTGTGCTTATTGCCACCCACCTTTATACATTTTCGTCCACCCATTCCAGGCTGAATCGCTATATTCCTTTCTCGTTTTCATTCCCTTCTCTCCTTTTCAGCCTCCGCCGCAAAAGCACTTCTTTCTGCCTTCCCTCCCGAACGACCCAAGATTCGGATGGTTTCTTTTCTGCTGTGGTCCAATTGGCTTTTCCCTTCCTGGCGGGCGTTCCAAACGCCTCTGTCATTCCCCTGTCCCATTCTTCTTTGAAGGAGCCTGGAGCGCCTGTTCGGTTCTTTGCCCCTTCCTGAGTTCCATTAGTCCCGACATTTGCCACTTCAAGGCTTTTTTGTCAGTTAGTTTCTCCCTCGTTCCTTAGTCGACTGGCAATGGTTTTTATTGAGTCCTTCCCAAAGTTTCTCTTCTTCCACTTTGCGTCCATGCCTCGGCCGTCCATAGTTTCCCACCAGCCGATAATTTCTTTGCTAAATTGTGTGGATTTATTTCCCCCTCTTATCCCCGTGTTAGACACATTTTCCTCTATTCTTATCCTTTCGGCCGGAAGGAAGGGGTGATCCTTCCCATTATTTTCCGTTTCTCTTTCACTTTTGGATAATCTCTTTTGCTGTCCGGCACTCCCCCTTCCCTCTCGGAAGAGTTGTGGGGTCGGGCCTTTTCTTTTTTTTTTGTGCTGTCTCTTCCCCCCCCCCATGGCGTCCCTTACCCTTTGCGTGTTTTGTAGGCGCGTACAAACTTAACTTTTCTTGTTCCTTCCGTTGGTGCTTCTACTTTTCGCTACTGACACCCTTCCTGTCACTTCCTCACCCACTTCCCAGCAAAAAAAAAACAAAGCTGTTCTTTTCGGTTTCGCTTCCCCTCTCTGGTGGAGCCCCCCCTTACTTATTGGTTCCTTTTCCCACTGTTTAGCACTCTCATTACTCTCCTTGGCCTCTTGTGATGTTGTCAGTTTTCTCTCCCATTAGGAATCCATTCTTTTCTCCATGTAACTCCTTTTCTCGGCTTCTCGTCTTTGCTTTTCTGCCCCACCTGTTTCTTCTTTTAAGCTTTCGTTCCGGGATGCGGACCTCCCTCTCCCCATTCCCAGTGCGCGGCAGGTCCCTGCGGTTGGTTTGGACTCCTTCAGTAGTATTCCTTTTATCCCCCCTTTTGGTTCTTTCGACACCCACGTTCCTCTCTTTCTTTTCCTTTCCTTTCTCCGGTCACGACCACCTGATCCCTTCCGTAACGCCTTCACACTGAGTCTCGAGCGGCGAGAATTGAGTGTCCCCACCGGCGTGCCGCTTGTTTTGCCAGGAAAGTTTCTAACCTTTCCCCGTTTCCTTCTCATAATGGTCTAAGAGCTGTCGTCTGTGACTCTTCCTTGACAGTGCGATTGAAGTCCGCCTCTCCCCAACCTACTTTTATTGGTTGCGTTCCTTTTTCCTCCGTTTTTTTCTGAGGTATCTTCTGTCCTCCCCTCTACTCTCCCCCTATTCTTCCCAAGTCTTGGTTTCTATCTTCAGCTAACGGTTTTTTCTTTGAGTGTGCACACGATTGCTCGACATTGAGCACTCCCTGTTAATCGATCTGTTTGCTGACTTCCCCTTACCCTCTCAGCCTTTCTCCACTCTGCTCGCGGTTTCTGCGGAGGTTGATTTTTCTCTGATTGTCCGCCGGATGAGCCTTACTTTCTGGAGGTCCTTGGGCGGGTTAGCTTCCTCTGGGAAGCGTTTACTTGTCCTAATTTTCCCCCCCCGAGTAGTTGACCGGTTTTCTTCAAATTTTTCTCTCATTGGAAGTCCTGGCTTTGCGTCTGTCGCCCCCGCCTCCCGGCCCTTTGTCAATGTTCGTTCAACGCCCGTTTTTCTTTTTATTTGATCTCTCCCATCTCGAATTCCCTAGACCCCCACACCCCATTTTTCGCCGCCTAACACCTACCCTCGGTCCCTGATGGGCGAAACGCCCCCGTGCCCACTTCCTTCTTGGTGGGACCCTGCTTCACCTCAATCTGGCTTGTAATAGTGACCTTTTCCCCCCTGGCTCCCCTTTGATGTCGCGGATTCTATCCGGGCTCGATTTCTCTCTTTTTCCGTTTTTCGCGGCGTTTTTCCTCCTTTCTCGGCTTCGCGTGATCTCTTGAATAAAACATTCCCCCATGTATTTTCCCCTTGCTCCTCCTTCGCGTCGGTTGGCTCTTTTAGCTGGCATTTTCCATTTGCCTTAATTTTTCGAAAACAGAAGTTCTGAATCCCTTTTCTTCCCAGACTTTTGCAGTTTCTTTTTTTTTGCTGAGGCTTAATCCCTCTCACCCATTCTAACTGGCGTTTTCTCGGTTACTTTCTTTCTAGTCCCAGTCGTGTCGAGTGACCCAAGGATACAAAGAACCGGGAAATTTTTCTTTCTCCCCCCCCGCCGACCCGGACTTTTCTTGTTTCCCCACACCATCATTTTTTGACTTACCTTCCTACCGCAGAGTTCTCCTTTGCTTTCCTTTTGCTTCCGTCCACGAATTTTTTCCTGTCCTCTGTGTGAGTGTTTTTAATTTCGCCTTACTGATCGGTCCTTTTTGGGGAACCCATTCCCGCTTCCCAACTCTTATTCTTCTTTTCTTCTTGTAATTGCCGTCGCTCGCATCCGTGAGCTTTTTTTTTCCCCTTTCTTTTTTCCCTCTTGTAGTCGAGCTTGCTTGTTTTCGTCCTTATCGCCCATTCATGGGAAACATGGGATGATGTGCATCTTAAAAGAGTTTTGTAGTGTGACTTCCAACCCCCCATTCCCTCTACTCGCTTTTTCTTCACCATTCTTCAGCCCCTATCTTCGGCGGTTGGATTTTCTTTCTGACCACGAATCACCTCGGATTGGTAATCCCCCTTTTTTTTTGCCGCCTTTCAATTTACTTGCCTCCCATCCCCTCAGGAAGGTTCCAGCCTTCCCTAAAGGCGTTTCGTGATTGGAGCACCCTTTTGGAGTTGGTTCCTTTTCAGTGAAAGCTCTAAATGAGTTTTGTTGAAATGTACTATTCCTATTTCCCGAGCTCACACCTTTACTTGGTATGGTCATCCTTTCTTATTTTTCCCTCAAGTCAGTGTTCATCCTTTGCTTTCTCCCCTCTTATGGGAAGGAGATCCCCCTCCTGTGGAACTTCCCTCCCTTTCTTATTTCTTTACCTCCTCATAAGTTGTTTGTTCCTAGATAATATTCTTTTTGTTCTTCGTCCCGTCCTCAAGAGTGCGCCCTTTCCCCCAGTTTGTCCGTCAGTCCCGTTTTTCTTCCAAATTTTACCGGTGAATAGTTTCCCAGGCGTCACCCTGTCCCCAAACTTTTTCTCTGTTATTTTTGGCCTCTCTGTGTCCTTACACTTCAATCCTGGTGAGACCTTCTTCCCCCATTTCCCACCCGGCCCTTTCTTCATCCATCCTTCCCCCCCTTTCTGGGGGCGGGACCGGCTCTTTCAATTTCGTGGTCCTGACTCACGTTTCCCTTCTACCTTTCTTGCTTTAGCACATCTCTGTTTGATTTCTTTAGTTGGTAATCAACTCCCATTCACTCGATACCTGAGGCTCTCTTTTCCCTCCACCCAGACTATCTTATGGTTGCCCTCCCCCCCCAACCCGTCCTTGCCGCTTTCTGTAGACTGTTTTTCCCCCATTCTTTTCTCGGTCGACAGAACTTTTCTTTCTCTCCTTCCCCCCTGCCACCCCCCCCCCCCTGCGGAAACGGCCGACCCGCTTTTCTCCTTAAGGTTTTCCGTTTGTGACCCGCTCCCTAATCCTCTTCATGTCCTACCGTCCGTTCGATACTTCCGTTCCTTACCTCTACGAGGCCGGCAAACCCAGTTTTCTTTTTAGCTTCCCCCCCTGCCCCCCCTTCAATTTGCCGGTCTTAGTCCCCTTTGGTAGTGTCTCTTTTTTTTTTTTTTTTTACCGGCGTCGGTCCTCCCGGCAGTTTTTCGTGGTTGACTCCCGATTTTCCCGGTCTTCTTTTTCCCCCCCTTTTTAGAATCCAACGGCTCGCGCTCTTTCCAGCTACCAAAACGCCCTCTTCTTTATCGTTTTTATGAATAACTCATTGTCTAACCCCAAAATCTTTTCCTCCCCTCGTAGCACCTTGCGGTTTCTCAGGTTTTTTTCTCTTTTCTGATTATTGCCCCCTGCCCCCCCTGATTTTTGCCTACTGCTCCCTCCGTCAGGTCCTTGCTTTGCCTTAGATACTGGCGTATCTTTACTATTTCCTTTTTTTTTCCTTTCCGATCTCCCCCCCGCCTGTGACCCACTCCGACGTTGAACCTTATTTCCTACTGTCTTCCACTACCCTCTCCCAAAGTCTCCCCTCTGATCCCATCTAGTTGTCAGAACCTCGACCGCCGCTCTTTTCAACGGTGTCGCCGGGGGCCTGACCTACGCCTTTCCCGTCCCCATTCTGAGGTCATTTTTTCCCACATCCCCTCGTGGCGGCGTTTTTGAAATTTTTCTTTTTCCCCCCTCGTCCTTTTTCGTTCTTCTTAACAACTTAAAAAACATTTTCGTTTTTTATTCTTCTCTTTCCCTTTTGATCGAATCCCTAATTCCCAACCCAGCTTAGTTTCCTACCCCCCCCCCCCCTTTCATCAGTGGAGTCCTTCTACCCCTTTCATCGTACCTACCAATGCGAGCACCATTTTTCCATCCCCCTCTTTCCCCCTTTTACAACACTGGTGCCGGGTTTCATCTTTTCCAATTTCACCACCTGTGTGCCCTACTCCTTTCTGAACCCCTACCCAGATCTCCTCTCTGACCGGTTTTCCCTCAACTTTTTTTTCTTAACCTTTTTCTCCCACCACGTCTCCACCACCCCTTCTTTGTTTGAATGTCCCCCAGCTGGGTCTATTTCTTTTGATGATTCCCCCTGCTCTTTTTCATGTTTGTTCTAACTTTTATCGTTGCCTCGTGTCTCCCAATTTCCCTCCCTTCGATTAGGAAACCTCAACTTTACCCCTTTCGTCTTCCAATTTGATCATTTGACCGTTTTTCCCTTTTTTTTCTTTTTTCTCTTCCCTCATTCCTCTCGCAATCCAGCACCCCTTTCTCTAGTTTCCCACGTTTCCTCCCCTCCACCCACCGTTTTATAGGCGTCTTTCAAGACTTTCCCTCTTTCCCTGCTCCCGTCTTTTCCCCTGAATTAAAAGCTTGAGTGCTTTTCCCCATTCTCCTATCGGGAATTTTGGGTTCCTCCCGAACCTTTTCGCCCTCGCAAGAGTACGACGTTGTTGCTTGTAATCCCGCCCCCACTTCTGATCTCTTCAGCTTCACTTTCTTCCTGGCGTTTTTCCCTGGACTTTCTCGATCCCGTTTTGTTTTTTTCCTGTCCATCCCGGGCCATAGCTGATCTTGGTGTGTTGTTGCGGTGATCTTGTAGCACTTTTAAAGGCCGTGCTTTCCCTCCTCTGTATAGATGGATTTTCCTCCCTGTCCCTTCCCGTCTCCTTTCCCTGGCTCATGTTTTTTTCGATCTGTCGCCCGCCTCCCATCTTTCCCCAACTGGTCTCCTCCTCCCTCTGTTCTTTGGCCGATTTTCAGGCCGCATGAGAAGGTCTCGCCCTTCCCTTGCCCCTTCCCACTCATTTCCGGCTTTTTTTCCTTTGTTTTCTGATTTCATCCTCTTTGTCGAAACACTGGCCGTATTTCTCCTTTACTGACCTTACTAAAAAGTAGTGTTTTTTTTAGTCCTGGATCCCCGTGTCAATCACCCCTCCTTACTTTGTTTTTCCCCTTCCTTCGCTTTTTTTTCCGTCACACCCCTTTCCATCAGTTTCTTTTCAGGGTTGCCCGTTTTTTCGGCTTTATGGATCGGTTCCTGCCCTCGTACCCCCAGGCCAATTCTGTTTTGCACCATCCCCGGACATTACCCCCGTACCCAATTTGTTCAGTTTGGTGCTCTTCCTCCCTCCCCCGTTGCCGCAAACGCGTTTCTTGGCTTCGCCCTTTTTAGCCCTCTCTCTTTCACCCATCTCGCGCTGAGCCCGGAGGAGCCTCCGTGATTTCCAATGGTACCGTTATCCCCCACCCTTCGATCTGTTTTTTAAACTTCCTCAGTTCCGCAGTGAGTTTTAGCCCTTGTCCTTTTTTTTCTGTCCCACACGTGATCTGGCCCAGAAACTCCCCATTTTTTTCACATTCTGCCATCATGGTATCGGCTTTGACCTGTCTTCGGAAGATGCTTCTCTGTCCCCCCTTTTTCTGTCTTTTCCGAAGATCTCCCTTTTTGACGTTGACCGAAGCATGGTCACTGTCAGACGTAACCTGCATTCTCCGTCCTAGAAAACAGTTGAATCTTAAGTTATTTGCAGTTCTTATTTAACGTCCTCACTTTCCATTAAATCCCACACAGGCTATCTGACTCATCAGTGAACCCCGTTTCTTTCCAGTTTGATCTAGAAGACCAATTTTCCTTGTAAAGCTACTTTGATCTCTTTTTCCCATCTGGTTCCCATGTTCCAGCTCTGAACCCCCCCTTTTTGAAGTAGTCCCCATTCCTTATCATTTGTTTATTCGTTTGATTCGCAGACTGTGCCTTGGCGTCGGTAGTCTCTCGCCCTTTATGCGTCCTTTCTTTTTTTCCCTAACCCCCGCTCCCCTGCACATACTTTCCCTGCCTTTTTTCTCTTTGTATTTGCTCATTTCTCCCCCTTGGCACGCCCCCCCCCTCCACGCCCATTGGTTCCCACGTCAGGCGTCCCATTTTCTGAGATCCTTATGTCTGCACAAGGTTTTGCTTTTCCCCCTTTTTTTCTTTTTTCGTCGCTTTTGTCACCCTTCTGACTTTCGTCCAAACAAAGTACCTTTCCTATTTTTTTTTTTTATACTGCTGTTGACTTTTGGAGTGAGTGGTTACTTTTTTCCTTAATGTGTTTGTTTTGACCTTTCAGCGTCCTTTTTATGCTGCACCTACCAAGTATTTCTTAAAAAAGCGGATCTTTTTTCTGCAGGAATTCTGTTTTGACTGCTGTGTTTTCACGAAAGCTTTCTAACATATTTGTTTCCCACCTACATTGTTGCGTTTCTGCCCCAGGCACGACCATACAGGCGTGGTTTTTGATGATTTTCGCTGGGGCTGATGTTTTGTCTGCGAATTTTTTCCACCATCGCTGGTGACCTTTTCCCCCATTTTTTTTTTAAAAGGTTGTGCGGTCCCTTAATGAGTTTGTTTGCAGTCCCCCAATCCTTGTGGAGTTTTTTGATCCCCTCGTGCTTTTCTTTTTTGAATTGGATGGTTGATTCCATTTTGCTCTTGTTGGTTTAACAGCTCTTCCCCCTCCCCGATTTTGGCTGACGCGTAACAGTTTTCCTTACGTTCGATGTTAGACCCATGTCTTTTTTAGACATTCAAACTTGTTTCCTCAGAGATCGTCCCCCCCCCTCCCCAATTATCTCCACATGGAATCCGCTGTCTTTTTTTGAGATTCATACTATTCTGCACTCCCAGGAGGCTCACCCAGATTGTCCTATTCGTGTTAAGTCATTCCTTTCGTCGTAACAACCCATTTTTTTCTGAGATCGGACAACCCTTCTCGCCGACCATCGTCTCGAAGTTGTTCTGTTATCTTTTTTGTGCTGCTTACCAACCTTTTTTCTACTGGTTATCTCTTTTCTTTCACCTCCTCCCTCTCCTTTTGTTTCTGATCTTCGTGATAGTCCATTTTTTTTCTTTCCCTCTGAGTTTTCAGGCACGTCCTGAGCAATCCGTGCTAGAAGTTTTTCGGTTCTTCGATTTCTCAGGGATCACCATACTAACAGCGGTTATAGCTCCCCCTTCTTTTTTCCCCCCTGCTAGAGGCACCTTGTTTGAGAACCAGCCTTTTTTTTTGCTCTTACTTTTCAAGAGCCTCCTCCCTCTTTCTTCATGTTCTCGTAAGGTTGAGGAATAGGAGAGCCTTAGAAAACTCGTTTTTCATGGTTCCCCTTGATGTACCCCTTCCCTTTCTTTTTTTTGGGAATGTCTTCCCATCACGCCACTTATAACCTGAAAAAATTTTAGTCCCCCCCCTTTCATTCACCCTCTGGCACCCGGACTGTATAAGTTGATCTCCCCTTTTTTTTCGCACCGATGGTGTCCCCTACCCTGTATGTCCTTTCGCCATTTCATTTTACCAGGGCCACCCCTCGGATTTTGTTTGAAACTTGACGCCACCCCCCCCCCCCCAAGGCAGCCACCCCCCTTGCCATTGCACACTCCTTTGATGTTTTTGCCTTTCCCGAAAGGCCACCCCCATGTTTTTCTTGGGCCCACCTTGCTTGGATAGTTGTTTCAGTGTTCTCCCCTTTTGCGCCCCAGCTTTTTGCGACGACCTTCTCGTTTCATTGGTTGGCCGGTTCTGCACCTCAAAATTATATGTTGTTCTCTTTTCTCTGACGGACATACTTCTTTCCCACACCTGCTTTCATCCAGGAAGTTTTTTCCCGCCGATTCATTTCCTTTGGCTGCGCCCTCCCACTGTTTCAGCCAATGATTGTTCATGGAGTGTAATGGCTTTTCTTTTGAGCGGGCCGTGGCCGTGTGCAATTGTACACCGTTCCTGTTTTTTTTTGGATTTTTTTAAAACATGTGATTTACTCTCCATGTTTAGTTTCGCAAATCCCCCCCGCGACACCCCCCTTTATGCAGTTTTCATTTTCTTGCTTTCTGGGTTCTTCAAATTGATTTCCTTCTACCTTTCCTCCTCCGCAAGTCACTTCTGTCCGAGTTCACACGACAATACGACCCCCCTATCCCCACCTATCGGCTGATCTGGATTTCTTTTAGGTCCCTGATGGCGCAACTTTATTAGGTCCCCCCTCCTCTGGTCCCCCCATATAGTTACCATTGGTCGGCCTCTGATCCCACCTTGCGTTTTATTTTTCCCCCGATTTTCCTTCTGCAATTTTATCTGCCTGTTTTTTTTTTGAAGCCCCACCCCTACTACGTTTCATTTCATCACGTAACGCCCTACCTCACTATGGCCCAGTTATCCATGCCTTTTGTTGTAGTTTTTTGCCGCCGATGGCCACTAGCAGATCTTGGACCAGGGACCCCGAGAGGCCCCCCCCCCCCCCCCCTTTCTGTCTGGCACCTTCTGGTATATTTTTTTTAAGATTCTTCGAGTCATGCTCACCTTTTTGTTTTTGAGAATGTATATTGTCCCTGCCCGTCAGAAGATTCCCCTTCCCTTGTGTCTATTTGTGATGGGATTCCAGACGTGTTTACTCCCCGCGATTTTTCACGTTTTCCAGAACCCCCCCTAGGAGAATCCTGTTCCTGGGCCGGACCGTTACTTCACTTTCCCCCCCTGACCTTTCTGGCTTTTATGTCTCTTTACCGTTGAGAAGCTCCTTTTTTCCTTAGACTTTACGACCCGAAATAGTCGCCCCTTTAGATGCGATCGGCGAGTTTTTGGTTCCCTGTCTTTAGAGGGGCCGGAACTCGAGGTTGTGGCGGGCTTTAGGAGAGCCAACCTTACAACTTTTTATTGTTTTCAATCGGGGTTTTTGTCCCTCTTTCCCTTTTTTCGCGCGTTTACCGATCCCCAGAATTCCCTAACCCACTTGTCACCTGCAGGGTGCTTGGAATTCTTTCCCGTTTTTCCCTCCAAAGCCTTGCTGCGAACCCCCTGAAATTTCCGTTGTTTAATTTTTTTTCCACACCCTTTGTCGGTCTCTCACTTCTTTCTCTTTCCGAAGACTGAGGCCTTTCTTCTACGTTATGCGCCGCCCCTTACACGGATCCCTTCACTTGTGTACCCTTTGAGCCTCTCCCTTAGATGCTTTGTCCCTCCGGCCCGACAGCTGGGTAGTTGTTTGCCACGGCGGTGCTTGTCCTTATTGCGGGCCTCCCGACCGGGCTTTCTCACACTCCTCATTGCAGCGCTGTGTCCAGTTTTCCCCCCTTGCCATTTTTGATTCGATGCTCTGATCAGTCCTTTCTCCCCGGCTCCCTAAGAACCACCACGCTCATTTGAAAGGTCCTTCCCCATCCCTTCTTTCGAAGCACGGTCGTTCCCTCCCCCAGAAAACCCTTAGTTATTTCCGGCATCTTCGCGACGTCCGGCTTTTCCCCCCCCCATGCGGCCCTTCCTTTGAGGTTTCTTTCGTACTTTTGGGCCCCCTTGCCGGCCTCGTTAACTCTTTACACGCCGCGGTTTTTTGTGCTTAGGTTTTTTTCTCGGGAGGGGTCCCTGAGTGCCAGCAATTTCAGCTCCGCCTCGCCCACCCCGGGAAGGTGATTTGGCTGCCGGCTTGCTTTTCCTCACGGTTTTTCGTGTTTGCCAGGTATTCGCGTGTCGCCCTGGCTGGTATCGAGTTGCCCTTACACTGGACCAAACCACGTTCTTCCTGATCGGCCCGCTGACGTTCGTTTTAGTTCTTTGCACCATTTTTCGTCTCCGACATGTCATTCCCCAACCCTTTACCGGCCCTTTTGAGTTTCCCGGTCTATTGCCATTGAAACTCTCCCGACGATCCTACCTCACGCCCGGTCCCGATTGATGGGCGTGGGAGTGGGACACTCCCCCCACTTGAGCCCGGTTCCCCCACTCTCTTCTTGCTGGCCGTGGGTCGCGGCCTTTTTTTTTTTTCGGAACTGTGCCGTCTAACCTCCCCGGCGTTTGAACCGTTGGCCGTTTTTGTCCCTGCTTGCATTTTGGTTACTACTGCTTGTCGCTTTTTTGACGTGACGGCTTCTTTCTTCATGCATTGGGAGCCCTCCGGTTAGTTTTTATTTCGATCACACTCTCCCTCTCTCATAGACCACCCCCCATTGCTTGCCGTCGAACACGAAGTTGCAAAAGAATGGTCCCTGGAAAACGCCGCCACAGATTTGAGGGGCACCTTGTTTCCAACCCTTCAATTCATTGCCGGCTCCTCTTTTCTTACAGGCCCGTTTGCGGCCCGTTGATTTGCGGGGCCCTTCTCTTTTTAGGCACTATTTTCATCCTGGTAGCCTTTGTGGAGCGTGTTAGTGCTTTTTTCTTCGCCATTATCGGTTTTTTATTTCGCGGGACGGGGACCAAACCCCCCCCAGGAACATGAGTCTCTTTTTTCACCACGCGGGCGGCCTTTTTTTTGCGCCAGCCCCCCCTCTGGGCGCCGAGAGAAATTCTCATTTGCAGTACTACCCCTCCCTACCACTGTCTTCCGCCAGGTTTCTGCTCCTTCCAGGATTCCGGCTGGGTTTTAGAACCTTTCGGCATTCCTTTTTTCTTTCACCGACCCTTGCCTTTTTAGAGGGTCCCTCTGCGCTGCCTTCTGTCGAGCCGTATCAGGCCTTTTTGACCCCCTTCATTTTGGCTCCCGCTCCCCGGGATTGCTCCCTGCGGTAAAAATAACTTCCCTCCGGCCCGCTTTGGTGAGGGATTGTTCACGTTCACCGCCTTGCCTTGGTTCCTTTCATGGAATAGACGGAGACCTCACCTGTTGACTACGGGCCTTTGGAAACGAGTTTCTTTGAGGCGTGGGACACCCCGTCGCGCAGCGTTGGCTGCTCATGGTCAAGTTGGCCTTTTAGAGATTTTTTGCTTTCGCCGTATGGGCACTCCTTACAACCTTTTGTCAGCCTTCCCGTTTCGTCTTCGGTTTACCCCCTTTTTGACGCCCCACGTGCTCCGTAGCTTTTTCCGGACCAGCGCGCCTCTTCCCTTTGCGTGCATGGTCTTTTTATGTTCTGAACCAAACCTGTCCTTTCCCACACCTTTGTTTTGATTCTTGCTCTCGCCCACCATTTTTCGTCCCCGGGACACCTTTTCATCTTCACGAACATTACCTTTACCCCGTGGTCGTTGCCTGGCTAACACGTTTTTTGATTTGGTGTGTTAGCAATTTTCCACTTTTTTGAATTGCGAAATTTTCCCTTCGTTCACTTCTTCCCGCCCGAGAGGAAGCGCGCACACCCTTCAAGGGGATTGGTGACTAGTGGTATCCTGGATACGTACAGGGAGTGGTGGTATGGCTTGAAGAGGATTTCCAAGTTTTTCTTGCCGGATCTTTTACCCCTTACGACCTTATTTTCTTCCTTTTCTCTTTCCCCATAATCGTTGATTCGTTGTTGGCTTTTTTTTTTTTTTTTAGCTTCGGCGGTTTCTCCGTACCGCTCCTCTGTGCAGCCTCCAACCCCGTTGAGGGCCGTTTGTCCAACCCCAAACCCTCAAGTATCCACCATGGGTCTCCCCCTTGGCACCTGTTCCTTCTCTGCGCTCGGGCTGAGATTTTCCCAACTTTGCGGCGTCCTTTAAAATCCCACGGCCCAAGTTTGATTTTCCCTTTGCCAAGCGCCTTTTTTTCATTGCCTACCGGCCTTCCGTTTCTTTCTGTTCAGATGGACAGTGCCCCCTTTGCGCAAATTGTTCTTTTTTTCGTCCTTAAAATCCTTCGGTTTTTTTTTTCTTCCGTTTTGTTCATCCGCCATCACGTCTCCGTGATCGGGCGGTGCTCTTTTACAACCTACCAACCACTAGACGCGATGTGTGTCAACCTTTTTTTTGTTTGACCTGGCCTTTTTCCCCCCTTTTGTTTGAGTCTCGCCTTACTTTGGCTCTACCCTTCCTGTACAGCACCTCCGACTAACCCTTTCAAACCCTCTGTGTCCCACTTTAACCCGTTTGTCTTTCTCCCGTCTTTTCCTCAGTTTTTTTTTTCGTAATCCGGCGTTCAGTGCTTCCTGTCCCGTTTTTTTGGCCTCGGTGATTTTGGCGCCCAGGTCGTTGTCGTTTTCAAGCCTTTTTTCCAGCCGGGCCCTTTGTTTCTTGATTGGATTTCGCTCTTTGGTACGTTTCTTTTTTGCCTTTTCGGCCGTGAGCGGATTTTCCCTTTGCTTTTTTTACCTTCCTGGTCCCGCCCCTGCTCGATGGGTTTGATTGTCCGCGCCAACCACTCGCCGTTTTGCGTGTCCACTGTGATTTCCGTTTGATTTCTCCCGACTTTTTTTCTACACCCATTGCTGATGGATGCACCGGTGGACTTTCGTGTTTCTGATTATTTTGCAAATGTCAGAATAGCTTCTCCCCCCTCCCTCAGACGTGGGCGGCCGCCATTCTTTGCCTTTTCGGCGTGGAGTTCCCCCATCCGATTTCCTTTTGTTTTTCCCCCGGATCATCACGCGACCCCCATCCCGAGAAACACTTCATTGACCCGCGCTGCCCACAAAGCATCCCACTTCTACCGGAGGAGTGCACCTAGCTCCGACTAGGCCGACCGCGACTTCCCCCCCCCCATTTTTGCCGCTTTTCACGCCGTCGTTTTCCAATAGATGACGGTTTTGCCATGATTGATTTTTCACTTTCAATAATGGGTCACTCTTGTTGCGTTTTTTTTCATCTTTTTTCCTTGTATTTTTCGGCGTGGCCGGGTGCCCCACAGCATTTTTGGTTTTTTTTTCTATTGCTTTGAAGATCCTGGTTAGATTCATTTTCCCTGGGCCCACGTTGGCGGTTTTCCCCTTAAGAAAGTTTTCCGGTTGTGTCCTCCCCTTTAACCCTCTTGACCATCCCGACTTCCACCCACTGCGAGATCCCCACAAATTTACCCGCCCCAACTCCCCGTTCCCCGCCGGGCTTTTTTTTATCGGAAATCACATTTCCACGCCGTTTTGCCCATATGTTCATTCAGCTCCTCATGAGTGGCGGAAGGCCTCAAGATTCCTCCGTACCAGATTTCCCCCCACGCCCTCCTACGTGGTTGCCAACTTTTTCTCCCGCAGATTCTATGTTTGCTCTATTCATGTTGTTTCTACCTCAAGACGATGTTACCTTCCGTGCCTCAATTTTCTTCGCAGTGGTTTTTTGGGGCCAACATCCTTCCTCACGTATCTTTCTTTTCTTAGATTCATCCTGCCTGTCTTGCCTTATCTTGGACCCTCGAATACCCCTCAGCACACCCGAAGGGCCGTCCTTGCACCTCCTAGGTGAGTTCGTCCAGCTCCACTTTTCCCGGCTCGGTACTGACAGTCCCCGGGAGCGTGCACAGTTATTTCCTATGAGGGCATTTGCGCAACTTCCGTTCAAGCATCCCGGCGGACGCTTATGGACAGAAGACCGTTTTCTTTTTTTTGAGGACTCAAGGTTACGTATTTTCAACGTTTTTCCGATCCACCTTTCTGTGCTTTTACCGTTTCTCAACACATTTCCTGCTCTCCCAGCTTCCGTTGTGTTCTGCGTCTTTTGTTTTTGCGTGTTTCCGGAACTGTTCTTCTCCTGCATCTACGCGCAGATTGTCCAGGGGGTATTTTGGGGGAGGGAAATTTGACGGCTTGCCACTTTTCTTGGTTCGGGCGTTTGGTAGGAACTTTTTAAGGCCAACAAATTTTCACATTTCTCTAACCTCTTTCCAAACGAATACACGATCCGTACGCCAGGTTCTACTGATTTTTTTAATCCCCCCCTGACTTCTCCCCACGAGATGTGCTTCTTTGGAACCGTAATTTAAGTTTCCAGTTTTTTTGTCCCCCGCCATTTACATTCGTAAATCCCGCCGAGGTCGCTGAGGTTTTTTTTTAAGGACAAGAGAAGTACTTCTCCTTGTTTTCCCGGTGGAAACTTCCCAAACCCGCATTCTTGGGCGCGTTCACCCTAGTTGTTGGCTTCTCACCCTTTTTACTCCATGTGACGGTTTGCACATTTTTTGAGGACAGTCGATTTCCCTTGTTCTCGGCCGTGCTCTCTACCCCCAAGAAAGAACTCCTGCTGCCCAGGTTTTTGAATGCCCCCTCCCCCCCACATTTTTTCTTTTCTTGCAGGCCTTCCAGACGCTTTTCCACCCTTCCCGGTTGCCGCCTCTTGCTCGCGACTTATCGACCCCTTCTCGAGGTTCCTGGTGGAGTGTTTTTGGCGAAGGCCCCTCTATTCTCAACTCGAACCTCCATCTTTCTTGGGGCGCTTCCTTTCCCCCTTCCTTGGGAAACAGCAATCTGGAGCAGGTTTTTTTCAGAACCCCTTTGCTTTTGCGGATACCAGAACTCCCCCCATTCAAATTTAGCCAGTTTTTCATGATTCTTGCCTTTGTCATTTAGTCCTTTTAGATGCGCCCTTTTCTTGCTTAGCTCTTAAATTTTTTCCCTAAGGTTTTCGGGTCCCACTTTCCTCCGTCTCGGGGCGTATGAGGTTTTGACCTCATGAGGGTTTTTTTCGTGGCATGTCGGCGGTACGAGGATTCGGGTCTTCCTACCCCCCTGGTGCTTCATTGACCCTCCCCTTTATTGATTCCCTTTTCTCGGCCATTGCGTTGGTCCTTGGGGGGCGATCCTTTTCCATTCGGCCTGTAGTCAGGATCAAGTCATCCCTACCCACCTTCTGATATTGTTGCTTCTCTTATTTCGTCCCTTGCTTTGCTTCGTGTTTATAGGCCCTGATTTCATTTCCTGCCACGCTCCGCACTTATCCATTGAAGATCTGCTGTCTTTTTTTTTGCTCCTTTTTCTTTTGCACAGCCCCCCCCCCTCCCGAGTCGCAGCGGGTGGGTTCCCCTTGGTTATCCGTGTTATGCCCGGCTCAAACATGAGGTTTTTTTTCTCTCTCCCCCCCCCATGATGCAAGCCGTACGGAGAACCCCCTTTTATTCTTTTTGCCCTTCCTTGCGGTCCTTTCATCATACGTGGGACGGCCCCTTCATCCTCTTTTTTTGAACAGAAACCTCTACTTTTCCACAACCCCCCCCGTAGGTTTCCCCTGCCTAAGGCGGGGGCTGGGCGTCCGGATCCATTATGTGTTCCCCTAAATTCTGGACACTTTTCTTTCCCGGGCCCGTACTAAATTCCCCTTCTGTTTGCTTTTTTTTGTGGCTGCGGTTTTGGCTGGGCTTAGTTCTCCCAATAGTTGCCCTTCCCCCCCTCCCCACGTTTTTGCTCATTTTCTTTGCCTTGCTCTGCGCATTTGAGCGCCCCCACCCTTTGTGCTCCGTGCTGTGGGTGCATTCCCCCTGTTTCCTTTTTTCGAGTAATCTTCCTTCTGTTGCTGTCCCTACCGTTTTCCCCCCCTTACGGTGCTGTTCGCCCAATCTTCCATTGAACGTTGCGGGTGTGCTCGCGAACTCAGACATTGCATCAAGCTTCCTTTGATTTCTGATTGCCCCCCTCCCCTTTTTTTCACCGTGCTCGAGTTGTGCAGCACGCACTAGACCTCGTGGGTTTCTCACTGAAAACTCGCTTTCCGGTCGTCGAATGCTGTCTGATCCTCCCTTCTTTTTCTTGCTCTTTGACTGTTTG
>Ga0179593_1503300_pt1 | contig 17049 bp, 13 predicted proteins | sample CZODoug2_1_08_16_FD_185931 | JGI IMG/M metagenome (GOLD analysis project Ga0179593, IMG submission 185931) | Vadose zone soil fungal communities from Angelo Coast Range Reserve, California, USA - CZODoug2_1_08_16fungal (PacBio error correction) | ecosystem: Environmental > Terrestrial > Soil >... | reverse complement strand
TGGACGGCAAACCGCGGCCCAAAACTCTTGTTACTTCTTTTCTCTCTTTTCTTTTTGTTTTCCCCACTCCCTCGAACGATTTGGACTGATCACCTTCTTCCGACGTATTAGTTATGCAGGAAGCCGTATCTTCGGAAACCATGTTTTCACACGCATGGTCTCTCTTTTCCCGATTCTTGTCAGATTTGTAATTGAATTAGCGTAACACCCGGTTTTTTTGTCTGGCCAATTAACCAAAACCCCCCCCCCGGTTCTGTGAAAAACCATTGAGATGATTCCTTCTCCATCCCTTATGGTTTCATAGATCTTTAGATGCGATGAAAATAGAAGGCTGGTAGCCCTTGATTAGATACTACCCCTTTGGTAACCATCTGGTGAGGGCCTGACCGAGTGGGTGAAGCGTCATTCCCCGAACACACTTTTATCTCCAACTTAGGCTTTTCTGTATTAGTGCCGTTGGATCCCCCAGGTGAGCCGTCGTTAGTCATGCTAGGGACTAGGAGAGACTTCGAAGCGTATGGAGATCGTTCCTTTTTCCGCTCCTCTTTCTTTTCCCTGCGACGTGTGGAAATAGAAGTAAGGGTGTCTGCGCGGCATGATTGAGTACCCTTGGATACATCTTTTCTTTTCCCACTCCTTTCCTTTCGAGATCCAGATTTTAAATTGCATGATTTACGGCCGGACACGCGCCTGTTGAAGCGCATGCTAGCCCGAGTTACTTTGCTTCGTCCTTTTTTTCATTGGTTTTTCCCCCTCCTCTCCAAGACCATGGCCTGACATATAGAAGCGCGAATTTCTGTACCACTGCCCCGGAGAGGATGCCGACACTACAATAGAGACCTACCATCCCCTCTCTCCCCCCCCCCCCTTGCGCCCCCCGCCGAGTCTATGTCAGTTAGATGGAGAAGGGCAAGTCTGCGCACGGTTCTCAGTTAGAACTTAGCGAATGCGTCTTTCTATGTGTCACCGGGACGCGTTGTGATGTCGCTTGCTCCCCACGAACAGCCACGCAATAGGAAAACCTTCCCGATAACAACTGCAGAGGTTTTCCTTCGTATCCTCTTTCCCCACTAGCCATATGTCCAGAAAGCCGTTTTCATCAAACGCCGCTCCGGACACCGGTGTCACATCCACCCAGATTTTACTTCTCTTCTGGTTCTTCCCGCCCCCCTTAGTCGGGTGAGCACCGGCGAAGTGGAGCTACCATCTGGTCAGCAGTACTCTCTAGAAGACCCGCCCAAGGTACTGTTACCGGTTTCTTTTTCTTATCTTCTTTGGTCTCAGGCGTCAGGCCAGGCTAGTTCCCCCCCCGTGGCAGCTCTGTGGGTAGTAGACTCCCTATTCTTTTCTTAGTGATGCTCCCTATTCAACTAGAAATGAAGCTGCTTTTCTGGCTTGCGCGGCGGTAATAGAGCGCGTTAGGACTGGCTTTTCCCTCCTTGCCCAGTCAGCCTCACGAAATTCTCGCCCTCGAAAGCAGGTCGTGGCGCTGGGACGCGCTGGCGGTACCGGAACGGGCTCTGCCTCTCTTCTACTTGCCCCTTGCTTTTTTATTAAGTCGATGCCCAAACGAAAAGCGAGGTTTGCCACGTTTGACGGTCGGATGGAAGGCCTGCGACCCTTTTTCTTCTCCTATCTGGACTACTTAAGCTACCGAAATCCGGTTATCTCCTTTTTTCCACTGTCGCGCACCAGGTCGTCAGATATCGATCCCCGGGTCCGATGTTCCACCTCACTTTTTTTTCCCCTTGTTTTCATTTCTTCCGCTGTCCAACCCCTTCCCGTGTCCGCCCGGCTTTCGTGGCCGCACTGCCGTCTACTCCCTAAGGCAAAGGCGATCCAGCGTCGATTCCCTCGTGTTTTTCTCTGTGAGCTTACTGACGCGTTGGATTTTTTAACTAATTTTGGCTGCTGCAAGCCGCTTGCAGGCCATGGCTATCGGTTTTGAAGAAACTATTTTCTTTCCCCCCGACTCACTTCCCCCCTTCTATGAGCTACCTTCGATTGTTATACCAGATCGCTCTCATTCGGTGTGGAGATATCCGGGTTTAAAGCCTTTCTCCTTTCCTTCATCTTTCCTCTCCTCTATCAAGCTTTGACAATTCTCGTCGGGTTGCCAGCGTGCAAGCCCTGCTTTACAGATGGATGACTGCATCTTTTCTACGAGCCCCCCCCCTGTCCTTTCTCCCCCCGATTGTGGCTCAAAACATCCATCGCTAAGATCCTCAGGGCTCGCCCTAAATTTTGCATCTTTCCCCCTTTTTCCCCCTTGTACATGACACACGGCAGGGCCCGATATTTACGAGGAAGCGCGCGTGCGAACGCTTGTGCCTTTTGTAAGTCTGCCAGTTAAACCATCGATCTTCAGCGAACGCGATCAGCTTAAAAGTGACTCCGAAGATATTCTCATTCCCCCCGATTCCTCGGTTTTGGGTCTTGGTATGAGTTCTCGTAACGGCCAGCATCTCCCGTGTACTGGCGATGACTTCTGGTCATCCTTTCTCTCTTTTGTTCTTTAATGTCGTGCAACTTCAGTCCTCCGCGGTCGCGAGTGGATGACATGCATCATAAAGAACTACGTCTCCTTCGATCCCCTTGTCACGGGCATTTGGGGTTGTGACAATGGCGCCGAGGCACAGACGGCCTTATGATCAGGACCATTCCCCTACCGCCTTCCTCTTTTCTATCCTGTACAAGATTCGGGGCGAGTACTGGGACGCACAACTACAGTAGAATCTATTCCCTCGTACTTCCCCCTTCTCCACACAGTTTCTCTGCAGTAGCTTCGATGGTGCTCTGACGAGATCCCTAGAAGCCCTGCCAGAATTTTTTGTTTCCCCTACTAGTTTCGTAAGCCGCGCTGCCCTACAAGAAGCATGACTGCGGGTAGAGTTTACCCAGCAGCGTATTGCGTTTTCTACTTCTTTTTCCCTTTTTGCTTCTCGCCTCCCCTCGAGGATCTTTCGTGAGAGCAACCTTTCAAGTATGCGTCAGTCGGTGGTATCTCGCACGCGTCGGATCCCGTGTTCGTTGAGGTAGTGGCTTTCCCGGAACGCTTTTTCTTTTGCTTCCCCCTTTTTCTACGGGCAAATTCAGCATAAAAGATCGACTCCAAGGCAGAATTCGCTGAAAAGCCCCCCACCTATCTCGATTCTCTTTTCCTACCCCCCATTCTTTCTCTTTGCCTCGTCGAAATGATGGTTGAAGTCCAACCCAAGCACTCCGATTTTAACTGAAACGAAGAACTCGTCACGATAGTTCAACGTCCTCCCTTTCTGTCCTCTTTCAAATTGATCCCTCCCCCCCGTTTGTGAAGAGTCACTATCAGGCGCGTCTGGAGTGAGCGCCGCGAACGGGTCTTGTCTAGATTTTTCTTCTTCCTCCTTATTTTTTTTTTGTCTTTTGAGAGTGATACCACACGGAACCGTCCCCGTCAAGGCCATTTTGGTGTAAAAGAACCGAGGGCGAGGTTTTTTGTCATCCGTTTCCTTTGTTTTATTTCATTTATTGATCCTGTGAGATGGGGAGATTCCCATCCCCTTTAGTCTAAGCCACCGTCGCTTTCTTTTTAACGACCTCAATAAGGAGACGTCGAGTCGATCTCTCACCCCCCCTCACCTCCTGAGTATCCCGTTCTATGACCGTTGACGGCGTTTGTCCCTAACACCGCCTTCATAATGACAAGAGGCAAATTCTGCTGGGACTAGGCCCCGGCCCCCCGCCCTTCGAGCGTCTTGCTCGCCCCCGAACCACCTAGCGGCTGACTCCAACCTGATTGAGTTCTTGACTATCGATAGACAGTGAGCAACTCATCGATATCTCCGCTCTTCCCGTGGCGCTGAAAGGTACTGGTACGATCAGCCCTAGGGCTACGTCGATTCAGGCACAAGATCATTAACCCGCTTGACTTTTCCTCCTGCTCTATTGTCGCCATATTGACATCCTTTCGTTTATGTCTCACGGAAGGCTCTTGGGCCGCGCGAAGTCAAAGAACGAAAACACAACCTCCTCCCCTTTTAGTATTCAGAGTCTTTGTTGCGACAACCCTCTCGTCATCCATCGAGCGCAAGACGATTTTAGTTGCCTTCCCCTTCTCCCCCCCCCCTCTTGCGCCGAGCCGCACCGTATGGAACGTCAGCCACACGTGCTGGCGTTTCCCTAAAATGACTTCCCCCTCCCCCACCCCCCTCCATCCTGAAGATCATAGAAACTCCGCTGGCCTCTTGGAATTGTGTTTCTATTCACCGCATTTTTTTGAGATCGAGGATGTTGGTGATGGCACGCTCTTTCCGAGTCTACACCGCTCGATGGCACCGTCATTCGCCGCTTATTATTGCGGCCGTCTTTTTTTTCTTCTTCCCCTCCTGTGGACTGCCTAGATGAGTGTCCGATGAGATTGAATATGTGAGCGATTTCCCCCCGTCGCAGGATCCTGCAAAGACTTAAGAAACAGTGATGCGATAACGCGCAAGATGTCCCTCACATATTGATTGAATAGAATGAACCTAATTCAAAGCTCTCCTTCGCGCTTCGCCTCCCAATCTCTGATGCCTCGCTTTCTTCTACCCTATTTTGACAAAACGAAATGAGTAGATATAGTTTATACAAACATAGAAGCGTCCTCTCAATTGCCCTCTTTTTAGAGACTTTTCAGTTCTCCTGTTCGCGCAACGCGATTTGACCTTCTTTCTCCCCCTATTTTTTATCTCAACCATTACTGAATCCAAGAGGATTCGGACGGTAGACTAGGCCAGAAGGCGCTCAAAAAGGAGTAAGGCGGTTGTGAGAAGCAGCCCCCTTTTCCCCTTGACCTTCTTTTTTTGTGGGATGGCACGAAGTCTTGAAAGGCCGTTGCACAGGAAACAGCTTCAGTTCAGAAGCTTACTTGAAGGGGCCCACCCTTCCTCCTTCTCCTTCTCCTTATTGAACCCCCCTTCCTAGTAGATGAGATTAACCCTGGTGGCGCGCGGTTCAGTTAGATACATGGCTGTGCAGTGAAAGATGACCCCTTTTCTTACCCTCCCCCCCTGCTTGTCAGCGAAAGCGTGCCATCCCCGTTACCGTAGTGCGCCATGCGCTTGTTGGTTCCCCTCGTCTTTGTTAGATATGAAAGGATTGAGGATCCGATTGGCGTGAGGAATGACAAGGTCAGTCGCGTCCCCCTCACTCGTTTCCTAAATGCAACGAAAAGCTGGTTTGCAGTCGAGACAGGAATTGCTGACTTATACCTTCTTTCCATTCTTCTAGGAAACCCGCGCTCGCCGACGAAGCCGCGCGACAGACCCCAAAGCACCTCCTTTCCCTTTTCGGACCCCTTTCCTCTGAGACCCTCAGAGAGGGAGGGCCCTCACAACCACTTCCGAATACGACACCCTTTTTCTGTCTCCTCCTATTCAGCCACAACCATGAATTCCTAAGCACAAACCGTTACCAGAAGACATGCAGTTTGCTTGAGAAGCCGTTCGCCCTTCTGTTTTCATGCTAGTACACATTCTTGGGACCCCCCGCCGCATTCTGGTGGAAACGCCTAGACAAAGTCCCTTCCCTGTTTCTTGATTCCCCCCGTTGCCTATACGGGTTTTTCCACGAAATGGGAATGTCATGGTGCCTTCCTCCCCGTCCCCCCCGAGTTGCGGCTGCGATTTCAGAAGATATGAGCTTGGTTTTCTCTCTTACATTTTTTCCTTTCGATTTGGGTGGGGGTTGGACGCCGCCTGTACAAACTGCCAGCCGTGACACTAAAGGTCCCTCCCCCCTTCCGATGCATGGTTTTCTATGGTCTGGTAGCTTGCTCTGCGCCAGCTACGCAAATGAGCTACGGATCTGGCATCTCGATTGATTGGCTTCTCTTCTAATTTTCCTCTTCCTTCTTTCACGACTGGAGCGTAGGAAGCTAGTTCGCGATTCTGGGTCCAAAGAGAGTTGAGATCCTTGAAACACAAGTTTTTGTCCCTCCCTCTCCCCCCCTTGACCTCCTTTTTCCTCGTTTAAGGGCCCCCCGCGGCGCGGGTATCGAAGTCCCTTCATGACCTTCCCACAGCGTCTCTTTCTTTCCATCACGTTTTTTCCCTCCTCTCTTCCCTGAGACACATTCTTTGCCGTCGGGGATTGCGAGCGGTACCACCCGAGGCTAGTAGTGGAACGCCACGTCTACCTCTCATTCCGTCTCTCAATAGGAGAATATGGGAATATCGCTAGGCAATATTTAAACAACGGCAGTCCTAAATCCCTGGTTTACCCCACTACCCCGCCTTCCTCTTTTGTCCTGTAAAACCTGGTCTTCCCCCAATTGTGCGTCACCCAGTCTCCTTCCCTTCCCCTCCTTGGTACCCACAACAAGAGACACCTATCCACGAATTCCTTGTCGAGAAGCAGAGATTTGCTCGCGCACTCCCCCTTCCCCCCCCCCCCCTCTCGTTCTTTAGTGTTGGCATCTCTCAGGGGTGGAACACCGTTGTCGTTTGATTTCACGACCCCCCCCCCCCAACGTTTTATGCGACCAAGTACCCACCTCTTCACACTTTCTTGCAAATTTTCTCCCGCGGACTCTGTTTTCTGTCTTCCCCTTTCGTTCCTTCCTCCTTTCTTTAGCTGAGGCAATTCGGTTCGCTTTTTGCTCCCACAAACGATCATTAGTACACGAATTGCGTGGTCCTGGTTGCCCCGGAAATCTCTCCCTCCTTTTTCTCTGAGATGGGACGCAAAAAAGCAACTCTGGAGATGAAGCGTTGTCTTTCCCCCCCGCACTAACCCTGACTTGCGGCAATCGCACGTTTCCAGCCGCAGTCTCCGAAGTCGCCCTCCTTCCCCTCGTCCTCTCCTCCAAGTGACACCGTTATTCGCTTGATGCCTAGCCGTTGTGAAGAAGTCTTGCGGGGGACATTGAACCCCCCCCCTTTTTTTATCTTCCCTTTCCCCTCCCCCCCCCCAACACACTTTTTTTGAACCCCCTGAGAGATGTCCATCTTCCCGCGAGAGTACCGGCGTGCGCAATTGAAATTCCTCCCTTCCCCTGTTCCTACCCTTCTTCTCGGAGCAAGCGGTGGGTTTGCAGCTCTACGGGTCCGGGCGACCGCGTTATGTGAGAGATCCATTGTGAAGACTGGGTTACGGAGACCTTCTTTCGCCCTTCGCTTTTTCTTTCACCGAAATTGCAGGTGAGCTCATGCAGTTGGTGAATGTAGATGTCGGAGCTGAGCGCCATGTTCCTCCCCCTCTTGGCCCCTGGCTTGGTTTGGTGAGTGCGTGGCCTAGCATTTGAGAAAAACTTACCGTCGTTCCCTCCCCCCTTTTCTCACTGTGAAACGACTTGACGGCGTCCCTTCCAGTTCCTCAAAGAAAGAGGCCGAATAGAACTCTTTTTAGGGCCCTGACTTCTTCCCTCCCCTTCCCTCCTTTGCCCCCTTTAGCCATTCTCTCCAACCCAATTGGGTCCTTTGGTTAGTACGGGCGTACCCTCAGCACATCCCAATCGCGATTTTTTTTCTTTTTTTCGAATCTCGCTCTCCGGATTTGATTTTTTTTTGCCAATATTTCTCTACTAACAAGCTAAAAATCTAGATCCTCAACGCCGCTTCTCTTTTCTTTTCTCCGGTGGTGAGTAATCAGCTCGAGGCAGAGCCGTTGAGTAGCCGATGTCTTCGGTCCCAAGGCGGCTAATTTTTTTTTCTTACGCGGAGATCCCCCCCACGCCCCTGGGCCGTTTCCCCCATCCGCGATCCCCAAAGAGCAGTCAGAGAGTCTCGCCGCCGTAAATATCCCTTCTCTCCCCCAGGCCAGCCGTTCGCAGATTCGGGACCAACCATGGTTCGTAATAACTCCCGTTTCCCAGGTAATCGGGAGTGTGCCGCCCAAATTCGTTTTTTTTTCCCTTCTTTTAGAGATATTCCAGGCCCAGTCGCTGTGCTAGCAGCCAGCACAAGCACAAGCGCAACGTTCCCCCCCTCTCTTTTGCGTTATTCGCCCATTTGTTTTGGTTCGGATCTGACTGCCAGCGAAGCTAGTTTCTGAGCAGATGACTCCGGTGGCGTCTACTCCTGTTTCTTTTCAGTCTTTTTCTATTTATATCCCGACGTTATCCCCGTCGTGCTTCTCCCTGCCGGACGTGATGGAACCCTTCGCCCCGAGCGCTTCCTTTTTTCCACTTTTTCTCCAGAAGGGTAATAATTCATCCAAGTACCGAGTCGCGGCCTGACTGGCAAACGTTTCGTGCCTCGTGGACGCGTTGCTCTTCTTCCCTTTTTGTTTCTTGCAACTTCCAATTCGCACTTGGACTTGTGAGCTGACAAAAGGAATAGCATCTGCCCCCAAAGAGTCGGTTGCCCTTTTACCCCCTTTCCTCTTTGTTCCTTTAGCATGTCCTGACCCTTGATGACTTACTTTCAGTCTTCCATCTGGTATAATGCCACTGATGCAAGCAGGATTTTTCGTTGATTCTCCTCCGACCCCTTCCTTTTTCATAGTGGCGGTGCAAGGCTGCCTGTGAATCTGCTTGCAACATTTTCCGTGGCAGTCCGCTTAATCCTTCCTCCTTCCTGTCTACCCCCGCGCCCCTGCCCGGTTTGCTTGACACACTTCGCTCACTCTGGAAGCAGTGTTGGTCCTCCGTTCTGGTACCCCACGATCGCCGCTCATCCTGGTTTTCTCTCTCCCACGAATCTTATTCTGACCCATTTCCGAACGCCATCCATGGCATTTTTTTTCGCGACAAGATGGGGAGGTCCCCTCCTAAACCGTTCGTTTATTTTTCCCCCCTCTCCTTTCTTTCTCTTTTTTTTAGACGATACGCGTATGTGGCCTTTCAAGTTTTGAAATCCCTTCGAAGATTGATAGTGCGGAGTCTCCCACGCTTTGAGACCTTCGTTCGGTTGCGAATCTTTCTCCCCACTCTGTGGCGTTTCGCTGGCTTTAGAGACACTTTCTGGACGAGAATCGACGGTTTATGCGCACGATTCCCTTCCTCATTTCTCTTCCCCTCTCATCGTTTCAGATACTCTCAGTCGCGCGACCCCTCACCAGAGCTTCCCAGAATTCCTACGCTGCGCATTGTGCCTCCCCCCTTTTTTTCTATTAGTCGAAAATGCAAACCTTCCCTCTCTCTCCGGTTTGCCGAACTCTCCGCTAAGAGTAGGGGACCGCCCAGACTGATTCCGCTTAGTTAATTTTCTCTTCGTTTTGGCTGCTCCTGCTGCTCTCTAAACGCCCCTCTCCGTGGCTGGCAGTCTTAAGGTGAGTTAAAAGAGCGAGAGGGGTTCCTTCTCTTTGCCCTCCTGCCTGCCTCTGCCTTCTCTTTCTGGGAAAGGTGATAGTAGCTATTTTGGCGAAATGGAGCGCTTCGTGGGCATGAGGATAGGCGTGTAGGGGCCTCTTTTCGGTCCCGCGACTCAGTGAAACAATGAATTGACTGCGATGTCGCTCGATCGTAGGAGAAAAGGGCAGAAGTTGGGGACGAGTTGGCCCCCCGCCGCGCCCCCCCACCACAACCAACCCCACACACAAACACAAAACCCACCACACCCCCCCCCCCCCCCCCACCTCCCCCCCAACCAAACAGTAGACACCCAACTCCAATCTTTCCTTTCCTGCTTCAACCCCTTCCGATGAAGTAGTGTATTGCTCATTTCTGCGATAGCTTCTCGCGAAACAATCCAGCGTGGTTTCGTGTTTCTTGACGCCTTCTCACGCCGAATTGAGGTTTTTTGTAAATACCCCATTTCCTTTGATTTTCCGAGTGATGTCCTTCCCCCTCGGTTTTGTTGAGATCACGGCAACGCGGATATTTTTCCTGGCGACCCCTGACTGATTCATTCTTTTTTTTTTGATATCGCCTCAGGTTATCACGGCGTTCTGTTCTGCCCAGGCAACGATGTTGTGGGATTTTTGTCGCTTGCTCAGATGGTTTCGCGACCACATTACCCCTACCCACCTAAATTTCCCACTTTAAGTAGAACTCACCAAAGAACCCCCACTCTCGTCATTTTTCTGGGAAAAGCTATCGGACTTGGCAGTGCCGATTTGCCTGTTTTCTTTTCCTACCCCCCATTCCCAACAAGCCCCAGATTTGAAATACCATTAAGCACATGTAAGCAGGTAGAGCCTCCTCTCGAGAGGCCGTTGAACTTTTCCTCTTCCCTTTTCGATAGCTAAACCTTCAGCCCCGATTTTTAGATATGGATAGAGAGTACGTACGCTGTTACCGCCTGACCTTTTCAACGGTTTCTTGTTGGGGGGATGTCGCGTGAATACCAACCCATTCATCGAAAGACCCCGGACGATTTAGGGTAGTTTCCCCGAAAGAGGATGCGAGGGGTTTGTTGCTGTTCGTGGTTTCTCGTGTTGCGTCGATTGGTGATGCCTTACTAGATTTTCGTCTTTCTCCACAAATTGCTTCGTTCCCAACACTAAAACTTACCCCCTACTGGGCATTTCCTCCCAGTAATCCCCTCAATCAGAACAGGCGGAGCGTGCTCTATACAAAGAAAACTGCAATGCTAATGTAGATTCTCGACCCTATCCTCTATAGAGTTTTGAGGATGGCTCTCCCGGTCCCCCCCCAGTAATAAAGAGGAAAATTGGATCTTGATTTTACTCTTCCAACCCGACACTGTGCGTAGCCCTTGTTTTTAATCCCACCGATTTCGGACCAACTGGATGGAGGTTTGGTTTGTCTGCTACTCGGAAGGACTATTTCGTCCTAGAAAGGGGACTGCTTAAGGGCGTTGCGATTGCCCTTTCTTCTTTTATATCAGGTCCCCTCTGGCAACGATTTTTCATCCCCCCCGCCGCTTAGGCAGAGTTTATAAGAACTTAGGTTTAGACACCCTCTTTTATGAGGCTTCCCCCGTAAATTCCCTCTGGGACGTCGTAAATATTTGTAGCAACACCCTCCTCGCATTCACTCCACATTTCTCCATGCCCCTAATTTGATACTGAAAACACGAGTAACATCGTACGCTCGGAGGAAATTTCTTTATACATGCCTCACCCATTATGAGTCCAACCCTTGACACGGAAAGGAGTAAGATTTTTCTTTTCTCCTATGACCCAGAGCTCATCGCCACGCTCCACAATTCACTGAACAAATCGCTTCTGCTTAAACTCTACTCCTTTCTCTTAGATGTTCTAGTTTCAAAGGGGCGGGATAGATGAAGGTGAATACCCTTACCGGATCTACCCTCTTTTTCTTATTAAAATGGACCTCGCTTCTTTCACTTAGGGCGTCTAAGTTTCTGCGTCCCCTATGCTGCTTGCAATTCACTCTCCATTAATATTTTTCTAATTCTGCATCTTTCAGCGATGACTTGCTGGCCTCGCTCCCCGTATTCTCGGAACGCCAGATTCAGTCACCCCTTTTCTTGCATCGCATTCAAGGCCGAGAGGACAAGACTCTACTTAGTTATGAGCCCCTCTAGCTACTAGAATTAGATTCTTTTTCCCACCGATTGCTCAGACCTACGATCCCCCCGTAGACGGTGGACTAAAACACTTTGAAGGATGTCGACGAAATACTACGTCTCTTTTAGGCGCTAATCCACATTTCTTAGTTTTTTCCCACCCCCGAGGAACTTTTCCCCCATCTCGGAGTCTTGTTCATAAGAAATGACACCTTCGTTTAGCTACAAACTCCTCTCTTCGATCGATTCCCTGCTCTGGAACCACCCCTTCGTCCAGGGATGACGTGATTGTGGCTAGAGCTCCTCGATTTTCGCTTCGATACTATGGCGGTTTTTGTGAAAGACGGTCTCCCCCCTTGAAAAGTTTGTTCGTTAGATTCAATTCTTGACAGGCCTGGCCAGGCATCCTACGTATGGATTTTTTACGTCCAGTAGAAGACCTTCTTCATGCTTGGCGTTTTCCCGGTTCCCGATACCCGGATGTGCTTCTTCGAAAGTCTTCAAGTCTCGTGATTCACGTGTCGCGAACGAACGGCCGCCACCTTTCCAACGATGAAATTTCGCGCCTTTTCTTTTTGTTTGTACTAGGCGAAAGTTTTTCGATCTCGTCAGCGGTGTCTCGTTCGTGCATCTTAACGGTTCTGTTCTCCATTCGTGATCCCTTGCGCCGAAACTCTTACCGAAGTCTAGAATTACGAGGCTTTCAGTGTATTTTCCCTTTCCGCACCTGCTTTCCCGTTCACTTTGCCGGACCGACGCCCATCTGAGAGAAGCACCGGAGTGTCCTCCCCGCCCAGACTTTTCTCTTCCCCTTTGCCGTTTTTTTTCCATAGTGAGCATCCCTAATGAATCAGTGATCAATTTTCTCCGAGGGCAAGTACGTTGCTGAAATATAGTCTCCTCCTTCATTCCGTGCGACCCCCCCCATGATATTATAATACTCCCACCCCCCCCCCGGGGTTTTTGTCCCGTTACGGTAGGGCGTTTTGATTCTCGTCGCTCTTTGACCCGATCGCCGTATTTATTTCATCTCTTTTTTGCCACTGATGTGTCTTACTCACCCGCCCCTAAATTTTCCCCGTTTACCCGACGTTTCCAGTTCCCTCTTAACTTCTTTGGCTGTTATGTTTCCCATTTCGCGCTATCAAGCACCCGCACGGTTTTGGGTCTCTCCCCTTCGTTAAGCTATTTTATGCGAGATGAGAGGAGCTTCCTGCTGCTTTTGGTTCCCCGGTATTTTGTCGGCTGCCGCGTGGATGTGTTTTTTGGAGGTAGTCCCTTTCGAATGCACCACCTTTATTGTCCCGACTGGTTGTTAAAAGAATTCTACTTAACAGCTAGATGACTTTGAGCGTGGCGCCTTTGACTTTCCTGCTCTCCCAAATTCTCGCTGATCTTCTTTTGTTCTGGGATTTACTATTTGTCGTAGACTCTCTTGGAGAGGCGGACACTCTTTTCCTGCGCAGTGTTACCAAATTCGCCGAAGCGCCCATGGATTGCCACCCGCGCCTTCTTGATATGCGTGCGACTTCATTCAAGGGAAGCGGCACTAAAGTTCCCTCCGTTTTTAGTACGTCCGGCGGTTAAACGGCCGGTTCGAGGTTGTTTTTTGCTATCCTTTCCCGGAAGCACAAAAGAGTTCTCTTTCTGTTTAGTTGGTTTTCGGACGATCTAACTCGTGCCCTTAAGCTTATGCTGGGACCCGGGTTCCCTAGCGCCCAATCACCCCCACGATGATAGCTTGACCGCACCCAAGTGTTTATGTTTTGCTCAATTTCCAGCTGTCGCCTGGGCTATGTCCTTTCTTCTCCGAATTCCAACACCTTCCCAGGATTTAACCATTAACCTTGTCGTGCTCTACGACACATTTCTACCCCCACCCCCCCGGGTTGCTAACCCCTGGCAGGGTCCAAGTCTCCCCCCGCTTCCCATCCACTCTTTGAGTGAACTTGCTTGTAGGAAACACCTCCCCCCCCTTATCCTCTTCCTCTCCTGTTACCTGCCGCGACTTTTATCGTCTCGCATCCCCGACTGACCCCTCTCCTCTTCTGAGGAGTGTTAACTTAAAAGGTTTCTTTTTGTCTGGGCCTCCGTCCCCACCACACCTGGTTCCTCTGCGGCCAACCCCCTTCCTCACAACGATAGGACCTTATTTAAGAGAAATCGGTTTGAAGGTTTCCTACTCTCCTTGCGGCGTTAGGTTGCGCCATTCTTCTGCGGTTCTCGCCAGGGCCCCCGTAGGTGAGTTTGCGGGTGCTCCTCCAGACTAATATCCGAGTACCGCTTCTTTGTACTTTTTTTGTGCCCTTTCTTTCAGCTTCTCCGTTTCTTTTAGTGCAGGACCCCCAAGCCCCTCCCCCGTTGAGCTTAGCGTTGCTTCTTTCCCTAACTAGAAACTGAATTGTGGCCCCTTTTACTATCCAAGAGTCGTGGACGATGGATAAAATGGACTCCTCCGTTCCTTTCGACAACACCACGCGAGGGTCTCGCATTTTTCGTTCGTGTGCCTACTTTGTTCTTCGGACATAGTAGAACAACCAAGTTTTTTCTTCTGGCCCACTTCCCCCACCACGGTGAGAGATGTCCACAGTCCCCCTGAACCTCTAGCTGGGTAAATTCTTCTTTAGACGATTTTTTCAACAGGTAATTTGTCTAGACCTTTCCGTGTGAGCCCCGATTTTGTTGCTCGGCCCCCGGTTTTGCTCGATGTGCTTTGACTCTATCCCCCTGAAGAAATTTGTTAGAAGCCGTAGAAGTATGACTCTTTACCCTCCCTTGGAATTTGCTCTGTTAAGTTTCCGAGCCCTGATTCGTCCCCTTCTCCTCCCTGATCGCGTCTCTTTTTTTTTTTAGGACCCCCTATATAGTGAGTTGCCCTCTCGCATCACCCCAGTTTTCTCTCGAGTGACAGCGTGTCACCTTGACTTTTCTCCCTCTCACTCGTCCTGTTTCACTAGAAGAAGAGCTTTCATGATAGGGTATATTTCCGGACGGACCCGCGCGTTCCTGCTCGAACACCCCCCCTGCGTTTCCTTTTTTGCGCGTTAGCGTGGAAGGGGAGTAATCATCCTCCCCGCCGGTGGCCTCCTCTCTATGCGGGCCAGTACCCCTTATAGTTCCTGCTTGCCTCTGCCCATCGAGATTCGACAAGCACCACTTTATCTCCCCCCATGCACGTGCCTTGTTCTGAGCTGTTCCTGTTTTTGCCGTGCTCATTGCTTTATACCGTTTCCAGGCAGAGAGTTTGTAGAGTGTCTTGCCCCCCCCAGTGCGGGCGCCCCCGTTCTTTCTCCTTCCCCAAGTCCCACAGAACCGCGTCTCCTCAACCCTTAAGCGAAAAGAGCAGAGTTAGTTCTTCCTCGCCACGCGGTTCTTCCCCCCTCTCTCTCATCGTGCCCGTGTCCGGTCAATGTGCGTGGGCACAAACGCGCTCTCGCGCCACTGGGCTTCCAGCAAGGCAGGTACGTTGATTCGGTCCCCCCCCCCCTCGACATTTGCGGTGGTCCCACGGCTTCGATCATCCCCCCGTTCAGTGAATTCAGCGATAGCGAATTTTCATGCCGAGCACAATCTTTTTCTCTGGGGCGTCGTGAGATTCATTTGTTTCGTCTGCATGGAGCTTATTTTCGGATGAGCAGTGTTCAGGAGCAGTTCCTGCTTTGTTAGTCTTTACTTCCTGATTCAGAGTGCTGTGCTATGCACGCTCGCCGAAGACGTCGTTTTCGAGTCCGCGTTAGTTGGGCCAGCTCTCTCTCCGATCGTCAATGGCTTGCGCAGTGTCCTCCCTCTCAATCACATTACCTACTAGAGTCCAGGACTTAAAGCCCCAGATTTTCTGTTCTGCGTGTAGCTTTGACTCTCCTTCCATGCGCTGAACCCAGAGCAATTGTCCTGGCCCCCCCGCTCTCACCCCATGCATTGTACCCATCATTCTGGGCCAAGTGAGGTTATGCCCGTGCTTACTCCTGCTGCTTATTTGAACCTTTTGTACTCCTTTCAGCTCGCCCAGTAGTTAGAGTGAACGCGTTGCCACGCAGGAATCTGTCCCCCGCTCGTCCCCCCCCGTTGCGTGAGTGCTTTCGGCGTGCACTGTCGCAGTGTGTAATTTTTTGTGACCTGAACAGCTTTTTAGTCTAGAAATGCTCAGTTGGCAGCCGGACGGTCTTCACCGAATTGGACAATTCGTTTTTTTTCCTCAGACGTCCAGGCTGTAAGCAGTGTTTCCGAGATGATGGAAATCTTCTCGTTTTTTCTTTGCCACTCAGTGGCTTGTAGCTTCCCCCCCTAAGTTTGGGCGGCAAGCCGCCGCGATTGCATTGCACGCGTTGGGCGCCCTACTCCCTCTTTTGATGAGACTTGCGCGAACGTATGCACGACTCTTTTGTTGGTAGTCACACTCTAGCTAGTTTCGTGACGTCGTTTTTGTCTGCGAAACCTTGTTTCCCCGCCCGCGAAACACTTTGGGCTGAGAGCCTCCTTCAATAGTGATTTGAAGAATTCGTAGGGGACCCGACTAGATGTCCAGTCCCTTTTTTGGACAGTCGCGCGTCGCGGATCTCTGGCCTTTGAGCTCGACTTCAGTCGCACATCCCGCAAGCATTCGCGAAAATTTCGCCGCCTTGATTAAGTAAAACGTTCTTTTCTAAGTCAACCCCGGTCTTCCGTCTTACGTGGCATGGCTTAAAACATTGTTTCGACGGAACGGCTCACGTTCAAAGGCAACCCTCATATGTACTTTTGCCCTTCCATCGCAATTCCGAGTCAATGGCATGCATGCGATGCTGCGTTAAGGGAGAGCTTTTTTTCTTTGTGTTCCGGACTCTCATTTCGGTACGATGAATATAGGACCTTTGAAGTTTTGTGGCTGTCCTATCGCTGGATTATGAGTCTATTGAACGAATGTCTTCCGCGGCTTTTCTCGAGGGGGCAAGTGTAATTTCCGTCGCACCCTTTTTAGCCCTACCCTTGAGGGATTTTTTGTGGGGAGGGTGTAGTCGAGGACGATGTGAGAGATTCTCCCTTCTTCCTTTGATTCAGATCTCCTTCCAGCACTTTTTCTTTCCCCCGAGCTTATACGCTTCGAAGACTTGGTCGAGTACCTTGGAAAATGCATATCCTTAGAAATTGCTGATCCAGCGCGAACTTGGACCAGCTTCCACACAATGGGTCTCTCGTAGGTCTTATTTGCCCTGATGCGACCCCTAAGCGAGCAAGCATTGTTCTAATGTTTTTATGAGCTTTTTCCCTCTCGAATTCGAGTAATACTCAGATCCTGACCTTTTGCGCGATGTTCCTTTAATGTTCTTGTTGAGGTTCTCAGAAGCACCTATTACTGCCGTGGGCCTGAGAACGCGACCCCACGTTTTCGCTCTGGGTTGATCTGCCGCGTCGGATAGGTACTTGAGGTCGTTGCATACAGGAAAACAGTGATTGTAGTTGCTTTTTCCTGTTCTTGGTCTGCCGCCAACTTTTCCCACTCCCCGCCGACCCAGGAAGATTCCTGACCAGCCCCCCAAAAATCTTCGCCCCCGCAGCTTTCTTGTTACACCGCTTAGGCGTGCTCTTAGCAAGGCTGTCAAGTCCGCCCCCACTGACCTACGTTGAACCGCACATCGTCATCCCTCCCCTTTCGCCGCGCAGATGAAAGGGCCCCTTT
>Ga0179593_1411578_pt1 | contig 17050 bp, 19 predicted proteins | sample CZODoug2_1_08_16_FD_185931 | JGI IMG/M metagenome (GOLD analysis project Ga0179593, IMG submission 185931) | Vadose zone soil fungal communities from Angelo Coast Range Reserve, California, USA - CZODoug2_1_08_16fungal (PacBio error correction) | ecosystem: Environmental > Terrestrial > Soil >... | reverse complement strand
GCCTTGTGGTACCAGCAATTTTGCTATTTTGATTCCCTATTTCTGATTTTAAGACTGATCCAAGCACCCCTGGCATCACCACCTTACCGTTCCCACGTCACGTGTTCTCCCTTCCCCCCCAGTTTTCTTCCAATGAGCTTCGAAATTCATTTAAATGCATTTTCTAGTTGGGGTGACGTTCCCCATATCTTCCGCCATATACCTGCACCCGTCACATTTCTTTCCCTCCTCTACTTCCAATCCATTCTTGTGTGTTTACCTGAATACATTCAGGCGTTTGAGGTTTGCTCTTTCAGAGGCTTTGAACCAACTTTCCGGTTTTCTCTCGTTGTAAAAAAAAGGCGCACCCCTTCCTAATCAAGGTGAGTAGATTTTGGATTCTGACCTCCGGCCTGGAAATATCTCTGCGAGGAGTCTTTTCTCTCTTTCAGATCTCGTTCTGACAAATACTATTTTTGCTGATCAAGGAATTTACTCTCTTTTTGTATCCCCCCCTAGGAGAAGTAAGAGTCCGAGTTGGCACTATTAGCTTGTCCCCCCCCCCCCCCTCCTGTAGATGAGACAGTTCAAAAAGGTTTCTTTCTGCGCTGTCCTTGCGCCCCCTGATCAGTTTCTCGTCACCCTTCTCCTCAGTTTCGCCTGATCCCCTTTCACAAAAGCCCCTCTTTTCCGCCAAAACGGTCCCTCCCCTTCTTCCGCCTTTCGGGAAGAGTTTTTTTCATTGTAGAGTCTACGTTCGCCCCCCTCGTGGATCACCCTTAAGATGTTGCATATGCTTCCAATTTGTCCGTGTCCTCCATTTTTACTTAACTGACTCTGGATACGCCCCCCCCCTTTTCCCCCCAGTTTCCAATGGAACCTTCCAGGAAGGAATGGGCTTCCTTGTCCCCCCTCCTTGCTTAAGAGAAACCCTGACAGGCAACATCTGCCGACTTTTAGAGATTCCGGTAGACCCCCTCCTCACAAGAGAGTGGACCCCGCAGGACATTTATCCTTCGATAAAGCAGCGGCTTTCCCCCTATCACTCGGGTACCCCCCCCCCCCCCCCTTTCCGGGTCAGATTGTTATGTTTCAGAAGATGAGCGGACTCCTGATGAGCTGTCCACTGTGATAGGGATCCAGTACGCTGGGACTTTCTTCTAGTCCCCCAAGTTCTTTCTCCTCAAATTTTTCCAGACAAAACCATAATCCCCACCCGTTGAAAACAGTTTCCCCTTGCCCTCCCCTCGGCGTGTTTCCCCCTTTCGGCTTTTTTTTTCAAGCCTGTCCTTTATTCCACTGACAATTGTGATGGTTGAATTGATGATTTTTCTGTTCTCTTCCACCTTCCCCGCCTTCCGAAACATCCTAACCCTTATTTTTGGCGTTTGACTCCCCCTCTCCTTCCCCGCGATTGGTAACACTCATCGCAAGTCGATTGGGGCCTTCTTTTCGTTCTGGGCCCCGATAATTCCCGCCCCCTTACGTTCAGCCAAATCCCATCTGCAAGCAGATTTTTCCACTTTTACGGCCTCCGCCCTCACCTCGAGTTCACACGTCTAACTCAAAGAAACGTAACGTACACGGACTGATTCTCCCCGTCTCTGAATGGAATAGGTCCTTTGTCCGGATTAGTCATGAACCACCCCTTCGTGCTATTAGGGCTCGTTGCAAATTCTCCCTCCTGTTGTTTTTTCGAGAGATGGAGGTTAAGCAAAATAAATAGAAGAATTGTGTTTCATTACCTATTTTTCAAATTCCCCTTCTTTTCCCCTAAAGTACCTTCCCCCAGGTTTCGTTGTGTCCCCCCCAGCCTTTCCCTTTTTCTTTCGACCCCACGTCCTTTTCGTTCTTTCTGGAGGTCGTTTCTTCCTCCCTAGGGACCTTTTTTTTTTCTTTTTTCACAGGTGGCTGGAAGCTGTCTCGGTTGTTAAGAAGGACCCGAACTTATCCCCCCGATGACTTTTGTACCTCGCGGTCTCTCTTTATTCATGGCCAGAGTACTAAAAGTCATTTTTCTCTTTTTTTTTTCGGATGATTTCCCCGGTGACTTTGACCCCTCCCGCACTTGTCCCCATCAAGCTTCCCCCCCCCAGTTTCCTTCCTTTTTCCTATTTATTGAAAACCTTGGCCCTCCTTTTTTTTCCAGCCCCGTCTTTATTTTAACAAGAGTGATTTCCCTTCTTGTCCCTTCGACGTTTTTCCTCCTCAGTACCTCCTTTTTCCCCGCGAATTTATTGAGTGAATCATGAACCAAACTCAAACTTACTTCCGACCCTTGCCCCTTTTTATCATCTGGCATATGCAGAGTAAAGCTTTTCTACCTAACCCTCTTCTTCTCCCTCCTCCGGTGTTCACAGTCGGATTTTCTATTCAAATTATTTTAGTTTTTCGAAGGCTCATTCTACCCCACAAGTCCGTTGTTTTCGCCCAGTTAGTGCGATGTTTGTTTCTACCCGCTCTCCCTGGTATTCTTATTGTGTTGGGTTCGATGCTTGAATCGCGGGCCCCTGGCCGATGCAACCCCCTTTCACTGCTCCTTCTGATGCCAAGTGGCCCTTGGGACTATCTCCTTAATTTCCCCCCTGACTTCATGTCCGGTGAACTTATCCACATGGCTATCCCTCTCCCTTTTCTGAAGTTTATCTCTCGCCGTCGGTAAGTTTTACTTCCACAACCTTTCACGACCTCGTTCATTATATCTGTCGTTTGTAGAATTTGGGTTTAGCTGTTCACGTCGTGATTTGTTTTTAATATGAATTTCCGACCCTTACCTCCCCCCCTCCTCAGCGAGGACGACACCGTTTTCCACTCCCCCCAATGATTAGTAAAGAGATTTCAACAGTCGTGCGTTTTTCCCCTATTCTTCCTTTTGGGAGGAGCATCTACATCGTAGAGTAGGTGAGACTCCCCCCACCTATGCCACCCCTTCTTTCCTGCGTTTTTTTGGAATAATCCCTCTCTTTTTCCCCTCTCGCCAATTGCCTTTCCTTTACCGCGATCAGCGAAACAACCCCATTACGCCCTGCTTCTTCCTGTCTTTAGAATCTTGTGTTTTCTCCCCATGGACAGTTTTTATCTGCGCCTCTTCATCACGAGAGACGAAATCTGGTTTGCCGAGGACCCACATGTCGTTGGAGAAATCCTTCTGTTCCCCGATGGGGTATGATGCCGTTATCTCGAGGAGTCCCCCGCGATTTTTCAAACATCCCCCTCCCCCCCCCCCCCAGTTTCTTTTCCCTTTAAGTAATGGGCAAGGACAACCCCGTTTTCCTCCCTTCCCCTTTCGGCGCATCCGTTTGTCATTGTTTTGAACTTCCTTCTTATGTGTCCCAGAGTTCAAATACTCCTGGCGTTCATCCTTTCCTCCACCGTCTGAACTTTACCAAACATGATGACTATCATCTCTTTTCCACTTTTGATCTACGAAGCATTTGGTACAAGTAAAGCCCCCTTTTTTCTATGATTTACAGCCAGAAGCCTTGGCCGCTTTCTCCGCTTGTTAATTGACCCCACTTTTTGACAAAGGGAGCCAATACTTCAGGCTGTTTTTTGAATTGTCACTTCCAGTTTTTCCTACCCTTTCTTTTCCGAAATTCCATACTTTTCCCCTTTGGCCCTAGTTTGGGTTGACGCTAGTGGTGGTCCCCCTCTAAAATGGACCAGTACCAGTTTTTTCGTCCAGTAATACCCTTTTTTGACGAACCTTGCTTGGACTCCGGACCGTCCCCCCCCTCCCTCTTTTCCCCATGAATCTCTTCCTTTCTTATTGGCGTTCGGAATCAAGTCCAGGGGGTCCTCCCAGGTCTCACACACTTTGCAAGCCTGCATCCTAGCTTCATTTGGTCTTAGCTGGGAACTCCTGCTGTCCTAGTAATTCTTCTTAGAATCTTCTGTCCGCTTATTCCTTCATTAGAAGTGTAACTCCAATGAGGATACACCTCTAAGCTTCGTAGATCTCCCCTCTCGCAGTATCTTGACTTACCCATGTTGGAAATAGCACCCCCCCTCCTTCAAATTTTTTTTGGTAAACCCGTTTTTTTTTATCCCTCTTAATTCCGTTCCCTTCCGTTATTGACTTCGATCAATGTGCACCCCAAATCACTTTTTACGCATCTTCACCCCATTAACTCACTGACCTCCCCTTTTATGATTTCTTTTTCCGATCGGGAAAACTTTTTTTGTCTTAGTTCTGAAGTACTTTGACCATCCTCTTTTCCCTCAATGTCCATGGAGAACTTGTATGAAATTGCTTCCCTGTAATCTCCAGCCGACTGCTTTCTCCCCCTTTCCGTTTCCCATTTTTCAGAGTCCACATTTTCACGAATGGGGCCCGGGATCCAACAAAGTATCTATTCCCCCCCCGCATTTCCTCACCCCTCCATCCCTTTTTTCTTTTTGACCCTTCCCCCCGGGCTGCCTGGTGCTCCCCCAGTACCCAGGCCTTGGCCCCTTCCCGCCTGCACTTTGTTCTCACCGGAATCTCTGAAAGGCCCCGCCGGACTTTTTCCTCTCAATCCTTGAAAAACCCCCCCCCTGCTGTCGGGAACCTCTTTGAGGTCGTTACCTCTTTTTGTATGCTAAGTCCTATAAGATTTACCCCCCTATTTAGTTCCTCCCCTTACCGTTTGATTTCTGCAAGATTCCCACCTCTTCGCTACCCTTCCCCTTTCCTGCGGAATTCAAACGTATACCACGTCTCTTCAAAGTCCCCACCCCCCAGCTTGGATCTTTTTCCCCTTCCCGCTGGTCCATTTTGGTTTCTTTTAGTAAAACCACCTGCGGGCTGATTTTTTCCGCTTGATTGTCCTTTCCTCTCGCTCCCCCGGGAAGAAAGTTCGGTCATGAAATCCCCCAAGAGAACCCGTTTTTGGTGTCTTTTTCCATTACTTCCCCTCCGAGTTTCCCCCCCCTTTTCCATTCTGCAATTCCTCTTGTTCCCTTTCTTCTAGGGGAAGTTTATGGGTCAACCCCCCCAACCCTCCCCCCCTCACCACCGTTTTCAGAAAAAAACCATACCAGTCTCCTCAGATTTTCACCTTGTCCTCGTTCACCTTTCCGCCGCGTTGTCGTGACCAAACTTACCCTTCTACACCCCTTTCCGCCATTATATAATTTCCTACCTAACCTTTTTTTTCCTTGTAGAAAAACCTCTTTTCCTCTCTTTTCTACTGACCACCATGTTTGCTTTTGCTAGATTCCCCTCTCCCTTTTCCCCTTTGTTGTTGTAGAGATTGAAAGAGCCCCCTCTCCCTCCCCATTTGTGTTTTAATCCCCTCTTCTTCCCCCCCCCTCGTTCCTTTCTCCCCAGGTCCCCGTAATTCGTTTCCTTTCAGTTAGGCTCTTTACGAAGTTACGTTGCTTGAGTCGGACGTGTCCCCCCCTCTTTTTTTTTCTTTGGTAAATGTTTATGTCCGGTTCTTCGTGGATGTTTTCCGTCTGACGGTTTTTTTTTCCGGGCCTGGTTTCCCCCTCGGCCAGCAGGGGCCCACATTCTATAAAGGACCTTTTTTTACAATGCGTTGAATTCCTCTTTGGGAATTAAGGAGATCACCCCGTCAGACCAGGTTTTTTTTTGGTGTTCGATTCCTAGTGCGTTGAGCTTTTTTTGGTGGTTTTGATCCGCAGCCAGGGTTACAAATCATTACCATGCCTATTTTTTTTGAATCTTGTCTTCCCCCGTTTCCTAAGGGGTTTCCCACCAGCCCGAGGCTTTCCTCTGCAAGCCTTGATGTCTTTTGAACCGTTGTGGTCTTTTTTTTGATTCCGTCAAGACAGTTGCGCCTGAGGGCGGTTTAAACACCAGTACTTGTGATGACACCCCCCAAACCCCCTGGTTAGTGTTCGCCCACCCCCCACAAAACCCCCAAAACCAAAACAACAGGAATCCACCCCCAAAAACCCCCCCACACCACAACCAACACCACCCCACAAAACCTCCCCCCCCCCCCCCCCAACAACCCCCCAACCCCCCACAAAACAGGACCCCGTCGGGTTCTACAGCACCCTTTTAGAGAAGTACCTGCCGATATACAAAGCCTGAGAAAGCAGTGGCCTTCATTTTCTCCGTCTGCATTCGGAGAGCGATGGAAGCTTCACCACAAAGTTTCCGGCGTCTTTTTTCGGCTTGCCTGTCGGTGGAATTGGTTGCTCCCGTTCTGCGCGTCGTTCTCCTAGTTTTTGGGGGTTAGATGTTCAGTCTTTTCGGAGACCTTTTGTCATCAGGTTAAACCCTTCATCTTTCCATTTTCTCCCTTGGCAAACTTGAGTGGCCGATAAATGTACAAGATTAATTCATTACTTATGGATAATTCTAACTAACCCTCCTCAGCTACCTCTTCATAGGTGTTTTTCTTTTTCCTATACTCTCCCGTCGTTAATCCGCGTTGTTTTGTGTGGGGTTTTGTCTTGGTGGGGGGGTGTTTTTTTCGTTTGCCCGGCTTCCCCACCAAAACAATCTTCCCCCCTCAACTTCATCATCCTCCCCGTTTCCTTCTTGAATGGTGGGTTGATGCGAACGAGTGGCCGTCTTTGACGTCTAACCCTCTGACGTTTCCAAAGCCAACCTTCACTTTTTGCCGCCTCTCCGAAGCCAACTGGTTCTTGAATTTCAAAGCGTGGGTAGCCCTCGCTATTTCCCACTCGGTACAGTAATTTCTGAATTCTCTGCGTGCTTTCACACATCGCGTAGAGTCGGTTGACGTTCAAGAACTACTCAGTCCAGCTACTTCTGGCCCCCCAGCGATTCGTACGAATAATAAGAAGAATATGTCGCAGGTCCTCTCTCGAACGCCAAACTTATTCCGCTTCCCCTCCGCCCCTATTTGGTTGACCCATATGGCGAACCAGGAAGTTTTCCTACCCGGAAGATGCACTTTCCCTCCGTCCCTAATTATTTTTTTTTTCGAGGTCACCCACATGCGCTGGTCTTGCAAGTCGTTGCTTTTGACCTGTCATTTTCTTAGTGGTCTTTTACAGCGAGCTTTTTTCCCCTCCCCCCCACCACTATGCCCAATTCCCCCACCCGTGGTCTGCCCCCCAACTGAACCCCAGCTAGACCACGGCCTTACGAAGTCCACTTTTACCGGGACTTTCTCCCCCTTTGTCATTTTGTGAATGACTGGCGGATTCTTTACCCCCGAGTTGATTCCAATAGCTCTTGGTTTTGGACTTCGCAACGTTAGGATTAAACCCCCCGATGCATCCTCTCCTTTTCCCCATTTTTTTTTTTTTCGAGATCTTTATTGGGTACCCCTTTTTCCCCTTTTCTTCGAGTGCTTTTGACAGATGCCCTTGGAATTCTCTTATTTCACCTCGACCCTTCCAGCCCACCCCCTGAACACCCTTCTCCCCCCCCATTCGCCGTCAAGTTTCCCTTTCGTACTGCTGGTTTTCCTTCCCATTCTTTTCTTATACTTAAAAAGAGGGATGGGCCTGTTGGTTTTGACCTTCCCCTCTCTATTCTTTTCCCTTCTCATCCCCATGACCCGTACCTTTCTTTCCCCCCAGAATGTATGTCCCCCCCTTTCCCTTTTTCATTTGTCAAGACCCACTCCTAAGATGCTCTTTTTCTTCGTCGCACTTATTTCTGTCATAACCTTTTCACCTGGGTGAGAAACGTATAAACATAGTCTTCGACTCCCTGCATACGGGCGTTTTGGGATTACTCGAATCGCCTTCTGTGAAATCCAGTCTTTGTGGATGAACTTCGTCTCCCTTGTGGGGGGGGGGGGGGGGGGGGGTGTTGGGGGGGGGGTTTGGTGTGGGTTGTTGGGGGTTTTTGGGGGGGCGTTGGGGTTGTTTGGGGGGGGGGGGTTTTTTGGGGGTGTTTGGGTTTGGATCCCTCAGTAGTTTTCTCTCCTTCGAGGTTGAGGAATTAACCCGTCATCTGCTATTTGCTTTATTTCCTACTTTCTCACCCTGAACCGAAGATAGCTTCTGAGGGTCCCCCTACCCATTTGTTTGCATCCTTGTCACCCTTTTCTTTGTCTGCTCTTTCAACCGGGGCCGTTCAGTCTTTATCTCAATCATCTGCTCCAACCTCGTTTCCCATGAGCGACAAATTTTTACTTTTTTTTTCCCCCTCCCGCCAATTCCCCCTTTAGTTTTACAGATTTTCGGCAGTTTTTTGGTTCCTGTCGTTGACCTGAATTTGCTTTAACGGATCCCTATTGCTCCCTTTCTTTTCTAAGGCATAAGTCCCGTCTCCTTCCTTTTGCGTGGAATTTTACCAATTCCCCCTTTTTCCCCTGTTACTCCACAATGTTTAATGTTTATGTAGCCTGGTCCCAAAAGACCCGATCCAGATCCGAACCCTCCAAGTTTCCCCCCAATGCGATCTCCAGCTGGGGACAGAGGGTGAACAGAGCCCTCCCTTCTCTGCCCCCCCACCACCGATGAAGGTTCCTAGTCCTCATCTCCCGCTCTTCCTCCTATCAACCTTCTCCCCCTTGAAGGGAACCAGCTAGTTGATCCTTTTGCGAAAGCTTTCGCCTCTTAAGGAGTAAGGTATTCCCGTTCTTTGCGTTTTTCCCCCTTAATTTTTCTGTCTGCAGAGACCAACGAGTCTTTTTCAACTTCTTGATTTCATTCCAACCCACGACTCCCCCAACAACGTGAACATGCCCAACAGTCTTTTTTTTCTCTTTCCTCTTTGTTTTACCCCCCTCCCCGGGTGTCCTGCATAGACAACCTGAACGGGATGATTTTTCCCTTTTTTGCTTGACGATTTTGCCTAGCTAAAGAGCAGCCCTTTCCTCGGACCCTCCCCATGCGAACCGTTGATTCCCCTCTGCCATTCATAAATCGTCCTTCCCTTGTTCCCAAAAATCATCTGGACACAATATTTCCCTTTGTTATTTTTACCCCAACACCTATCCCTTCGCCCCTCACGGTACTTCCCCCCCCTCCGCCCTGAGGCATGACATTGAAGCTCCCCCCATTACGACGCACTTTGAGTGGCCCCCCCCCCGTCTTTCAACTTCCGTCTTGACACCACTGTCCTCACTTGATTCTCCCCCGATTACGTTCTTCGAGCACTGATTATGTTGGCGGAGGGTATGAAACCCATGCGTGTAGTTGCTTTTTCCTTTCTTCTCTTTTTCTTTTTCTCCTCTGTTTAGAGAGATTTTCCCCTGAGACGAGCCCCCCCCCATAATTAATTGGTGTTCGACCCAGCACCCCTCCCCGCATTTCCCCTCTACCTTACTTAGTATGCCCTATTCAGAAGTTTGTCATAGCCTTTGAGGTTGTCTTTTCCCCCCCCACTCTTTATGTGCTGTCATCCCCATTCTTTCTTTTCGGCTGGGATTTTTTTTAACTTCATTGGGATGGTAGTTCTCTTTTTTTTCCAGATGAAAAGATTTGGACCCAACTATTACTTTTTCAGCTTCCTTGGTTAAACCGTGTTGTAGCGTCTTTGAAGCTTTCCACCCCTCGAACTTGTTTGGTGTGTTTCTCCCGACTTGAAGGTGAGCTCCCGCCATCCCGCGTTCACAGGCTTCACACTCCTTTCCCCTTCTTTTTGACCCCCCCCCCCTGTTTTCCCTTTCCCCCCCAAGAGAGTAGTTGTCAAGAGCAGTGGCCCTTTTTTGAGCCCCTTTTTGGCGAGTGGTTTTTGACATTCCTAAGTTGCTCTGAAGTTTTTTCTTTCATTACCTTCCCCTAAATAAACGTGTTTCTCCACGCCCAGTCGGGAGATACGCAACCCACCAACGATCTCTCCTTTAACCTCTTCTTCCCCCCCCAGTTAGCAAGCCCCTTTGTAAGGGCGTTCGTTTCGATACGTTCTCTTGCCTCGCGGGAAGCTGACAGTCCCCCCTTCCTGTCCCTTTATTTTGTTTGCCCTTTCTTGTCCTGGGCCACGCTGTCGCCCTGCTTTTTCACTATTGTTTTTTGCTTTTTTTGCCTGGCGTTTACACTTACCTCCCCTCACATTCCTTTTCCATTCCTTTCTTCCCATTTTTCCCCTTTTTTTGGCTAGCGCCCCTGTATTCCCTGACGGAAGACGTACCCTTATACTACCTGGTTCAGCTCCTTGACCCGGTTCTCCCGCGCCACCCGTTTGTAATGGACACCCCAACAAAAACTTTCTTCCCCGAAATCTTTTGCCTCTTTTTTGCGGCTTTCTTTTTTTTGTCAATTTGCGGGTTGTCCTTCATTTTAAAGAGTGCTTCTTGCCCTCACGCAATGATCTCGCCAAGACTCAATCTGGGCCCGAGCATTACGCCCCCCCTTCCCCCTTTCCTCTACAAAGTGCTTTTACTCCGCGCTTATTGCCCACAGGTGCCATTCCCTTTTTTTACAGGCGCATCTACACCGTTAGGATTTTTTATCCGACTCCTGACCCCATCTAAGGACTCTCCCCGGAATACGAGCTGGCCTCCTATTGAATCCGGCCTAGCATGCTATTTTCCCCCCCCCTCCTTCCGAGCTACTCCAAAAATGAAGCCCTGCTTTTTAACTGCCGGGTTCTTTTTAGCCTCTGTCTACCTTTTTTAAAAAGAAAGTTCTCCGCCGGAAGTCCTTCCTGAACGCCGAGCTCAATAATTTTTTTTGACTAGGAACCAGAGATGGAGCCGTTATATTCTTATCCTTTACTTCTGCATAGAGGGTCTTCTCGAAGTCCCCACCACACAACCTTAAAAAGTCCCCCATCATTCTGCCAATTCCTGCCCAGCCATTGGAAGTCCAATTTCTTCGTCCTCCCAGTTCAAACTGATGGGATTTGTCTTGACTCCTGAGGTTCTTTTTTACATCGAGACCCATAAGCTAGTGCGCGGTCCATCACCCCCACCCAGCATCCCCCAATGCTGCCATCTTCTCTCTCCTTTTTTGTTTTCGTCGATGTCTGGTACAGTTACAGACTTGTGCTCTTGAGTCCAGCCTCCCAGTCTCTATGTCATCCCCTGTGTTTCACCGACCGACGATCCCGGCCTTCCTTCCCACCCTCAAGGACAATCACCCTGTTTGTCTTCGTCCTTCCCGTTTTGGAGCTGTCCCCTCACACCACTGATGGGCTGGGACTTTTGGGTGACGGCTAGAGCTATCTTCTCCTTCTCTCATGACCCAGTAACAGCGTACAGAAGAGCCTTCAGTCTCCCCCCTGAATTGTTTGCCCCCTTCCCCTACCATACATAGCCCACGAGCTCGTCGTTTTGCATTTTTTGCTCTCCCGGAATCCCTTTCCTTTTGGGGCTGACTTGTCCCCCCCTTCTCGAAATTCCCCGGTAAAGATTTCGGGCTGGTATATTGTCCTTCGATGCTCTATTCTTAAATATCTTTTTTATCTCCAATATCGTTCCCTAGCCATTATTTCCACTGTCCTTATCCCTTTTCCCCCCGAGTAAATTTCATATGGGGTTTCTTATCTACACACGTTCCTTCTATTCTTAGAAGATGCCACTTCCTTCCTCTGATGTTCGAAAGTAAGATTCTTTGACAGTGGCAATTCTCTTGGGGGCGTCTCCCTTTACTTTGTATTCCCCTGAGTCCAGTTTCAGTTTCTTCTCGCCAGAGTTTTCCTTTCTTTCCAGTCACGTCGAGATACAAACACCGCCACCCTCGTTCCCCTTCGAAGACCCCCCAGACCTTTCCGTTCCCATTCACGTTAAGTCTCCTTCCTTTCCCCCTTGCGGAAGAGTTTTTTTTTTTCCCCTCTTATTGACCAGATTCTCCCCCGCTTGAGTAAACTTCTTTTGAAGCTGAATATTGTCTCCCCTGTTAGTGACTTGAATCAGTCATGGATTGAAGCCCCCTCTTGTTTGCATTATGTTTGACCAAATGGCCTTCATGACCCCTTTCATGGGATTTCCTTCTCCCACCCGGTTTATAAGTTCCCTTATGCAGAACCCCTCCTCACAACCCTATTAGAAAACCCCTTTCGGAAAGGCCTCCTCCAAAGCCCGCGGCACTCTAAAGAGGTTTTGTCTTTTGTCTCAGTCCCTCTCCGAGATGACCTTTCCGAACCCTAGCCGTTAACCTTTCGCCTTCCCATATTGGGCGTGTAATCTTAGAGACCGCATAATCGTTCTCACACATCAGTGGCAGGGGTTTTCTTCCCCAGTTTTTCTTTTTTTCGCCAGCAGTCCCCCTAGACGTAGCCCCCTTTTTCTTGTTTTCTTCATTATTACCAACCGTCGACCTTCCACAACCTCTCCAAGCAAAAGCGTGTCTTTCCCCTTTCCCAGAGTGTGACCCTTCTCCCTTTCCCTGCATCTAAAACCTTACAAGGTCTCTTCTGTGTTCCTTGATCGCCTTGTGGGCGTAGCCCCTGGACCTTCCAGTTTTCCGGCCTACGCACACCATCTCACTGTAGGCGAGGTTAGATCCATTGCATAACTCTACTAACCGCTTTCTTGACCCCCCCCTCCATGGCCAAGTCCATGGGGATTCTGTTCCTTTGGACCCCCCCTATCCTTTCAGCCCCCCCTGCAGAACCAAATCCCCCCAGCCGAAATCCCGATTGGCTCCTAATCTCCCCCTTCGCCCCCCGTCCCTCTTGTGTACATCCCCTCCAAAGGAAAAATTACGTTTTACCCCCAACTGCCGAATTTCCTTGAAGTAACTCACGCGGAGACATTCCCGAGGTCTGTTTGTCCTGATGTCTATGGAAACATTGGACCTTTCTTTTTTTAGATACCCTATGCCCCCCTCCTTTTTTACTCCATCTCTTGTTGTTTTGAGTTTCTAGATCCAGAGTATAGCCACACTAAATAGCCCAGCCTTTTTTTACTCCCTCCTGCAACCCCCTCCCTTCGGTGTTTTTCATAGCTTTTTTTCTCCTTCTTTCTCCTTCATTTCTTCCTTTGTACTTCCGTCCCTCTTTTACTTTGAGTGTCCGTGTTGATCCGTGCAGTAGAGCTCAATTATGCCTTGTCTTCCTTGGGTCTTTTTTAACGTTATTTTCTTTGAATTTCTATTTTTGTGCAAGCCTGGCACCTCCGGGCCCCAACTCTCCACTTTCTCGGAGTTTTTTTTAACTGTGGACATGACGTGCAGTGCCCCCTCCCCTCTTAACGGTCTCTGGAGTCGAGGCCACTTCCCCCCTTTCACGGTGTTACTCACTCAAGGAGTTTCAAAATCCTCCCCCCCTCACATCATAACCTTCAGGTTTTTCTCTTCTCCCCCGGGCGCATTTTGTCCAACGCTCTTAGTTCCTTCTTCCCAAGCTTTTCCTTTTGAAAGTTTGGTGGTCTTGTAAGTGGGGGTTTTTCCTCCGCCTCCCTTTTTTTTTCCCCGTTAGCGTTGAGCATAGCCCCCAGAAACCACGTACGTGTCTGACCCTTGTCCCTGTGCATTCCCTCCCGTCTTCTCTAATTCAAATTAGCCACCGCAACCATTCAACGGGGTTTTCCATTTTTTTCTTATACGGTTCACTCCTAGGATGATGAGAGGCTATGTCTCCCCCCAAGTTTACGGCTGATGGGCCGTTTGTCTCTTTTCCCCCATTTTTTCCCAGACAAATGGTATCTAAGCGTTTGAGCTGCGTAGGTTGACGATTGCGTCCCCTTTCCCTTGCCTCTTTTTCCTCATTCCCTCATCCCCCCCCCCTTTTTCCTTCCTCTTGTCTATCTCTCCTGTCTTCACCTCTTTTCCTGTTATCTTCCTGTGCGCCTACATCTTCCCCTCCACCTTATCTCCCCCTCGCTCTGCCCCCCTTCCCTACACCTGTTTTCCTTTCTTTTTAAAAGGGCGTTTGTTTCACCCAGGATAATTTTGGCGGGAACCTTCTTCCTAGTATACTTGCCGCTTCCCCGAATGCTTCGTTGTTCGAGATTTCCTTTTCGCAGTCACCCGGCCCGGCTCGCCGGGTGTACCTGTCATGCGCGACGGTTTGATTTCCTCAATCCCACACCCCGACTTACTTTTTTCGGTATCCTCTTTTCTGGTAAGTTTGTCCTCATCTTGTGACTGTAATTTTTTCTAAATGGGCAGTGTACCTTCTGACGCCCTCGCGCATCCCCCCACACCTTTCTTTTCAGATGATCGCCCCTCCGTAGCGCCCTCTTTTCACATCTTCAAATCGATCATTTCCCCCGTTCGCTCCTTCCGGGGTTGTCCAGCGACTGACGCTTTTTTCCCCCTCTTCTTAGACTACTTTTTTATGCGAATAGCCATCGGCACGCCACTGGCTAATGACTTTCCCTCTTCGTGTGTTTTCACTCAGTCAAGACTGGCCTGGCGGCTTCTCGTTTTTTTAGGTTTTCCCCTTCTAGGTGTCTGCCTTGATCCTTTGGGAGACTTTTCTCTCACGCAGAGGTTTATTTACCCCCATAGTGTCTCGCCTGCGCTTTGTTGCGGTTACCTTCGAGAAACTGATCGCCCCTTCACATGACTAACGAGTCCTTTCACCCTCTTGAAAGTCTCGATTTTTCCTTGAAAAGTGTTTTACCCTTGAGATCCGTACTTCAAATTTCCTTGGATAACGAGGCAGTATTCTGTATTTTTTTCGGTCCAACTTCTGTCGCCTGCCTCACAGTCTCTTGGCCACGTGCTTCTGGTTCGTCACAGCCTCCTTTCTTTATGTTCGGAGTTTTTGACTATCTCTTTTTTATGACTTTTCGTTTGATTCAGCTCAGAGCGGCAAGGTGAATATAGGACACCCTTTTCACTCCTTATCTTTCCTTCATACTCCGTTTGTGTGATTCTTTTTTTCAATGTGCGCCCATGGTGTGTGTCGTCCTGACCCCCTCCTCCCCCGACCGACTCCCCTGATACCAAGCTCTTTTCCCTAGGGGAATACAGTAATCCTCCCCTTTTGCTTACTCCTCAGCGTGGCCCGCATAAGGTCGCTTTTTTTTTTTGCAGGAGACCCCCTCTGGCAAGTCCCCCCCCCCCTTGGCCTACAGCTCGTTGGTTCCGACCTAAGTTCCTCTTCCTTTCCCTTGGGTTTTCAGAACCAGACGGTCGTCCCCATATCTTTGGAGTTCCATCTGTCTTTATCGGGGCTCCTAATTTCCCCCCTGTAGCGATACGTCAGTCCCCTCCTATGACAAAGCACAAGTTTTCCCCCCGTTACCTCTTTAGTGAATTTTAACAAAGCGAAACGCCTCACATTCCTGCCCCTCGCCGGTGCCCACTAACCAAGCCCTCCGATCCCCGTACTTGATTCGTGGCCACGAATCGGTCCGGAAGATTCTGGACGTGCCTTCTTCCTTTCCTCCCTTGAGTGATCGGCGTCAGATCTTGCCACTTGATACGTCAACGTACTTTATTTAGCCGAGCGTTGCGCGTCGATTTTCATTTCATTTGGTCCCGGATTTTTACGATCGGGTACAAAGTTTAACCTCAATACGGGTATTTCCTTGGCAGTGCGGGTATTGAGCAGCCTGAATGTGTATACCCCCTTTTCCCTATGACCACCCCCGTGCTGAGATCTCAACTTCGATATCTTCCCACCTGTTTCGTTGCTTTTTTTACCGAGCCTTCAGCCCTTTCAGTGATCGCTCACCACCGGGAAGGCCGTTTTTCCTTGTTGCGCCGTCTGAGTTTACCTATGCGTGGTCCCAATCGCCCCCTTCTTCTGACTTTCCTTTACAGGTTTCCCTATTAACCTTAAGACCTTTGCCCCCCCAAGCCCCCTGTTTGGTCCTACCCGCCCCCCTCCACGGAACCTCCTTTCGTGGTTAGATCCTTCATCAGAATGATTGGTTATATATAATCTCTGCCTCCCAATTCATATCCAGTTTTATTTGTCTAGAATTTAGAATGAAGTAAAGTTCGGGTTGAATTTAGACGACATCCTGCCCTTCCCCTTGTAGTCAGTTGGGTCCCCGAAATGGAGGCATTTGAGAAGGCTTTGTTATCTCCTTCCATCTTCAAACTTTTTGTGTTCATATAACTAGGAGACCCTGAGTCCCAACTCTCCCGTTTGTGAATCGCTTCTAAGTTTTTCTTTGCCCCGCTTCTTTTGACAGCGGGCCCCTCTGCCCCTGGTATGGGTCCGATTTCCTGTGACTGGCTCGCGGGGGAGACAAACAGCCGTCACCCCGGTCCTTCCCGATGTTACCCTTACCCCCTCTGTACTTCGTACGCGCGGCTCCTGGTCGGGCCTACGGCCGACCCCTCGCGGTTAAGACGATGTCAGATGACCACCCCACTCCCTTGTTCCCCACTCGCGCCACATTAGTTCGTCCCTCCCCGCCACCCTTTTGATTTAGCTACGTGTCCTTGCTTCAAACCCACTTAGTTTACTCCGGTTGTCTTTGTACCCACAAGCCCGTTCGTGTCTCGGCATCGGCTGGACGATGCGGTCGTCTCCCTTTTTTGCCCCTCGCGTATTCCTTAGCGAAAATTTTTTGCAGCTTCCCCTCTCTTAGATGATGATTATCTTTGCAATTCAGTATGTTGAGTTTTGCATCTTTTTGTGTTGTCCTGTCTCTTTTTTAACAAGATATTGCAACGGCGCCTACTTTTTCAAAGCCATTTCCTCGTTTATTTACTCTCCAGTTCATTCCCCAGTGGCCTGCGCTTTCGGAGTCTTTGATCCTGACTTTGTGGACACGGTTCTCCAGTGCTTTTTTCCAATGCTAGATTCTTTCAAGCACGTGTGCCTCGAGTCTAAACTAGTCTGTTGCCCCTCGCTGCCCAGCTCGCTTTTTTTTTTCGGCTTTTACCTGCTTTCTGCGTCCCCCCCCCCTGGTCTCGCCGGCCCACCCCCTGCTTAAGGGGAGGTCTTTTTTTTTTTACCTCGACACCCATTAAGAGCGAATGTAGGTGAGCGTTGGACCGTTGCACCTCGATCCCATCTTTTGTATGTCTCTGGTGCCACTGGCAGCCAAAAGCCCCCTCCCCCCTCCTTCCATTCCCCGGTACGATAGGCCCCGCCTTGCCTTTCGTTCCTTGACCTAGATTGCCTCACTTCCATTCACTTTCCTCCCTTCCCTGAGCCAGATGCAAAACCAATGTAACCCCCCCTTTTTCTGAAACCTCATCTTTAAAAGGGAGGTCCAAGGCGTGCCGAGCCTTTTTTTTCCCTCTCAGCTCTCTTCTTCGGCCTACATTACCCGACCCACTTTCCCCGCCCCGGCGGGGACTGGATAGGTTCACCTGACTTCTCTTCCCACTCCCC
>Ga0179593_1683875_pt1 | contig 17051 bp, 24 predicted proteins | sample CZODoug2_1_08_16_FD_185931 | JGI IMG/M metagenome (GOLD analysis project Ga0179593, IMG submission 185931) | Vadose zone soil fungal communities from Angelo Coast Range Reserve, California, USA - CZODoug2_1_08_16fungal (PacBio error correction) | ecosystem: Environmental > Terrestrial > Soil >... | reverse complement strand
TTGCAATTTCTGACCGGACATGCCTAAGCCCCCTCGTAGGGAGTCAGGACCCCCCCCCTCCCGTCCGCAGCCTTTATTTTTGTCGCTCAGGATTATCCGTGCAAGGCCCTGTCGTCGCGTGCAAAAGATGCGCCCAGCGTTCGTTGACTCCTTTCCCTCCCCCCCCCTCTGTGGTTTTTTCTTATCAAGAAAATCTTTCCCCCTGGCGAAGAGAATATTTTGACACGGTCTCCCCCCGGCTTTAAATAAGCAGGCCCCCCTCCGTGTAGGTTTCAAAGGGATGAGCAGTACCCCCCGTATGACTAGTGAGTTTTTTCGCTTCTGCCCATGCCGCGAGAAGTTTTTCGCTCCTCAGCCTGCTGTTTTTTCAACCTCCTCCTGAGGAGGCCGCCCTTGGCGTCTCGGAAGGATGGGTCTACGGGGGGGGAGGACCCCCCCCTTTTTTTTACACAAGGTTCCTCTTTTGGCCCCCCCCCCCCTTTAAACCCCCTTGACACCAAAACCACTCCAACACGGTGACGGCCCCTGCCCTCAGACTTTTCGACAGAACAGCCATTCCCCGCTGATGTAACTCCCCCTTTCAGAATGACCCTCGATTCACGAACATGCCGGCAGAAAACCAACAACGCTTTCCTTCTCTTACCGATAGAAGTTCCCCTTCCCCTGCCATCGATAACTCCCCTACCGAGGAGTTTCCCCTCCCCCGAAAGCAGTGTTGCCCCTAGAGACCCCCGAGAGAAGGACTTCCAAGTGAAGCCTTCCACCCAATTTTGAAATGTTCGTTCATTGATCATGCGGCACCCCGTGGTTGCCATCTTGAGCATGATAGGACGTTGAATCGAACAACAGCGTGATTGGTCTTTTTGCCCTTCGCCCAGCCAAAGCACAACTTTTTCCCTCTGGCAAGAAGACGCGCTTCATCATTTTTCCCCCCCTCTTCACATAGGGATTGATGGAGAGCGAACCCTCCCTCCTACTTTCACACCCTCCTGCCGATAAGAAAGACATCTTCCTCCCACAGAGTGATAAAATTCGCTCAATCTCCTCACTCGGAGAATTTGCTGCCGACGTCTCCCGGTTTGGAAACTGCGGAGGAAGCAATTTCCCCCCTCCACTGCAAGGTGAGCACTTTCCCCCGAAGAGTGGGAGAAGAGAACTCCCCCAAATTTTCTTATAGGATAAGGACTTTCCCGGGGCTGCTGAGATTGCTAAATTTGCATCCCGCTAAAGATCTCCCTCCTCCGCGCTTGAAAATAATTTCCTTCGTTTTTTAGCAGAAAGCGGCACCCCGTCCATTCTCCCCGATGATCCAAGAAGAACTTTTCGATAGGCAAGTGACTTTTCCCCCTCGTGGGTGATCCCAACGCCTTGAGTTTTCTTCCACATCCGAAGATTGAACTTTCTTTGCATAGAGCGGTCCTCACCTTTTTTTTTTACATAAGACCCCCCCTTAGTATAAGCACTTTTTCTCCCCCCTAGTCCCCCACTGGAGCTTGCCCCATGAATATGCGGATAGTCCGAACCGAGCGAGGCCCCCCCCCACCGAAAGTTAGCGCGCTCTCCGAAGCGCGCGCCTTTTTTTTCCAGAGATATCTCTATGGAGATGTGATGTTAGGTCTCCTTAAAAAGCGCAGCCGAACTCCACGGAGTCCTCTTTTTGCTCCCAGTCCGACTCCGTTCCGAACCGATGAAGGTATCAATACCTCGACATTTTTTTCAGCGAGTACGATTCTTCTTTCCCAGGGTGGCCCTTGAACGACAGTTTCCGACGAACAAAGGGATCTACCCCCCCCGTCCTGCGGGCCTTCTCCAAGGTAGAGAAAAGAGTATAATTCTTTCAAGAACCACCCCGTAGTTTTTGAGCTACGCCGTCGCATCCAGACCCTGCAAGCAGCGCTTCCCCCCTTTTTTTGCTGACGTGTGTTTAACTCACAACGCCAGCCCACTTATAGAAGAAATAGCATATTTGTCTTTTTTTGTAGACCTTAGCTAAATGTACCCCCCCTCAGACCCACAGATTTTATTTGAGCATCCTTTTTCAAAAAGCCTTTTTAATAATAATCCTTGTTGTTGATCTACATCTAAGATTGTTTCCTCGCAAAATGAATCAGTTTTGTTGGCGGTCATTTCCTTTCCAGCGCGTTCGGACCCCCCCAGCCTCAGACCCGCCTATTGTCTTCGATTTGATGGAGTTCCCTGTGCCTCAAAACCTTTTCCTTTTCTTTGAGTGAAGGAAGGCTCCCCCTTTTATTCGACGGAAGTGAAGCCTCTTGACGATTTTTTTCCCCCTATGGAAAGATACGTTCTTTCCCCCCCTCTGGTACGAGGCGCCCCCCCGTATGACTCCTTAGTAGAAATCTTTTTCCCCACCGGTTCAATAGACGAGCTTCTCCCCTCCTGGGTTGTGAGAACTTCGTTCCCCCCGGTGCTGATTTTCTCCCAGGGCTCACCTCTGGCCCTCCTTCCATGGACAGATGCTTTTTTTTTCCTGGAAAGACCACCACCCGTCGCCTCGGAATTCTTCCCCTCGGCGCGTCCTTTGCTCTGATCGCTTCTCCTTTTCTGGATTTAAGTCCCTTGCCCTCGTCGCGTTAGTGACCAATCTTGCTGTCCGGAGGGACCCTTCTCCCTCTGCCTTGGCCCCAAGTGCTGATACGCGATCACCAAGATTTGTTCATGAGAACCGTTCCCTGTAAGCCAAAGACAGATTTTTTTTTCCCCCCCCATCTCTTTTTTCTTTTTCCAGAACGCAAGGTTCTTTTTCAACCCACGATATCACTGATTCGATAAGACACGCTCTTTGTCTCCTTCTCCCAAAGCTCCTCCCCCCCCCCTGTCGGACTGGCGGGTGCCTGCCTACCGAGAGTCCGCATGGAAAAGGTTATTTTTCACTTTTTTCGTTCTATCTGGTTTTCCCAAGGAAGAGGTGATGACCCTCCGAAAATCGTATTAAATCCCGGTTTTTTATGCGTCAGGAGCCCAGATCCTTTATTTTCCCTTTTTAAGATCTCCCTTAGAAATCGTGCTCTTCTATTGCTAGACCAAAGTTTGTTTGTCTATCATTCGCAGAACGCCGGTCGACCCTTTATACAGATTCCTTTTTTAAAGAGGTTCATGAAGCTGCTAACGCAGTAGATTCCTTTTCTCTTATCGGATCGCTCTAGAGGATTTGGTTAGCTCCCCTGGTTAGCCAGATCCAGACAATATGTGCCGAGAGTGTTATGGTCCCCCCCCCTCTTTTCTTTTTTTTCCCTCCGGGTAGAGATATCCTTCTCTTCCATAGTGTTATTAACACTCTATCCAGGATTCCCGAAAAAAGGTGTTCCTGCCTCTTCATGAAAGACTCTTGAACTCTTTTACTGGCATCCTTGGATGTTATATAGATGCCCTTCTGTTATGGTGATTCTGAATGTGTGAACGGCCCCCTCACCTGAGGAGACCGCCTTGATACATTCTTTGTTTAGAATCCTTCCCTTTTTCGCCGGAATGTCCTTGCTTTAATTATGATCCTGGTGACATACCCGTAGAGTCCTTCTGTAATGTTTTGGCTTCCCGCGGCGTTTCCTTTCCTTTAGTACAATGGTACCCCCACCCCTGTATTGCAACCCCTTCGACCTTAATTAGCGTCCCCCTTTTTCCCTTTGTTGAAAACCCCCCCTCCTGCTGAGCGCCGAGGTTTTCCGTGCGTCTAGAAGATGGAAGCAAGGCACCTTCTTTTACTGATTCCTTCAAAAAACATTTTCACATTCCTCCTACATGAAGCTGCGGTCTTGGCATGATGACTGTTTGTTGATTCGGGTTATCCCCCTTTCAAAACCTTTTTTTTCCGAAACAGATTTATTTGACCTCTCCCCCATACAACACCCCACTTGTATCATGTCATCGTACCCTCCTGGAGAGGTGGACGCTTCAGAGTTTTGAGCCCCAGGTTGCGGGACCCGGATCTCCTAAGTTGACGACACAGAGCACGCTTCTTTCCTTCCTATTGCTGGCGTCTTTCTTGTGGTAATGGAAGAAACTCTCCTCCCTGTTTTCCTTCTCATGTACTGGTAAGACCCTTCCCAATCCCCCTCTATTTGTCCTTTTATGTTGAGAGAGTTTTCCTTCCTTTTGAAATCCCTTCCCTCCTCCCTTGACGGAAAGAGTAGGGGCCTCTTTCCCACCCGACTTAGCAGTCAGATTCTTCGTCAGCGATGCATATGTGGTCCCCCTTGAATCAGACTGCAACCTTTTCCTCTCCCCCCCGCGGAAGTTTCCCCTAAGAACCAGCACGTCTCTACGCCCTCTGTGGGTTTATTGCGGAATCCATAAATTCAAATGGACGAAGAGAATTCCCCGGTGGGCTGGACCCCCCTTTTCCCCAAAATGCCCGTCGCGGCCCCCCATTTTTTCCTGTAGGTGAACTTAGTTCTTTTTGACCCAATTTTCTAATGCAGTAAAAAACCCTATTGGAGATCCCGGCTTTGCTGACACCATTTCTCTCCCCAGATAGATAATCCCCATTGTTTGTGTTTACCCCAGTTAGCCCTTCATCCTGAGGCTTCTGGAAGTATGAATCTTTTTCCAATACCTTTTTTTCTTCCCTTTTTCCCTCCCCTGACCTAAGACGCGGTCGCAAAGTCGAAGCAGCCCCTGTTTTTTTCCCACACACCCCCCGCGATATAAACCTGATAGAAAGAACCTGCTCCCCCTCCGGCGACTGTAGAAAAAAGACTTCTTTTCCTATAGAATCACTCCGCAGAGTTTTAAAGATGAACTCTCCCCCCCCACGACGAATCCCGACCACCCCCCCAACAACCACCACCCCCCCCCCCCCCCCCCATGTGAAGCAGGCTCCATCCATCCCTACGGCAAGTACTTCCCGCGTAAAACTGCCTTTTTCCCTGCGAGCATTCTCTAAAGATTTCCGCTCCTTGCTTCCTAAGTTGAAGAATTTCTTCCCCCTTTTTTACCCCCGCGTGACGACGTCTTAGTACTTCGCCAGATGCCCCCTTCCCCCAAGCGTGAAAATCGACTCCTCCCTCGGCAGAGTTCCTTTTCCCCTAGGGATCTCTTTCCCAGGGGTGGTCCCGCCTTTCCCAAGAAGAGACGTTACCCCCGGAATCTCTCCCTCAAGAGACTCATAGCTACCATCTTTATCACCTCTCCTATAAAGGCAGAGGTCCCCCCCGAAGATCTGGGCAGCTCTGACAGTTTCAAAGAACACTCGAAGGATGCGTCTCCCCGGACAGTTGTGGCGCTCAGCAAAGAGTCTCCTACTGAGACTTGACCCCCCGGCTAGGCTCCAACAGCCGCCCGGGGGCTTTCCGCGATACCCCCCACCTCGTCATTCCCTCCCTCTCCAGATGAATCGCGTGACCGTTTTTTTTGGCGTTTGTTGGCCTTGGTGATTTCCGAACTCTTCCCTTTCTCCCAGCGCACCCGTCCCAGTCCCTCATTGCGCGACCCCCCCACAGCGATCGCCCGCCCCTAATCGCCCCTTTGATAGTGGTGTGAAGACTGAATTGAGGTAGGTACTTCCCCTCCCTCAAGAGACTCCTGTATGGTCTGGGCATCTGTCCCCTTTTCGAAGACGGTCCTACCATCCCCAATATTTCCTAAGCAAGCTTTTTCCAATGCGCTCTTCCCGAGAAGAGCATTTTTCTCCTCAAGAGTCCTTCAAACCTCGTCAATTAAAGAGAAAGGCGTCGCTCTTCCTCCTTCTTCTCAATCCCCCTTTCGGAAGTTGTCTCTTTCCTCCCAGGGGGCCCCGCTTTTCCCCTGCCCTTCCGATAATTCTTTCTCGATTGAGCCCTCGGAAGACCCCCCCACACCCCCAATGTCCTCTCAAAGTTACCCTTCCTGGTATACTCCCCCAAGGCTCTTCATTGAGCCCGTTTCATCCCCAGGTGGGAAAGACTCCTCTCAACTCGACCCATTATCCCCCCCCTCCCCAGAAGGGAATTATACTCCTTTTGAAACGCCAGTATTTAACAGGCGAAACGCCAAAGTATCTCATGAACTTCCCTCGATACCTCTTTTTTCTGGAATGAATGCCCGCTTCCCAAATAAGTTTTGATTCGTTTGGATTCCCCCTCCAGAAAATTCCCCTATAGAACCCCCCTCTCCGAGAGGAGTAGGATTGTTTCTTCTAGACTGTGCTAGTACCTTCCAGACAGACTTCCCGGAAGTTGAGAATTCTTCCCCCTTTTATCTCTCCCCCCCCCCAGAAGAAGGTGGGGGGGGTGTGTCGATGAGAAACATTCTTAATCATTCACGAACATTTCTGGGAGTTTGGGAAGGGAAGGTTCCTCCAGCGAGTTCTCCAACCCAACTCTACGCAGAGAGTTTTTTTAGGAGAGTTGAATTGGTCTTATTTCCCCTGGGAATACCCCAGAAAAAAACCTCTGGGGAGGTCCTTTTTTTTGAGAGAACGTATTTCTCCCCGGTTAGGTTTTCTTTCGCTTGATCTCGGTGGAGTTCTTTTTCTAGCGGGTCTATACGTTCTTTTCTGAAGCTGACGGTTCGATCCCCTTTCCCCTCGTTCTTTTTCCGGCGGGTCCTGCAGGTGAAAACCCCGTGAATCACCTGTAGCTTTTTTGAGAAACGGTTCCCATTTGAGGATCGCGCCTCCTTCCCGGGCGCCCTCTTCCGAAGTTTCCCCCAGGCAGATTGTCCTTTTTTCCCCCCCTTTGATACAGAAAGAAATGTATGCCCCAGTCTAGTCCCTTCTCATAGATACGGGCGCGCCGTTTTCTTTCTTTTCTCGAGCTTTCTATACGTAGGTGGGTCTCGCGTGTCCCCCCATCTCTATCCGCTGTAACGGAGGACAGCTCTCTCATGGGCCCTTCTTTTCTAAGCTTCTTCCCCCTCTTTTGCTGATGGCCTTTCCCAGTTAGGTTCTTGTGACCAGACATACCATGGGCATCTCTTTTTTTTGAATGCCGACCGAAATTCCCCCCTGGGGTATTGTTGTACCCCCACTTCCTCCAGGATATTCCCCCCCCAGAGAGCCTCAGATAGATTGTGTTTTTTTCTCAGTCGTGTCGCGAGTCCACGGGTTTGTACTGTTCGGTTTGCGCGCCCGCCCCTTCCTTCCGGAAATCTTTTTTTTAAAAGGATGTTACTCTCCCTTTCTCTCTGGATCGTTGAGGCAGCTCCAATTTCTCTCGTAGCAAAGAAACATTTGGATTCGTAACTTCTTAGCCGGAGGAGCTTTTCCCAGTAGATAGACATGTGCTCTTTCTGATCGAACCGTGGTTTTTTTCTGCATCCTGATTCCGCGTTTTTTTTTTTCCAAACTTTTAGGGCAGCCATTCCTCCCTTTTTTTTTCTTTCCGAGGTTTTTCTGGAGAATTCGGTTGGAGTATCTTCTTTGATAGAAGCCCTCTGTTCGCAGTAGGGCTCCTTCTGCTTCCCTTTTCGCAGACGTATTCCCCCTCTTTGGAAGATGCCCCAGCTTTCCCAGCGCGTTTTTTCCCTCGCGTGGCTTGGTTCCTTTTCCTTTGGTCCCTTCCTCCCGTAGGCGTACCCATTTTTCTTCAACTTATCAGGGCCGCATCCCTCCCCCAGGTTCTTCTCCGAATTGGATTCCACTCAGGGAATTTCCTTGTGTATGGAAGTAGGTCCTTGTTTTATCCTATTTCCCCTTATAGGATTAGACGGCCCTTCTCGTGGGTAGGTTGGTGTACCTTCTTTCAGAGATAAGGGCTATTCTTATACCCTCTTTAAGGAGTGTTAGCCTTCAGAAGGAGTTCCACCTGCCTATAAGCTTTCCAAGATATTGGTGACCTTCCCCCCTTGAGGCCAGCTTTTTTTCTTCTACGAGTTTCTTTTGGGATAGTACCTGTCCCCCCCAAACTTCCTCATCCTCGAGACTTTCCCCGGCCTCCTCATAGTTCTGCCACTTTGTGTGAACCCCCTCATGATGAGGAGCGAGTCTTTTTCCTCCTCCAAGCATTGGGCACATCTTTCGACATAGTTAATTGATTTACTGGCACATTTGTAACCCTCCTTTCTGCCGACCTGGAGGTTCTTTCCCTGTCTTTGCCCGAAGTTCCCTTTTCTTTTTTTTGTACATCCATCCTGATTAGCCCCCAAGCAGATTTATTGATTTTTCCTCCTCCCCCACGCCAAAACAGCTCTTTTCAGGAACGCTGTGTTATCGTGGAACGTCCTTCTTTTCCTTCTTTTTTTTTGCTCGCGCCCATTGGGAGGATGTCTATTTCCTTTCCCCTTTTTCTGAGTACACCCCTAGTGTTTACGAGAGCTTCTTTTTAGGTCGTGTGGTCCTGCTTGCCTCTTCTTTTAAGTTTGAGGAGGAATGTCAGTCTCTTCCCACATCCTCTCTTTCTCCATTTGTGTTGTTGCTCTTCGTATCAGTCCGGTCGGATACCGACATTTCCTGCCGACAGCTTTCTTTTCTTCCAAAGACTAGCCCCAGTTCCCCCTTTTCAGCGTGCTCTTTTTGTACTAACGGTTTGCTCCCTTCCTGCAACATTTTCGCGTCGTCACCCCCCCTCCCGCGTCCACAGTCATGAGGACCCGCCCCCCCCCCCTTACCGATAATGATACGCAACTCCCTTTCTTGCCTCCGATAAAGATGTTTCTATCCACCCCCCCCTGCGACTCCATCCTCTTTTCCTTGGGATGGACACACTTTTCTCAGGGCAAATAAGCCTCCGACCGCCCGTGCCCTTATTTCGATTGAACCTTGCTCCGTAACCCAATACAGTACTTATTCTCGTTTCCTTGTCGAAAGATCAGCACCTCCCTCTTTTTTGTTTTTCACCCTTGTAGTTCAACTCTGGTCGGACGCCTCCTTTTTCAAGGGATGGGCCCTCCCCCTTTTTGTTTTTTTAGGTACTAGAACAGGCACTCCCCCCTTCCGCACTACAGAAGCTTAGCTCGTACCCCCCCCCCAGATCGACTTCCTCCTCTGATAGCACGAAATGGCGTTTCCCCCCTTTCCCCTGACGTTCCCCTTGCTGCGATCAGATAGCCCTTCATGAGCGAGATACCCCTCACTACGAGAGGCCTCCGCCCTAGAAGGACCCGGTATTCTAGCTTCTCACGACAGCGCCGACTTTTTACCCCGATGCCGAGTCATCCTGTCGTCTTCTCGCATGGGCTCAAAGTGGTTGAGTCCCCCTCCCTGATAGCTTTCCTCCTTCTGAAGAACAAAGCGTGACTCGGCGACCTTCTACCATGTTCCGCAAAGACCCCCTTTTTCTTTTAGGAGCCAGAAACGTCTCCTTCTCGCCCTTTTTCTTAAAAAGAGGACTACTTACGCTGAGACCAGGTTATCCTCCCCTCCAGAAGACGTCTCCCCCTCAATACTCCCATCCTCACGCCCTTATAGACTCACCCTTTTCAATCGATGATTTCCCCCCGCCTCCCGCGGTCCGAACCCTATCTCGGCTGCCTTTCTTGACAGGTTTTTTTTTCGAACTGCGCTCTTTCTGATTCGAAAACCGGCCCTTTTTTTTACCTGCCCTCCTTTCGACGAACGGAGTAATTTTTCTCCCCCAGAAGCAATCCTCAGCAATCCCGCCCCAAAAAGTTTCCTTTTTGAATAAAATATTCACCCCCCTCCTTTTCAGCACCCTCCCCCCCTCTCCTCGCGTGAAAACTGCGCGTAGGCTTAATTTCAGTGACTTTTCCCCACCTTCCCCCCTCCCCCTCCGATGAGCGCGCGCTTGGTCCCCCCCCGCTCGGCCAGCGCCCCCAGCTCGATCTCCTTTGTTGACAGAACAGCACCGCCTTTCCTTCAAAGCTCAGCCCTCTCTGCCCATTCCTGTCCTCTTGGCATAGAGCTCTTCCGTCCATCACCAAATTTGATCGTCTTATCAGCCTTGCTCTCTTCCCCTCTCTGACGCCGGACAGCAATTTTTTTCCGAAGCGCCTCCCCCCCGAAGTAAGCAAGCCTTCCATCGACAGCTCCTCCCGGCTCTCGATATCCTTTTTGTACGATGGGTTACTACCACAGTCTCCCTCTTCGATAACCGCTTCTCCTTTCCGAGGACGGTATCCCCTAGATCCCTATGGCCTTCCCCACGGAGGCGAAATTGTTCCCCCTCCCCGCTTTCTTTTCCCCTACGATGGAGACTCTCCTCCTTGACTTCTCCCTTCCCCCTCCTACAAAGAGTATCGGACAGCTTTTTACGAACCCCTTCTTCTCAAGCGCGACGCTTCACGCGTGCCTTTCCCTGCTCGCTCCCCCCCTTTGTTTTGCGGCGTGTGTCTTCCTACCTTCGAAAATTACCGAAACCCAACGTTTGCTGGTGGTTCCTTGTCTGAGATTCCCATGAAATGAACAGACGACCCCTCTTGACATTGCGCATGGGCAAACGTTTCAATTTCCCCCCCTCCATAAGTTTTTTTCTTCAGCGATAAACTTTTCCCCCCAAAATGAAATAAGTTTTTTCTTCAGGCCTTGTCAGTCCCCCCATCGAGTTCTAAGAAGACCGTCCTCTTCATTGAATTTCTCTTTTTTTTGGGAAATTTTCATGGAGAGCTATTCACAAGCCGCAAACCCCCCCCCCTCTATTGGGGCCCAGAGAGCGGTAATTCTTGATGACCGAAGGTTAGTGGGACTTCCCCGATGGAATTTAGTGGTACATTGTTTTTTTTTTGTTTTTTTTTCTTTGGCACGTTTTTGTGCGAACTTCTTTCCCAGTTTTTTTTTTTGGTCTCTTTTGCGAAATTTTCGCGAGCATTTGTCATACTCCCCTTCCCCCCCAAGAGATTTATTTTAGGGATGACTGTTTTCTTTCATGATCTTTTCTTTCTTCCATTTTGAGCAAAAGGAATGGCCCCTTTTTTTTAACGGAGTGTCCTCTTTGTGGTCCTAAGGGAAATTTTTGAGGATTTTCGAACCTGTCGCAGGTGGTTTTCTTTCGACTTTTAGAGGGTCTTCCCTCCAGATGTTAACTGGACTCCCCCCCCTCCAACTTTCCCCCTATGAGAGTCTCTTTTCGCGCGCGCTTTCCTTTGGTCGCGCAGCAAGGGCGTTCTTCTTTTGTCTTCTTTTCGGAAATAGAATATACGCCCCCCTGAGGAACAGACCTAGCACTGTCCCTCTCGAAAGTCTTCCTTATAAAAAGATTTTTTCTTTCCGTCACAGTTCTTTTCCCCTTCTGATTTGACCTCCAGATCCTTTCCTGCTTAGCTTTGTCCTTCCTTCTAGGTGATTCCACTATATACGACTCTAGAGAGGGAACGATTTCTTATTGTGATAATGTTGAAAGTTCATCAATCCCCCCCCCCCTTCTCTTTGCCGCTGGCTCCCTCTCTCCAATAAGAATGTAAAATTGCCTCTTGCTCATATGGTGACTTCTTGCTGCCCCGGTTGATTCTGGACATTTTTTCTTTTTTCCCTGGAGGAGCGGGATGAGCCCCTTATCTATTTGTGGCTATACCCCCTTTTTTAGTAGCCCCTTTTCCGAAGGTGATAGAAACCCTCCCCCCCTTTCTGTTGCTCCTACTCCCTCCGTTTTTATTTTCCCCTTAGAAGTATTACGTTTCACTTCTGAGGTGATTCCTCTTGATATGGAAGAATATATTTCTCTGCTTTGAGGTTTTATGGAACCCTTTCTCGGGGTAGAAGTCGGTATTTCTCCCTAGACCTTTTATCGAAACTCCTCTTTCAAATGTAGATTCACCACTCCTCTGAACTCCTTCTCTTCTGAATAAGATGAGCATACCCTCTGGGATTTTATATGGTAGGGCCTTTTCTCCCGTCAGATTTTATTTTGTTCTTCTCTATTAAAAGTCTTATCCTTTCACGGGATTTCCTCCCCCCCCCATGGTACAATGGCCATGCCTCGATGAACTTCCTCCTCCCCCGGCCACCTTTTTCCTTTTGCGGTTGTCGTGTTTCCTCGCTGCACACTGCCACCTTTTCCCGGTAATTTTCTCCTTTTGCGCCGTGGTCTGTCTTTTTTTCGCCTTTGCTATCTGACCTAAGGCTTGTTAGACCCGTGTCGCCGGCGTTTTCGCCTTCTTCTCTACTCTTTTTGTCGATCTGGTGGTGAATCCTTTTTCCCCGGGCTGCTGCGTCTATTACCGCGGAGGAGTTTTTTCTCACCTGGAATCACAAAACTCTCAGACCCTCCCTCTACAGGACAATTCGATCTCATCAGGCTTTAAAGTTGTTGCCCCCCAACCTCATGCTTGAGGATCTCTTTTGATCTCCTTTCTCTCCTCGGGCAGAAAAGAGACCTTCCAGTACTGGATTGCTTCACCCCTCCCTTTTCCCCCTTTTCCATGACCTGCGGGAGGGAGGAGCTCTTCTTCCCCCTCAGGGCTCTTTTTTTTTTATCCTTTTCAAAGCACCAAGATTGGCCCCCCCCTAAGAAACTAAATTTTTTCTGATCTCACATCCCCCCCCAGAGGGGCGTTTCCCTAACGGTTCTTCGGTGACTGTTCCCTTTTTGCGCGAAAAGGTTGCTTCCTTTTATATGAATCCCTGCTGAGAGAAAAAGATCTCTACGATTGCTGCGAGCCAGTCTACGCAAAGGACTCTTTTCTTCCTCCGGAGGCATGTAGGTCGATTTCCCAAACACTCTCTCTTTTCCCTCAGTATGCTCAGATGTTGGCTGTACTCCCACAGAGCCCTCCCCTTCCTAAGCCAACCCTCGTCGGGGGGAGTCTCCCCAACCTACTGTACGGCCCTCTTTCAATGCGTTTTATTTTTTCCCGCTCACGTCTTTCATAGAATCCCTTCCCCCCGAGCAAAACGCCTTTCTCCCGCCCGCGTTTTTTGAGCCATTTCCCCCTTTTTTGGTGGGCTGGCTTGATCAATAAATCTTCTATTTTCCCCATTTGAAATTTTTTGACACCCCTATCACACTCTGTCGCCCCCTTCCCCAGAAAAACGCCCTTTAGATCGGTTTGATAAATGGATTCTTTAAACACGTCCCCTGAATTATGTGGAGTCGCTTGCTTCCCGCTTTCTGGACTCTCGCCCTGCTCGCTACTCAGCCTTCTTTGTTGTTTCACCTCCAGTCATCCTCCTGGTTCTAGTGGCTATCGAAGGATTTTCCAATAATTTTTTTTGTGGTAATGACCCTTTCCCCCCCCTTTCGGCCGCCAGATATCCTACTTCTTTTTTCACAACCCCCCCCTCTTTTTCCTGACAAAAGATGATAGCCCTCCTCCTTCCCGAACAAGAATCCTCCACAAAGGCATTAGGATTTCTTAGAAGCCGAGCTCTGTGTCTTCTTCCTCAACGTCCTTCGCCGACCACCTTTCAGTCCTCCCCTCTCCCAGCGAGGAGACCCCAGATGCCGACTTCCAAGTTCCCCTCTTTTTCCCCCCTTGCCTTTTTCTCTTGAGCAGCGGTCCTTTCCCCTTTAATCATTGGAGCCCCCCTTTTAAACACGACTCCCCACCAGCTTTACAGCCGAGCGTTTGGACCCCTTAGCCCAGCCCCTCGTTACAATTTTCCGCCCCCGTTCCCGGACGCGCGCAGCTTTTCCCCCCCCTTTCCAAATAGGTCCCGGATGAGCACAGTTGTTTGCGAACCCTCCGCCGTCGTCCCTTGCAACCTCTCCCTCTCCCCCCCAGCCAAGAATCGACTCCCCTTTTTTCCCCCCATCTTGATTTCCTCTTCCCACTTTCCGAACCGATGTCGATCTCTCCCTGACCGTCGGTTTTTCCCCAAGAAAATTCCCCCTCTCCCTTCTTGTTCATTCTCCCCTTCCTTAAGTTTCCCCTCAGGCGACGTCCAGTTCCTCTCTGATGAACCCTCCTCCGCTCGCTTCATGACGTCCTCCCCCCCACCGTTTTCCCCCTCTCGGAATACCTTACGTACTTCCCCGCCCCAACTCCAAGCTTCCCTCCCAAGCGGATTGACCTCTCTGTTACCCCCAGAAGGGGAACTTAGGGCGCGGGGGGCTAAGTGATGTCGTGCCTTGGCGAGACGGGAAGTGTCTAGCCCCCCCCCTAGCCATGCGCCACCACTCCCGGTTCGCATATGGTCTCCTCGCTTCGAGGCCCCGCGCGGGGCTAGGGGGGCATCGCTTGTCTGCGGGGTGCGCGGGGCGTCGCCTCAACGTCCGTGTGGGCTTTAGTCTGCGGCGCTCTGATCTTTTTCGTCTTACGGTTGGTTCACCGTTCACCTCTAGGCCTTATTCCTTGCTGGCCCCCGTGCCGCTTGGGTGGCACAGGATGCATAGCGCTTACGCCGCTGTCGCATTAGTGCGGCCCGGGCCTTCGTGTTCCGGGATCGACTCTGCGTCCTCCGCCATGGGTCCTCGTTCCGCGTTGTCGCTTTTGTGCTTTCGGGCGACCATGGGGAACCCGGGTAGTTCCTCGTCTTCTCCGGTGGGTTTTCGGGGCTCGCGGGGTTGGGGATCCCTATGGAGAGCGGCCGTCGTATGGGGGGTTTTCCCTAGACAGTCCGTTGTTGGTCGCCCCTGAGTCGGGTTTCCGGGGGGCATTCGCAGTCCCCCGGACCGATGGCCCTAACCGCTGCTACTGCTCTTCTCGCCGGCCGGCGTCTGCACGAACTTACTTCGTGCGGACTGTGCTCCCGCATCCTTGAGTGGAGGATTGGTGTACGTTTTCGATCCTCCTTCTTCCTCTTTTCCAATACCTCTATTCTACCACACCTTCGCCCCCCCCTACCGTGTTGCACTCGCGATGTATTCCCCACGCTCATCACACCCCCCTTTTACATATGTAATAAAGATTGCTTGGATTTCTGAACCTTCCCGAGGCTAAATGGACCTTAGAAGATTTGATGCGAGAGAGTTTTTTCCTTATAACCACCTCTCTCGGAGAAAAAAATTTCCTCGTTTCTTGGTTTTACTACCCCCTCCGAATGCTGGTAGGAATTTCCCCCCCCTCCAGAAAGAGATTGCCCATAGATGTATGGTATTTCTGACCCCTGCAAGGTTTCTCAGCCCGGGAGTAGAGTATAAGTTCCCTTTAGGACAATGCGGCTTGCTTTCTATACATATAGGAGGCTCCTCCCGGGCCTAGTCAAACCTACCCCTTTAGCGTAAGCCCTCCCTCTCGATCCCCCCCCCCCCCCCCCCCCCATATTTCTCGGCTGCACGATCCTTTCCTTTACCGATTTCTACTTGTCGATGGACTTCAAAAGCGTCGTCTTGGAAAACAGAGTAAAAGGTCTCCTTCCTTTCAGAGGCCACTTTTCAAACCGCCCCCCCCCTTTTTTCCCCCTCTGGCCGTTTTCTTTCGCAACCCGCGGCTTTCCGGCGTCTCCAGCATAGGTGGGTCTTCCCGAAATCCCCCACTCTCGATCCCCCTTTGGACCTTACAGACCGCCCCTTTCTTCCCCGCGTATAGGAAAGGCTTCCGTAGACCTAGTTCCCCCCCTTCCGGATCCCCTCTCCATGTAATGCACGCTTCGTACTTGTTTTGAGGAAGGGTGGCTCCCTTCAACCGACCGCACCCTCCCCCCCAAGAGTGCTCCTTTGTGGGTTCGAACGCGCTGTGATACTCCCACCAGGTCCTAGCCAATTTCTTCCCTGCAAAAGTTTATTCTCTTTTTTTTGTGTGTGGGTTGTTGAGATACGATAACCATTTTGCCGACATGCGAAAACACTTTTATGTCATTTTCCTCCTGAGAGTTAGAAACAAAAAGCCCCTTTCTTTTCGATCGGTGTTGTAGGGGATGTCCCCCTTCCCCCCCTGAAGCAACACCCCTTTTAATCGCGGTGAAGAAGTTCCTTTATCGACGGCGGGCGTCTTGAAGATGCTCTCTGGAAGATACGTCTTTATCACGCTTCCGCTCGTAAAGTCTGACGGTCCTGCAGTTAGTCGAAATAGTAGGGCCTCTTCGAAAATCGACGCTGCCCCCCCTGCCCGCCGGGTTGATGAGAACCCTGTGCGGATTTTCGTTTTAAGGCCCCCCCTTTTAAACAGCCGCCTTTTCGGTCTTTTCCCAGTGCCGATGAGATTTTTCCTCTTCGACAACCCTTTTCCCATAGGACTGATCTTTTCCGCCTCCTTTGTTTCGCCGCGCCGCCCCCTCTTACTTCTGTGGGTCCGGAATAGCTCAATCGCACCGTCTCAAATGATTACTACTCACGTTTTCTACGCCGATCATTGAAAGCTTTCCTTTCCGACATCTAGTATTTGTGCTTTGGACTTGTGATTGCGACCGCAAGGATTTCGGTTAGTAACCCCCCCTATATCAGAAGAGTCTTGTTCTGGTGGATCATGTCGGCGTTCCCCACGGCTAAGCAAGAAGCGCTATGGTAGCGTGTGGGGTCTTTCGTAGAGCACTCGAGGATCTTAGAGGGAATCTTCGAAAAGTTTATTCTTATAGTCTTGCGATAGGAGGATAGGACGAACTTCAATGCGGGCTCCCCCTCTTCGTAGATTTTCAAAGGGGTTGATGATTTTCCGAAATTGTAATATTTCCGTTTCAGCCTAGTCGCAAATCCTCTATGGAACTATCCCCCGTTCGGGTCCTTTTTCCTGCTGACCCTTCCACCGGTCCACAGCAGATCGTGACTTTTGGTGTGAGCTTGTCATGATCACGCTTTGGTTCTTTCAGTTTGGCTTCGGATCTTCGATTTGTTTTTCTTTCTGTTTTCTCGCACTGCCGGATGCACGTATCGTATCCCTCTCTTTTCCCCGACTCTTGAATTCCCTTGTAAAGCTGTGGATTGGTGAACTATGAGTTTCTTTCCGTCCTTTTTCTTTTGTTTTCTTTTCAACGTTTAAGGCGGTCATGGTCACCACCCAGGGGATGCCCTACATGCTCCCCATTTTGACGACTTTCTTCTTTAGGCTGCTTCCTTGGATTGTTCTCCTCTTTGCACCCTGCCGCGCCAGGTGGTAGTTTTTTCGTATGTCGAAGGGATCGGATATTTCCTCCTTCGTGAAGGAGTGTTCGAAGTCCTCTTTTCGCAGATGTTGACCCTCCCTTCATTATGCCGACTCTTGGTGAAATATCGACCTGCTTCTGGGTCTGGCCTTCCAGAGAGCAGGAGGGGCAGTTTTTTCTTTCCCTGGAATCCCCCCCCCCCTCTCCATCCTTCTCTCTCCAAGCTGACATTATGAGTCTAAATTTTTTTTACAACCACACCCAACTT
>Ga0179593_1248423_pt1 | contig 17051 bp, 15 predicted proteins | sample CZODoug2_1_08_16_FD_185931 | JGI IMG/M metagenome (GOLD analysis project Ga0179593, IMG submission 185931) | Vadose zone soil fungal communities from Angelo Coast Range Reserve, California, USA - CZODoug2_1_08_16fungal (PacBio error correction) | ecosystem: Environmental > Terrestrial > Soil >... | reverse complement strand
CGGCCGTCAAAGGAACGCGGCATCATTTTCTTCCCTTTTTCATTCCCGGTTTAGCGGCCAGTCAGTGTTTAGACGCCCTTTTTTCTCACGTCGTAGCCAAATTTCTTCATTGCGCCACATAAATGAGCTCGTTTTGTTTGAAGGGTTTTTTACAGTTTTCCCCCCCTTGCTCCTATCCACGATGAATATCCGGCGTCTCTTCCTTCCCTGCTCCTCGAGCACTCTGGGCGACCAGTTCTTCTCAGCGTCCGAGCTGATAGATATTCCATGTGGGTTGACTCCTCTTCTCCTTTCACTTGCCCCTTTTTCACGATTGTCTTTTCCGCCGTGGAAGAGGACTCCAAGCCGTGTACGGCTTTCAGTATAGTTTTTTTTTTGAGTTTTTCGATCTCCAATCCCGGAGCGATAGGGTTGTTTTTCCTTTCGCCGAGCACTTCCTGGAGATCAATAGGCTTGTCTCCCTCGCCCTTCTACCTCTCGGTGACCTAGGTTGTGTGAGCCGGCGTCGCGGTCGTCACTTCACTACTATTTTGCTCACCGGACCAAAACCCACCCGCTTTGAGGCAGTCCGTGCGCCTGACTCGGCGACACTCTAAGTAGGCGAGATCCCTTTCGAATTAGTAGGTTTAGAGCTCCCCTAGAAAGGATGAAGTGGTCCCATTCTTTTCTTTTGCCGTCAGCCCTTGTAGATTTACTGCTAATTTTTACCTAGAATCATCCTTTTCTCTGATTAGAGAATTCCTTTCTCTATGACGAGTTTTGAATCTCTGCAGACTCCCTATCCTCATGATGTTAGGTATAGTGTCATGGCCCGAGAGGACCCTGGTCGGTTCCCCGCGAAACCACCCGGGTACCCGAGTTAATTTCCGAGCGCTCTCCTTTCACTATTTCACGGCCTCCGCTTTCAGAAACGCCGATGCCATATCCGCCCTTTCGCGCGCCTGTTAGGGTGTGTTAATTGCCGGTTTCCCCCCTTTTTATCCCCCGTTACCAGATCGACCTTCCCGAGCAACAGTTGATATTAGTACGTTTTGCGCCATTTTGCATAAGCCACATGGTCTTTTTCCTCGGTTTTCTCCACTCACGACGGCGGATCGTGTCCGATCCCCTCTTCCGCTCTTCGTTTATCCCTTGCCTATATGTTTTCCTTTTTTAGAGCCAGAACTGAATAACGTCTTTTCCTAGCCACTTCGGGCGAATGACCCCCTCGACTTTTTTTCCCCCTGCATAATTTACTTTCACTTGAAGCCGATTTTTTTTGCGCAATCTTCTTTTAATTTATCGCGTGCCCCTCCCTTATTCCACCAACGCGAAACCCCTGCATAACTGTTCAACCTATGGATCAGCTGTGCTGGTTCTTTCGGTCTTTCATACCATGGTCGCCTGCTTCAAAAATTGCCAGTGAGCCAATGACTCGTCCTGTGCGGGCGATGTTTAGACTTTCTTCCGCCTTAAACCCCCCGACAATCCCCTGTCGTCTTCTTTCCCCCTTTCGGCGTTTTCCTACCCAACCCTTGTCGAGACCTCATTCTGTATGACCGCTTTTTCACCATCTTTCCTCATTTTCACCCCTTCTGCTTTGACACCACCACCCAGACCCCTCCCCCTTTCCCCCCCCGCACCCCACTTGCCTACCATTTTGTTCACCCCCATAGGCCTTCTCACCCCGCTGCCTAATCGTGAGTTTTTGCATGACAATACCTCCCGCGTTTGTTCTTAGATCGTCCTGGCTGGCGCTGGCTGCCAGCTGATGTTCTTCGCCCTGCCTGGATCATTTCCATAGTCCCTGATATCTGTTTCCGCGGATCGGCGCCACCTCCCCATGGTCGTTCCCCTTGTTTTTATTTGTTCTGCATCTCTACCAAGGCTAATACCACATTTATGACGTGTTCTCACTTCACTGCATTCTCCTTGGCGCGTCCTATTCGCGAATGGCCGACCTTTCTTTTGCAGTTCTTGGGGCTGCTTCTCTACCCCTTGTCCCCTCGGTGTCACCTTCCCACACTTTTTTTTTTCCACCCGTTTTGCGACCGAGAATAGGTCTGCTTCTCATCCGCGTCCCCCCTCAAGAAGCCGTTCTCTAAAGACATTTCCCGTCTTGAAGCGCTCCCTTCACCTCCCGCGTTGGTCGTCTTTTTATGCCCCGAAGCGTTTCTTTTGTTCCTTGCTCCCCCGAAACCACTCCTTCGTTAAAGTTTTCTTAAATCCAGGCGTGCTTTCGACTTTTTTGTGTCCTACCCCCTCCCCCTAACTCCGGATTATTTCGGCTCCCCGGGCTCGACTGCCGCTGTTTTTGACCACGCACTGTCTCGCCCGCGACTTTTCGCTTGCAGCCCTTTTAAGTCTCATCCATTACCGACCAAGCGCCCTGCCTCCATGTTTCCCCGGCATCGAGTCCGAGCACGCACTTTGACCTCTCTTTTTTCTTTGATCAACCTTTCGATCTGAAGTTGACTTATCGTTCGCGCGTTTGACGGAGGTCGGCCGGACCTGAGTGACTCTATTTAGGATCCCGCTCTCCTCTTGTTGGAGCCACGTGGCCCCTTACCTTGCTTTGCTGATTTTTCCACAACTGTTTCCCCCACTTTTCGGTCTCAGGACTATACTTACACACTTCCAGCGATTAACCCCCTGACGACACGACGCATTTTCTGTGCGAGCGCCTTAGTTTCTCTTCTTCTTCGAGCGCGTGTTCGCTTTTCGCACTCTATCTCCTTTTTCCCTCCTCCTTTCCTTTTGTGTTGTCTCTAGTTTTGTGACTTGACCATTTGTACGCCCTTCGTTCGTCTCGACGCCTTCCCCCCTCCCGCGCTCGCCCCCCATCTGCGTCTGGTTCATAACTGGTTTTTAGCTTGAGACTTTCCCCCTTTGTGTCATAGAGAATGACTGACAGTTTGGCCCGGTTTTTCAATCTTTCCTTACCAGCCCCCCCATTAAGTTGCTCCCGATCCAACCCCCCCTCTCTCGTCTTTTCTAAATCGGCTTTTTTCCCCGATAGTCCCTTTCGCGCGCGGACCTCGTTTCCTTAAAATTCCTCTCGATTCCCATTTTGATCTCCGTTGCGTGAAATCTTCTTTTTAGTTTCCTACTTTGCCCCTTCCTCTGCCGTTTTTTTTGCATGTCAGTCGGCTTTGCCTTGTCGTCTGATATTAGCTTTTTCGCTTCGGCGCCCCACCCTCAGATCTTTCTCTTCTGATCGAATTTTTCGTTCACCTTGTATTCGAGTTACGCTTCAGTTTATCTTTCCGCCCTCATTGAAGTTATATGGGATTGCCGCCTTTCCGAGCCCCCCGCCCTCGTACCCCTTTTTTTCCTCAGCCGTCGCCGGATTATTGGCGTCGAGCCAGATTTCGCGGCAATTTCCGTTCGATTTTTTGACGGTGAGTCTAATCCTTTTGCTTTTTTTTAGAGCGGATCTTGAAGCCATTTCTTCCCGGCTGCCGTTTTGAAAACGATTTAGCGTCCGCGCGGGTTGCGGTTAGCCCTGTCCGATGAGGAGAAGGCTCGACCCGCAGCCCCAAGCAACTTTGCCGAACATAGTGGCAGTTTGAGCACTCACGACCTTTTTTCTTTATGCCTCGATTTTTCTGGATTTCCAAAAGTAATTAACTTGAGTGCGGTAATGTGATTCCCGATGCGTCATAGCTACTTTCGGCGAATCGGGTAGGTTTACTTTTTCATCTGGTTTGTTTTTTCGGAAACCGATATTCGATAGTTTTTGCCCTTCCTACCATGCCGGGCGACTCCCCCCTAGATTCCTCCCCCGCTTTCGAATTTTTCTTAGGCGTATTCTCGACCCTCTTTTATGGGTTAGGTGGGTCCTTTTCCCCCCCTTTATTGTTTTAACCCCCCTTAGCCTTTTGCCGGCTTTTCTTTTTCTTCCCTTATCTTGGTGTTCCTCTCCGTTTGTGCACCATTCCTAACCAGACTTGGAACCGCTTCTCCTGTTATTTTTCTTCTTCTCGACTAGGAAACGCCGATTTCTTTTATGGCCTGCTATGATTGTTGTAGTCGTTTTTGGCATACACTTTCTTTTTTTATCGAAAGAGGAACGCCTAGGGAGGGGGTCTCAAGGATATTGGGCGCAGGGGGGCGGCGGTTGCTCCCTTTACGCCTATACCCTTTTGATCATGGAGCGGTTTTCTCTAGAACACATTACGATTTCTTTTTGCGAAAGCGCTTGCCGCTCCTTAAAATTTTTTTTTCGCGCAACCGTGCCGTGCGTTCCACTTTTCCTCCACGTCGTCCGTTCTCCCTTGCCCTCCTGATTTTGCGCGCCTTTTGCCTATTCCCTCTACTCTCTTGGTGCGCATTTTTTGCTGTTTTTCGACTTGCCTCTGTTCCCTTCATCTTCTGATCCCCGGCCGGGCGTGCCGCTGATCCCTTCACCCGTTTTCGATCAATTTCTTCTTTTCCGACTCTCTCGCCTGGTTCATGGACTGTTGCTTTATTCGCGGACTTTTTTTGCTCTCCCCTTCCCGCACCCACGCCTCGTGGCTGCGCGTTTCGCCGCTTGGCGACTATTGGTAGCTTTTGCTTGCACCCAGCGTTTCCTAAATTTTTTCCCAATCGTTGACACCTCCTCGTTCGTAGTCAACCCATGCCTGTTGTTGTCCCTGTGTTGATGGTGAGCCCCGATTCTCATTCGTTACCTCTCCCCGTTACCAAGCGCTTTTGCATCGCCAAGGTCCCCGCCATATTTTCCCCGGCTCATGACCCGGAAATGCGCCTTTCATATTCCTGAAATGCTCCCTCGGCCGTTGTGTCTTCGCGGTCCCTATCTTTTTCCCCGGATAAACTTGCTTCAGGAAATCCCGCCCACGATTCACCCCGGGTTGGATCCTTTTCTTCGGTCTCCGCGAGCGCTACTGATTCTCCTGTCAGCTTTTTTTTGACTTTTTTATGTTCCCTCGATCCTTTTCTTTGTTGTGGGAGTTTTTTTTACGCGTTGCCTTTGCTGGATACCTAGCGTCAGTTTAACTATTGGGACTCACCCTCTCTACCACCATCGTTTCCATTTGGCCGGTGTGTTTTTTGAATCTGATCCCGTGTCCGCTTTCCTCCCACCCCATATCTCCTCTTTGATTCTTGTGATCTTTTCACACTCCTTACCCAATCTTCCCCAAGTCCTGGATTTGTTGAGAGCCGGCGTCTCTCGTTGCCCCGAGTTTCGAGTTTTTTTTGGAGATCACCCTGTCATTCATCTCGCGTCCGGTCGGGCGGCGTTCTCGAGTTTCTATTTTGACTTCGCGAACTGCGACATCTCGCCGAGAGCCATGTCTTATTTGACTCGGATTGTCCCGTTTTCAAACTTCCACCGTACCGATTCTCCATTTGCGCTTTTTTTTTAATTTAATTGGCGAGGGTCCGAACTTGATTCTTTTTACGTTAACTTGGCTTGCCGCGATCGGCTTTTCTCCGCACTTCTGCCCCAGTTCCGGCCCTCCTTCTATTTTCTCCTCTCCCGGTTGAGAGAGATCGGGCCGGAACGGACCCTGGCCTCAACCGTGCCGCCCCTTGCTTGCAGGCCCACTTTTTTTCTTCCACTGAGCAAGTCGTTTCCGCGAAATCCTGTTTGCCAATCTTTGCTCCTGGTTTCGGTGAAGTTTCCTCGCGTACGATCCTAGATCGCTTTTTATCTGGCGATGATGCGCATCTCTGAGATTTTGCCGACGCGCCGCTTTTTTGTCCCCCTATCGTACGTCCTGCCTTGCGGTGCTTCGCGATCGTCCCTCCTCCATCGTTCCCTTGTCGCCGGGACCTCTGCTCCCGCCGGTCTGGTTTCCCTGACTTCCGTTTGTGTTTGAGTTTCGCTGCGCACCTCTCTTCTTTGCGATAGGTGGTTTTTTGACGACTATTACTTTGCGTTTCAGCGGGCTGCTCCTAATTACCATTTTTCCCTCCTTGTCCCCCGCGGTTGTCATCCCTTTTCGCTTCTGTCCTACGACGGAGCGTGTTTTTCGCCCGTGAAAAAACTAACACCCAGTCTCTTTCTCTTACCGTTAGTTTAACTTTTTCTTCCCCCTTTCTTGCATTTAGATGCGCTCTAGTAGGACCTTTCGCCGGCGACCACTTTATCTCCTTTTAAATCGTTTCGTGTGACTGAAGGAGCGGTCAATGATATACCCCGCGAAGACGGGAGGCCGTTTTTTGATGCAGTTCGATCTTTATTCAGGGACCACTGAGTTGTTACGAAGATATGGTTCCATTGCCTATGGATGTCTTGGTGGCGAGCTTTCTTAGTCTATTGGTCTCGTTTTGACCGCTTCACCGGTTTTTTCTTGTTTGACTTATCCGCGAGACGTTCATTTCCGGTTGCCCGTCCGCTTTGTCAGCCCTTTGAGCTGCCCATCTACTCGCCGCCCCAGCTCCTCCTTTTTAGTTTTTTTTTAGGTTTTCCTGGACTCGCTTCCTTTTTCGCGCCCCCTGCCCCGATAGCCTTCGGACCCCGGCTCTTTGTGTTTTTTCAGTTTCCCCAATCACCCCCTAACCCGTTTGTGAAAAGACGTGTTCTGCAGCCGGGTCGGATTTTCCTTCCTGATCTCTTATTTTCTCGACCGAATTTTCCCGATTTTTTTCGCCTATTATCTTTTCCCCCAGTTCCAAACGGCTTTGCATTCAGGCTTCCGTTTACCTGCTTGCTTTTCCTTAATGACACTATCTTTCCGCCGATGGCGTTTTTCCCATACCCCAGCAATTATGCGTTTCCGGCCGACTTCTTTCTGAACTCGCCTTCCTCGAAACGTTTAACACCTTTCCATTGGATCAGCTGAGGCCCGATTTTGCAAACCCCCTTTTCGAACCCTTTTTCGGCCACAATGCCGCCTGGTTCTTCGCTTTTCCGATGCCGTCTTATTAAGCACCTTTTGACCTAAAATCCCCTGAGAACTGATGTTCCCCCAGTGGAACCGGACGGTCTTCAGTCCACTGATTTTTGCTGCTGAACGATAGGATTCGTCACAATTTACTTCACCGCCGGCTTGCCACTCCCCCCCAAATTTCTCAAAGCCCAATCTCCTCCTGCACCCTGAATTAAACTTTTCAAACCCTTAACCCATGTTTTTGAAGGCCTACCCTCGTAATCGTTTTCGACCATTTAAAATACCCTTGTTTCTTTCTGTCCTCTCCATGGGAGTGCTTGACAATGAGGGAGTAGAAGGTTCCGGTTTTTTTTTTCACTTTGCCAAGGCGACGCTAATAGTCCCTTTCCCGCGGAATGTCGCCACCCCCGATGCGCCGGTCTAGCGCTTCCCTGCCCTTTATCACCATTTGATCCAATAATACCACCTTATTTTGGTTTAAAGCCATACCTCTGCAGATAGCTCTCCTGAATTAGTTTTATCGCTCGCCAGAACCTTTTTGATTTGTTCAGCTTCCATTAGGAAGGATGGCAAAGTCCCAACCTGAAAAAAGGCTCCGAGTTTCCTTTCTAGCATCCCGAGCCACTCACCTTTGTCCAGCCCTCCCCCATATCTTTCCCTTTCACGCGCTTCCTTAGAAGAGATACCTCATATGCCGAGGGATTGAATTTGAATTCACGCTGCGTTTTTTCGCAAAATCCCACTAATGGTACCGCGGCTTCATCAATTAATGTGGTATGTAGAATTTTCGTTCCATCCCCCCCCCGATACCATCACCTTACCTTGCTATATTTCCCTCCCCCCCCCCCCCCCCCCCCCCCCCCCCCCCGCCCCCCCACCCCCCCTTCCCCACCCCCCCCCACTCCCCCCCAGTCCCCTCCCCCCCCCCCCCACCCCCCCGTCACCCCCCCCCCCCCCCCCGCCCCCCCCTCCCCCCCCCCCACCCTGCCACAGCCACATTACCGTCCGTATTTTAGCCCCCGCAGGTTCTTCGCAGTTCCCCTTCCCCTCAGTTTTGAATCTCCCATGACCCGACCCGGCCTGGACATGTGCTTCCCCGGCCTTGCTCGATCACTCAGATAAGCGGTTTAACGGAGATCACCCACTTGGTCCTCCTAGTGTCCGGTTGAATTCGACGCGTTCGCGATCTTCATCGCGTCCAGTGATATGTCCAATTTGCTATTTCGTTTTTTTTTTTTTTTTTTTTTTTTTTTTTTCAGGTCGAGTCTTCTGTTTGTAGCATGCCCCTTGGCAATTTTGCTTTGCTCGATTCCCGCAAAACCCCCGGTCCAACTTCGGATCGATCTACCATAACGCTTTTACCCACTTTTTTTCGACCCCCTTTTGGCCGCACGAGAAGATGTTTCCGAGCTTATTGCCTTCTCTTCGCCTCGCGGCATCGCGTGACGTTCATCTTTTTCCTCCTCCCTTTTTTGTTTATTTTTTTAGGATGACGGTCCCCCAGACTCTGCACCCCCCGAGATAGTCCGCGCCAGCCCGGCAACTCCCCCCGTCCGCCCCCTCTTCGTCTGGTGTCGGTCCTTGTTTGTTTTTTTGTTTTTGTTTTTCACTTCTTTAGAGCATGATACAGAAAAGTTTTCAACCCCTTTTTCGTGTCATCCATGCTCCCGAAAAGGTAAGGGGCTATCCTCCACCACTCCTATGAGTTACATGATGCCACTCGATTCATTTCCCTGCGCCGCCAGGAGTTTAGGCCCCCCTTCCTATTTACCCCCAATTTTTTTCTCTCATTTCCTCTCCGCTTTTTCGGGATGCCTTCCTTCCTTTCCTTCCTGGTTTTCTTGTCTTTGTTCTATATTGAGTTTTCGGCGCTGAACTTCGAAGCGGAATTTTACTCTGGTCTCAGACTTCGTCCACCAGCTGTCGTCGCGCCTCTTCAGGCCCTCCGCCCTCAGTTATTATCCTGTATGGCTGAAACTCCCCATTTACGCCTTGTTTTCCGGATTGAATCCGCCTGTACGGGCGTGTTCTTTGGTCGAGAACCTCTTTACTTGGAAATTTGACTCTCCCGTAGAGGGGCCGGTGATTTTTCGCAATAGGAAGGTCTGCTTTATCTTTTTTAGCGCGGTTCTTTGACCTCCGTTCTGTTTTTTCGAGGATTTCTGCCTCACCAATCCGATTCTTTGTCTTTCCCGTGAGGTGGCACTTTTGCCGGCGTTTCGGTATGAACTGAATCCCCAAATTCGCCAATCGGCGTTCTGAGCTCTACGAAGACTTCATCCATCTCGCTCATCTGCGTCTGATGGCTTGTGCCCCCACCAAGTTAATAACGTCGATCAGGAAGCCTGTTCCAGCACGTTTCAAGTAATTTGTTCTCTCCCTGCTGGAGACAATTCGGGTCTGTTGGCTCCCAGGGATCCGTCGGTGCACCCCGCTAGAGATAGCTTCTTAATGAAAAGTTCCCAGGCAGCCCGGTCTTATCAACCTCGCTCAGACCAATCCTCCCCCGTTGACCTATCTCCCGCTCTTCCCTCGGATGGCTTCCTTAGTCCATCCTGATGGTTTAGGTATTTGGTCGGCCATTGCAACCCCAGTATTTAGAGGTTTCACCCAATTTATTATATTCCTTTTTTTTTTTGGCGGACTTCGTCAAATTTCTTTATTTGTTTTTGTTATTAGCAGCTGCTTGAAAAGTTTTTTCTGTCACCCCTTTTTAAAACTGTTTTTCCCTCCCCATGTCTGCTCTAAGACCAGTAGTGACCCCGTTCTTGGTTTCGCGGAATGGACGACGATTGCCCTCCTGTTTTAGGAGTAGGAATAACCTTCTTCGGAACCTTTCGCTGATTTCGCTGCTGGGGTTTTCTCCACCTGCTGATCCTTTTTCTTTATGGCTACTTGAGGTGTGACCCTCTCCCGCATCTCCCACCGCTTGATCTTTGGCGGTTGCGTATCTCGTCTTTTTTATGTTTTTTCGAATCCCTTGGTCCCGACTAGCTTTTATACAGGGGCTTGCGTGACCCCTTGCTCCTTCCATCTTTTATTCAGAACGTCTGCCGGTCATCGCAAGACTTATTGCCTCCGGTTGTCCTACCCTCCGGTTTCCACGTTTTACGCGCCCGCGTCTTATAGACTCTCCTGCCGACATCCCTTCCTTGTGCCTCTTCCTGCATGATTTAACAGTTTTTTCGAATTATTTATGCTTTGGCCCTAGAACATCCTGGTTTTCTGAATGCTGATCGGTTTCGCCTCCAAGTTGAGCTAATTTCTTCTCTCACCCCCTCCTTTCGTCGGCTCTGCGGCGTGGTTTGCATTTCTTTGCAGATCTTGTCAAAAAAAGCGGCCGTCCCCTCCCGGGTCAAGTGAAAGAGAGTGAGATCTTCCTCTTTCCCTGTGTGGTCTCGTTTTTTTTTTTTCAAACTTCTTTCCACTGATTCTCCTCCCTCCCCTAGTCAGACCCCCCCCTCCTCTCGACCAAGGGAAGCAATAATGTCTTCCAGCATGTCCCGACCATGAGGACCACTACCCCCGTAGAAGACGTTCCTCATAGTTAGACCTGCACTAGAAGGAAACGCTAAAAGACGGATCAGGCACCCCTCCCCAGCATTTCCCCTGACCCCCGCTCCTGGGATGGTCTACTCTTTTATAGCAGGACGAGTTTATCTCTTTTCTATTTTCCGCGTCGGGTCTCCTATTTTCAGTCCGTCTCAGCCCTCTTTGGTTGTGTAGTTGTGCCATTGAGTGCGACCTTCTCCGTCGCGGAACTGGCTGAAGCCGCCGCTGACTCACCCTGATTACAACCCTCGAGGCTCATGTGTTTTCTAGCCTCCGATGATCTCCCGTCCGGCAAGTCACAACTCTCATATTTTTTCGGATGTGCTCGCTCACTTCAGCACCCCATGAATGCCCCCTCCCTTGGACCTTTTTGAGCCTCTTCTTCCCTTTACCCTGACCCGAGGGAGTCGCGTTGGTTTCTTATCTCGGAGTCTCACCTTCCCCCTTAATTCCCTCTCTCTATGATTTTAGCAGTGGGATTCCTCTCTTTCTTATTCTTCTCGGGAGAATGGCTATAATATAAGAGACTCAGTATCCCCATCTCTGGTGATATTTTGCAATCCATATTTTCGCCCCTTTCCTCTGCTATTAACCCCCCATTCCACTAGTCCCCCCCCCGAGCTTCTCTCTCCCCTGCGCACTTGTCGACTTATGTCGCCGCCGGACGCATCCCGACACGTGCCATCTTGCCCCCGTCGCACGACACACGCCCTTCTTTTTCCTCGAGCCCGGATGCCCCAATCGCTTTTTTTCTTCGGACGATTTCTATAGAAAGAATTCTTCTCTCTCCCCCCCAATCCCCCCCCTGTTTGTTTTGAGAGTCTTAGGGCTGCCTCGGTACATCGGCACTAAATGCCATCTCCTTTCGAACCCCCGGTAGCCTTCCAATTTCAAGATTCAGACACTCCAGAGCATCTTCGTTTCTTTCGTAGAGAAAATTATTCCTTCTGACAAGCAAATAATTTAGAGTTTGTTTCCGGTTTCCTGAAATTTACGGTCCCCATCTCATAGATTCTAATTATTATACGGCGATCTTATTCTCCATGCGCCCTCTTAGCGCTAGGATCAAGAGATCCGCCGCCCCTGATCGCTTTCTTTTATCTAGTGACAGTAAGGGATTTTTTTTTGATATAACCTCCGTCTTTCCTCTCCCTCGACTACTTTTTCCTATGTCGACCCGTTTGGCGAGGTCTACTCCGGTCACCATTGATTTCTTATACTCCTCCTCCCTGTGCTTTAGCTTTAGAGGCTGCCACCCCCCGTCCCTCCTTCTACCCGGTTTCCCTTTTTGAGCGCAGCGAGCCCTTCTATCCTTCCCGCTCTCTCCATGCGCCCCATCGACCTAGATGGTTTTAACGTTGTGTGTTTCTATAAGGGAGTACTTTTTTGCCCCTCTGCCGTCATCGCGCTCGTCGTTCCACCTCTCTTAACCACTACCAACCCCACACCAGATCCTTTTTTGCTCTACCTTGCGCCGAACCACTACTGGAAAGCCTGAAGCTCTTGACAGAGACTTAGAGTGAATTTTCTGACATCTCTCTGGACTTTTTGGTCTCAACCCCCCCCCCCCACCCCCCTCTCTCCCGCTTCTCCCGGTTTTGCACTTTCTTTCGGTCCTTTGTTGCCAGATCAAGAGTTTCTCTTCCTTTATAAGGAATCGCGAAGAATTTCAGTCGGCCGTTCCGTCGAAGTTTCATTTCATGTTTTCATATGTTTCTCTCCTTTTGGCCGTCGCGGGGACGCCCTCTATGGTTTTTGGCTAGGGGATCTTGGGTCGGACCCTCGGTACTCGAGGCTACTATTTCCCTTTTTGACCGCTCCACCCAGTTCCACATAGGCATGACGATGACATCCCCCTTTCAACGATTTTTTCAACCTTTCTCTTTGCGTCCGATTTTGTATCCCACCGCTACTCCCCGTCATGCACATATTAGCCCTCTCCCCCCCAGCCAGAGACGTGACACGATTTTCCTTTTGTGAGTCCCACGGCACTTTCTTCTCAGCTCCCTTTCAGTGCGCACTCTCGCCCTAGAATTAATATACCACAGGCCGTCTACGTCGTCGTCGACCAGTCAATAGGAATCTCTAAACAGGTTGTCGAAAGAACTTTCTTCATCTCACTCAGGAAGGACTAGTTTCCTTACACTTTCTCTATCCTGATCGTAGTGAAAGGCCAACCTTTCGTTCTCCCTTGAAGCGATTAGGATTTCCCCCTCAACCCTTTTCGCACGCATCAACATTTTTTTTTCTTGTCACGAGACCGGCGACGTGACCTTTGTCCATAATGTGTCAAAACTCATCGGTCTAATCATTTTTTTCCCCCGGCCCCTCACCCATCCCCTTTCTCCCTAACTTCCCTCTCTCGATCATCCCGTCCTTGAGAAAAAATCAGGAATTTCATCGTTTTCGAGATAACGCAACCCCCGCCTTGGATAAGCTTGGTTCTAGATTACGAGGGGAAACCCCTCCAATGTCGCCTGATACCCCCCCTTTCGTCACCTCTGTCGCCCTGTCCGAGTGTGTACGCGGGCGTACTTTTCCTCTGCCGAATCCCCGCTTTCTTCCTAGAAGAAAACCTTTGCCAGTATCTCTAGTCCCCTCCTCTTCACCCCCAAGGAGCGTTTTCCTACTTTCTGTTTCTTCCCGAGACCTCATGCTGACGATAGTTTCCTTACCCTTTTCACCATCTTGTTTACTCATTTTCACTCCAGCGATTTCCTTTAATCCCCCCACCTTTTAACCCTCCATTTCATCCATTCCTTCCTTACAAAAAGGTCTCCTCTCAACTTGGTTCACCCCTGATAATTAAGTTTGCTCACCGTCTCCGGCTACCACTTGCGTCAGCCTCGTTTTGGATTTCCTGTAACATATTACGAAGAGGGGAGGACCTTCTTCCTCTCCGATCTTCGATAGTAGTTACCCCCGTTTAGGCCCTAAGTGGAGGAAAGCGAGGTGCTTACGATTCCCTGGCTTATCGTGTGTTGAAATTTGGCCTTCTATCGGAAGAGATATGGTTTTGTAACCATTCCCCATCCAGACGGTTCCTTCCACCAAGGAGAAACAACTCCTCCTAAACGATAGGGAGCCCAACTTTCACCCGCACAATCTCTGATCAGTATAGGAAAGGCTAGCTCCTCCACCTTCTTTCATCGGCTCCAGCTTTCTTTTAACTTCTTGCCTTTTGGTTCCCCTCCTAAAGAAGAAATATCTCTATCTCCAGCGTCTTGGATCTTTCCTTCAACTCAGTTTATACCATAATAACTCCCGTCCATCTGGTCCCTTCCTGTTTTGGACCCACTTAGCTTCTTGGGTTATTTTATTGGCTTATTTTTTCGAAAGTCGCCTCCGCGTGCACAGTCCCCACCCTCCCACCAGTCTTTGTTCTTTCGGAATAGAAATTCGGCTCTTTGCGCCTGCGTCATCCGAGCTCCCCATCTACATGTCCCTATTTTTTTCTCCCTGTCATCCGACTCATTTTCCGAGTACTCAAGCCCTCCGTCTTCGAATCGCTCAACCGTCCCCATCTCTTACTATTTTTAGAGGCTCTCATCCCCTGCAACTCTTCGGTGCTACTGAAGCCATCCTCTACACCAACCTCAGGCGTACAGGAGCGGATACATCCTCTCTTTCCTGTCCTCGCGCCCCCTGTCGGAGGTTCACGTCGTTTAGTACAAATCCCGAATATAACTTCAACTGATATTTTCGCACTCCTGAAGCTTGCTCGTCTTTGAAGATTTTTTTCACTCCTCTTCAGCCGCCATCTACCAAGGTCCAGATTAGCATTCATCGCCGCCGTTCCTGACACCCCCCACCAAGACCCGACCCAAATATGCCTCCCGACTTTCTGTACACCCCCGGCTTTTAGTACCGGCGCCCTGTCTCCACCGAACCAATCGATTCGTCATTAATACCAACCACTTTCTCGAGTGAAGGTGAAGCCGCAGATTTTACCTCTCGCGGCCACCTTCGTTTGTCTTCCTTTCAGATTTTTCAATCCTGATTTTTTTAGAGAGCTTTCTCTCCCCCGATCCCCTAGGTGGCCCTACTTTCATTCGAACTGACCATTTTGGATTTGGAGCATTTATCTTTTCCGTACCCCACCCCGGTTCTCCATTTCCTTCCTGTGATAATGCCCTCCTTCTTGATCTTTCACCAGTCGAAGCGCACCACCCTTTCCGGACAACCCGCTACATCTTTTGGCGAGCTTTCGAGTTTGCGCTTAGCTCTTCTCTATGCTTGATCCTAGTTTAGTTTCCTCTCATTCTTTCTTTAATCTAAGTTGTTTGTTGTAGTCTCCTATGTCCGATTCCCGGCAAGAGATGCACCCGCGCTGTCATAGCCCCGACAGAGGCACAAATCGCTTAGCCACACACTCCTCCCGGTGTCCGCCTGTTGTTTTTCGCTTTCCCCTTGTCCACTACTTTTCCTTCGAGTCACGATCCCCGAAAAGTGTGTCACCGCTTTTTCTTGAAATTTACTTCCGAAAAACTGTTCAGGGGAGCCTTCCCCCCCACCAAGTCTGATTTCGCGCTTAACTGGACCCCTTTTACATCTCTCGGTCCTTCACCTGCGTAATGCTTCTTAAAGTTCCAGGCTCCCTTTAGTTCCCAAATGGTGACTCCCCTTTTTTTTCGCCTTAATATTACTCTTTTTTATTCCCCTTTTTTTTCCTTTACGGCGACCGTCGATGTTTACGCAATGTAAGGCGGAGCTTGTTGTCTTCCCCCTGGCGTTCTTGCCCTCCATCTGTTCCTCGGAGATGAAACTTCGCCGTATTATTTTGTCGAAACTCCTTATTTCCAACTCTTTTCTTTGTCGTTCGAGCCTTTCAGGATCTCCCTCATATCCTTGAGTTCTATTTCCTCTGGTGATGGTCTTGACCCAACCTTATCAGCACCTTCAGTACTGCCCTTCTACTGCTTAGCATTCTTGTTTCCTTGTAGGAGATCCCCATCTCTTTCTTTGGCATTGACTTCCCCATTTTACGATTGAACTCTTTTCGAAGACCTTTTCCTTTTTCTTATTCGTTCTATAGGATGCTTACTCCCGTTCAGGTTTTACGCTTCCTTTTTTCCTTCGAGCCTAACATACCCTCCTCGGCCCTCGCGGTCTGCTTCCTTTGCCTGGGCGTCTACTCTTCGTAGAAATGACAAGCCCGCCTGCCTTAACATCGGTTGTTTCGTATCTATTAGACCTCTCCTTCCTCCATGAGGATCGTCTTATGTCCGGTCTTCATACCCGTTTAGTTTGACTTATGTTAATCGATTTCCGTCCCATCTCTCAAGTTTCCCCCGTGCGGTTCGCCCGGACTTCAGAGGGAAAACAGCTATAGATTCTCTCTTTACCCCTGCTTTCTTTTTTTAGCCTGGCTCGTCTTTCATATCCTCTTATCTCTGACCCGCCTTTCCTCCCTTCCGGACCCCCTCGGTTTTTCGCTCACGATCCTCTGTGTTCATGCACTAATTTCAGCTACTTTAGAGGTTGTCCCACCCCCCCCCCCTATATAGGAATTCTTGTCCCGGCCCCCGGAATGTGAGTGCTTTTACCCTCGTTCTCGTCACCGTCTTCCCCTCTCCCAGGTGACCCTTTTCCGATCCATCATGATTCTTATTAGGACAACGCCGCTTTTTTTTCAGAGTACTTTTTTTCGACCCGTTACTCTTGTTTAGGCTCGCTTAATCCCGGGTATTCGGCACTCAGTAGAAGAACGACTTTCAGTTTTATAAAACTTTCTATACCTGGTGGAGCCTTTCTACCCTTGGCATGTTACTATCTTCCGTTTAACCCCTCTATTTCCCTGGGTTTCGTTCTATGACCCCTACTATTCGTTGCCTGCGACAATCTCTCTTTAGCGCGACAATTGTCTAGGTGCTGACGCCAATACTTTAGGCATATTTCTTTCATATCCGTTCGCCCGTTCAGCGTCTTCTTATGGTCTGCTCGGTCTTCACTCCGTTCCGGTGCGCACGTCTCCGACTGAACTTTCATAGAGACGATCCCCGGACGGCGTGTTGATCTGCTTCACCGGTTTTTTTGACCTCGCTCTTTCGTTCTCCCGACCTCGCTTGGTGTTGGTTGTCGGCTCAGATCCGTTTGTGCCGACCCTTTTTGCGTTTCCCCCGTTTTTTTTGAGTCCCTTCCTCTTTGAGTTGCGAGGCGCGATTTTTCGTCTTCTCTCGTGTTGCAAGTTTCCCCGTCCCTTTGAAATCGTGATGCAGAGAGTGTTTAGGTTCAATTTGACGTCGGTTTTTTGTTGTTTTTGTTTCCACTCTCCCAAGCCCTTCTCTCTTCTTACCCCACCGATCTAATAGCCAAGGCACATTTTTCTAACCAGCTCTGCACTTGATTTTCCCTCCCTGCGCGCGAAATATCTCCTCCATTTCTTTGGCCTATCTTATACGCCTATACAATTTTTCGGATGAAATCCCACGTTTTCATTCCCCCTGCGATCCTTTTCTTTTTCTTCTTTTTCTTTCGACGACGACGACCTTTTATACACTTCTCTTCAGAGCATCTCCTTGTGAATTTCCTTCTCCCTTGTTCAGAAGACCTTCCTCGCCCCTGCGGCCCTCCTTTTGACTTTGGTCAGTTTTCCTCTGCCCTCCAATCCTCCTTTTTTATATTGGCTCGGAAGCAGCTCGAGGATTCCCCCCTCCTACAACCGAGATACACCTCAGC
>Ga0179593_1673342_pt1 | contig 17053 bp, 39 predicted proteins | sample CZODoug2_1_08_16_FD_185931 | JGI IMG/M metagenome (GOLD analysis project Ga0179593, IMG submission 185931) | Vadose zone soil fungal communities from Angelo Coast Range Reserve, California, USA - CZODoug2_1_08_16fungal (PacBio error correction) | ecosystem: Environmental > Terrestrial > Soil >... | reverse complement strand
TCCCTTCTTCCCTTCTACCCTCTTTTTCATTCTTTTTTCCCCCTTTTTTCCTTTGAGATGCGCTTGGTTCGTTGGGAATGTGTAATATTAGAGTATTCGTCTTTTTTCCCCTTTTTTTTTTTCCCTTTTTCTCTCCGATCCTGTCGTTTTTTTAATTTCCCCTCCTTTTTTTTTTTTCCCCTTTCGCTTGTCAGTCTCGTTGAGGATGAGCGAAACCCTCCCCCCCTCCCCTTTTTTTCCTTTTCGTCGGACCCTCCCCCCTTCCCCCTTTTTTCCCCCCTTTTTGGCAAATCATGAAGCGTAAAAAGAGTCTAAACTTTTTTTTCCCCCTCCTTTTTTTTTTTCCTTTTTCCTGGTCCCTCCTTTTCCCCCAAATCGAGGTTGGCGGGCTTGGATTACTTTATTTCCCTCCTTTTCCTTTTTTTCCCCCCCCCTTTTTTCCTTCTCCACTTTCCTCCCCCTGAACCCGTTACCCTTAGCGGGCTCAGCGGATTCGAGGCCGAGGCTTGCGATCAATTCCCTCCTCCACCCCCCCCCCTCCCTTTTTTTTTTTCCTTCTTTTTCTGGCCTTTGCTGTTCCCACTTTTTTTCTTCCCCCCGTCTTTTGAGTGGAATCGGAATTAGAACTAACTCGGGGCGCTTCCCCTCTTTCTTTTTTTTTTTTTTTTTCCTCTTTCCCTTTTTCTTTTGGCCCTCTTTTTTTTTTCTTTCCCGGAGGGGAATAGAGATAGGAGAAGTGTTTCCCCCCTTCTCCTCTCCCCCCTTTGGCCTCTCCTTTACATCCCCCTCTTTTCCCCCCTTCACGCGGAACGAGGGAGCGGTTCTCTTTCCCCCCTTTCTTTTTTCTCGTGCGGGTTCTGTTTCCTCCTTTTTCTCCCCTTTAGTACCAGAGTCTTTAGATCGGTGAAACCCTTCCACTCCTTTTTTCTTCCCCTTCCCACGTGACTTTTCTTTTCCCTTACCCGTCCGAAAGCACAGATGTAAGGCCTATTCCCTCCCTTCCTTCTTCATTTTGTTTTTTTTGGACCCCCTCCCCCCTTCCTCGAATACAGAGGAGTATTCAAAACTTTTTTCCTTTTTCCTTCTCCCCCCCGTGTCCCCCCTGGGTGTCCTTCCTCCTTTGCCTTCTGTATGGCGGGAGAAGGTAGATTTTTGGACTTTTCTCCTTCTCCCCTTTTCTTCTTTTCCCTTCCGATCTCTTCCACTTCCTTTTTTCTTTCAGTCTCCCCGCTAGTTCGCAGAGGAGGAAAAAGGACCCCTTCTTCCTCTTTTTTTTCTCCCCCTTTTCCCGAGCCCTTTCTTCTTTCGGTCCCCTTCCCCCCCGCGTAAAAAGAGAGAGAGAGGGGAAGAAGACTGTCCGTTGTTGTTTGTTTTTCTTTTTTTTTTCCCCCCTTTTTGTTTGAAAAGTGGTTGTATCTTCCTTTTCCCTCCCTTTTTCCCCTCCCCCTCCCCTGGCTTCTTTTTTTTTTTTTCCCCATCCCCCCTTCCTCCTTCCTGTGTATTGTTATACTCCTTCTTCTCCCTTTTTTCCCTCCCCCTTCCCCCCCCTCCCCCTTTTTCCTCCCTTCGTTGGGTATCCGTTTTTCCTCTTCTCTTCCTTCCCCTCCTCCTCCCCGTTCTTTTCGCGTCCCAAAAAAAACTCTCCCCTTTCCCCGGCTTTCGGGCGATCTTCGCAACCCGAAAAAAACTTTCCCCTTTTTTATTTTCCCCCCCAGGTGTTGTGGAAGAAGGAAAGGAACTCTCTATTCTTTTTCCCCCCCCCCTTGCGGCAAGGTTTTCCCCCCCCTTCTTCATCTTGGCGGCAAAATTTTTTCCCTTCGGCAACTATTTTCTCATTTTCCCCTTCCCCGTCCCACGGCCGAATGTAGCGTCATGAGAAGGGAAGAGGTTCCCTTCTTCTTCCCCCTTCCCCCACCCGTGGCAAACTTTGTTCCCCCTCTCCTGAAAGGACGGCGGGGAACAGGGGGTAGAAACTGTAGCGGGGCTCCCCCCCACACCTCCTTTTTTCCCCCCTTTTTCAAGGGGGGAAATTGCCCCCCCTTTTTCTTTCTTTTTAGGTTTGACTCCCTCCCCTTCTCTTTCCTTCTATGCAAGTAATAACGGATCCTTTTTCTTTTTTCTCTCTATTTTCCCTTCCTCCTCGACTTTAACCTTTTCCTTCTTTCCCCTTTTCGCCCTCCCATTTTTCTTTCCCCCCCCCTCTCCCCCTGCAAATCGCTCGGAGTTCCCCTTTTTTTTTTCCCCCCCCCCCGGATCCCCCAGTCTTTTTTCCTTCCTGTGATTCCACTTCAAAAAAGAGGTGTGGGCCGTCAGGCATCTCCCCCCTCTTTTCTCCCCGGCCCCCTCTTGTTTTTTTCCCCCCCTCCCTATCTGTTTGCGATTTATCTGTGTTTCGCGAATTTTCTTTTTCCCCCCCTTCCCTTTTCTTTTTTCCCCCTTTCCTTGACCCCCTTTCCCCCCCCTTTTTTTTCCTCCGTGATAATGAAAAAGAGGAGGTCCTTTTCCCTCTTTCTTTTTTCCCCCCCCCCCCCACGTCCCAATTCTAAAGAAAAGGAAAGAGTGGCCTCACTTCCCCCTTGGAACATCCCTTTTTGTTCTTCGTAGGCCTTTTGTCCTTTTCCAATTTTTTCTTTCCGCTTCATGATTTGCACAAAAGTTTTTTTTTTTCCACCCCCTCCTTTTTTTTTTTCTCCCTTACTGAGCTCCTTTAATTTTCCCCCCCAAAGCAAGTAAGGAGAGCAACCTTTTTTTGCTTTTTTTCCCCCCCCCCCTCCTGGGACTGCATCTTTTTTCCTTCCTTTCCCTTCTCTTTCCCGGGGCAAAATTGAGCAGGTATGGAAGGGCGGACCTATTTTTCTCTCCCCCCTCTCTCCCAGCAAGCCCTTCCCTTCCCGAGGTTCTCTTTTCCCCCCTTTCCCCCCCCTCCGGCATTTCTGAACAGGTACAGAGAGTCCGCCAGAGTTTCTCCTTTTCTTCTTTTCCCCCACTAAGTTCCGATTCCCCTTCCCGGGCCTAGTGATAAGGTAGAGCGTACGAAAAGTAAACGCTTTTTCTTTTTTTTTTCTTTTTCTCCTCCCCACTTATTAGGTCACGCGGGCGGTCAAGTAAGCCCCCCCTTCCCTTCTCTGGCCCGCCCATTTTTTTGATTTCTTTTTTCTTTCTCCCCCCCCCCCCTTCCATGTGACGAGATGGCCACGGGCGGCAAAAAGAGGCAGGGAACCTCACCTCTTTCTTTCCTCTTCCTCTTTTTTACAAAACCTTTCTTTTCCCTTCCCCCCCTTTTTCCTTCCCCTCCACCGCTGATGTAGAAGGTCGACGAGGTTAAAGCTTTTCCCTTCTTTCCTTTTTTCCTCCCCCACAGGCCGACATTTTGGTCCCTTTCTTCCCCTTCCCAAGAGTAAAGGATTTTTCCCCCTTGCTTGTTTCTTGTCCTTTCCCTTTAGAGAAAAGAAATCTCTCAGTCCTTTCCTTTCTTTTTCCTCTCCTTTTGTTCCCCTCCTTTCCTTTCCTCCCCCCCCTTCCCCCTTCCAGGATGGATGATTTCGTGATCGAAAACTTACACTTTTCCCTCCCTTTTTTTCCCCCCCTCTTCGCCAAAAACATTTCATCTTTCTCTCCCTTTTTTCCCTTTGAACCAGGAGACACAGAGCCCAGTTACATCTTCCCCCCCCCTTTTTTTTTTTTTTTTCCCCCCCCCCCCCCCTTTTTTTCCCCTTTACACTCCTCGTCGCTTAGTCCTGCTTCCAAGGGAGGAAACTTGCTTTTTTTACTCCCTTTTCTTTTTTCTCCCCCTTCTCTCTTCTCCCCCCCTCACCCTGTCGGTCATTTTTTTTCCTTTCCCAAGATTTCCCCCCCCCCCCCCCCCCCTTTTCACAAAAGGGATATTCAAGGTGATTTCGTCCTCGACCCCCTTCCCCCCCTTTCCTTTCCCGTTTTCCTCCTTCCTTTTTCCCCCGGGAAACCTTAAAAATGTTTTTTTGGGCTCCCCCCCCTCCTTCTTCCCAACCGTTTAACTTTCCCCACCCCCCGGATCGAACATTGCCCGGTCACGACGTTCCCCCTCCCTCCGCCGGGGATGAAGACATTTTCCCTTCTTCTTTCTTTTTTTTTTCCCCCCCCCCCTTTCCTTTACCTTCCTTTAAGCCTTTTTTTTTCCCCACCTTTCTCCTTCAAACCCAAATGAAGAAGTGGATGAATCTTTTCTTCTTTTCTTCCTCCTCTTTTCTTTTTTTATTTCTTGCTTCTTCCCTCCGTCATTCAAATGCTAATCGAGAAATTAATACTTTCACAATCGGTTTTTTCCTTCCCCCCCCCCCCCCCCCCCCTTTTTCTCCTTCTTTTTCCACTTTGATCGTCTCGTTTTCCTTTCCCCTTTCTTCTCAATGACCGGCGTGCTCGAATTGCTTTCCCCCTTTTTTTCCCTTCTTTTCTCGTCCAACCCCCCTTTAGTTTTTTCCTCCCCTTTCCTTTTTGTAGCATCAATATCGGTCGGCAAAGAGGGGTGGAGTCTTTTTTCCCCCCCTTTCTTTTTTTTTCTCTACCGTTCCCCCCCAAATTTTTCTCCTTTTTCCGAAACCGGGGAAATTAAGTTCGGCGTTAAGATTGACCCTTCCTCCCCCTTCCCCCCTCTCTCTCTCTCTTCTCCGTCCTTTTCAAATCTGACCTCTCCTATTTTCCTTCCCCCTTTTCCTTTTTTTTGGTATGAAAAGGATCGCCCGGGAGAGGATTTCTTCCCCCCTTTTTTTTTTTTTTTTTTCCTCCTTCCCCCCCCCCCCACCCTTTCGTGGCCGAACTCTTTTTTTGATTTTTTCTCCCTCCGATGGGCAGGAGATCCGAACACCTGTTTTTTTTTCCTCCCCCCCTCTCCCTTTTTTTTTTTTTTTTTTCTCCTCCTTTGATCCCTTTCCAACCCTTTTTCCCCCTTCCTACGAGCAGAAGAGGATGGGGGCGAGCTCCTTTCTCTTTTTTCCCCCCCTTTTTTTCTCAACCAGATTGTTTTCCCGACCTTCTCTTTTTTTCTTGCTAGTCGGAGGAGGGGAAAGGCATCCTCCCCCCCTTTTCCCTTTCTTCTTCCCGATCCTTCTTTTTTTCTTTTGTTTATCCTTTTCCCCCCTCTTCCTGGGAGCGGAGGGGGTGGGGGGGGGGGGGGGAATGAGGTAGTACTCTTTTTTTCTCTTTTCCCCTTTTTTTCTCCATCAGGATGCTTCCCTCTCTTCCTTTTTTCACCCCCTTCCCTTTTCTTGAAGGAAATTTTTACCCTTTCCCTTTCTTTTTGGCCTTCCCTTTTTTCGGTTTTTTTCTTTTCTTCAATAAGGTCCCGTCCTTTCCCCCCCCCCTCCCCCTTCCCCTTTTCAGTCCAGTTTTTTTCCCCCCCCCCCCCCTCCCCCCCTTGTATGGGTTGGCCGAAACCGTGGGGGACCAGACGTAAGCTTTTTTCTCTCCCCCTTCCCTTTTTTATTTCTTCCCCCCCTCCTTCCCCCTCCCGGGCGGCTTACCCCTCGGTTTTCCTCTCTTCCTCTTTTTCCCGAGACAAATTTGAAAACAGTTGGTTTTTAAATTTTTTTCCTTTTTTCTTTTTCCCCCCCTTTTTTTTTCCTCCTGGCTTGTTCACTTCCCTTCCTTTTTTCTCCTGTCCAAGTTCTTCCCTGGGCGCACGATTTTTTCTTTTTCTCTCCTTTCTTTCTTCTTCTTTCTCCCCCAGAAATTTCCCTTGTTTTTTTTCCCCCCCCTTTTTTCTTTTTTTTCGACAAAGGAATTACGGAACGATTGCCCCTCTCCCCTCTTCTTTTATCTTCCTTTTCTCCGTTCCAACCCCCCTTTCCCCCCTGCGGGGAAAGCTTTGTGAGAATTCCCCCCCCTCCCTCCCCCCTTCCCATGGTCCGTTCCTTTGGCTTTCCTTTTTTCCCTTGTCACCGTCTACATCAGAGGTGGTTCAATGAATGGAACACTTCCCCCCCCTTTTTTTTTTTTTCTTTTCCTCTTTTTTTTTTTTTTTTCCCCTGCCCAGGATCGGCATTTTTCTTTTTCTCCCTTTCTCTTCCCCTTTCTTGTAGCCCGTAAATGAACCAGTGCTTCCAGAGCCGCTGGTCCCCCCCTTTCCCCCCCTTTTCCTTCTTTCTTTTACTGACCCTTTTACTCCCCCTTTCTCACCCCCGGCCCACGCGGTTGAAGGAGGAAAAATCAATAATCTTACTTTTTTCTTCCTCTCCCCCTTCCTCTTTTATCCTTTAGTTTCATTCCTCATTATCTCTTTTTTTCTCTCTTCTTTTTTTCCCTCTCCCCCTCTTCCCGGCGTATCTAGTCTGGGAGGAGATGCATTTAAGATGGGTTTTTTCCTTTTCCTCCCTTCCCCTCCTCCTTTTTTTCCCGCCAGCGATTCCTCTTGCCTTTTTTCTTTCCCCTTAAAACGCAGGAAAAGTGTTGCTCTCTAAGGAGGTGGAGCTCTCCCCCCCCTTCTTTCCCCCCCCCCCTTCCCCTTGTTTGAAAAAATTTCTTTTCCAACCCCCCTCCTCTTTCCCCCCCTTGGTTCACGACAGGCTACGCACCAAGGTGGCACTCCTTTTTTTTTTTTTCCCCTTTTCTTTGGGTCGAGCCCTCTTCTTTTTTCCTCCCTTTTTTCCTTTATTTTTTATTTGCAGGTGCCTTTTTTTTCCCGAGGCAGAGTAGCTCTCTTTTCTTTCTCTTTCCCCCCCCTTCTCCTCTCCCCCTCTTCACGGAGTCGTTTTTGGATTATCCTTGCACCCCCCCCGAATAAATCGCAACAGATCGAGTGTTCGGGGCGCGATTTTTTTCCCCCCCTTTCCTTTTTCCTCCCCTTTTTCCCCTTGTCACAACCGCTTTCTTTTTTTGATTTTCCTCTTCCCCTCTTTTCCTTTCTCTCTGTCCGAACGGCGGACGGGAAGGAGTAACGTTGCCTTTCCCCTCTTTCTTTCCCCTGTTGTTTTTTTTTTGATTTTTTTTCTTTTTCCCCCCCCCCCCCCATGCTCTTCTTACTCAACGAACTTATGGGCCCTTCTTTCCTTTTTTTCTCCCTCCTTCTTTCCCCTTTCCCCCCGCGGACCTCTTTGCTTTTTTTCCCCTTTTTTCGTGGGGGGGCTCAAGCGGAGTTGGCGGGGCGGGACCTTTTTTTTCCTTTCCTTTCCCTTTTCTCTTTTTTCTCTTTCTCGGTGTCCCCAGCTTTTTCCCCCTTTTTACTGGCAAGGCGCCGATAGAGCCTCGATGTCTCTCCTTTTTTTCCTTTCCCCCCCCTTTCCGAAGCACGGCTTTAACTTTCCCCCCTGTAAACCGTGGCAGACAACGATCATTTTTTTTCCCCCCTTTTTTTCTTTCCTTTCCCTTTTTTTCCCCCCCGGAACCATTTCCCCCCCCCCCTTTTCTTGCCTTGCGCGATCGGAAAAAAAAAGGCCACTTTTTTTCTTTTTCTCTCTTTCTTTCTTTCCTTTGCGTTATTTTTTTTTTGGGGTTTCTTTTCCCCCCCCGGCTCGAGGGATCGATTACCGTGAACTTTTCCCCCCTCTTTTTCCCCCTTTTTCTTTAGTATTTTTTTGATTTTTCCTCCTCGTAGTATAAACAGGAACGTACTAGATAGGCTTTTTTCCCCCCTCCCCCCTCTCCCCCGCGTTCACCTCCCCCTCCTTCCTATCTATTATCTTTTATATAATAATAAGGTTAGTTTTTTTCTTTCTTTCCTTTTTTTCCTTAAGCGATAGTTAATAGTATTTCTCCCTTCTTTTCCTTCCTTTTAAATTTCCTTTTTCAAAAACCCCTCCTTCCCTCCCCATCATTCCGCATTTTTGGGTCTTTCCCTTTACTTCTATCCCTCGAGCCGGACAGAGCGGTTTTCCCCCCCCCCTCCCCCTTCCCGCTTCTTCCCCCCGTGAGCGATCTCGCAACCCCGAACACCAACCTTTGTTTTGTCGAGTTCTCCCCCCCGAATTCCCCGGAAAAAAAGTGTTTTTCCCTTCTCCTCTTTCCTTTGTTCGTTTTACCTTCTCCCCCGGTTACTTCTGAGGGACAAAAATTCTTGCTCTTTTTCTTTCTCCATAGGCGTACCCAAGTTTTTTTAGTTAGGAAAAGGACGCTTTTTCCTCTTCTCCTGGTGCTCGAGGCCCCTTTCCCCTTTTCTTTCTCCACACCTTCATCTTCCTTTTTTTTTTCCCCCCCCGAGGGCGAAAGAAGCATGGGAACAGTATCAAACTTTTTTTTCTCCTTTTTCCCCCCCCTGTCTGTGAATTCCCCCTCCCCCTTCCCCCCCTGGAGGCCGCGCCTCGGTTCCGCTTTTCCCCCCCTCCCCCCGCCTCTTTCTCCCCCGAGTGGCCAGATAAGTTTTTCTTTCTTTTTCGGTAAGTCCCCCTCCTCCTTAATCTCGATCTCGCCAGAGAAACAAAAGGGACCCCTTCTCCCTCCCACCCCTCTCCCCTCTCCCGTGCGTCCTCCTTCTCTTTTCCCCCTGCAAAGGCGACTTATAAAAGAGTTAGGCGAACTTTTTTTTCCTCTTTTTCCCCCCCCCCCCCCCCCGCTTTTTTTCTTTTTTCCCCCTTCTTTTCCTCTTTTTATGAACGGCCAGGATAAATTAGGAGAACCTCCCCCTTCTCTTTTCCTTTTTTTCCCCTTTTTTTATTCGCGGTCTACCTCCCCTTTTTTTCCCCTTGTCCTGGCAAGGACAGAGATTTCCCCCTTCCCTTCCTCTCGGAGCGGGAACCCTCACTTTTCCCCCTTTCTCAAGCCGCCCCCCCCATAATACGATTTGTTTCGCGCCCCCCCTAAACAGTCCTTTTCCCCCTAGGGCGAGGATCCCCCTCCTTTTTTTTCCCCCCCACTTGGTTCCCTCTTTCCCCCCCCCCCCCCCTTTTTCTCCTCTTTTGGAAGATTAATGGATTTGACAAAAAGTTTTCCCCCCTTCCTCCTTTCCCTCTGGACCCCTTCGCCCCCCCCTCCCCCCTTTTCTTCGAGAGCAACACTTTATGAGTGTTTTTTTTTTTTTTTTTTTTTCCCCGCACGAGCCTTTTTTTCCCATTTCCTTTCCTTTGCCCCGCTGGCGGGCCACAAAGAAAATTTGAAGCTTTTTTTTTTTCCCCTCTTTCTGTCAGACCCCCCCCCCCCCCTTCTTTTTCCAAAGCACAGGCGCAGACAAGACGATCTCCCCCCCCTTCCCTCCCTTCTCCCCCTCTGTCCCCCTTTTTCAAACCCTCTTTCGTTTCCCCGAGAGGTCGCCCCAAGGGGATAATGAGGGTCCTTCCCCCCTCCTTTCTCCCTCCCTCCCCTTTCTCTTTTTTTGCTTCCTTCTCCTCCGCAATCGCTGGTCCGGTTTTTTTTCCCTTTTCCCCTCCTTCTTGACCCCCTCCCCCCCCCCCCCCAAGGTATATAAGGGTCAGGCCATCCCTCTCCCCTTTTTCTTTCCGAGGGGGCTTACTGCCCCTTCCGGCCAAGAGGGCAAGAAAAATGCCGATTTTTTTTTTTTTTTTTTCCCCCCCCCCTCCCCCCTCCCCCCTCGTTGCACTTGCCTCCCTCCTTTTCTTTTTCCCTTTTTCATTGATACGAACGATGTGTAGACGGTGCCGACTTCCCTTTTTTCCCCCCCCCCCTCTCCCCCTTTCTCCCCTTTTTTCCTTTTTCCCCAGTTTTTCTTCCCCCCCTCCATGGTCGGATTGCCTTGGCCATTTCCCCTTCTTTTCCACGCTTTTTTTTTTTTTCTTTTTTCCTTTTCCCCGTGATGTCATCGTTCGTAATTTCCTTGTCGAGAACCTCTTTTTTTTCCTTTCTTCCCCTTTTTTTTCTCGGCCCCCACCTTTTCTCCGGCTTTTCTAAACAGTCCCCCCCCCCCCCTTTCCCTTTTTTTGGCACGCGCCCCTTTTGCTTTTTTTCCCCCTTGTCTTCCACGAAAAGAGTTGTAAGAAGGGAAATTTTCTTTCCCCCCCCCTCTTTTTTTTTTCAAATTGTTTTTCCTCGTTTTTTTTCTTCCCCCCCTTTTGGCCTTAAGAGAAGTAGGGGGGAAGGAAGGGTAGGGATTTTTCCCCCCCTTTTTCTTCAGGGTCCAAAGCTACTTCTTTTAAACCCCAGTCTCTTCCCGGGGGTTTCTCTTCTTCCCTCTCCCGCTAATTTCTTGTGTTTTTCCTTTTTCCCCCCTTGAACCTATTGGCGAAAAAAACAGAAAGCTCCCCCCCCTCCCCCTTTTTTTCTTTCCCCTCCTCTAAACCACGTCCATTTTTCCCTTCTTTCGGAGAGAGGTCTTTCTCCCCCCCCCCCTCTCTCCTTTTTTTTTTTTAGACATTTGTTCCCTTTCAGCCCTCTTCTCCCTCCCTTCATGTTAACGAAGATAGGAGTGTCCCCCCCCCTTTTCCTTCTCCCTGCCCCCCCCCTTTTCCCCCTTTCCTCACTCCTTTCTTTTTTTTTATGGGTTATTCTGCTTGAAAGACGCTCCTCCCCCCTCTCCCTCCTCTTTAAATCTTTCACAATTTTTTTTTCTTTTTTTGTGAAAAACTTGGTGTGATAGGCTCCCCCTTCTTCCTTCCCTTTCTCTTCTTCAATGAACGGCCCCTCTTTCCGGAATCACCCGACCCTTTTTTTTTCCTGGTGCAAAACAGGGTCGGATCTTCATGCCCATCGGTCTTTCCCCCTTCCTTTCTTTCCCCTTTCTTTCCCCCCCCTCTTGTGGCGGCCACTCCCTCGTTTTCCTTTCCTTTTCTGCTTTCCTTTCCCTTTTTTTCCCCCCCCTCTCCAACTGTGACTCGGGTCATTTTCTCTTTTTTCGTCGATGAACTCCTGATACCCTCCTTTTTTTCCCCCTTTCTTTCCCTTTTACGCGACCCCGGTTTTTCCCCCCTCTTTTTCCCCTTTGGATGAAACGTTATAGACCCGGGAGAGGGATACGGTTATCTCTTCTTTCTTCCCCTCTCTTTTTTTCCCTTTTTCCTCCCCTCTTATGGATGGTTCACCACCTTTTTTCCCTCTATGGGAAGGGGAGAGATAAGAAAAGGTTGGGAGGAGGCTCCTCTCTTTTTCCTCTTTTTTCCCCTTTTTCCCAATTTCCCCCCTCTGCCACGCCCGGTCCCTTTTCCGAACTTTTTTCTTCCTTTTTTTCCCGAGGCGAAGTCGAAGAACCAAGTTTGTCACCCCCCGGCCTTCTTTTCCCCCTCCCCCCTCTTTTTTCCCTCTTTGATTGGCTCGTTTTTCTTCAAGCCCCCCCCCCCCCTCTACTCTGTCGGAAGCGGCTACCGGATCAAGGAGGATTTGGTGTGAAGGAAGCCCTTTTTTTTCCCCTTTTTTTTTCCCCTTGTGTTCTGCAAGTCGATCTTGTTACCCCCTTTACTCCTATAAGGAGTTCCCCTTTTTCCCTTTTCACAGGCCCGTTCCTTCAGTTTTCCCTTTTTAGCGATATGCGGGACCTCCTTTTTGTTTTTCCTCAATACCCCCCCCTTTCTTCCCTTCCATCCCGACCATGTTCTCGGAGAGGGAAGGGGGTTCCTTTTTCCTCCTCCCTTTTTTGTCCCCCGCAACCGTGGGACCCTTCGCCCTTTCCTTTTTTTCTTTCCCCCCGCGGAAATTTTAGCAAGACGACACGGACACCTACGTTTCCCTTTTTTCCTCTTTTTTTTTTCTTCCTTCGCTCTGACCTTTGTTTTTCCCTTCCTTTCTTTTTTTGGAAAAACAGGCTATTAACTGGGGTGGAAGCGTTTTTTTTTCCCCTCTTTTTTTTTCTCCCTCCCCTTTTTTCTCTTGGGCTCCCCTTTTGGGTTTGTTTCCTCTTAAATGTTCGGAGCAAGGGAAATCAGGTTCCCCCCCCTTTCTTTTTTTTTCCTTTCTCCCACTTGTGAATTACTCCTTTTTCGATGAAAAGGGCTGGATTCTCTTTTTTTTCCCTCTCCTCCCTTGCGGGACGCTTTTTTTGCACTTTTTTTTCCCTTTTACAAATGGTCGGGATGGGGGCGCTCCTAGGGCCAGTGGTCACACCCTTTTTCCCCCCTCCCCCCCTTATCCTCCCCCTCTTCTACACCTTTTTTTAAACTTTTTTTTTCCCCCCCCCCTCCCCCCCCCGATAGGCAATTTTCTTGCCTATTGGCCAGCAGGGGCCATCGTCATGTTCCCCTTTCTTTTTTCCTTCCTTTTTTTTCTTCCCCTTTCTTTTATTACCCCGAGATCCTTTTTTTTTTTTTTTTTTTCCCCCCTTTTTTTTCCATTCCGGAAACGGGACCGAGAAAACCCCGGAACAGCCGTCCTTTTTTCCTTCTTTTTCCCTTTCCCCCCTCACTAGGCCTTCTTCCTTTTTTTCGTATCTCCCTTTTCCTCTCTTTTTCTTGTGACAGTTGGCAGATGCCGATGGTTTCGTGGGAATAGTTCATATTTTCCTTCCTTCTTTTTTCTTTTTTTTTTTCCTCTTTTCTTTGGGCACTGTCTTTCTACCCCTTCTCCTTCCCCCCTTCTTCAATTTTGGACACGGCCAGGAGAGTAGAGAGATGAATTTCGCTCCTTTCTCTTTTCTTTCTTTGTCTCTTTCCCTTTTTTTCCTCCCTTCGTTGAGCGCGTTCCTTCGAGTCTTCTTTTCCCAAGAGTGTTTGAAAACTTTTGCACCCTTCCTCTCTTTCCCCTTCCCTTTTCCCCCTCCCCTTGCTACGCCCATTTCCCAATCTTTCTTCCTTCGTTATTCGCGAAAAACAATCGATTTTTTTCTTCTTCTTTTTTTCCCCCTTCTCCTTTCGTTTGTCCAGAGTTTCGCCTTCTCTCCTTACCTCTTCTTTTTCTTTCCTCCTTTCCAACGGAGAGGCTCAGGCGGATTCGGAGGGTTCCTTTTCCCCTCCCCCCTTCTCCCACTGATCGAAGTGTTTCTCAGTTCCCCCTCTCCCCTTCTCTCTTTCCTTGACGGCACACCGATTTTGAAGTGGAATCGAAACTTTTCTTCCTCCACCCTCTTCTTTCTCCCTGGCTCCCTCACTTTTCCCCCCTTCCCTCTTGGGCCGGGCTCTGGGCCCTTTGGGTTCTGGCGGAGATCTCCCTCTTTTTCCTCTTTTCCTTTTTTCACACTCACCCCCTATTTTTCTCGCGTTATTCTATAAGAATAAGCGAGGAACCTTTTTTCCTTCCCCTTTTTGCCCTTTCTTTTTTTCACTCTCTCGGTTGGGAGGGAGGACTCGTTCCCTTTTTCTCCCCCTTCTCCTTTTTTTTTTCCTTCCCCCGGTGAACAGCACCCGGACTTTTCTTCTCCTCCTTTTTTTTTCAGAAAAGAAGATAATATTAATCGATTCCCTCCTCTTTCCCCTCCTCCTCCAGCACGGCTTTTTGGCCTTTCCCCTTTTTCCTTGGCCAGAAAAAGATAATCATTTTTTTTTTTCCCGACTTGTGGCTTTTCCCCCCCTTTCCTTCTATATTCGGCGTCATTAAAACTGGTTGGAATGGGTCCTCCCCTTTTCCCCCTTTTTTTTTTCGTGTGTGCGAGATCTCCCCTTTCATTGCGGCCGTCTATTTTTGGGGAAGTCTCCTTCCCTCCTTTCCTTTTCCTTTCCCCCTTACTTTCCCCCCCTCTCGTCCTTTCCCCTTTTCTTCTGATTGAGTAGGAGAACCGCTCTTTCGCCTCCTTCTTTTCCCTTGCACTTACTCCTTTTAGTCCCCCCCCCCCCCTTTGTTTCTCCGTCTTCACGAGCCTCGAGGCAAACCTTCTCCCCCTCTTTCCCCCTTATCTTCTTTTTCCTTATTTTTTTTTCGAGAGATATTTTTAAGATTGAAGGGGTTGTCTTTTTCTCCTCTTTCCCCCCTTTCTCTTTCTCCCACGGGATATTTTTTTCTCCTCCCTCCTTCAGTCCTGTTATACTACGCGGAGGACCCCCCCCCTTCCTTCCGTTTCTTACTCACTCAAGGAGGGATCCCCTTCTTCCTTTCTTTTTTCTTTCAACAAACAATTCTTTGGAGCCGATCCCTTCTTTTTTTTTTCCTTATGTTCCCAACCCCCTTTCCTTCCCGCATGACAAGGCTCGGGAGCTCCCTTTCCCCTCCCCCCCTTTTTTTTTTTTCCATCTTTCCTGCTGCGGTTTTTCCATTTCTTTTTTCCTCCCCGATATCGAGGGAGCTTTTTTTTTGGGAACCTTTCCCTTTCTTTCTATGGGCAAAAAATGATGATAGTGGGCCTTCCCTTCCCGTGTACCTCCTTTCACCCTTTTTCCCTTCACACAGAAGTGATGAGGAAGTTTAGTCCCCCCTCCCCCTCTTTTTCTCGTCGGGAGCACTTATTTCCTTTCCCTGTGCTGAAAGTCGTTTTTTTTTTCCCCCCCCTCCCCTCCTGCCCTGGAACACAGTTATTCCCCCCCCTGTACTTCCACCCTCCCCCCCCCCCCCCCCCACGCGCTGAGGAAACATTTTTTCCTTTTTCCCTCCTTTTTTCTTTTTTTTCCTTCTTTCTTTTTTTCCCTCGCTATTTAGGATTAGAAATAACGCCCCTTCCTTCTTAGCGATGGAGTCAAGTATTTTCTCTCTTTTTTCAGCCCCCTTTTCTCCCCTCTCTCGATTCTCGAAAGAACCAAAAGGCCAGATTCCTTCCTTCTCTTCGGATGCCCATTACTTTTGGTAGGGACAAAGGAGATCCCTCCCCCTTTTCCCTCCCTTACCCTCTTTCCATCTCACATTTTTTTTTTCTTGCCCTTAGGCAGACGTTTTTTCCGCTTTTTCTTTCAACGGCCAGGATAAATTAGGGGCGCCCGAAACTCGCTTTCTCCTCTTCTCCCCTGCTGCCTAGGAAGTTCTTTCCCCTTCCCCTGCAGAGATACGGGCGAGAGAAGGAAGAGGAGACGAGAGGGAAGGAGGCAGAGAGCAGACCTTCACGAAGCCTTCCTTCTTTCCCCCTCCTTCCCCCCGTCGAGCCCCTCGGATCGGCCCCCCCTGTTTTTTTTTTTTTTTTCACCCCCTTTTTTCCCCCTTTTTTTCCCCTCCAGATTTCCCCTTTTTCTCTTTCCTTCTCGACAACTGACCCCCCCTCTTTTTTTTTCCCTGCAATTTTCCCCCCCTTTTTCCTCCTTTTCTGTGGCATTCACTGACCCTGCATCAAGCCCGCCCACCTTTCCCTTTTTTTCCTCACCGCCGGGCCCTTTTTCCCCGCGGAACAACCGGGAGGGAATCTCTCTTCTTTTTCCCCCCCCCCCCCCCGTAGAGACTCTTTTTTTCCGTTTCTTCCCCGATTAGACACAAAAGTGTTGACTCGTCAAAACGGCGTTTGAAAATCTTTTTTTTTCTTTCTCCGTCCCCTAACACGCTCGCACCCCCTTTTTTTTCCCCCCTTTCCGTTTTTCGCGACTAACCTCACGAACGTCTCTTCCCTTCCTTTCCCCTTTTCCTCGCTGGGCTTTACTTCTTTTTTCTGCAGGCAGACCGATATTCCGATCGTAAAGCACAACTTTTCTTTCTCCCATCCCTCCGATATACGCCGGCCCTTTCACACTCCCCCTCTTGCACCTTTCCCACGGTCCAGAAGAAAAGTCTCCCTCTTCCCTTTCCCCTTTTCCTTTCCCCGTTTTTGTAAGAAGGTTTCCCCCCTTTTTTTTTCAGGAGGGCAGTACGAAGGCAGGTAAAAAACTGCTTTTCTTTCCTTTTTTTTTTTTTTTTTTTTTCTGTCCCCAGTTCCGTAGTCCTTCCCCCTGCTTTTTTTTCCTTTCGTAGCCAAAAGCCAATTTTTTCCTTTTTCTCCTTTCTTTTTTTTTTCTTCTTCTCCTCTGGTTCCAGGTCTTCATCCATGACGATGCCCCGGCGGCCAAGAGGCAGGGAAAAATGCTCTTCTTTCCCCCCCCTTTCCCCTTTTTCACGTTTTGTCCAGCCGCTTTTTCTGAATCCCTCCCTCCCCTTCGTAGCGGTCTTGAAGAGGTTTTAAAGTGTGAACACTTTTCCTTTTCTTTTTTTTTCCTTTTCTCCTTTTCTTTTTTTGCCCAGTACCGGTCTTTCGCTTCCTTTTTTCTTTTTTTCTTGGCCTTATCCATCGGAGAAATCTATCAGCCCTTGGCCTTTTTTCTTTTTTTTTTCCTTCCCCTTGTCTGAACGATGTATTGGCCTTCTCAGTCCTTTCCTCCCCCCTCCCATTCAGAAAGGTTGGTTCAGCCGGCTTTTTTCCCCCCCCCCTCCCCCTTTTTCTCCCCTCCCCCATTGCGGGGTCCCCTTCTCTCCCCCCCCCCCCCCCTCCCAGTTAAGAGCCTGTTTTCAAAAAATAGATGAACTTTTCCCCCCCTTTTTTTTCCCCCCTCTTTTTATCCTCCTTCCCATTTTTCTTTTCTTTGTCTTTTTCCTTTTCGGCTTGGCTAAATTCCGCTGCCAGAAAAAATGTTTTCCCTTTCTTTCTTTTTTCCCCCCCCCTTTGTGCGGCCACCCATACAAAAGTGCTTCCCAGTTCCCCCCCCCCCCCTTTCCCCCGAGCCAGAAATTTCCTTTCCTTTCTTAGCGCAGCGTGATTTTCTTCTCCCCGACGCGGCCGCAACGCTGCAGCAGGGCTCTCCCCCCCCCCCTTCCCCCTTTCCCCCCCCTCCCTTGGGCTTTGGTCCCCTTTTTCTTTCCTCCATCCGGATCGTCGTCATGGGGTAAAGACTGTGAAGCGCCCACAGCTCCTCTCCCCCCCCCCGCTCGTCGGTTTCCCCCCCCCCCCCCTCCGCGTGATACGGTAAGAGATTTCCTACTCGTCCTTCATTTTTTTTTTTTTTCCCCCTCTTCACGGTTTCAATCCCCCTTCTTTTTTTTTTCTTTTCCAGGCCTGGGCGGGGGGGTGGAAAAAAAAAAATTGGTGGATCTCTTTTTTCCTTTTTTCCTTTCTTTTCCCCTGTTAACCGGCCCCCCTCTCTTTCTTTTTTCCCCCCCCCCTGGATCAACAGATTTCGCCCCAAAAGCATCTTCAACCTCTTTTTTTTTCCCCCCCTCGGTCAGGAATCTCCCTTTTCCGAGTCCCCTTACTCTTTCGTATGCAATCCAATCTCGTAGGAACTTTTTCTCCCTTCCCCTTCTCGGCCCTCTTTCTACTTTTTGCCCCGATCCATAAAAAGGTTCATACCAAAGGCAACTGTGACCTTTTTTCCCTTTCCTTCCCCTTTTTCGTCAG